>Ga0105044_10003912_pt1 | contig 20459 bp, 13 predicted proteins | sample MAT01_FD_78092 | JGI IMG/M metagenome (GOLD analysis project Ga0105044, IMG submission 78092) | Freshwater microbial communities from Lake Fryxell liftoff mats and glacier meltwater in Antarctica - MAT-01 | ecosystem: Environmental > Aquatic > Freshwater > Ice > Liftoff microbial mat | place...
GCGCCAGCGCCGGCGGGCGACGAGAGGTAGTAGCCGCGCGTATCAAGAATCAGCGAATAGCCGCCATCGGCTTCGCGAGGCAGGGGGTTTCCGTTCAGATCGCGTACCTCGATGTTTCGCTGCGGGTCGGGCAACCGGATTGTCCCCGACGGGCCGCTGAGAACCTGCCACCACGGGTTGTCGTTGATCCGACTGCTGTTGATCGAAACCACCTTGCCGTACAGCATGAACCGGGCGTCGTTGTCGTCGCCGAATTGATAGAGGTAAGGAAGATGGTTCGTGAAGACGAGTCGTTTGAACTCTCGGTCCTGAATGATCGCGTTCCACACCGCCAGGCCCACCGTCGTGGGTGTCGGGGTCACAGCGCGAGGCGCATTGGGGGTCCCTTTTGGTGCGTCTCGGCCAGGAGCGTAGTGCCAAAGCATGGATTCGTGCGCGGGGTTAATCCACTTCTGACCGTTCGACAGGAACTGCGTCATGAACTGACCCACCAGCACTTGCGAGTGCGCGCCCCACCCTTCGGTTTCGGCGCTGATGATGCCATGCTTTTCAGCAACCCGCGGCCCGTAGGCGGCGAATAGACTCACGTAGTGATCCGACAGAACATCAAGCATTTCCATATGCTCGCGCGAGTCGCCGGACAGGAGTTTGTCCTCGGTATTCATGACCGAGCTGGTGCCCACAATCTTGATGCGCTTGTCGACCGACTTCGCGCCGTCGTACAGGCATTTGAGTAATTGACGGTAGCGCTGGGAGTCGGAGTTCCATCCGCTGATGCCTTCGGGTTCCCACGGTTCGTTGAAGTGTTCCATCGCCCAGAGTCCCGATTCGCCTCCCGTCCAGTGACGACGTGCGAACTGGGCGAACCACTGGGTAAGTCCCGGGTCGTACGAAGGGGGGAGCTGGCGCGTCACCGACGCACCCGCCTGCTTGAGGTCCGGGTCTTGATGAGAGCCTGCGGTGATCATGACCAGAATGCCGGCATCGCGGGCTGCGGCAAAGAAACTGTCCAGACCTTCGCCACCGGCGTTGTCGGCGTCGCCGGGTTTGGCAAAGCCGCTCTGCATCTCTCTGCGCACCAGCCCGATCCCCGCTCGCGCTAGCGCCTTTGCGGTTTGGTCGGGGCTATGAAGCGGCTTGTAACGGGTTCCACCGGGCAGACCCCACTCGCCCATGATCTGCCGGTAGGGTCCCACCCGCACCATCGGCGTGGGTACGCGGGCAATGCTCCCCAGCGCCGTCCGCGTCCCGTCCGCACGCTTCAGCACCAGCGCGTACATGCCGAACGCTTCGGGGACCGAAATCGTCCCCGTCCACGCATCACCCTCGACCTTCAGCGACGACAGCTTGGTCTCCGCCACCGCCACCCCGGGGGTCCGCTCGATGGTACGGGGCTTGGCCGGATGCACGAAGCCGTTTTCGCCCGCTTCAAATTGACCGGTGTTAATCGCGACCGCCTCGATGCCGCCACCCTCGGCGGCCCGCGTCGGTTGTGCGGGACGCGACAGAGAAAGCGTCACCGGCTCTCCAGGAAAAAACAGCCCGCCAATAACCGACAAGTGAGTGATCAAATACTCGCTCTCGACCCCCTCGGTACCGACAACCTTGAGATTCTCGGGGGCTTCGGTCCACGACCAGGTGAATCTCGCCTGGCTCGGCGCGGCCAGCACCAACACTATCAACGAAAACAAAGCGGCGCGGATTGACGGAAAATAATCGCGAGACATCGGCAGGACTCCGGCGAAGGACAGTGCAACACACCTCCCCGGGAGGCGTGGAGCAATCAGGACGTTTCAAAGGCAGAGCTACAACGCTCCAACCCAAAGCCTCAGGATGACCTTTCGGTCATGACACGACAGAATGCATGTCGTCCGTTCAGACGCGCATTTAAAACGAATAATGATCACGGGCCGTTCGCACTCACTCGTCAACCACGGGCGCAACACGTGCGAACAAGAACTGATGAACAAAAGCCTGGCCGGGACCGAGAGATCTCGATCCTGGCCGGACCGGAGGAGGACGAATTAGTGCGAACGACGACGTCGGGAAAGCGTCATCAGCCCGCCCAAGACCAGCAGGCCCAGCGAAGCCGGCTCGGGGATCATCGGAGTCACGTCGGCGAAGGTATTGCCGATGCGAATCTCGTCCCATGACTGCTCCGTACGTTGCCATCCGTAGACACCGGCGGAATTTATCGGACTAGTGTTCACGAACGCGGCACTCATGGTTGGCGTTGGCTCAGTTAGGCCGACCGTGGGGTTCACGAAGACGGCGATCGTGCCCAACGTCATATTCACTCTAGCTACCAGTAAATTTGTCGAATCATTTGCTACGCCCGTAACGGCGGACGCCAGCACGAGTGGGTTTCCGTTCACATTCGACGAGCCCGCAATCACGGGCACATACTGCTGCCCCACAGGACGGCTCGTGTCGTACCGGAAGCCGAAGCTGCCGGCGGTACTCCCTACGGTTGCATTTCGGAGAAATAGGCTGTACGCATAGTTATTGCCCTCAAAACCCGACGTTCTGAAGAGGGCGCTGACGTAAAAAGTGCCGCTCGAAATGGAGGTTGACAGAGTGCGGGCGGCACCTGGACGATCATCCGCGCCGTTCTCGAATTTGCCGCCCACATTGTTCCCGGTGACAACCAAGCCCGGATAGCTCAAACCGGAAGTGATAACGCCCCATTTCTTGCTTCCCTGATTCCATCCTGCAGCCCAGCCCGTGCCACCGGTGGGTGCGCCGCCGGTTAACGGCGTGCCTGCCGAGTAATCGAACCCCTCGTACGCTATAAGCGCCGCTTGAGTGCTGGTAGCCAGCAGCCCCGCGACAGAAAACGCCACCACGGACGCTAAAACACTCACACGACTCGAAACAACTGACTTACTCATCACAGCCTCCACAGAAGAAGTGAACCGACTCGGACCCGCCTCACACGCGACTGGGGTTACCTGCCCAGCTGGCTTGGAAGCGATAACCGCACAGAGATGCCGGAACACCCGGCGTTGTTGTTTCATTGACTCGAGATTTGTCCGACTGACTCTGCTGCGGCCGTTCCTGCGAACCGCTCGTCCAGCACCACCAGCCGGGGCTTGACCGCCCGCAACACTGGCTGCTCAGGTAGCTTGCCCGCGACGCGGTCCATCAGAAGCCGCACCAGTGCTTTACCAATCTCCGGGTGGCATTTATCCATCGTGACCTGCGGGCCGCAAGGCTCGAACCGGCGCTCCCACGAGTTCATGCCGTACCCGTCGTAACCTGCGATCAAAACATCCGAGCCGGGCGTGCGTCCGAGCAGACGGCACGCCGAAGCGACCGGATACGCCAGGCCGTCACTTTCCAGCATCAATGCATCGACCGGCTCGTTACCGCCCAACGTCGAAACGTGATCGACCAGATAACCGACCATATGACGCGAAGCCTTCTTGAAGTATTCCTCAGTCTGTTCAAGTGCAAACGGGCAGCCTTCGAAGTGGATGGTGTCGAGCGGTTCGAGGCCGGCTTCGCGCATGGCGCGCTCGTAACCGGCTCGTCGGGATTTCACCCAGTAGAGGTCCGGAGCGTGATGGAAAAACATCGCGATACGCCGACGACCGTGGGCAAGTAGCCATTGGGTCAGTTCATAGGCACCGGATTCGTGATCGGAGGCGATTCGGTCCAGGTCGTCGTACTCAGGACGTCCGCCGTATACGACGACCTTAAGCCGCATGTCTTTCAGATCATGGACGGTTTTCACGAAATCTTCGTTAACGTCATAGAGTTCGGGGATGATGAGCCCGCGCGGGTTTGATTTGATCAGGTGGGCGATCGTCTGCGCGTTAAGTTTTTTCGGATGCAGCGACATGAAGTTAAGCCCGACGCGACCGATCTCCCGGCGGGCGCTGCCTTCGACGGCTTCAGGCCAGACGTAGTTTCTGGGGTCCGGCGACAAGGTAACCGACTCGTTCAGCACGCCGATGATCACGATCGTGTCAAGCATGATGGAATTCGCGTCGGGTTTTGTCTCTACGCGTGACGAAACGACGCGCGTGCGCGGGCCTTTTGCTTCAATGCGCCCTTCGCGCTGAAGCATCGACAGTGCCCAACGGACGGCGTTACGGTTGACATCGAGCCGGGCGGACAGTTCTCGCTCGGGAGGCAGTGCATCACCGGGACGAAGCTCACCTCTGTCCAGCCACGATCGCAGTTGGGTCTCGACGCGAATTCGCGGCGATGTATTGCGAGGAGCCGACGTTTCGAGCGCGACAGTGGTTGACATGATTAAAGAATCTTTCTCGATTTACCCAAACAACTACGGGTGCGTCTTGATCGGAAGAATAACCCATAACGAACCAAAGTCAAGGACGAAAGCGTCGAGGGTTATCCGCTGTCTTATCTCGAAAAGTCGATATTGCGATGAAAATAGCGCACCTAAGGGTCTCAACGGGGAGCAGGGCTATCGCATCTTCGACAGTCGATATTCGTATTCAGCCTCGAAACCGGCATTCGCCCTCTGATCGTAGTTAATTCGAAACCCGCGATCCTTGTTTTTCACAACGCCAGCAGCATGGAGGAGCGAAGATGCGACGCCCCTGCAACGGGGAGCTTCATGGAACAGGTTTGGGTAAATCTGGATTTTTTGGTATTGCTTCCACGTGGGGATCAAGTATAGTAGACGAGGTTGCAGAGGCGCTCGGGTTGCCGCCGGCGACACATCTCATTGAGTTTGTTAGACCGAATGAACCCCCTCGCGATCGATCGGGCGTCTGTTAATGAATCCCGGTGCGCGTTCGCTGTCTCGTGCTGCGTCCATCTGCCAGAGGATCACAGTATGCGAAGATCAAGGCTAATCCGTGAGCGTGGTTTTACGCTGATCGAGTTGCTGGTGGTCATCGGCATTATCTCGCTGATGATCAGCATACTGCTGCCCGCGCTGAACAAAGCCCGCGCTGCGGCGTCCAATGTCAGTTGCATGTCGAACATGCGTCAACTCGGGACGGCGGTGCTCGGATACGCGACGGACAATCGCGGTAAACTTCCGCTGGGCACCTATTTTAGCTGGCCAAGTGGACCCACTCTTGCACCCGCATTTACCTTCCCGCGGTCACTGATCGAGAGCAAATGGCTACCCGTTCCAAGGAGAGTTTCACTACCCATCCTGGAATATGGCGGCACGCCGGGCATTGTTTTTATGACCAATGCGCTGATCTGCCCAGCAGATAGGAACGACTTCGCCGGCAGCATTAAATACTCCCGTCCGGGGAAGTGGCGTAACGCGACCGGGCCGATCGTCGTAAGCTCCGGTTACGCTAATTCATTTTCCTTCGGCGGGACTGAGCCACGCTTGGTCTCAAGCTACTGGATCAATCACTGGGCAGGACCATATGGTTCCAACCCCATCTATCAGGCTACGCTCCCGGATAACGTGACGAGGAGACCAATCAATTTTGGATTCGGGTCGGTCTACTACGTGAGCGGCCAGGCTATTAATCGGCCATCGAAGGGGCTGAATCAGAGTGCTTCGGCGGCTCAGAGATGGATGGCACTCGAAACGGACAATGCCGAGTTGCCGATGATGAACATCATCTTCAAGCACCCGAATATGTCCGCGAACTTCGTCTACTTCGACGGTCATGTGGAGTCGATCCGATCGAGTGAAATCAACGCCACATGGTTCACCAATTGGACACCGCACCGGTTCGTTGCAGGAGACGAGCGCTTGATTTTTCAACGTTGATGTGAGTTGCCGGATGCGAGTTGACGCCTGCGCCATTTCGGCAACTTTTACCCGTGGTTGGCCCTGCTGCCGAGGGGGCGGTGGAAGCGATCTGTCCAGAACCCGAACACTCAATATCTCGAATAGGTAAGCTTTACAACATGGTCACTCCCATTCTGAATCGACAGGAATCTTGCTTCGAAATCGTTTGTGGCAACGGTTGCGTTTTAACTTTCGCCTGTCAGGCGGGTGTTGTCGGCGGAATTGGGCGTGTGGAACTTGATGGCGCGCCACTGCGTTCCACCGCCGAGTGCATATGGCCGCAGATCGCCACGCCGGACGGGCTTGAAGTCGATCACTATCAGCTTCTGGACGCCCGGGTTGAGGGTGATGCGGTGATCATCGACACCTGCCCCTGGTGGCGCACCGCACATCGCATGGAGTGGCAAGAGCATGGCGGACACCAGCGAATCAGCACCACCTCCTGGTCAAAAGGATGCTGGGCTGGCAAAGACCACCGCCTCACCTGGATCATTCGCCCTTCCAACAAGGTACTGGGCGAGCGCAGTTACCGCGGCTTCAGCTATGCCTTCAATTGGAATGCGCCGGGCGCTGCCATTTACCAGATCGAGGACAAGGCGACGTGGGAGGTCGGCGGTCGGGCAACCGGCAACACCTGGATCATGCGCAGCGCCCACGCCTGCCCGGTCCAGACATTGGAACCGGGGGGCGACTACACCACCGGATGGGTCATGCCCGGCATCACGAACCCCCATATTTTCCAGCATTTTCCGCTGTACACAAGCCTCAGCGGCTTCACGTTCCAGTACGACGACAGCATGGCTTTGGTGACGACTCACGAACGTCCTTCGCACGTGCGCTCGCTGTTCCATCAGGATGGTCAGCGAGACCTCCTGCTGCATTTCAACCAGTTCGTATTTGATCTGACCGACCATGTCGAACTGCCCGCCCGGCATGTTCTGGCGGCGCCGGTCGATTCCGATGCCGCGGACCTGAAGAACCACTACCTCGCGGTCCGTGATCAACTGCAGACCGCCATCCGCGCGCACTACGGTGCCCGCCATCACCGGGCCCGTCCGGCTGGCACCGTCGAGTGCTGGGATCCGGCAAAGCTGGATCGATTTCCCGCAGCACTCGAGTGGTTGCACGAGCAGGGATTCCGCCAGATATTCGTGATGCCCCTGTGGCGATCCAACGAGACCGATGTCAAGCCAGCCCTTTTCTCCAATTCGCAGCAGGCCAAGCAATGGGGCGTGGTGGGAAACATGTGTTGTGTCCTGGAGCCGGAGATTTCCGACAGCTACGGTGGCTGGCCGGCGCTTCAGGCGGCGTTCGAGCCGGCACGGCGGCTGGCACTGGAGTGCTATGCGTGGTACAGCAACTGCTTCAGCTCATTCAGCCCACTTAGCAAAAGTATCCCCGACCTGTTTGCCCATGATCAGAGCGGCCAGCTCTCTCGCAATAATTATGGCCATGTGCTGTTCGCAGTGAATAACCGCAGCAACGGGCATTTGGAGCTTTTCAAGGCCACCATGCGCAAGCTCCACCAGGCTGGCATCCGAGGCGTCTTGCGCGACAGCCACTTCAACATGGGTACCGATACCATCGACTATCGTGTCGGCGGCGACGCCGGCCACGGCAGCATCACCGCCGATCAGGTCGACGCCCTTCACAGCGCCGAGGGCCTGCTGAAACCGGTGATCTACTCCATGCACGACGCCGAGACCCAGCAGATGCGTTTCTGCCAGCAGGATTTGGACTGGCTCTACGTGGTCGAGTCGTCCGGCGTCCTGGGCTTGCCCCGTTGTGGCCTGAGCCTCGACGTTGTCCACAACCATGAGTGGTTGTACGACGACATGTCGACGCAACACATGTCCCATGATGGCCTCCGCCGCGTTGGAACCGATGTGGTCGATGCCTACTTCCGAGGTATGGCCAATCGCCTCTTTTACACCGTCGCCGTGGACCCCAACACATTTCCCGATCCCAAGGCCCTTAACGCAAGCGACTGGTACGACACCGCCGCCATCAAACCGCTCAATGATGCCTTTCTCGCCGTCGAGCCCGACTTGGATCATCGACGTGTCCTGCCCGACAACCAAGGCATAGTTTGGACGTCCGAAGATGGTGCTGAAGTTGTGTTTGCTTACCGCAACTTTGAGTACCCCCTTGAACAGGAAGCTGTCATTGAGGACGTCCTCGCCGGTGTGTGCCGTACTGCTGATCGCGATATCAAGTGCCATCGACACGGCATTTATCGCATTCGAGCTTCCGCATCGCCCAGACGAATTTCATCGCTCGCCCCTCAGAGCGTGAAATCGCGATCGGTGTCGACCTGCCCGTGAATGGTCTTCCAATGCACCCCCGGTAAGTTCCGCCAAAACCAAGTAGAAGCGGCGAACGCTGTACCATGAATTGTCAGCACTATCTTCTCGGCTGCAGCCACTACCCCGAACAATGGCCACGGGACTAGTGGCTTCTGGATGTCCAGAAGATGTGAGATCTGGGCATTAACGTCGTTCGCCTCGGTGAGTCCGCGTGGACCGCACTGGAAACCGAGCCCGGAAGGTTCACCTTCGACTGGCTCGCCGACGCCCTCGATATGGGGGGATGGCACGCAAAACGCCGATAGCTGGGCTGTGGGATGGGCGAGCAAAATGCCTGCACTGATTTTAGGTTTGTTCCATGGTCGGTTGCGTAAAGCGATCGGTTCTGGACAAGCCGAGGATGGTATCAGTGCTCGACTATCTTGAGATTTGTAAATCTGACGCGTCGGGCGAATCGATGAACTCGATCGCAGAACGCCTGGGTCATTACCAAAAGACCGTCTCGGCGGTCATTCGCCCGACGACCGGCGCGCCCTAAGGCTATACCCGGCGTGAGCCGGTCGGGTATCCCAAGCTCGGGGCGTTCGTGTCCATCATTGGGCAGATTCTTCTCGACGACGAATCGGCGACGAAAAAGCAGCGACATACCGCCAAACGTATCTTCGAACGATTGCGTGATGAACACGGCTACCCCGGCAGCTATTGCCCGGTTCGTCGATACGTGTAGGTGCCGGGCGCGACCCGGCTGCGGATCGTTGAGCCGTCCTTCTGCACCTCGCCGTCGTCGTAACCGTTCCAACTGAGCAATTGTTTTCCGGCGGCCGACTGCACCGCCGATGCCAGATTACACACCCGATTGCCCGCGGCATCCTCAATGACCACCGTCACCGTGGAGGGGCGGTCGATTTCAAAAGTAATCGGCAGGTTCAGCGGTGGCTGCGCGGGCTCGGCCCGGGCGGCGGCGGCATGGAGCATCGGAAGCAAGGCAAGGAGCACACAAGGGCTCCGGTGGTACGTCTTCTGCTTCATTGCCATCTCGTTGTGGGCATGTCTGTATTCTGTTCTTTTTTATGTGCGACCGTTCGGCTTGACTACTGCATTCGCCGGAAAGCGGTGGCCGGAATCTGCTGGCGCGGTTGACCGGGGCCAGACCATTCGAGCCGGAGCTCGAATGAGCCGCCCTTCTGAACGAACTCCAGTCGGAACGGGTGCAAGCCCTTGGCGAGGTCCAGCGTCACGGGGGGAACGGCGTGGCCGCCGTCCGCCATGTCGTCGATGGCCTGCAGGCCGCCGATCCAAACGCGGCAGCCGTCGTTCACTTGGCCTGTAAAGGTCCACGGACCCTCGACGGGCACGTCGAGGAAGCCTTCGTAGACGACCGCGAAGTTCGCCTTCTCAGCCGGGAAACCCTTCAGGTCGGGACGTTCAGCACTTCCGGTGGTTTTGGGAGTCAGCTTCGCGAAGTCCGTCGCGCCGTCCAACTTGCCTTCGTGCAGCGAAGAGCCCAAGCCCGGGACCAAGCCATTAGGTGGCGACACCGCCTCGACGCGCTGTAGGAATGCTGGCGACACCAGCCGCCACGCACCCCAGTTTGCGGGTGCCAGCCGAGCTTCGCTCGGAATGTCGCTGCAGATGGCCGTGTCGAGGTTATTCCAGTAGAGCCGCTGCGTAGTCATCGCACCGGTGCCTCGCAGGAGGCCGATGTCACCTTGCAGAACCGTACCCTCGTCCACGGAGGTCAAACCGAGGGTCTTTAGCGGGATGGACAGTTCGATGTCGCCACCCTTCTGTGCCAGTTGCAGGTCGGCGCTGACGATGTCGACGCGGTCGAAGTCGACGCGCCCGACCGGCGACTCGAACGGCACGCGGTCGGCCTGGGCGGTACCCGGCACGACGGCGCGGTAGAGCACCGCCGTCGGTTTACCGTTTTGCATCGTCGCGAGCAGACGCAAGTCGCCGGCCACCGGTTCGCGCCGGTTGCGCGCGGCCTTGGGATCGGTCGCGAGCATCAGGTCGACCGCCCCCCCGCGTTTGAACAGCAGGCTCGGCTCGCCGGGCGCGTTGGCCAAGGCGTTCGGGTCACCGGTGCGCCATGCGGCATAGAGACGATCACCCGCGACGCGCAGCGTGGCGCTGGCGCGGTCGTCGAGCCTGGCCCATTCCACGCCATCCTTCCAATCGGCGAGATCGCCGTCCACCTCCGGGGCCTTACCGCCTCCCGCCACGGACAAAGTCTGCCGCCCGCGCTGGCGCGAAGGAACGACGATGGTTTCAGACAACCCGGCGAGGCGCGTGGCATCAAAGGTGACGGTGGCGAAGGTGCGGCGCTTGACGTTCTGCAAGCCGTCGACGGTGAAGATCGCGCTGAACTCCTTGCCGGCGATCAGGATGACATCGCCTTCCTTGGTCTGCGACAAACTCGGCCCATAGTGTTCATCGTGGAAGGACGCCCCTTCGACCACCATGCCACGTTTCGCTTCCAAATACTTCTGCCCGATGGTCGGCAGCACGCGCATGTCACCGCCGACATCCTGTATGAACAGGCCGTCGCTGGTCATCAGGTACATGCTGCCCTTCTCGCCGTTGATGCCGAACACCGTGCCGGCCTCGCCGCGCTGGGCCTTGAACGGTACGCCGAGGATGCGCCGCGCCATGATGATCGTTCCGGGGTTGGAGGGAATAACGGTGCCGACGAGGCTGGGATACTCCCACAGCCGCTTCCCATCGCGCCAGCCGAGGATGGCGTTGTAGCGGCCGGGCCGGTTGGCAGCACGGTGGTCGCGACCGACATGCACGGTCCAGCCGTCGCCCGTGGCGACAGAGCCCCACGGCCGCTCATCGCCAGTCAACGGCGTGAGCTGGGACTCCTTCTCCCACACCGGCACCCCGTTGGGCAGGATGGTCGGCGCGGGGAAGGCGCAGCCCCGCACCGTGAACGAGAGATCGGCGTTGAAGTTGATGTTGCTTCCGAAGTAGGGTGTCGGTGTGCGCCAGTAGGCGAATTCGTCCGGCGAGGCCCGGCCGTCGCGGTTGCGATCAGACCAGATGACCAGGTCGGAGAAGCCGAGCTTCTTGCCGTCGCCGGGTTTGGCGAAAAACTCCTGCACTCCCGGGTTTCGTGCCGGGTTCCAGGAACCATGCGTCGACTCCTGCAGGTTCAGGGCACCGACCAAGGCGACCGGCTCTGCGACGCCATTCTTGTCCAGATGCCAGATGGAACCTGAGCCACACAGGAAGGTATTTTCCTTAACCCGGTAGACATCCTCGGGGATTCCAAGGACGAAGTTGTCGCGATCGCGATTTGTGAACTTGCCCATCTCGCGGGCGTAGACGCTGTCGACGGCGTACGTGCCTTTAACCCAGTCCAGCTTCATGGTGTAACCACCGTCGAAGATCGAATAGTAGAGCTTAGTGGGGTCCTCGGGATCGAGAGTGCCGCCGCCGCCGTACTTAGGCCCCCCTGTCAAGGTCTTGAGCATTTTCCCGTCTTTGATCGACCATGTGGTGATGCGCTTGGGTAGATGTTCGCAGTCGACCACCCAGAGCTGGTCACGACTGTCGATGGCCAGGCCCTTGGGTCGATGCATCCGTTCTGCATCGAACGGTCCGATCTGCGGACCGCCCGGCTTGCCGAACGTGCGTAAGGGCTTGCCGGTCGGGCTGAAGACCTTGACCTGATGGCTCTTGCCCCAGTCACCGACGTAGAGGTTGCCACTCTTGTCAAGCGCGAGCTGCTGGGCGTCCTCAAGACCCGTTGCCACCAGCACCTCCTCCTTCGCCACTGTGGCCTTGTCTAAATCCAGGGTCAGGCGTCTGACCTGTGTAGCGGTCGCGACCAGCAGTCGGCCCTGGGGGTCGAACAGCACGCCGCGCGGATTCGGAATCTCGATGGACCCGATCAGCTTCTTCTTTCCCATCGGATCGACCACCAGCAGCGCGTTGTCCTGCGGCACGCTGATCACCACCCGGCCATTCCACGCCGCCAGAGAGTCGCCGCTGATCCCGCCGTTCCACACGTAGGGTTTCTGCACCTGCTGCTTGAACGGACGCATCGTCTTGCCTGAGCGCGAGAAGACCAGCAGGCTGACCTCCTTGCCGCCGAACATCAGGCTGTACAGCCAAGGATCGTCGGCCCCATTTGGCGCCTGCGGACCCCGGTCGATCGCCAGGCCATAGCCGCCGTTCCAGCCGAAATCGCTGTTGCCGATGATCTTTTTGCCGTCCAGATTCAGCGCCATGAAGGCGTCACCGCACTCGGCGGTCTTGGCGGTGATGATCAGGCGATCCTGGTCCTTGCCCAGGAAGCCGTCGTCGTCGGCCGGCGCGAAGACCACCGCCTGGCCTGAGGTGTGATCCGCCAGCCAGGCGCCGTTGCGCTCCTTCGTGAACCACGGCGGGGTGCCGGGGCTGTTCACCGGAAACTCGTAGATCAGGCGCAGCCCGTCGCTGGTCAGTCCGCGCGCCGTGTAGGTGCCGGGCGCGACCAGGCTGCGGATCGTAGAGCCGTCCGGCTGTATTTCGCCGTCGTCGTAACCGTCCCAACTGAGCAGGTTCCTGCCCGGTGGCAGACGGGTCGCGGCAATGAGGTTGCGAATACGCTTTCCGTTTTGATCCTCAATGACCACTGTCACCTGCGACTCACGCTCCAGCGTGAATTCGATCGGGAAGCCCTGATTGTCTGCGGCAGATACCCGCAGAGCAGACGAAAGCCACAGGGCAAAAACCGCAGATAATCCAATTCGTTTCATTGTCATGACAACTCCAATCGATGATCAAAAGTTCTAATTCAAACACTCAACAACGAGACCGCGCTCACGACCGACCGAGACGACATGATCGCGTCCGTGCCAGCGCAGGCGGGTGAAAGTCAATTTATTAACCCCCTCGGGCAGGCACGGCGTGTATCGCGGAACAAGGCCCGCTTCAGTCCAGTGCATTCCGGTTCCGCCGTGCAACAACCCCTGCAAGAACGAGCCGCAACCGGTCAGGTACGGGCCCGCATCGTTACCGGCCATCTCACAGCGAAGTCCGAACGTGCCGGGATCGGTGCGGACAGTGGATTGCCGTCGAAGCACCAATGCGAACGTCTCGGCGTCACCGAGCCGGGCGGCCGCCAGCGCGTGAAAACTGAGGTTCCATGGCAGGTTGGATTCGATGACCTTGCCTTCTGGTCTAGCCAGCGGAGCAAGCGCATCGCGCAACTGTGCTTCACTGGCCGGCAGGTCGGCGAGGTGGTAGGCGGTGGTTTCTGTCCAGCGACGCGGCGAAGGCTGGTCCGAGCCGCTGTGCGGTTGCCACAGGCCGGTGCGCGGATTCGCAGGGAGATGGATGCCATCGGCGACGGTGCGCCAAAGCGGATCAGCACCCAATCCAAGAATCTCGGCGACTCGAATCGCCAGGCGCAAACTACATTGTGCCATGGCGGCGGTGTGTAAGTCGTTGTCGATGACCCCGAACGGCTCTTCAGGGCCGATGACTTCCTTGTACTCGTACCGGTCCGCCCATGGCACCCAGACTGCCCGACTACAGGCGAAATCGGCCACTGCAGATATCACCGGCCAAGCGTCGCGGCGTAAGAACCCTCGATCGCCGAGCGCACACCATTGCAGCCACATCGTCTGGGCTACTTCAAAGGTCAGATGGATGGCGCGGTTGTGCTGCGCGATTGGTCCGTTATCTTCCCCGGCGTAGGAGCAGGCCTGCCACGGATAGTACGCACCGCAGTAGCCATTCCGGGTTGCCATCAGAAGTGCCTGATCAAGCGTCCGTCTGCGAAACAGCGGCGTCCCGATCACCAGTTCCGGGGCAAATGGCAACACCGCACGCCATGAATAGCAGTCCACATCCCACAGCACATTCCCGTAATAGCCCAAAGCGGCAAGCCCCATCGTCTGCATCGGAAAGCGGTGATCCACCGTCACATTTTGATAGAGCATGAACAAATCGAGGCGTGCCTGTTGGTCAAAGTGAGTATCACCCTCGATTCGCACTTCTCCTCGCCAAAGCTCCGACCACGCAGCGGTATGCGAAGCGTGTAGCGACTCATACCCGCGCCCGCGCGCGGAAGCGGCCAAGGATATTGCAGTACGGAGCAGGTCCGCCGGATGATCGTCGCGCGCGAACGAGGCATACAGAACGATCTCTCGCGCACTTGCCGCCGGGAGTGTCAGTTTGAGCGCACCACGCGCGTGGGTCTGGTCGCTGCAATCGCTCGACGCGCCAAGGTCGCCGCCGACCGCGATCGCCACTCCCACTGAAGGTCCGTCATGAGCCGCAGTTGCCGCGACGCCCCACATCGCGTCTCCGGCGGTTCCGCTCACCGCCTGCACGTCCATATGACCCGGATGCCAGGCGTAGGTCATCCGCTTCTCGTAGAAGCCGCCCGCATGCGCTCGCGGATAATCTGCGTGTGGCCAGACAAGGGATCGGAACGGGTAGCGCTCAACCGTCGGATTCGACGACACACCGACTCGCGCCTCAAGCTCACAGTCTCGATCCGCGATCAATCGACAACGCACCACGCCCAGATGTCGGTCGGCCCGGCTGAGCCATGATTCGACCTGAACCGTGATTTCGACTCCGCCCAGGTCAATCGTGTACCGGGTTCGCAAGGTCGCCGATGACGTGTCGATCTGCTGCCGATAGTCACGGAAACGTCCACTGGCAAACGCCTCGGCGAAGCTCCGCCCGTCGCGAAGGCGAAGGTCGATCGCATTCCACGTGGGTAGTAATGCCATCCTGTGCAAGTCCGACGGTGTCAGGTCCACGACGCCGACCATAAAGCTACGCGTCGGTGATAGACCGCTGTCACTTCCCTGCAGCCCGATCTCGCCATTGCCGAGAGTAGCTTGAAAGGACTTGGCGGTATTTACCGAGCACGGCGCGATTCGAACATCCTGCTGCCAGCCAAAAGTAGACATCTCTGACCTCCTTTCGATCGGCGCCCCCTCCCGCGAACGGATCCTTTATTTCTCGAATGCAAACTCCAACTCGTTTGACCAGTGCTCGACCCAGTGAACCTGAAACGAGTTGTTGCGCTTCGAAACGGATCGACCGCGCGACAGTTCCATGCAGGAGGAATTGCCGTTGTCGTTCACCCGATAAGAGAATTTGATCGGTTCTCCGCTGTCGAGTTTTGCTTTCACGTGGGGGATCTCGGTCCAGAGGATTGCGCACTCAACAACCCGGGTGTTCCCCTCGCGACTGATTGCCAGCTTTGCGTCTTTAACCGCACCATCGAGCGGACTCTTCGGCTGGCGAGGATAGTGGTGCTTGATCGGCATCCCGGGCTTGCTTAAGCGAAAAAGTTCCACCCCGCCTCCAAACGCTAGTGCGATCGGATTCAAGGCGTACTCGTAGTCGGTGCACTGATATCCGGTGAAGTGTCTCGGCGTGCCGGGAGGACTTGGCAGGAGCATCTTCTCATCATCGGATAGCACATTAAAAGCGATCTGAACGTTGTCCCTGCGTGGGAAATTGCCTGCCGGTAGCTCCGGGTCCGTTCGATAGCTATACCGTCTCACACCCTCAGGCCAACGAAGTTCCTCCACGCCATCGACGATCTTCGGTCCCCCGGGGACGTCGGCCGTCTTCCAAGCGGCATAGTTCACATTCACATCGATACGATTGCCCCGCGGTTTGCCCGATAGCTCCGTCCCACTGAAGAACTCCGCATTGAGCCCCTGATCCCCGCCTTGGGCATTCAAAAAGAGCGATTCGGTCGGGATAATCGTTGGCTTGCCACCCGGTTGGGTCCACTTGAGTTGGGTACGGGCACCCCCTCCGCCTTGGAAATACTCCAGCCGCACCACCACCCGCTTACCGGCCTCTAATTCCACCTCGGCGATCTTGTTGCCTCCGCCACTAGCCCACTGATCGATCACCTGTTTACCGTCGATCCAGAGGCGGATACCGTCATCACTGGTCAGAATCAGATTGTGTTTACCGCCCACCTGCGGCTCGAGGTAACCGGTCCATCGCACGCTGAAGTTTGCGGGCAGGACTGGTTTCGTTTCGTCCACTTTTCGATACGCGACTTCGGGATAGAAGAACGCGTCGTCGTACGAGGGGTCGTCACGACGTCGCATCCCGGCGTCCGGCGTCGAATCTGCAACCTTTGCCGCAAAGTAGAAGTGCTGCTCGTCGTACGCCAGATATGCCGTTGCGACACCGCCGGCGACTCCCTTGTCGAACTCCTTAAACGGCTGCCACGCAAATTCCTGTAGCGTCGGATTGGACTCGCCGGTGCCTACGACAGTCTGAGGCAATACACCGTTCCATTCGTCAAGTTTGCCGTCAACGCTGATCGTCCTTCTGGCGATCACGTTGACTCGAATCTCCTCGTTGCACGTCTTGGCACCATCCGCACCGGCATCAAACGTGACCAACAGTGGATACGCATTGGCGGGAGAAGCGTCCCCACCGGTGATTTTCACCTCGACCCACTTACTTTCATTACCCCCAATCGCCACCTCTGCTGGTAATTCGAGCTCGAGTGTTCCGAGTGTGACGCCGAGCTGTCCCGTGATCGGGCGGTTCAATACGTTGGTAATCTTCAGCCGAAGCGATGGTTTCTGATCAATCGGAGCCAGTAAGTCATGGGCGACGATCTCCACCGGTTCGTGACCGTCGATCCGGCCACTCGCGACTGCCTTAAGAAGCTTGTCGAATGAACCCTTACTCCGGTCTGTTCGAAGGTAAAACCCACGATGGTCCAGCGGGATGACGATCCTGCCGTCCACCGGCACCACCGGGTTGCCGTAGAAGTCATGTAACGCATACGTCGTACCATCGGCGGCGATCGACAACGTCGCCTGCCGGTCTGCCAGCGGCTTTACAGTGCGGAAAAGCGTCGAATCCTTGCCGAATGCTTCGCCTATGTTGCCGACAACTACAATTGTTCCGTCGTCGGGATTTTTTGCGCCACCCTCATCCGGCAGGCCGTCAAATACCATCACCCACGGCAGCCCGTTCATGAATAGCATCCGGGAGAAATCACGCTCCCCGATGAAGTGCTGCACCGCGCCGACCGAAGCAGCCACCGACCATGTCGTTCGGATGCCGTCCTTCCGACCCGCAATGTTACCCCCGTAAATGCCGACCGCACGGTCGTGTCCGGTCGCGTAGTTGGTTGCGACAACCGTAGCCACACGGTCATCGACATTGGCGACCCAGCTCTCGGTGTCCCAGATCAACACGCGTCCACCGGCCTTATTCAGGAACGGTTTGTAGGTCGAGAATGGCCCCAGCCCCTGGTAGTGAATGCTCAAAAAGTCTAAACGCTCGAGGAAATCGTTCTTTCCGTCAGGGAAGAGCTTGTCGAGTGTGTTACTCGATGAGTCGCAGCCGCCGAGCAGCACCTGAACGCCTGCTTCGGCGCGTGCTTCCTCCACGGCTTCGCACATCACGGTGTAGATTTCACGGTACCGCAGCATGTCCGCTCCCCAATGCGAGATCGATACGCCTTCCCACGGCTCATTCCACAACTTCATCGCAATGATCGGGCCCTTCGGATACCCGTGCTCGATCGCCATCCGCTTGACCATTTTTTTGAATTCGGCGTCATACTCGGGCAGCCATGCCAAATCGGGCTTTGTCGAGGAAGCAAGCACGACGCCCTTATCGTCCAGCCACGGTCTGGCGACACCCATCGGCTGGGTTCGGCCAGTCCATGATAACCCATGCCCGAACTCGATCGACACCCCCAACCCCGCCGCCTTCAGTTGTGAGAATTCCGCCCGCTGCACTTGCCCCGCGTACCACTTTTCGAAATCCTGGTCTTCACTCGACTTGAATCCCCAACCGATCCGGTTGGGCGAGACACCCAGACGCACATTCAGCTCGATATCGTTCACATCAGTCGTCAGCTTTGTATAAGGCTTGGTGTATGGCGTAGCCTTGAACGTGCGGATAAACGAAGACGAGAACCGGCGGCCCACACCCGGCAACTCGACCACCACTGCATACGCACCGAATGTCTCGGGGACCGTCGCGTCCACGCTGATGGTTGCGCGCGGTTCATTGGCTAAGTTGATGGGGAACTTGATCGTGTCGACAACCCCCATAGAAAAAACCGTCGGCCTCCAGATGTCACCCGGCGTGCCCTTGGTTCCGTAATGGATGATCTCAATCGTGCCCTCACCGACGATCGGTTCGGCACGGACGCGAACAAGCTCGATCGTCAGCTTGGGTTGCTCGCCGGGGTAAAGCACGTTGCCCGGAGCGCCAGACGAAATCAGGCGGGCATCGAAGCTACCACTCTCCTGTGGATTGTTGAGCCCGAATGCGGCATCGAAGTCCTTCATCTTTCTGCCCGTCACCATCTGCGCCTCGGCGACAGTGGCAATAATCAAGCAAACCAGCACGAAGACCGCGAGCCTGCCAATGGGTTTTGAACGCAACATGGGAATAAATCCAAGGATGAGGAACGTCACCGACAACAACTATGCGATGAGGATCGCTTCGCAAGGTTCTGCCCGCCGCCTCGGACGGCAAGCAGCGGCGACGCATATGCAAGCAGCACAACAACTGGCCGCCACTCGAAAGCTTGTTCTCAATACAGAAGCGCATCAATCCCCCGACGGATCATCAGACCGAATCAGTTTCCTCACCGTACACCCCTGCGTCACTGTGCGTCGTATTTCGCCCATAGCCCGCTTGCGGGGGAGACACTCTCATTGAGGTACGTGGGGTTGAAGGCAGCACCGATCGATCCGTAGTCTTCGGGAATATTCGCGATCGTCGAACGAAACACGTCGTAACTTACCCAGACAGCAGAGCCGTCGGCTCGGCCGGCGTTCACTCCGCTGCGGTGTCTCATCCGAACGTTGCCGGAGTGCGCGACAAAATCGGCGACGATGGTGCGGTTCTTCAGCCGCGTGAGCTTCGGCCAAGCCGGTCTTCCCGAAACCGACGGGAAATTCGCGTTCTGCCAGTCGACCACCGGCCGAAGATTGTAGCCCGCTCGGACGAACTCGCTTCTGAGATCGCCCGGAGGCCAGGCATTGACGGGCGTGTTGTATTGCCATCGCGGGTCATTCTCGGCGGGGCAGTACAGCGACCGGGGTTGTTTCAGATACCCGGCTATCTCAAGCCGACCAAAGAGCTGATAGAGTCCCGACGGGTCATTCGGAATCGAGATCGAGGTTGTTATGCGAACGGCGTAGCCTGCCCACTTCGAGTTGTTGCGGTAGCCGAGGGGCACGAAGTCACGGTTGTCCAGGGCATAAAGACGCAGCGTTGTCGCGACCTGTCGGACGTTGCTCAGACATTGCGTTCGAATCGCTGCTTCCCGAGCCTTGGACAGCGCGGGAAGCAAAATCGCAATGAGGAGCGCGATGATGCCAATGACAACAAGTAATTCCACCAGGGTGAAACCACCTTGTTTGTTCTGCTTGGGCTTCATTATTTTTTTCCAGAACCGGGACTGTCACCCACGCCCGGCGTTGAAAGCGGTTACGTGCGGCCGCTGAATACAATCACGTATCAGCGGCCGCACGACGTTAAAGTTATGCTAGCCCAGCTTCAGCGAACACGACGCCGACGACCGAGCAAGCCCATCGCGCCAAGCCCGATCAGCGCCAGCGAGGCGGGTTCGGGAATGACGATGTACTCCAGCCTGGTGTTGTCCAGGGTTGACGTCCCAGCCGCCACGCTCCCAGTGGGGGCGACGAACACGCTGTTGAACGTCTTGTATTGACCCGTATTGTCTAATCCGGTGACGGTGTACGAAGCAAAAGGAGTCGCGGTATCAACCATTGTCAGGCGGGTTTCCGACGACGTTGCTGACACCCGCTTGACGTCGAATGTAATGTTGTAGGTCTTAGAATCATCTGTTGCGTAGTTGTACAACCCAGGAGTTGCCCCGATATTTAAAGAGGTGGTTACCAGCGTAGGTGCGGTTGCGGACGTACTATAGCCAGTTGCCGAGCGGCGCGCGTCACTAGCAACGCTCGAGTTGTCTCGGATGAACGACCAATAGCCGGTGTAACTGTTGGTTCCGGACGCAATGCCCGGGCTGGGTGTCAGCTTATTCCAGTCGTTGAGGGTGGGCACGGTGGCCAGATTAAATAGCCCGACGCGGATGACGTCGATGGCCCCGCTCTGCCTGTAGCTGAAGGTTAGCCGCAGGATGTCGCCGTTGGTTGCCAACGTCTGGGAAGCAAACCCCTTGCCCAAAATCCGTTCTTCACTGGCGCTGCTGGTCGTGCTGAGCACTAGCGCACCCGACGCGTTTGCCACGGTGCTGGACGATCTGCTGGCGACCCATCCGCCGGTGTCTCCTGCTGTTGTGAAGGCGTTATTAAAAATCACCGCCGCTTGCGTTGAGGCCGCGAGCGCGAGCGCGCTGAGTGTTGTGACCGAGACGAGTATCTTCTTCATCGCATTCCTCTTTCCATTCAAGACATGCAGGCCGA
>Ga0105044_10003915_pt1 | contig 20456 bp, 18 predicted proteins | sample MAT01_FD_78092 | JGI IMG/M metagenome (GOLD analysis project Ga0105044, IMG submission 78092) | Freshwater microbial communities from Lake Fryxell liftoff mats and glacier meltwater in Antarctica - MAT-01 | ecosystem: Environmental > Aquatic > Freshwater > Ice > Liftoff microbial mat | place...
GACCGTCGGCGCGCTGGCTCCAGAAGCGGAAATGGCCAGTGCCGGAAGCACCATGCTAACGACGACCGCGGAACAAAGCTCCCGCGGCCATCGCCGGATTCCTGCCGGACGGGACAAGTTCATGCCCGGAGCTTAGCGGCTAGCTCTTGTAGCGCAAACGCTTCTTGTGGCGGTTCTCCTTCATCCGCTTCCTGCGTTTGTGTTTGGCGATTTTCGCCTTCCGGCGCTTTTTGAGTGAACCCATTGAGGTGGTGTGTGACTTGTGAGGGGCGGCGAGGGAATCACGGAACGCCGGGATCGGCAACGAGATTCTCGGGGGAATTTCCGGGCGGCTTTCCGGGAAGCTCTGATGGCGCTCAGTACACCACCTTGTTCAGCGGGTACTCGATGATGCCTTCCGCCCCGAGGGCTTTGAGCTGCGGGATGATCTCCCGGACGATGCTCTCGTCCATGATCGTCTCCACGGCGATCCAGCCTTCGATCGCGAGCTGCGCGATGGTGGGATTGCGGAGCGCGGGCAGGCTGGCCATGAGTTTCGGCAATTGATCCAAGGGCAGGTTCATTTTCAGCCCGACCTTGCCGCGCGCATTGTAGGCACCCTGGAGGAGCATCAAGAGCCCCTCGATCTTCGCCTTCTTCCACGGATCCTCCAGCGCTTGATGGTTGGCGATAAATTGCGGCGACGACTCCATCATCGTCTCGAGGATGCGCAGCCCATTGGCCCGCAGCGATGAACCCGTCTCCGTCACGTCGGCGATGGCATCCACCAGATCGGGCACCTTCACCTCGGTCGCGCCCCACGAGAATTCCACCTCCGCCTGGACGCCGTGTTTCCAGAGAAAAGCGCGAGTGAGTTCGACGGCTTCGGTGGCGATGACTTTGCCCTGCAAATCTTTCACCGTGCGGATGTCGGAGTCTTCCGCCACCGCGATGACCCAGCGCGTCGGGCTGCTGCTCACCTTGGAAAAAGTCATCTCCGCGAGCACCGCGACGTCGGAGTCATTGTTCGCGATCCAGTCCTTCCCCGTGAGCCCGCAGTCGAGGAAGCCGTGCTCGACGTAGCGCGAGATCTCCTGCGCGCGGAGCAGGCGGATGGCGAGTTCCGGATCATTCACCCGCGGCTTGTACGAGCGGTTCGGCGCCGCGATGTGAAATCCGGCTTTGGCAAAAAGGGCAATGGTCGGCTCCTGCAGGCTGCCGGAGGGCAGGCCGACGCGGAGTTCGCGAGGTGCGTTTTCCATGGGGGCGCCAGTGAAGGCGGAAAGCGCCAGCCGCGCGACTTCTTTTCCGCAGCGCCCCGCGGCGCGCGGTACGCCCCTTGCGCAGCGCCCCGACGACGGGCATCATGCCGCGCTCGCTCGCCGTATGTTTGGCCACGAATACTCCGAAGACCACCGCCCGGTTACCTACTTTCGCGGATACCCGATCCATGCGGCGACGTTGCTCGTCATCGCGCATGTGGCCGCCTTCATCCTCTGCGCGATCGGGCAGGGCAGCGGGCTGGGGCGGGCCATCGCCGAGCTGAACTACTCCAGCACCGATGTCCTCGCCCGCGGCGCGGTCTGGCAATTCCTCACCTACGCCTTCGTCCATCCGGCCAGTGAAGGCGTCTGGTTTGCGATCGAGATGTGGCTGCTCTTTCAGTTTGGGCGGGAAGTGGAACGGTTTCTCGGGCGGCGCGCTTTTCTCCAACTCTACGGCGCGCTGCTCCTCGTCGGGCCGATCGTCCTCACGCTCACCGGGCTGTTCGTTCCGACAGCGTTTGGCGGCTCGTCGATCCTCCACTTCGCCATCTTCGTGGCCTTCGCAGCGCTCTATCCTTCGGTCGGAGTCTTCTTTGGGATCGCCGCGCGGTGGGTCGCGGTCGCCATCCTCGTCATCTACACGCTCCAGGGCTTTGCCTTCCACGCGATCTCGATGCTCCTCGTGCTGTGGACCACCGCGCCGCTCGCTTTCGGGTTCGTCCAGATGACCCGCTCCGGCTTTGCCTGGCCGACCTTTCGACTGCCAGGTCGCAAGCCGAAGTTTCGCGTCGTGCCCAAGCCCGCGGCCGCGTCCCCAAACTCGGCGGTGGAAGACAATGCCGCCGCGGAGATGGACGTGCTGCTCGACAAGATCGCCAAGTCCGGCATCGCCAGCCTGAGCTCCAAGGAACGCACCCGCCTCGAACGCGCGCGGGAAGCGCTGCTGAAAAAGGATCAGCGGTGAAGCCGTGCGCAGACGAGCCGTCTGCGTCTGGCCAGAGTGCCGGTGACGACCGGGGCGGAACCATCGCGCTCGTCGTTCCGTGCTGGAACGACGCGGCGGCCTTGCGCGCGTTACTCGCGCGAGCGGGCTCCCTGAATGGGATCGCGGAAGTGATTGTGGCCGATGCTTCGACCACCGGCGAAGCGCGGCGCGTCGCGACCCAGGCCGGGGCCAGAGTCGCCGCCTGCCCGCAGCCGAATCGCGGCGCGCAGATGAATGCCGGCGCGCGGCTCGCCACCGCCGGGACCGTGCTCTTTCACCACGCCGACACCGGGATCGCGCAGCCGCATCTCGATGCCCTCGGTGCCGCCCTCAAAGATCCGGCCACGATCGGCGGCGCTTTTCATCGGAAGTACGACCATCGCCATCGCGGCTTTGCCTGGATCGAGCCCCTCGCTCGCGCCTGGAACGCCCGCGGCGGCACCCTCTACGGAGACCAGTCCATCTTTGTCCGGCGCGCCATCTTCGAGCAGCTCGGCGGCTTCGCCGAGATCCCGCTGATGGAGGACGTGGAGTTTTCCCGCCGTCTCCGCCGCGCGGGCCGCACCGTGCTGCTCGATCCCCCGATCGCCACCTCCGCGCGCCATCACCTGCGTCGCGGCCCGTGGCGCACCACGGCGCGCAACGCCACGATGCTCCTGCTCTACCGCTGCGGCGTCTCCCCCCACCGCCTGCACCGCTGGTACTACCGCGGGTTCGCGCCGGGATGATCCCGACCTTCGTCATTCGTCATTCGACATTCCCCCCATCCTTCGTCATTCGTGATTTTCCGCCGATGCCCGACGAACCCGCTCCACCCAAGTTCGACGCGAGCTACGTCACCGCGATGTCCCACTTCTACCGGGGCGAACTCGGGCGCATCATGTCCTGGCGGCAGCGGCTCGACGTGACCACGAGCTGGGCGATCACCGTCACCTCCTCGATCTTCACCATCGCGTTCTCGTTCCGCGACGTGCCGCATCTCATCTTCTTTTTTAATGTCGCCGTCGTCTGGATGCTCCTTTGGATCGAGGCCAGGCGGTATCGCTTCTACGATGCCTTCCGCGCCCGGGTGCGCATGCTCGAGGCCCATTTCCTCGTCCCGATCGTGTCGCAAAATACGGCCATGCTTCAGGGCGAGTGGCAGAAGCTGGTGTGCGAAGATTTACTCCTGCCCTCCTTCAAAATCGGCCGCTTCGAAGCGCTCGGCCGCCGGCTGAAGCGGAACTACGTCTTCATCTTTCTCATCATCCTCGTCGCCTGGATCACGAAGATCTTCCTGCACGCCGATCCGAAGATCACGTCGCTCGGGTCGTTCTATCGCGCGCTGCATGTCGGCACGTCGATCCCGAGCTGGCTGGTCGCCGCGTTGCTCCTGCTCACCCTCCTGACCGTGGGCGTGATCACCATCTACGTGAGCCGCAAATCCAGCGGCGAGATCAGCGAATTTGGCACCCACCGCTCGCTCTGGCGGATCTAGGTCGGTCGATCACATCCCGGGGTTTTCTTCATGTTCATCCTCCGTGGAGACGGAAGAAGAAGGTGGAGAAGAGCCCCGCGCGATTTCCGCCCGGCGAGACGATTCTCTGAAACCTCAGGGGTAAAATTCCGTATGCATGGGTGAAGACTATGCACGCTCCGACTGCCCCCCACGCCTTTCACACTACGCGTTGGACGCTCGTCCGTTGCGCGGCACAGGGTGAAAACGATCCCGCCTCGGCCCAGGCGCTCGCGGCGCTCTGCGGGGCCTACTGGTATCCGGTCTATGCCTTTATCCGCCGGTCGGGAAAAGGGCCGCACGACGCGGAGGATCTCACGCAGGGATTCTTTGCGCGGCTGCTGAAAAGCGAGATCCTCGCCGACGCCGATCCGGGCAAGGGCAAGCTCCGCAACTTCCTCCTCACCTGCGTGCGCCGCTACCTCGCGGATCAGCATGGCCGCGCCATGGCGGAAAAGCGCGGCGCCGGCGTGCTGGTGAGCTTCAGCCCCGATTGGGCCGAGCAGACCTACGCCACGGAGCCCGCGGACGAACTCACGCCCGACCGCCTCTTCCAGCGCCGCTGGGCGCTCACCGTGCTCGAGCATTCCTTCGAACTGCTGGGTAAGGAATACACCGCCGCCGGCAAGGGTGCGCGCTTCGCGACCCTCCGCCCCTTCCTCGGCTTCGGCCCCGACCCGGAGCGGCGCTACGAGGAGATCGCCTCCTCCTCCGCTACCCCCGTCGCCACGCTCAAGACTCACGTCTTCCGCCTCCGCCAGCGCTGGCGCGAACTCCTTTTCGAGCAGGTAGCCATGACCCTGGAGACCCACTCCGAGACGGAGATCAAGGCCGAACTCGGCGAGCTGCTCACCTGCGTATGAGCACTCGTCCGCCTGAATGGACGTTGCGAATTTTGCGAGGCGGATGTGGTGCGATGCGCGGTCGGCGGGCGGAGCCGCTTCCCAGTCCTGCACGAGCAGGCTGGGAGGCGGGCACGCACTTCCCGCACGTCTTCCCAAAACGCACCGCGTAAGTCACCCGCAGCGCGCCTGCCCCCATGGATCCCAGCGAAACACCACCCGAGGAAGCGCCGCCGGAGAAGCAACCCGGCGGCCTCGGCGGCATCGACCCTGCGGAACTCTTTGCCCGCGCCCTGAACACCGCCGCTCCCTCTGCCGGCGCCACCTCGTGGGCGCCCCCGACGCCGGAAGAACTCGCCGCCCTCCTCCCGCAGTACCGGATCGAAGCGCTGCTCGGTCGCGGCGGTATGGGCGCCGTCTATCGTGGCGTGCAGGCCGACCTCGAACGCCCCGTCGCCATCAAGCTCCTGCCCGCCGATCTCGCTGCGGACCCGCAATTCATCGCGCGCTTCCGGCGCGAAGCCCGCACCTTGGCGCGGCTCCAGCACCCCGGCATCGTCGCCGTCTTCGATTCCGGCCAGACCACCGCCGGTCATCTCTATTTCGTCATGGAATACGTCGATGGCATCGACCTCCAGCGCGTCCTGGCAAAAGGCGGCGTGGAGCCGGGGCAAGCCCTCACCCTGATCGCGCAGATCTGCGACGCCCTGCACTACGCGCACAGCCAGGGCGTCATCCACCGCGACATCAAGCCCGCCAATATTCTCCTGACGAAAGATGGCCGCGCCAAGGTCGCCGACTTCGGTCTCGCCCGCCCCGCGCGCGACCCCGCCGCCGCCCCGCTCACCGGCACCAATGTCATCCTGGGCACCGCCGACTACATGGCTCCCGAGCAACGCCGCGGCCAGGCCGACGAACGCACCGACATCTACGCCCTCGGCGTGATGCTCTACGAACTGCTCACCGGCCAGCGCCCGCACGGCGTCTTCGACCCACCCTCGCGCAAAGTGCAGATCGATGTGCGCCTCGACAGCGTCGTCCTCAAAGCGCTGCAGGAAGAGCCCGAGCGCCGCTACCAGCAGGCCAGCGAGATGAAGACCGACGTGGACCGCATCCGCACCACGCCTCCGCCGTCCGCATCCAAGTCACCACAGGCTGCGCCTGTTTCGTCACGGAAAATTTCATTGCCCGTCGCGGCGGTCGCATTAGCACTGGTTGCAGTTGTCGGCATCGTTGTTTGGAAAAATCGCGGGCACCGCGGACCAACCACGACACCGCCTGCCGTCGCAAATGCCATGTCCGTCGCGCCGCCTAGTCCGACGGTGGAGCCCAGGAGCACAACTGCCAAAGTGAAGTCCCCAGCTCGCCCTCCCGACTCGCTTCGTCCCAAGCGCATCGGCGCCGACAGCGACTGGAAAATTCTCGCCGCGGGTGAGCATCATGCGCTCGTGATCAAAGCCGATGGCAGCCTTTGGGCATGGGGCAGGAATAGCTATGGTCAATTGGGCATCGGGGTTCTGGAGGTACGAGGCAGTCCCGTTCGCGTCGGATCGGACACGGATTGGGCAAGCGCCGCTGGGGGCGTCCAACAGTCCTTTGCCGTGAAAACGGACGGCAGCCTCTGGGCGTGGGGTTGGAACGAACGAGGTCAACTCGGTGACGGAACGAAGACAGATCGGTCAAGCCCGGTGCGGATCGGACCGGAGCGAAAATGGAAGGCCGTGTGCTCGGCACCCTGGCATGTCCTGGCACTGAGCAGCAATGGCAGCATCTGGGCGTCGGGCTCCAACAATTGGTTCCAACTCGGCGATGGAACATCAAATTCCCGCCCCAACCTCGGGAGAACCGGCGCCGACAACGATTGGGTGGCCGTCGCCGCTGGGTATGGGCACAGCCTCGCGCTCAAATCCGACGGCAGCTTGTGGGGCTGGGGCTACTGCGAGAAGTGGGGACAGTTGGGCGTCATCACCCCTGGAAACCAGCCCCGACCAATCCGCCTCGGAACAGACGACGACTGGATCGCCATTGACGCGCGCAATTCGCTAAGCTTCGCGATCAAGAAGAATCACAGCCTTTGGGCCTGTGGCGCAAATCATCTCTCCCAATTGGGCGCCGGCTCCACAGAACTGCGGTTGCCTTGGACCCAAATCGCCAACGGCAACGATTGGAAACAGGTATCCACGGCCAACGAGGAGGGATTCGCTTTAAAGACGGATGGCAGCCTTTGGGCTTGGGGCTTGGAATTCTGAGAGGGCGCTGGCAACCCGTCCAAAAACGCTCCTAAGCTCGGTGGATGGCGCGCTCCGTGGCAGAGATATTCTTCGATTCTTTGAAACCCAACGCCTTCGATTCCGAAGCATCCAGTGGCGACTTGCGTGCCACTTGCACCGCTGGCCTGGACAAAAATCCGAACCCATCAGGTCGAAGCGACCGCGGCAAAGCGAGCCGATCATTCAGTATTCCCGCAGAACTCCACCCGGCCCGAACTCACCCGATGAAACCAAATTCTATCCTCCGCATCGCCGCACTCATTCTCCTGCTCGTCCCCGGCCCAGTGCTGCGCGCCCAGACTGGCGCCGCGGATATCGCCGTCCATGCCGGGCCGTCTCCGGCTGCGGCCGTGCTCGCGACTGCGCAGTTGCCAGCCACGGACTTCGGCAATGCGCAGGTGGCCACACCCTCGACGCGCTTCTTTGCCATCCGCAATGTGGGGACGGCGGCGCTCCAAAGCCTGGCGGTCGCCGCGACCGGATCGGATGCCGCTTCCTTCCTCACCGGAGCACTCCCCGCGACCCTGGCGCCTGGGGCCACCACATTGCTGCGGGTGGACTTCGTGCCCACGAGCGCAGGGAGCAAGTCGGCGGTGCTCCAGATCGCGAGCGACGATCCCGATGAGAATCCTTTTGCCGTGAATGTCACCGGGACGGGCACGACGCTGCCGGTGGTGTCGGTCGCGGTGGATCGCTCGACGGTAACGGAAGACGGCACGACGAATCTGCGCTTTATCTTCAAACGTTCGAGCGTCGGCGCGGCGCTGACGGTGAACTTCGCCGTGGGAGGCACCGCGACGTTTGCGACCGACTACACCGTCTCGGGCGCGACCGCCTTTTTCGCGACCGCCGGCACGGTTACCTTTGGCGCCAGCACTGCCACGGTGACGGTGACGGTGGACCCCACGGCAGACGCCCCGATCGAGCCGGAGGAGACCGTCATCCTCAGCGTGTCGCCCGCGGAGGGCTATGCCGCCGGATTGACGGAAGGTCTCACGACCGCAGCCACCGGGAAGATTACCAACGACGACCTCAATCCCGCCGCCACGGGTCTGCCGGCGATCTTCACCACCGCAGCCAAAACCACCGCCGGACTGACCGGCAGCTACGTGAACAGCAACCTGCGCGCGGTGAACGAACCGGACTGGCGCGTGACGCGCCCCATCTCCGGCAGCCGCGTGGATACGCCGGTGAATTTCGGCACGGCGGATTGGGGCGCGCGGGCCAGTGTCGGCGTGACCGGCGGGAGCGACGCGGATTGGAATCAATTCTCCGTGCAGTGGGATGGCTGGGTGGAGGTGACCGTGCCGCAGCGACTCGCGCTGGCCAGCGACGACGGCAGCCGCATGTGGATCGACCTCGATGGCAATGGGAGCTTTGACCCGAGCGGACCGGAATACGTGAACAATCTCTGGGGCTCGGGCCACGGCACGGCCACCGTCTATTCGGATATTCTGGCGCCGGGGCTCTACCGCATCCGCATTCAGTACGAAGAAGCTTCCGGGGGAAGCATTGCCCGACTCACGGCCAGCAATGGCAACTACATGTCCTTCGACGGCAATCTGCTGAGCCGCACCGTCTGGGAAGGGCGCAACATCGCCTATCTCACGGAATCGGGCAGCCTCGATCCAGGCGTGATGGCGCTGCTGGTGGAGGCCACGGATGCCGCATACGACTTTTACTTTGCCGCCACCAACCGCAAGCCCAGTTACTCGCGGCACGTCAACGGCAAGCTCACCCTCACCCAGGTGCCGACGACTTGCGGCGCAGGGTGCGGCTTCCTCGGGTTCACTGGCATCGAGATTCTTTCGCCTTACTTCACGGAGATGTATGACGCTGTGCGGCTGCGCCATCAGTACAATCAGATCCCCTTTTACGAACTCGGGCGGAACTTCTGGTACTACGGTGGCCAGCTCGCGTACAAGTCTCCGGACAATACCGGGACGGTGACGACGGCCTTCGCCGTGGCCATGCGCAACATCCTCATGGACGCTCTCGGCTTCACTGGCACCCCGCTCGGCAATCGGCCGTGGGCCGACAATATCCGGTATGTGAATGGATTGACCGACGGCTACGCCCGGAATCCAGCACACGATTGGTTCACCACTCTCCGCGTGGGAATGGGCGTGAACGATGTCTCCACCAACGGAAGTTCTTCCCTCTTCGCATCGCTGCTCCAGCGCTTGCGGAGCGATTACCCGCGGCCGGGCGAAGCCTTCCTGCGCGACCTGTGGACCACGGCGGGGACTTACCCGGCGGCCACCACCTCGCTGGGTGCGGTGAATAACTTCTTCCTGGCCGCCTGCGCCGGCACCCAGCTCAACCTGACGGACCTGATCGAAACGAGTTGGAAGTTTCCGCTCTCGACCAGCGCCAAATCCACCGCCGCAACCCTCTACGGCTCGTCGGTGCCGGCCTCACCGGCCACCGATACCTTGATCGCGGCCAATGCCGTGTGGAGTTACAAGGACAATGGCAGCAACCAAGGCACGGCGTGGAAAGAACCGGGCTTCGTCGACAGCGCCTGGACTGCGGGGCCGGCGGAGCTCGGGTACGGCGAAGGGGACGAAGCGACGGTGATCGACGACAGTCCGTCGCCGACCTACGTCACGCCTGCCTCGAACCGCTACATCACCACTTACTTTCGTCACCACTTCACGGTGGCCGACCCGGCGCGCTATGCGTCGCTGACCTTGTATCTGAAGCGGGACGATGGAGCGGTAGTGTACCTCAACGGCGCGGAGATCGTCCGCGATAACATCGCGGAAGGCCCCTTCACCCATACCCAGCCCTCCGTGGGGAACATCGGCAACGCGGATGAATCGATCTTCTTCGTCTATGAGATCGCCGCCAGCGGCCTCGTGGCCGGGACCAACGTGCTGGCCGTCGAGGTGCATCAATCCTCGGCCGCCAACGACGACGTGAGTTTCGCCGCGGAGCTGGCGGGCCGTCCGATCAGCCCGGAGATCGCCGTCTTCGAAGGCACCACCCTCACGGCCGCGACCGAGCGTTTCGACAACGTCGGCACGTTCAACTTCGGCGTCGCCGCCACCGGTTCGAGCTTGGGACCGCAGCTATTCACGCTCCGCAATACCGGCGTGGGCAATCTGACGGGGCTGAGTGTGAGCAAGGCCGGGGCGCATCCCGGCGATTTCACGGTCGCACGTCTCACCGCGACGACCCTGCCGGGAAACTCGACGGCATCGTTCGCCGTGAACTTCTCCCCTGCATTCACCGGCCTGCGCAGCGCGGTGCTGCGGATCGCTAGCTCCGATTCGGACGAAGCAATCTTCGAGATCAACGTGAGCGCCACCGCGTACTCCGCGGCAGACCTCGACGGCGACGGCCTGCTCGATGCGTGGGAGCAAGCGTATTGGGGCACCACCGCGGGACATACCGCCACCGACGACTTCGACCGGGACGGCCTCCCCGAGCTTTTGGAACTCGCCTTTGGCCGCAATCCCACCGCGCCCGATTCGCAACTCCAGCCCACAGCAGTCGTCGAAGGTGGCTATCTCACGATCACCGTCACCCGCCATCCCGGAGCGAGCTATGAAGTGCAAAGTGCCGGCACCTTGCTCTCCGGCCAGCCCGCGTCCTTCAACACCACGACGACCACGCTGCTCCTCGACAACGGCACCACCCTGAAGGTCCGTGACAATATTCCCTTCGGCACGCCGCCGTCGCGCTTTATGCGGGTGAAGGTGACGGGCTCTCCGTAGCTGCCCAGGGTGAACTGGCCCGCACTGGACCATTTCTGGCGCCATTTGAGGACGGAAGTGCGGAGTGGCGCGGGATGTCGCTTTCGCATTCACTCACACTCCGCATGGACACGCCCAAGCTCTCTCCACCCGATACTCAACTGCCCGGCATCGACCAGCTCCTCGACATCATCGCCAAGCTACGCGGGCCCGGCGGATGCCCATGGGATCAAGAGCAGACACACGCGTCACTGCGCGCGGGGCTGATCGAGGAGGCGTATGAGGTCACGGCGGCGATCGATGCGCGCGACGACGCGAATCTGCGCGAGGAACTCGGCGATCTGCTTTTGCAGGTGGTCTTTCACGCGCAGATCGGCAGCGATGAAGGACGGTTCGATTTCGAGGCGGTGGCGCGCGAGGTTTCGACGAAGCTCGTGCGGCGGCATCCGCACGTCTTTGGCGACGATCGGTGCGTGGATGCGGCCGAGGTGCTGCGCAAGTGGGATGACATCAAGCGCGCGGAGAAAGGGCACGTGGCGGAGTCGGCGCTCGACGGGCTGCCGAAGGGATTGCCGGCGCTGATGCGGGCGCAGAAGGTGCAGAAGAAAGCGGCGAAGGTGGGATTCGATTGGAGCGAAGCGGCGCCGGTTTTTGCAAAAGTGCGCGAGGAACTCGCCGAGGTGGAAGCGGCCATCGGCGATCCCGCGAAACTCGAGGACGAGATCGGCGACGTGCTTTTCTCGGTGGTGAATCTCGCGCGGAAGCTGAAGGTCGATGCCGAGCCCGCGCTGCATCGAGCGACGGAGAAATTCAGCGGCCGTTTCCGGGCCGTCGAAGCGCTGGCGCGGGAACGCGGGCTCGTGCTCGAAGGGATGCCGCTCGCGGAACTCGACACGCTCTGGGACGAGGTCAAGGCCCGCGGCTAAAGCCTGGGAGCGCCGCCGTCCCGTGCGGCAATCGTTCCCACGCGTGGAGCGCGCACTCTATGGCCACGTGGCGGGAAGATTGGCGCTGCGCGCATTGGTGAGATTGCCGCACGGGACGGCGGCGCTCCCAGGGCCCTCCCAGGTCACGCGACTTCGAAGCGGGCGGTGATCTCGCGTTGCGTGGCGCAGATGACGTCGATGGCGCTCGATCCACACTCCGCAAGCCGCCCGCGCACGGTGCCGACGGCCAGCTCTGGCGAATTGCAATCGCGGCTCAGGTGGCCGAGCACCGCGCGCCGCAGATTCGATCCGGCGCATTCCACGAGGACGCTGGCGGCCGCGGCATTCGAGAGGTGGCCGTGGCGGGACATGATGCGCTGCTTCACGCTCCACGGGCGCTTGGTGTCGTCCTGCAGGAGCTTCTCGTCGTGGTTTGTCTCGATGCAGAGGGTGTGCGCGTGGCGGATGCGCTCCTGCACGAGCTTGGTGGCGGTGCCGAGATCGGTCAGGAAGCCGAGCGCGGCGTGGCCATGGTGCAACATGAAGCCGACCGGCTCGACGGCATCGTGCGGCACGGGAAAGGTCTCGATGGTGATGTCGCCGACGGTGAATTCGGCTCCGGTGCCGAAGTAACGCCAGTCTTTGCGCGCCGCGGGCCGGGCCGATTGGAGGACTTCGGCGGTGAGGCGATTGCAGTAGATCGGGGTGGCGAATTGCTTGCACCACACGTCGAGCGCGCCGGCGTGGTCGATGTGCTCGTGGGTGAGCAGGATGCCGTCGATCTCGAGGGGATTGATCCCGCACTGGGCCAGCCGCAGGCCGATCTGCCGCGCGCTCAGACCGCCGTCGATGAGCAGCCGGGTGCGGGCCGTCTCGACCAGCGCGCAATTGCCCGCGCTGCCGCTGCCGAGGACGGTGAGGTGGATCATCGCCGCGCAGTCTGCCAGCGCCCGATGCGGAGTCGAGCGATGCTTCCCGGAAAAGGACGTCGTCCTGCGGCCAGTGGCTGCGCGAGGGGCGTCGCTTACCCGCCTCCGAGAATCCGCGCGATGAACTCCGCCGGCGTGATCGGTCGCGGCTTGAGGCCCGCGGTTCGCAGCACGTCGAAGTGCGCGTCCCCGGTGATGATCCACTCCGCCTCGGCGGCGATGGCGCAGTCGGCGAATTTGTCGTCGTCCGGGTCGGCGGCGATGAGGCGCCAGCGATAGGAAGGCTCGACGCGGCGGACGTTGCCGTGGAGTTCCGCGGCAAGTTCGAGGGCGTCGCAGAATTCGCTCCACCGTTCCCGGCCGATCCGTGGCACGGCGATCTCCTCGTATTCGAGCAGGATCGCGCTGCTCATGGCCCACTCAAAACTCCCTGCGACCCACGCGCGCAGGATCGCACGGTGCGGATGGGTCCGTCCCAGCATCGGGAGCAGGACGTTGGTGTCGATGACGACGATCACCGATAGGGGTGGCGGGCGCGATGTTCGCGGAGGGCGGCGGCGATCTTTTCCGGCGCCATCTCCCCGCGGGCGGCGGCTTCGTCGCAGGCTTCACCGACGGTCTCCATCAAGCGGTTCAGTTCAAACTGCAGCAAGGTCTTGCGAACGGCCTCCAATTCTTCGGGGCTGCATTGGTCGATGCGCTCGTGGAGCAGTGGGAGCAGTTCTTTGGGGTCGGTCGTGGCGAGCTTGCTCATGCGGGAAATACTGCCACGGGCTCTCTCGGACGCCAAGGGACATGCGGAAACCAAAACCGCCGCCCATTGCTGGGCGGCGGTTGGTGAGTTTTTCAGGCTTCGCTTTCGGAGCGTTCGCGGCGTTCCGGGCGATCCCGGCGATCGTCGCGCGGGGGGCGATCTTGCTGCTGTTGCTGCGGGGGCGGCGCCATCGCTTCGCCACGCTCTTTCATCGCGGCCTTGCGGCTGAGTTTCACGCGGCCTTTTTCATCCACGCCGATGACTTTCACCCAGATGAGTTCGCCCATCTTGATCACGTCTTCGGTGCGGTTCACGCGGAAGTCGGCGAGTTCGCTGATGTGGCAGAGGCCGTCCTTGCCGGGCAACACTTCGACGAAGGCGCCGAATTCTTTGATCGTGACCACGCGGCCCTGGTAGATCGCGCCGACTTCCATCTCGGCAAACATGCCGTCGATGATCTGTTTGGCGCGGGCCATGCCGTCGGGGTTGTTCGAGTAGATGCGGACCAGGCCGTCGTCATCGACGTTAATCTCGCAGCCGGTCTCGGCGACGATGCCTTTGATGTTCTTGCCGCCGGGACCGATGAGCATCCCGATCTTCTCGGGGTTGATCTTGATGGTCTCAATGCGCGGGGCGTACTTACTCAGCTCGGTGCGCGGCGCGGCGAGGGCTTCGGCCATGACGGCGAGCACTTTCATGCGCGCGTCGCGGGTGCGATAGACGGCTTCTTCCATCATGCGCAGCGAGATGCCGGGGAGCTTGAGGTCGAGCTGGAAGCCAGTGACGCCGGTGTCGGTGCCGCAGAGTTTGAAGTCCATGTCGCCGAAGTGATCTTCGCTGCCGATGATGTCATTCAGCATGGTGTAACGCTTGAGCGTCGCGCCGTCGTATTCGGTGACGAGGCCGCAACTGATGCCGGCCACGGGCTTCTTGATCGGCACGCCGGCATCCATGAGGGCGAGCACGCCGGAGCAGACGCTGGCCATCGAGGTGGAGCCATTCGAGGACATCACTTCGCTGCTCACGCGGATGGCGTAAGGGAAGTCGAGGACGCTGGGGATGACGGGCTCGATCGAGCGTTCGGCGAGGGCGCCGTGGCCGATCTCGCGGCGATTCATGCCGCCGGTGCGGCCGGTCTCGCCCACGGAGAAGGGCGGGAAGTTGTAGTGCAGGATGAAGCGCTTGCTGGTTTCGCCGCCGGTATAGCCGTCGAGATTCTGGGCTTCCTCCGCCGGAGCGAGAGTGGCGAGGGCGACCGCCTGGGTCTCGCCGCGATTGAAAATGGCGCTGCCGTGCGAACGCGGGAGCATGCCGACTTCGGCGCTGAGCGGGCGGATGGCGTCGGGGCCGCGACCGTCGGCGCGCATCTGCTTGTCGAGGATGCTCACGCGGAAGGCTTTCTTCTGCAGATAGTCAAAGGCCTGGCTGACCTCGAACTTCGAGGCCTCGGGAAATTTGGCGACGATGGCGGCGGCCACTTCATCCTTGAGTGCGCCGATGGCTTTGGAGCGGGCGACCTTGGTGGGATTGTAGATGGCGCCTTCGATGCGATCGCCGGCCACGGCGTAGGCCACTTCCATCAGCTCGTCCTTCACGGTGAAGAGCGGCACTTCGCGCTTGGGCTTGCCGGCTTTGGCGGCGAGTTCGAGCTGCGCGACGATGAGTTTGCCGGCTTCGGCGTGGGCGAATTTCAGCGCCTCGACGAAGTCTTCCTCGGGCAGCTCTTTCGCCGCGCCTTCGATCATGATGACTTCATTGGCCGTGCCGACATAGACGAGGTCGAGATCGCTCGACTCGCGCTGGCTATGGCCGGGGTTCACGACGAACTGGCCATTGATGCGCCCGACGCGGACGGCCGCCACGGGGCCGGCAAAGGGGATGTCGCTGACCATGAGGGCGGCGCTCGCGCCGTTCATCATGAGGATGTCGGGATCGTGCTCGCCATCGGCGCTGAGCAGGATGCCGATGATTTGGGTGTCGTAGAGGTAGCCCTTGGGGAAGAGCGGACGCAGCGGACGGTCCGTCATGCGGCAGGTGAGGACTTCCTTTTCGGTGGGCCGGCCTTCGCGCTTGAAGTAACCGCCGGGGAATTTGCCGACCGCTGCGGCTTTCTCCCGATACTCGACGGAAAGCGGGAACCAGTCCTGGCCTTCCTTGATGCTCGTGGCCGAGACGGCGGAGACGAACATGATGGTCTCGCCGCTGCGGACGGTGACGGCGCCGTCCGCGAGATTCGCGAGCTTGCCGGTTTCGATGGTGATGGGGTGGGGCCCGACCTGGGCCGTGACTTGATGGATCATGGGTGTGCTTGGTGTGTTGTGCCGGACACCCATTGGTGCCGCCCGGGCGGCTAGCTCGTAGCCCGGGACTTTCTCGGTTTCCCTGCTCCTACTCTTGAACTTGAACTTACTCCTCCCGCGAATCGCGCTCGCGGAGCAAGTTCAAGTTTAAGAGTAGGAGCAAGAGAAGCGTGAAAGCCCGGGGCTAAGACTAGGCCCGAGGTGGCGACGGGTGCCGGCTGGTGGTTTTCCTGTGGTTAAAACGATCCCTGTGACGGCGAAAGACCGTTGGGATCGGGAAAGGGTTGCGGGGGGCTGAAAACGATTCGCCCGCGAGATCATCGCGGGCGAATGGGTTTCAAAAATATTGCTGCGCTATTTCCGCAGACTCAATTTCTCGAGCACGTTTTTGTAGCGCTCGTTGGCCGTGCGCTTGAGGTAGTCGAGAAGCTTGCGCCGCCGGGCGACCAGCATGAGCAAGCCACGCCGGGAGGAGTGATCCTTGGCGTGAGACTTCAGGTGCTCGGTGAGGTGGTTGATCCGGGCGGTCAGGAGGGCGATCTGCACATCGGCGCTACCCGTGTCTTTGGCATGAATGCGCAGCGCCTGGATGTCCGTGGTTTCAGTCATATCGGTTTTTGTGAGCCGCGCAGTATGGGGAGGGGGGAACCCTTTGCAAGTGTTTGTTCGGCTCTTTTTGCGGGCACCCGTGGGGCGCTATTCCTTGTCCCGCAGGGCGAGGACGCGCTCGCGCTTCTGCCCGTAGTCCAGAGCGTGGAAAACGCGGATCTCGTCCACGCGGCGGGCGCCGTTCAGCCCGTCGAGGTAGCGGGTGTAGCACTGGGCGAGTTCGGTGGTCTCGAGATAGCGTCCGCGCAGATGCGGCGCGGAGTAGGCGCCGGGATCGTGGCGGGAAAAGAGGTGAAAACGCAGCCAGCGACGGTCGGCCCGGGAGACGCGCTGGGTTTTCCGAAAGAAGGCGACGAAAAGCAGCAGCACCAGATAGGTGTCCACCTGAGCCTGCAGTTCCAGATTGCGTGCGTAGTCTTCGTGATGAATCTCGGCGACGCCGCGCTGGAATTGCAGCGCCGCGTGGAGCGCGTGGTTGATCTCCTCCACAAAGGGGATGAGCGAGCGGATGTTTTCCTCGTTCAGCCCGTGGCGCGGATCGTTCCGCTCGAGCTGTTCGATGAGCCACTGCGAGTAGTAGATGCCGATGTGCAGGCGGCCGCCGGCGGTGCGCAGGAAAGTGCGCGCGAGTTCGCTGAGTTCGCGGGCCGATGCGCCGGCGAGCCGGGTGAGCTGGCGGCAGCGCTGGCGGTCGATGAGGCACTCTTCGAGGTTGATCCCGACCGTGGCGTAGGTGCGCTCAAAGAGCCGCTGGATCTCGCTGAAGAGCGTGGCGTTCATGAGGCAAAGCCGAGCAGGTGCGGGGCGCAGTCGTCGAGATGCAGCACAGTGTCCGAGAGGCGATTCAAGGCCAGCCGGACCTCGTGAAAGTCTTCCGCGAGCCGCTCATAGACTTCGCTCAACGCGGCGGAACGCGCGACCTGATGGCTGGCCGCGGCCTTGAAGCTGGCCCGACCCACCTCCTCGTAAAAGCCGAGCTGCGGCGCGCCGCGCTGTGCGCGCGAATGGACCGACTCGTGAAAGATCCCGGTCACGAAGAGCGCGTAGTTTCCGACATGCGCGCGGATCAGGAAGGTCTGCGTCGGCGAGGCGTGGTTGAGCGCGATGAGCATGTCGCTCACATATTGGATCGGGCTCGTCGAGCCATCGGCTGGCGAACGCATCCGTGCACGATCGGAAAATGTCGCGAGCAGCGACGCGACGTAATCACTCACCACGCGGTCGTCGAGACCTGTCTCTTTTAAGACACGCCTGAGCAAAACGTAGAAGTAGAGCTGTGGCGAAATGCTCAGGGGCGCGGTGCCGTCGAGCACTGCTTCGACCAGCTTCGGACTGTCGAGCAGCGCATCGCGCGTCTCTTCGTCCGTGAGCAGGTCGCCCAGAGTCACCGATTCCTTCTCGGACCTCGCGAGGGTTTGCACCACGAAGTCGAAATCCTGCACCGTGAAACGGTCCCGACAATTAGCTTTGATCATCTCGGGGTTTGGCGAGTGAGCATCGCCTGTGCCGCGGACTTTTCAAGTGCGTGCCCCGTCCGTGAATCGCGCCTTGCTTCCCTCCTGCGCCGATGCGAAACCGCCGCACTTCCCCATGCGCCACGGACCGATCGCCCCCGAACTTTTCATCGAAAACCGCAATCGTCTGCGCGCGCTGCTGCCGCCGGGTTCGCTCGTCATCGTGCAGGCCAACGACATCCCGCCCACGAATGGCGACGGCACCGGGACCATGATCCCGAACAGCGACCTCTTTTACCTTACGGGCGTGGAGCAGGAGGAGAGCATCCTCGTGCTCATGCCCGACGCGCACGAAGAGAAGCATCGCGAGATCCTTTTCCTCCGCGAGACCAGCGAACTGATCGCGCAATGGGAGGGCCATAAATTGACGGTCGAGGAAGCACGGAAACGTACCGGCATCCACCAGGTGAAGTGGCTCGCGGAGTTCCCGGTCTTCTTCCACCTGCTGATGTGCGAGGCGCAGCAGGTCTGGCTGAATGCGAACGAAAATCGCCGGGCCGTGCTCGAGGTGGAATCGCGCGATGCCCGGTTTGCGCGGATGTGTAGGGAAAAGTATCCGCTGCATCGCTGCGAACGCCTCGCCCGACCGCTGCATCGCCTGCGGCTGGAGAAGAGCGAGCCCGAACTGGCGCTCATCCGGCAGGCGATCGAGATCACACGCGATGGCTTTGAGCGCGTGGCGAAAGCGGTGAAACCCGGCGTGAACGAATGCGAACTCGAGGCCGAGTTTGCCCACGAATTCATCCGCCAGCGCGGGCGCTTCGCCTACGGGCCGATCATCGCCTCGGGAAAAAACGCCTGCGTGCTGCACTACGTCACGAACGATCAGCCGTGCAAAAAGGGCGACCTCCTGCTGCTCGACGTCGCCGCTGCGTATGCGAACTACAACGCCGATCTCACCCGCACGATCCCAGTGAGCGGACGCTTTTCCCGCCGCCAGCGTCAGATCTACGACGCCGTGCTCCGCGTGCTGCGCGGCTCGATCGCCGGACTCACGGTGGGCAAGCTCCCGCGCGAATGGCAGAAGGAAGCGGAGGCGATGATGGAGGAGGAACTGCTCGGACTCGGCCTGCTGAAGCGGAGCGACATCAAAAAGCAGAACCCCGACAAACCGGCGCTGAAGAAGTACTTTCCGCATGGCCTCGGCCACCCGCTCGGACTCGATGTCCACGACGTCGGCACCGTGGGCGCGCCGTTTGCCCCGGGCTGGGTGATGACCGTCGAGCCCGGCATCTACATTCCTGAGGAAGGCATCGGAGTGCGGCTGGAAAATGACGTGCTGGTGACCGGGAGCGGCCCGGTCGATCTCATGGCCCACATTCCCCTCGAAGCGGAGGAGATCGAGAGCATCATGCAGCGGCGGAGATGAGGGGAAAATGTCCTTGACGCGGGTATCAAAAGAAACTATCCGTAGTTTCAAATGAAAACGGCTTACAAGAACGTCGTGCAATCCTGCCTCGATTCCGCTCCGGTGGAGTCCAATAAACTCTGCGAAGCCCCTGCCATCCCGCCACCCGCCTCGCTCGTCCAGGCGATCCGGAGTGGCCTCGCCGTGAGCGAACTGGATGCGCTGCGGGAGAGTCTGGGCATTTCGATGGAGTTGCTCGCACCCAAGCTCGGTCTCTCCAAGGCGACGCTCCACCGCCGCAAAGCGACCGGCCGGCTGCATGCGGCGGAGTCGGACCGAGTGGTGCGCTACGCGCGGCTGGTGGGCCGGGCGCGCGAAGTCCTCGAGTCGGAAGAAGCCGCGCGCACGTGGTTGCGCTCGCCGCAGGTGGGGCTGGGCGGAGCGATCCCGCTCGACTACGCCGAGACGGAAGTCGGGGCGCGTGAGGTGGAAGATCTGCTCGGGCGGATCGAGCATGGCGTCTATTCCTGATGCTGGAGGGCTGGCGCATCGTGAAAGCGAAGCACGCGCCGACGGCCTTTACCGGCGAAGGTGCGGCGAAGACGGGCGGGCGGTGGAATTCGCGAGGGATGCCGGTCATCTATGCCAGCAGCACGCAGTCGTTGGCGGCCCTCGAGAGCCTCGTGCATCTCAACCCGCCGGTGCTCTTTCGATACGTCGCGTTTCGCATCCGCTTCGACGAGGCACTCCTCGACACGGTGCCGCGCAAGAGCCTGCCCGAGGATTGGTCGGCGCAGCCGCCCGCGGCCGCGAGCAAGATCATCGGGGATCGCTGGGTGCGGAACGCGCGATCGGCGGTGTTGTCGGTGCCGAGCACGATCATCCCGAGCGAAACGAATTATCTTTTGAATCCGGCGCACCCTGATTTTCGGAAGATCTCCATCGGCAAGGCAGAGCCTTTTGCCTTCGACCCGCGGCTGGTGGAGTGAGCCAGGGTGCGCGAAATGACGACCAAGTTAGGCGGTGCCCGCTATTCTTCCTCACATCCCTTTTTCCATGAAAATCTCCCGCCTTCTCCTCGCCGCTCTTACGGCGTTCGCCTTCGCACTCCCCGCCTCCGCCGCGCCCCTCGCAGGCAAACGCCCGAACATCATCTTCCTGCTCACCGACGATCAGGGCTACGGCGATCTCTCGGCGCACGGAAATCCGATCCTCAGGACGCCGAACCTCGATCGCCTGAATGCGGAAGCGGTCCGGTTCGAAGACTTCTGCGTCAGCCCGACCTGCGCACCGACGCGCTCGGCGCTGCTCACCGGCCGGCATGAATTCAAAAACGGCATCACCCACACGATCCTCGAGCGCGAGCGGATGACACTACAGGCGACCACGCTGCCGCAAGTACTGAAGACCGCGGGTTACACCACGGGCATTTTCGGAAAGTGGCACCTCGGCGATGAACCCGAGTACTGGCCGAGCGCGCGCGGGTTCGACGAGATGTTCATCCACGGCGCCGGCGGGATCGGACAGACCTATCCCGGC
>Ga0105044_10003918_pt1 | contig 20451 bp, 19 predicted proteins | sample MAT01_FD_78092 | JGI IMG/M metagenome (GOLD analysis project Ga0105044, IMG submission 78092) | Freshwater microbial communities from Lake Fryxell liftoff mats and glacier meltwater in Antarctica - MAT-01 | ecosystem: Environmental > Aquatic > Freshwater > Ice > Liftoff microbial mat | place...
ACTTTATAAATATACTTCAAAAATTTAAAGTTGAGATCGCAAACAGTTTGGTTTATTGATAAAGCAGCGTAAACTTCTCAACCCCCATCAATAAAAAAAGTTCTACGAACAAAAAAAGACTGCCTTGTGAGACAGTCTTTCAAATTTCTTGGGTGGATGATGGGGTTCGAACCCACGACCCTCGGTACCACAAACCGATGCTCTAACCAGCTGAGCTACAACCACCGTTTAAATTTTCTACAAGTTTTAATCTTGTTTTCGAGGCGCAAATATAGCGACTTTTTAGAAATAAGTGAAGGTTTTTATAAACTAATGCGGCTTGCTGTTCTTTTTGAATTTGATTCTTCCAAATAATTTTTCTGTTCCGTCCAACATCTTTTTCAACACATCAAAATATAAAGTGATGATAAGAATGATACACATGCCCCAAATAACAATAAGGTTGGCAGCAAAGGTTCCGATATACATTCCAAAAAGTCTTTTTCTTGGCGCATAAAAATGTGCTTCAAAAAATCCTTTGTCATAAGGATCTAAATAAATAGGGTCAGATTTTTGAATCAAATAACCATCAGCTTCAACCAGTTTGGTTAAATCTGTTTTGTTTGTCGCAAATTGATCCAAAGCCTCATTCGTGTTTTCTTTTACCAAAACTTGATAACGATCTTTACCGTTTTTGTCAATGATTTCTTTCGTTTTTTCATCAATCCATGTGCGGTTGCTATCAACTACTGACTTATAGTGTTCTTTTAGAATCGTTAAATATTCTTTTGTACGTTCATAAGTTTCAATTGTGAAAGTCTCAGGAGTCAACGTTTCAATGCAATTGTCACATTTAAGATTTTGAATGAAATTATGTTCGCGTTCAATTTCATTTTTTAAAACAACATAATTTTTAGTACAGTTTGCAATAGAAGTTGAATCTGTTCCGTCGCTATTTGTTTTTAAATAATCAAGACGCGAATTCAAATCTTGCAACCAATAATCTTTTTTCCAAGTAGCAAAACTTTTATTTTTTTCATATTGATAAAAAATCTCACTGTATTCATTTTCTTTAAATTGAGTAACTGCCAATGCCTCATAAGCCCAGCGCGAGGCCATGACGTTACCAATTAATGGAACTGCGCTTTCATTTCCAAACAATGGATTTAATTTATCAAACTTTACAATTACACCGCTAAATAATAATTGTGGAATAATTAATATCGGAATTAAGATGTAAATAACTTTTACAGAGTTGAAACTTGCGGAAATATTTAGTCCTAACAAATTTGCAAAACACGAAAGTGTAAATAAGATGAGCCAATATTCAAACCACATTCCGTGTATTTCCAGAATCCAATTTCCAATCAAAACAAACATCAACATTTGAATAGCCGAAATCATGAACATGATAATAATCTTAGACATCAAATAAGAGCCTTTGCTCAAATTCAAAAAAGATTCACGTTTTAGAATTTTTTGATCTTTAATAATTTCTTCGGCGGCAACTGTAAGACCAATAAATAGCGCAACGATAACTGCAATGAACAAGAATTGCGGAACGTTTTGGTTGTCTTTGAAAACATATTCGGAAGATTCAGCATTGTAGAATTTCACGAAAAAGGCAAGAATAAAGGCAAGTGCCGGAGCCTCTGCCAGGTTGATAATCATGTATTGACGATTGGTCAATTTTGATAAAATATCACGAATAAAGAAGATGCCTAATTGAGCAAAAAAACCTGGTTTTTTAAACGTACTTTCTGGAATTTCATTTACATCGGCAACAGAGCTGATTGGCTTTTCAAGCAATTGCAAATAGTGTGCATTCCATTCTTTAGGTGCAACTTTTCTATGTTGCGTTTGATTCCCGTACTCATCTACAACCTTAGATTCAATGATGTTGAAGATTTGCTCAGGGTTAACGTTACCGCATGTATGACATTCGCTTTCATCACTTTTAACATGATTAATTCGTTTTTTGAAATACATGATGGCATCAACCGGATTACCATTGTAAATAGGATATCCACCTTGATCTAGAATCAATAATTTGTCAAACATTTTAAAGATGTCGGACGAAGGTTGGTGAATAACAACAAATATTAATTTTCCTTTTAAAGCCAATTCCTTTAAAAGATCCATGATGTTTTCAGAATCTCTTGAAGATAAACCAGAAGTAGGCTCATCAACAAAAAGAACAGAAGGCTCACGAATTAATTCCAACGCTATGTTCAGCCTTTTTCGTTGACCACCAGAAATTGTTTTCTCAAGCGGACTTCCAACTTTTAAATCTTTTGTTTCATAAAGACCCAAAGCAGATAATGTGCGCAAAACTTTTTTTGCAATTTGTTTATCACTTAATCCACCAAAACACAATTTTGCGTTGTAGAATAAGTTTTGAAAAACAGATAATTCTTCAATCAATAAGTCATCTTGAGAAACGTATCCAATTACACCTTCAATCTGATCTTTGTTTTTGTGAATGTCAACGCCATTAATAGTTACAGTACCAGATGTTGGAGGATAATTACCATTTAAAATATTTAATAGTGTAGATTTACCTGCGCCTGAACCGCCCATGATTCCTAAAAGTGAACCAGACTCTTCAGCAAAATTAAAGTGATGAAGACCTAATTTTCCACCTTTAAATTTAAACTCAATATTATCTGTTTTAAAAACAATTTTTGCTTGAGCATGATCCGATAAATAACGAGCGATGATATCGCTGTAATAGATAGGTTGAACACGCGACGAACGGATTGAACTTCCTTGATTCAAAATAATGTGTCTGCCAGGTGTTAAAGGCTGACCATTCAAACTCAAATCAGAATGCCCTAAATATTTAAAGAAATAAAAGTTAACGCGCGCAATTTTTAATACTCGAATTTCACCTTCAATTCCTTCCGAATAAATATGTTTAGCAGCTTGGCAAGGCTCTGTTTTTGCACTTGTAACGTAAAGTAAATTTACATCATCCCTTCTGCGAGTTAAAGGAGCTTCAACAAAATCTCTAATTCTGTCATACTCTTCAAGCGAAATGTTAAATGTATCAGCAACGGTTTGAGCAAATTCTAACTCTTGTTCTGCTACAATATCATTCGCATTAATAAACTCAAGAATACGAACAAGTACAATTATTTTTTGACGTTGAGCTAACTCCTCATTAATTTGCGTACAGATTCTTAAAACTTTAACTGAGTGAACAGATGTTTTTTTGCGTTGTCCGTCTTTTTTACCAGAAGCACCTTGATGCGAAATAAGAAATTCATCAAATAAGTTGAGGTATTCTTGTACAGCGGCCGAACCAAGTTCTTGTCTTAGAAACGCTTCTACAATATTTCTACCAGCACCGGAAGTAACAGGAGCGGTACTATCAATTTCTTCGTCAACCCTTGCGATGATAGCAAAGAGTTGCATTAAGGCTTTTAATATTCTCTCACTCATTTATTTAGTAAAAAAAAGATTGGTGATTACTTTTGAAACCCAATTAAAACGACTAAACAGCCGGAAACTTTTTTGTCTAAGTCAAGATAAGCTTCGATATAAACATCAAGTGTATTATCAATTTTAAAATCCCAATAAGGGTGATTGTCTTGACCAGAATTTGAGAACAACAATGTATGGTCTTGATCGTAAACATTAAAAATCACATAATCATCTCCAACACCTGCGGTGGTTGCAATACGATAAGTTGATCCACCATAAAGCGTTACTTTGAATTCGGCTGACGTTTCAGCATCAACAAAAGCTTGATAAACTTGTCCATCAGAAATAAATGTTTTACCTGATTTAGATTCAAGTGATAATTGCTTGTAGCAAATGTTTACCATTGAGTCGCACTCTTGACCAAAAGAAAGGCTCGAAAGAGCAAGAAAGACGGTTGTAAAGCTAATAAATTTCTTCATAATTTAACCGATTAAGCTATTTCTAATTGTTTTGATTTTGGCGATAATGCTGCTAAGTACTTTTGCATCGATGATTACAGATGTTTTACTTTTAATCGTTGTTTGATGATTGGCCACATCTGTCATTGGTTCAATGTACTGATAATTGTATTTTATTTTTTCAAACTCAACTTCAAGACCTTGTAAATCTGTAATCAATGCTGAGTAATATTCGTCTGAATTATAATCAGTCAATAATCCAATGATTGTTTTAAGTCCTGTTTTTTGTTCGCCGATGCGATTAGCAATTTCCTGATCTTTTGAAGTTTCATAACTAACTGCAGCGAAATAAAGAGATTCGATCCAGCCACCTGTTAAAATAAGCGTAGCAACGTCATGCTTGTCGTTGTCTTTTAAAAATTTATCACCTTCACGGTAACCTTCGGACATAATGATTAACATTGAATCTGGATTGTTTCCATTTTCAATAAATCGTTCAAGTAACGTTTGATTAAAAGCTCCGGCGATACCTAGTTCGTCTGATAATTTCTCGATAGAAGACAAATAAGAAACTGCTTTTGTATTGTTTTCATACATGGTTGCGTAACCTAAATCTGCACCGTAAACACCCATATTTATAGCACGTTTAAAAGTAGTCGTGAAATTGGCAACTGCTTCTGGATCGGTTAATACTTTTTCATCAAAAGTCTTCACTTTAGATTTAATCAAAGTAATCATCAAAATTGGTGAAGGAATACTGAACATTTTTCCATTAATAGCGCCCTGCATAGCTCCATTGGAATCCAAAACGTTATCCGAAATTACATTTATATCATTCCCGCTTGTACTGTCCTCTCCAACGATAATTTCATTTCCGCCACCACCACATGAAACCACAAGTAGCATCAGAAAAAAAGGTAAAATAAATTTGAATAAAAAATTCATAGTAAACAATTTGCATCAAAACTAAAAAAATTATTCAATTAAACACCACAAAAAATCAGCAGAAAGTTAATTTTATCATATCGAATAGATGAATTTGCATTATCAAACTTTTGTAGCAAAATACACATACACATCTATAATGGTTAAATTTGTACCAAACCATTGTTATGCTAGAACGTCCAAGAAGAAATCGTAAAAGCCCTGTACTTCGCAAAATGCTTGAAGAAACGGTGCTACTTCCTTCCCATTTAATTTATCCACTTTTTTTGGTAGATGGTAAAACAAAACCAAGTCCCATTAAGTCATTGCCGGGTGTGTATCGATTAAATTTGGATGATGTTTCAAAAGAAATAGAACTTTGTATAAAGATGGGCGTTTCAACTTTTGTTATTTTTCCGGTGATAGCGGATGAACATAAAAATAAAAAAGCGACCTACAGTTATTCTTCAAAAAACTTCTATCTCCTAGCAATTAAATTCCTTAAAAAACGATTTCCACAAATTGTTCTAATGAGTGATGTAGCAATGGATCCATATAGTTCTGACGGTCATGATGGTTTAGTCATTAACGGAGAAATTGTGAATGATGAAACGTTGCCAATTCTTGCAAAAATGGCGGTTGCACAAGCCGAAGCAGGGATTGATATTGTGGGTCCATCAGACATGATGGATGGTCGAGTTGGTTATATTAGAAAAGAACTTGATAAAAATAATTTTACCAATGTTTCTATCATGTCATACACTGCAAAATATGCAAGCGCTTTTTACGGGCCATTCCGAGATGCGCTGGATTCAGCCCCAAAATCAGGTGATAAAAAAACATATCAAATGAATCCTTCTAATAAAATTGAGGCGCTTCGAGAAGCAGCTTTGGATGAACAAGAAGGTGCAGATATTTTAATGATAAAACCCGCACTTTGTTATTTAGATGTGATTCATTTATTGAAAGAAAATTCTACGTTGCCAATTGCAGCCTATAATGTAAGTGGCGAGTATGCAATGATAAAGGCTGCTTGCGCCAATGGTTGGCTGAATTATGAGCAAGCCATGCCTGAGACTTTGTTGAGTATTAAACGTGCCGGTGCAGATGTAATTCTAACTTATTTCGCCAAAGATTTTGCAGCATTTTTTAAAAAATTCAACGGTTAAATTATTGAACAGGTGTGTAAGTAATTGGACTTGCCCAGCCTTCTAAAATCAACACAATCTCTTTGTTGTCATAAGCAAGATTTGTGATATTAAATCGCAATTCCTCGTCAACAATACTTCTACAACTATCTCCGTTGTTAGTGTGATAGAGCATTATTCCGCGCTTAGGTGGAAGAGATTTTTGAATAAGTTTAGATCCAATTAATTTGAATTCGTGTTTTTCGCAACCACCGCTGTATGATACTTTAAGAATCATTGCATTTTTTTCAATTGTAACCGAATTTATTGTAGTTGCTGCACCATCTTTATAAGTTGAAAAACTTTCTGCTATAATACTTTCAGGGTTCACTATTTCTGAACCTGTGTTAGTGGTTGACTTAACAGTATCTCTTCTGTTTTTGCAGCCAACAATTCCAATTAATATAAGCAATCCAAAAATAGCAGGAATAAATTTCATAATTCTTTTTTTACATTCTAAACTGTCTAAAATCAAAAGGCGTTCCATCTATTTTTTTGTCGTTTTTAAAAACAAGATTATACAGACAATAATAATTAAGAGACCAATGATAAGAACTAAATCAATAGGAAATCCAATTTCTTTTACTTGTTTCTCTTTCATCAAAATAGGTTTCTTGAGTATTGAAGAGTCGTTCTTTTCATAAATGATTTTTTCTTTTAACATTTGATAATCAAAGCGCCAATATTCAATGCGGGGGAAGTATTTACGAAAAACAGGAATCCTGTATTTTTTTCTTACAATTTCTGCTTTTACTCTTTTAATATGTGCGAGGATTTCTTTGTCTCGAATTGAGTAGTGCCGTCCAATACTCATTGCAACAAATGCTTGCGTTGGTGATATATATGCTTCTAAAATTAATCCCATTTCAAGAAAAGATCTTGCCATTACTTGGTCGTCATCATGAACGTTGCGAACAATTTTTTCTAAAACAAAACTCAAATTTTCTAACGGTGCAATTACTTTTTCATGAAATTCAGGACTCTCTTTATCAATCAACATTAAGGAAGAATCAATTTGCCAAGCAAGTACACTTTCTGTTTTAAACCATTTAGGGTCTTTAAGTGATAATAGTTTCACTTCGCAAATTCGTTTAAAAAAAAACATCTTTGTATGCTCAACAACACCAGGTTCAGCAGCTCGAATGACTTGAATGCATGTGTTAAATTCTCTATTTATAAAATGAACAACTATGTCATTCCACCAATATTCTTCTTCCTTTTTATAATCAACCTTTAAATTATGAAAATAATAAGCGGCTAATTCAATGTTACCTGTTTTTAGCGATGTCTGCGCAAATTTCAAACTATCTTTTCTGCTCCAATATTGTCGTTGTTTAGATTCCAACGAATCAAGCGTGTTTTTTAACGGCTCGTTTCTGTAACCTCGTTTAAAAACAGGAAGTGTAAACCAAGGATTGTGTTCGCTCCTATAAGGTGAATCAATATATTCACTTGAGTTTTGTCCGGAAATATTCATTTCCAAAACTAAACTTATGAGCAAAATAAGTAGATATTTAATGGAATGCTGTGAAGACATATTGAATAATGTTGGCTCCCATTTTTAAGGCTTCTAATCTTTTTTCTTCACTGTCTCCATGCACAGGTTGGTCTTCCCAACCATCTCCTAAATCTGTTTCAAAGGTATACAAACAAACAAGCCTGCCTTCGTACAAAATTCCAAAAGCTTGCGCGCGCTGATTATCATGTTCATGAATTTTTGGTAATCCATTTGGGAATTTATATTTCTGATTAAAAATTATGTGTGTAAACGGAAGTTCAACCAAATCAATTGTTGGAAATATTTTTTTAAATTCTGGTCGAATAAAAGGATCCATTCCAAAATTATCATCAATGTGTAAAAAGCCACCACCAATCATATAATTGCGAAGGTTCTCGGCTTCATCATTTGTAAATATAACGTTGCCATGACCTGTCATGTGCACAAAAGGATAGTTAAAAATAGAAGGATCTCCGGCGGCAACCGTTTCTATTTTAGTTGAAATTTTTGTGCCTAAATTTTGATTACAAAACTCTACAAGATTTGGAAGAGATGTAGGATTTGCATACCAATCACCGCCGCCGTTGTATTTAAGAAGTCCAATTTGCAAAGCGGATTCGTTCGATTGCGCTGTCGCATTGAACATCAAAGTAAAAAATAAAACAAAAACTATATAAGGTGTACGGTATGACATGCAATTATTCCAGCGGTTTCGGTTCGTAAACGGGTTTTTCCCAAACTAACGGGATAAAAATCCATTTGTTTTGCTAAGTTAACTTCTTCTAGTGTAAAATCACCTTCTGGTCCAATTAAAATTATAACTTTTTTATCAGAAGGAATTTGATTTTTTAACGGTGATTTGACTTCATCATCGTTGCAATGTGCAATCAATTTTTTTGATTTATTTGTAGTGATGCCGCTCAAGAATTTGGTTATTTCTATAGGTTCTTCGATGATTGGCAGAAATAAATTCCCTGATTGTTTCATCGCGGCAATTAAATTTTTTCGAAGTTTATCTATTTTTAAATCTCTACGTTCTGAATTTTTGGATAGAATTGGAGTGATGCGTGAAACACCAATTTCCGTCACTTTTTCCAAAAAAAAAGCAAATCGGTCAATATTTTTTGTTGGTGCTATGGCGATGTGAATATCAAAATCAGTTTGTAGAATTGGATCATTTTGTGTGATGGAGAAACTCAAGCCTTTTTTATTGTCATCAACAATTGTAGCAAAACACAAGCGTCCCTTTCCATCCATTACTTGAATAGCATCGCCAGATTTTAGACGAAGTACACGCAAGGCATGAATTGATTCTTCTTCAGACAAATAACCTGAATCAATGTTCTCACAAAAAAAACGATGTTTGGCTTCATTCATAATTCAAAGATGTACTTTTGCTGGGTTGATAATTAAGCAATGGCTCGTACAAAAATAGTTTTTTTATATACTGAGATCGCCGGATATTTTTTGGGGTGTGTAAAAGAACTGTCTAAAACGGCTGATGTACTAGTTGTGCGATGGCCCGTCAACAAAGAAGCTCCCTTTGATTTTGATCATAATTTACCCATTACTACTTTGAATAGAAAAGAGTTCAATGACGAAGCGTTGATTCAAAAAGTAAAAGAATTTAACCCCACTATTTTAATTTGTAGTGGTTGGGTTGATAAAGGTTATCTAAAAATTGTAAAATCATTTAAGAAAAAAATTCCTTGTTTATTAACGTTAGACAATCATTGGACAGGAAGTTTAAAGCAACACATCGCTTCATGTATTTCTCCTTTTTACTTAAAACGAATGTTCACGCACGCGTGGGTTCCTGGTCTTCCACAGAAAAAATTTGCAGAGAAATTAGGGTTCAAAATTTCCATTCTACTCAACTTTTATTGTGCAGATACAAATTTGTTTAACGAAAAATTCAAGTCAACTTTTAGTAAGAAAAAAGAAAAATTTCCACATCGTTTTTTATATGTGGGTAGATACGTTGAGCACAAAGGTATATTTGAAATGTGGAAAGCTTTTATTGAATTACAGGAAGAACAACCCAATGACTGGGAAATGTGGTGCTTAGGCACGGGCGATGAATGGAATAATAAAATGGAACACGAAAAAATTAAACATTTCGGTTTTGTTCAACCATCTGAAATGCAAAAATATCTTGAGCAAAGTTCAGTTTATATTTTGCCAAGTAAATTTGAACCTTGGGGTGTAACGGTGCAAGAGTTTGCAGTTAGTGGTTTTCCGTTATTAGTGAGTGATGCTGTTGGTTCAAAAGAAAAATTTTTAAATGAAAATGGTTTGATATTTAAATCGGGTGATGTTAACGCACTAAAAACCGTCATGAAAAAAATGATGGAATTATCGCAGCACGAACTAATTGAAATGGGGCAAAGTAGTCATGAATTAGGAATGAGTCTTACACCCGAAATCTGGTCACAAAATTTATTAAGCGTACTAAAAAAATAAGAATGGAAAAATTAGCAATAAAACTCTGCATGACAAAAGACATTGGCGTTCATGGAAATTTATTTGGTGGAAATATGTTGGCTTGGCTAGATGAGGCCGCTGCAACTTGGGCCTGCAGTGTGTGTAAAAATCCAAACATGGTTACCGTTAAAATTGACGAAATGGTTTTTGAACGCCCTGTTAAAAATGGTCATCAGGTAAATATTTATGGCGAAGTTACTCGGGTTGGTTCTTCTTCTATTACAATTTATGTTGAAGCGCGCAATGTAAATTTCTATACAGCAGAAGAAAAAACGGTTTGTTCAACTATCTTCACGTTTGTGCGCATAGATGATGGAGGTAATCCAATTCCAATCGATGACTCGGTGAGAAAGCAATATCAACATTTAAACGCTTAAGTGAAATCTTTTTTAGTCATACAAACTGCTTTTATTGGAGATGTAATTTTAGCCACATCTTTGATTGAAACTATTTGCAAAGCTAATCCTGATGCGAAGATTGACTTTGTTTTAAGAAAAGGAAATGAAGCTTTGTTAGACTCAAATCCACATATTAATAAAGTTTTTATCTGGAATAAAACAGAAAAAAAATACCGTAATTTAGTTCGTGTCATTAAAGAAATTAGACAAGAAAAATACGATGTAGTTTTAAATCTTCAACGTTTTGCATCAACTGGTTTTATTACTTTGAGAGCAAAATCAAACAAGAAAATAGGATTTAGAAAAAATCCACTTTCTTTTTTCTTTACTAAAAAAATTGAACACGAAATTGGAAATGGAAAACACGAAATTGAGCGCAATTTTGAATTGATTCGTTCTTTATTTCCGTGTCAACTTGTCAAGCCAAAATTGTATCCAAATCAATCAGACATTAAACAGGTCGAGGATTTGCAAATAGGTACTGATTATGTTGTCATGGCGCCATCTTCAGTTTGGTTTACAAAACAACTTCCAGGTCACAAATGGGTAGAATTAATTTCACAATTCTCGAACGATAAAACCATTTGTTTAATTGGTGCAAAAAGCGATTCTAATTTTCTTGAATCAATCAAATCACAAACTAGCGATAAACGCGTCATTAACCTTGCTGGTCGCTTGAATTTACTTGCTTCTGCTCATCTCATTCAAGGTGCAAAAATGACTTATGCAAACGATTCTGCACCGATGCATTTGGCTAGTGCAATGAACGCTCCAATAACGGTGTTCTTTTGCTCAACGGTGCCTGAATTTGGATTTGGACCTTTGTCGGATGAATCAACTATTTTAGAAATAACTGAGAAATTATCATGTCGCCCTTGTGGACTTCATGGTTACCAGGCCTGTCCCGAGGGTCACTTTGACTGTGGTAACAAAATTGTTCCGATTCCGTAGAACCATTGGTTAAGCGAAGACTTTCCTTCATTAAGCGAAAAAAAACCTATCTTTGTCGTCCGAATTGAGAAAAATGAAGCTGTGTTTACTTACTCTTTGGCACTTGTTGACCGGAAGCATCTTGTATGCCCAGTCGGACACTACATTTTTTACAAGTGTTCGGGCACTTCAAAAAATGTTTGACGAAACCAATTACAAGCCAATTGAGTTTCAAGACACATCTTTAAAAATTATCGATCAAATTTCTTATCGTAGCAAATCTATTAGTTCATTTAGTCGGTCGCTTTATCTTGAAAAACAAAAAGAATACATTGAAAGAGATTACGGTTTAGCAATCACCGGTGGATATGTTGAAAATTTTGGCCCAACAGGTGGAGATTTGGATGATAATATCATGTATGCTCGACGATTTGGTGCAGGCGTAGAATGGAAAATTTTGAATGATGGTTATTTCGAAAATAGAGTACAAGCCGGAATTCTAGAAGATAAAATACAACGAAGTCAAATGATGAATGACGCTACGATGGAGAGTTTTCAATATCTTGAGCGTTTTGATTATACCATTTTTGTTTTTAATAAAGTAAAAATTGATTTGTTGAACAAACGAAAAAAACAGCTCGAAGATCAATATGATATCATTGCAAATCTTGTTCTTTTAAAAATGTTGACTAAACAAGACGTAATCAACTTACAAACACGATTAGTTGAGGTAGAAAGCCTCATCAATGTTTATCAAAGTTATAATGACTATTTAGCCGTTAATGAAGATTCAGTTTCATTTGATTATTCAAATCTTCCATTGATTGATTTAGATTACGAAAGTATTTTCTCTAAAATGGGAATGCAAACAGATAGTTTATTGTCAACAAGTGTTTATACAGATTATTATAGCTGGTATCATCAAATTACATTGGGAACTTTTGTAAGGTACAATTATTACGATGTGATTAGTAATAATAATCGTTCGTTTTTTTCAGCAGGATTAAATTTCTCAATTCCAATTCCCTTTAATCACAAATTACAAAATGAAATTGAAGCAGAGAAGTGGAAATATGACAATGAAAAATTAATTCAAGGAAGAATTGATTTACAAGAAAATGTTTTGAACATTGGTTATGAGTTTCGTTACAAATTAAAACAGTTCATTGGATTTTATCAAAAACGAAAAATTTTCATGGAGCGTTTGCGCATTGAAAAAGTGAAAGTAAGAATGGGTGATAATAATGTTGACCCTTTGGCTGGTTTAGAATTATATGATGATTTATTGCAGATAGATATTGAACTGGTTGACTTGCTTCAAAATCTTTATTTAAAAGCTTTGAAAGTACATTCTACTATTCCTCATGCAGATATTCGCGACATTGTTAAAACGCAATCCACTAAAGACATGAGTGAGTACCTTGACAAAAAAGAACGTTCGGTTTATGTTTGGAGCAAAACGTTTGAAGATTATACACCGGTTTTTTTGGCTGAATATTTAATCTACAATGAATTTGAAAAGGTTGTGGTTGCTGTTCATTTAGAAGATTCATTGAAAAAAGAAAAATCACTCTTCATGAATTATGCTGCCGAAAATGGTGAAGTTTATTTTATGATTGGTGACAATCGTTTAATGGATGAAAAAGATGTAGAAGGAAGATTGAACAAGATATTAGCTGAATACAGCGATGTAAAACCAAAAGGAATTCATTTAGATGTTGAACCGCATACGTTTGAAAATTGGGGATTTGAAAAACAAAAATTACTTAATCAATATGTACAAATGGTCGGCCAAGTAAGTACCTATTGTGATGCTAAAAATTTGGAGTTAGAAGTTTCAATTCCGCTTTATTATGGACCTGAAGTGGTAGATAAGTTGTTGGCATTGGTAGATCGAATTTATTTTATGTGTTACGAAAATGTGAAGACAGAATATTTGGTGAGCAAGCTTACAACCTATATCGATAATGGTAAAGATCAAATTGTGGTTGCCGTAAGAACAGAAGATTTTGAGAACCGTATTGCGATGGAAGCCAAGATAAAAGAAATTGAAAAGCAGACCGGAATCACAAAATTTGCGTATCACGACTTACGACGTATGATATCGTTTGATAGAAAGAGTATAGAATAAATGAAAAGTCTTAATTTTAAAAGGAAAGAGGATAGTTATCTCCGTTATTTTGACGAGACGCAAAAACGTGCCGTTAAAAAGCCTTTTAATTGGGATCGATTAATTTATATAATGCTTCTTTTCTTAACGCTATTTTTTGTTGGTCGTTTTTTGGTGAATAGCTATTTGTATATTGAAGGTGATGGTCAAGTTTTGTTTGAAAGTGTTGATATCAGGCATACAGACGATATAAGGATTTACAAGTTTTTTACAAAAGAAGGTGATGATGTAAAAGTTGGAGACACCTTATTCACTTACTTCCTAGATGAAGATGTATACGGAAACGGCGGTGGCGGTGGTGGAAATTCGGTGAGCATTTCTGATGCCAATGGGGTAGATTATTCTTGGATTGAAAGAGAAATTTATGCTTTGCGAAAAAACATTGATTTGAATTATGTCAAAATATCTGACAACAATAATTTACTTGAAATTTATAAAATTGATTTGGAACGTGTGCGCAATGAAGTTATACTTGATGCAGTTTCGCATACCAACTTAGAAAATCTCGAATATCAAATTACTCGTTTAGAATCTGACAACAATTTATTAAGCGAACAGAATAGAATTTATAGAAAACAAATTGGCTACTTATCTGACTTGTTAAAGAAAGGTGATGATTTAGAAAAAATACAAATCAATCAAAGTGGCCATGTAATGTTAACGGGTGCTGAGAATGATTCAACCTTTAAAATTTTCACTTCTCCAATTGATGGAAGTAGTACTCATATTGATAAACAGCCCTTCGAAGTTGCGTTGAAAACAGAAGTTATTCTTTCTATTCATCAACCAAATTTTGTACACATAAAAGGTTTCTTTGATCAGGAAGATTTGAGGTATTTACGTGAAGGTGATATTGTAGACATTGAATTTGCTGATGGTACAACAAGTATTGGAGTTGTGAATCGATTTTATTCGGCTACCTATATTTTGCCCGAAGAGTTTCAGAAAAAATTTGAACCAACAACCCGAACACTAGCTGCCGATATCTTGCCTATTACAGAAGATGATTTGGAAGTCTGGAAAAAATATTACAAACTCAGCGTAAAAATTACTAAACGCACATTCTAATGGAAGATAGCGGAAACAATATAAAAGTCAACGACTCTGTTATCGAATATTCAGGATTTACGTTCTTGTTGATTGATGCCTTAGATAGTTTAAATGTTGATAAAGTACAGTTTAACAATGCCGTAATTGTTGATGGAAAAGATCCAGATTTTATTCGTCAGATTGTTAGAAGAATTCGCTCAAACAACAGTCCTGATATTTATTTGAAACCTGTTTTTATTTTGAAAGGAATCAACATCATCGATCCTTTCGTTAATAAATTAGTTGATGGAACTATTTTTTCGTTAGAGCAAATTGAATTCATTGTTCCTACGGTAGAAAAAATTCTAACTAAAGTAAGCGACCTTAAATTCACGAACTCCATTTCGTTTGAAGCGCAGATGATTGAAAAAACCATCAACTTCATGTACACATGCGATGTTTACGATTTGGAACCTGTGCCTTATGTGTATGCAGGAATCAATTATTCGTACCCAATTTTGTCTGTGAATTTTAGACAATCGGAAGAATATATTGTGTTAGATATTTTAGAAATAGCAGAACGTGAAGGGATTTTTGAATCAGAATATTTTGATCGAATTTATTTGTGTTCTAATTGTTCTAACGGACATTTAACGTATCGCGAAGTTTGCCCAAAATGTGGAAGTTCTAATTCAACCACCGAAGATATTGTGCATCATTTTCCATGCGGATACGTTGGCCCTATCAGCGATTTTAAAAACGAAATTGATGATCAATTAGATTGTCCAAAATGCAATAAGCGTTTACGTCATATTGGTGTTGATTACGATAAGCCTTCTATTTTGCATGAGTGTAAAGGTTGTGCACATAAATTTCAAGATTACAATGTAAAAGCGAAATGCCTCAGTTGCTTAACTGACAACGGTGTTGAGATGTTGAAAGGTCGTGAAATTAGAAAATACAAACTTACTAAAAAAGGAGAATTAGCCGCCATTAACGGCTTCGTTTCAACGTCAAAAGACATTGATGAAATTATTGGTACTGTAAAATTCGATACCTTCAAAACCATGTTAAAATATGAGATTGAGCGGCTTCGTCAAACAGAAGGTTCAAGTAATATTTGCGCCATTCACATCAGTAATCCATCTCAGGTTTATTCAAAAATAGGCAGCGAAGTTCAAAAAGGTTTATTGAAAGATTTAGTGCGCGTAATAAGAAGTAACATTCGTTCATCTGATGTAATTACATTCCAAAGTTCTTCAACAATTGTTCTTTCTATGAACGAAATTCCGAACAGAATTGCGAAACGTATCTTGGAAGAAATCATTGTTATGTTAAAACGATTAATGAGTACAGCATTTAAAAACATGGAGGTTGATTTTGAAACAAATGTCATGTCTCTTGATTATAAATTATCACCAGAACTGCATATTCAACAATTGACCAAAGACTTTAAATAGTGATTGACGAAATAATCGATAATTACATTCGGTTTTTAGGCAGTTTAACTGTTGAACATTTTGTTCGTCTATTTTGGTTCTTCATTTTCTTTGAGTTTATTCGTTATTTCATGATTGAGTTTGTTGTACTCAATTTGTGGAAATTAAGCAAGTGGTTAAATCGTAACGAATACGAAAAAGCGCGACAGGAATTTCTTTTCGAAAATCCACTCATATCAATTATTATTCCAGGAAAAAATGAGGGAAAACACATTTACAAACTCATCAATTCTCTTAAAGAACAAACCTATACAAATCTTCAGGTAATAGTTATTGATGATGGTTCGGACGATGACACGCCCACTATTGGTAGAGGACTTGAACGAGCTGGATTAATAGACTTATTTATTCGCAACGAAATTCGCGGAGGAAAAGCATCTGCTGCAAATTTTGGTTTGCGTTTCACAAAAGGAAAATACATCATTCACATGGATGCCGATTGTTCGTATGATCGTGATGCCATCGAAAAAATTATTATTCCATTTTATGTTGACAAAATGGTTGGTGGCGTTGGTGGAAATGTAATGGTGCGAAATTATGATGAGTCGCTCGTCACTGCGTTTCAGGCAATAGAATATTACGATACCATTAGCATTGGCCGTTCTGTTACTTCATATTTAGGAATTTATAGAATTATTTCTGGAGCATTTGGTGCTTTCCGTGCCGATGTGTTGGAACAAATGAAAGGCTGGGATATAGGCCCTGGGCTTGATGGCGACATCACAGTAAAAGTTAGAAAACTCGGTTACAAAATTAAATTTGAGCAAGAAGCCGTTTGTTTAACAAGTGTTCCAAACACATTCAAAAAATTAACGAAACAACGTTTGCGCTGGGATAAATCGTTGATTCGTTTCCGCGTTAGAAAACACAAAGATGTCCTGTTTCCCAATCAGGCGTTCAAGTTTTCTAATTTTATTTCCTTCGTGGAGAATATTACTTATAACTTAATTCTCAATTTCAAATGGTATTTTTATTTGATTGATATGTTGTATAATTATCCCTCGTTGATTGTAAATATTTTGATTACAAATTTCTTGCTTTACACAATCACCAACTTTGTAAAATTTGTGATTTACTCACTTTACAGAACAAGAACCAATGCGCCATATTCACACTTCCTGCTTTATATTCCAGGAATGGTTTTGTATTTTGGATATTACCTCCGCATTGTAAGAACGATTGCTTATCTGCAAGAATTCTTCTTTAAATTATCGTACAAAGACCCTTGGAATCCGGAGAAGACTTCGGTGCATGCTAAGAGGTTGAAGTTGTAAAGATTATTTTATTTGTTTTTTTTAAGAGAGCCGTGAGTCGAAAAAAAGAATTCTACAAAATAGTCGGAAACAAAAAAACATAATTCGTTCCATTATCAATTTTGCGTTCCATTTTTCCATCCAGTTGTTCGGTAAATGTCTCAATCATTTCTAAGCCAAAACTGCCTTCTTTTTGTGGGCCAATCCATTCACCGTCGTCGTGATATTTGATTTGAATACTGCCGTCTAAATTTCTAATTGTTCGAATGATAATTTTTCCTTCTGTCCTTCCCTTAAAGGCGTGCTTGATTGAATTTGATACAAGTTCGTTGAAAATAAGTGCTAATGGTACAAGTGATTTTGGTTCAACTCGGTTTAAGTCAGATTCAATAACAACATTTATTTTTACATTGTTTACGTAAGAAGTAATCAAATCATCAACTAGCGATTTTAAATAAATTTTTAAATCTATTTTTGTCAGATTTTCGCTTTGATACATTTTTTCATGAATCATAGCCATAGCAGAAACTCGGTTGACAGAATCTGTTAAATGAAAACGTGTTTTTTGATCTTCAATTTCATTCGCTTGCAGCCGCAACAAACTGGTAACAACTTGCAAATTATTTTTTACGCGATGATGAATTTCTTTGAGCATCACTGTTTTTTCTTCATTGATGAAAGACAATTCTGCATTTGCAATAACGTATTTTTCTTCTGCACGTTTCATTTCTTTTATCATGATTAAAATGATGTAGCTAAACACAATAGCAGATACCGTAATATTGATGACGAAATTTATTTGAGAAAAATTAGTGTAATCTTTTGGATATCGTTCAATAATTTCAACTCGAGAAAGATAAAAAATGAGTACAGCAGTAAAAATATTTGTAAATAGATTAATCAATCCCCAATTTCTGCCTAATGTAAAAAAGGTATAAGTACTTATAATCATGATCCAAAAAAAATCTACAAAATGCCCAAATTCAGAAATAATCATCAAATTATAAATCGTTAAAGTATATGATAAAAAAATGGCAACAATTGCAGCAGGCTTATATTTCCCGGATTTATAAAGAAGAATCAAAATAATCGCCGACGATATTCCTCCTCCAAGAATTGGATACATATTGATATCGCCTTGCGATAAATTTAAGATGCCTAATAACAATAATAAAAAAGTGAGAAACGTAAATAAGTTTCGCGTAATGACATACTTCGCCCGCTCGTAGTGATTCGATTCGTTCTCAATTGTCATTTTCAATAAACTCATTTTTAATTTTTCTTAGAAGGATAAAGATAGTAAAGAATAAATGGAAAGTTGAAGAGTTTTTTGGGCAGAGTTCAGAGTGAAAATAGGGAAGAGGGTTTTTAACTTAGGGCAGAGTTCAGAGGGAAAATAGGGTTATTAAATGTGAGTTGCTTTTCCGCTTTATTAATGGTCAATGCCTCTGTCCTCAACACTCTGTCCTCAGTCCTTAGCCCCATCATTCATCACCTTCGTCTGTTGCCGAATCGATTCCAAATGAATGGCCTCTAAGTATTTTTCAATAAAAATTTTTGAAAAACCATTTTCTTTTGCAAAAGCGATGTGTGTTGATTTTATTTCATCCCAACGCTGAGGTTGAAGAATAGTAATTTTATTTTCGCCTTTAAATTTTCCAATTTGTTGAACAACGTTCATGCGTTTTATTAGCAAATTTTGTAATTCGGAATCAATGGTATTTATTTCACAACGCAATGCTTCCAGATTTTTTGCAAAGGCAGAATTGTCTGAATTTTCTGAACGAATAACAAGATTTTCTAAAAGTGTATTTAAATCTTGCGGCGTAATTTGTTGTAGTGCATCGCTCCAAGCAGTATCAGGTGTTATATGGCTTTCAATCATTAAACCATCGTAAATTAAATCAATTGCTTTTTGTGAAATTTCAAATAACAATTCTCTTTTTCCACAAATGTGGCTTGGGTCGCAAAGCAATTTTATTGTTGGAAATTCACTTTTTAAAGCCAACGGAATTTCCCACATAGGTTCATTGCGATACCGTTTTGTTGTGAAAGAAGAAAATCCCCTATGTACAGCGTGAACATCTTTAATACCAACTTGCAAAAAGCGTTCAATAGCTCCAATCCACAAATTAACGTCGGGGTTAATTGGATTTTTTACCAGAATTTCTAGTCCTTCAATTCCTTTTACACTATCGGCAATTTCCTGAACTGTAAATGGATTAACAGTTGTTCGTGCGCCGATCCAAAGTTTTTTAAATCCTGCTTTTAATGCTAATTCAACATGATGCGCATTTGCTACTTCAGTCATGCAAGGTAAACCAGTTTCAACGCTTGCTTGCATTAACCATGTTAAACCAATTTCTCCAATTCCTTCAAACGAATTTGGCCGCGTGCGCGGTTTCCAAATCCCTGCGCGCAGCATATGAACTTTGCCTGTCGCATTTAATTCACGAGCGGTTTCCATTACTTGCTCTTCAGTTTCTGCACTGCAAGGTCCTGAAATGATAATTGGGCGGTTGATGTCTTTTAATGTAATCATTCGTCATACAAAGTTAGGTGATTTGTTGTTGCCAATCGTGAATTTTGTGGATAAAAAGGAAGTTGAAAATCTAAAAAAAATCTCCTAATGAAATCGGTTAACTGGTCATAGTTGTGATGCGACAGCGTTGTTTTTCGACTATAAGGCATGGCAATTTTATGCCAAGTTTTTTGTACATTAGCCTAACAATAAAAACAAAAATGAAACTCGACCGTCGAATTTTCTGGGATGTTGATTTCGATAAAATCGATTGGGTAAAAAATGCACCTTTTGTAATTGTGCGTGTTTTTGAAAGAGGTGATGTCGATGATATTCGTCAATGCAGAAGGCATCATGGTGATGAGAAAATTAGAGAAGTGCTTTTAAACGCAAGATACATTTCAAAAAGTAGAATTTATCTTGCAGCAGCAGTGATTGATGAGCCATTAATAAATTTTAGATGTTACAAGAAAACGCTGTTGAACCAGGAACATTATCTCTACTAGAGTCCTTGATGGTAATGCCCGAACTAAAATCATGTAATTTAGTCAGAGGAACTGCTTTGGCACTTAAATTCGGTCATCGCCTATCAGTTGACCTTGACTTATTCTCTACAGAAAAATTAGGTGTCAATTTAATTGTGCTGGCTTTACAAAATAAATTTGGAAAAGATTTTCAGTACGAAAAGACGAATG
>Ga0105044_10003919_pt1 | contig 20448 bp, 15 predicted proteins | sample MAT01_FD_78092 | JGI IMG/M metagenome (GOLD analysis project Ga0105044, IMG submission 78092) | Freshwater microbial communities from Lake Fryxell liftoff mats and glacier meltwater in Antarctica - MAT-01 | ecosystem: Environmental > Aquatic > Freshwater > Ice > Liftoff microbial mat | place...
GGTCCTGACAATTCCGATTAGATCGGAGAGTCAGGATACCGACAATGCAAAGCATTCGTCGGTATTCGAATCCCTCCAGCTCCACACAAAGACTTAATCAGTTCACTGGTTAAGTCTTTTTTTTGGCTTTTAATGCTGGTACTGAAAATTGTTATATATAGAAATTTTATAAAACAAAAGGGGCCTCCATCAGTAAGCCCATTTTTTGTATTTTGATAGATTTTAATCTATTTCATTGGTTGCAACATTGCTTCAACAGATATTTTAGCTGTCTTTGCAACTTTGTCACTTACCAATTTGGGTATATCTATTCCGTAGTCACTCAGAACTACGTTGAAGTTTGTTTCGCTTTGTATTTTTCCACCTTTTATTGTGAAAGTAACTGGAGCAACAACATCTTTAGTGACACCGTGAACAGTTAATTTTCCCATAGCTTTCGTATTGTATGTTCCATCTTTATCAAAATTTACACTCATGATATTGTCAATTTTTCCTTTGAAAATACTCTTCGGAAATTTGTCAGATTCCATATAGTTTTCATTGAAATGTTCCTGCATCAAGGCTTTAGCAAATTTGAATCCTTTGATTAGGACAGCTGATTCAATGTTTCCTGAAGTCATATCCACAACACAAGTTCCAGAATTATTACCAGCTTCAATCTTTTCAGCCGAGGACGTTGCATTGAATTTTACATTTGCTTGTTTTGTGAATATACGATTCTGGGCGTTTGCGAAATTGCAGAAAACTAACGCAACGAATAACGCCACCAAATTTTTCATGTTTTTGATTTTTTATATTAATATCTAAAAGACGGACTAAGTTACTAAAATTATAGTACGGATTGTTATTTTAACGATAGATTAACGAAGTTGATATAATCTATCAGGATTGTAACTGACAGAATACAAGATAATTTGTAATTATTTCATGTCAGAGTTTAACTTTGTTCAATCTAATGTATTCATTTTATTCAAACAACTAACAAAAATGGCAAATATTCCGAATCCAGAATTCAAGCCCAAGTCTTTTTGGCAACGACCTGAAGGTCTTACAGGTTCACTTTTTTTAGGTGGAATACTCCTAGGCGGAGGCTATCTATTGTACAAAGCTTTGCCTTATTTGGTGAATATTGCGTCAAATATGCTGTATTTAGGGATTTTAGCGGTAGCTCTGGCGGCATTAATTTATATGGTTGTAGATCCAAGAATGCGCAACCTTGTATGGTATGGCTACAAAAGCATCATGCGTTGGATTACGGGTATTTTTGTCAATATTGATCCAATTGGTATCCTAAAGTCGTATATCGATAATTTGCAGGATAGTCTGGGCAAAATGGATAATCAAATGGGTGGTCTTAAGGGGCAAATTCAAAAGTTAAAAACCATCTTGAATGAGAATACAAGTAAAATTGAGGACGAACTGAAGTTGGCACAAGCTGCTAATAAACAGGGTAACGAGAAACAAATGATTCTTTCTACCAGACAAGCAGCGAGGTTGCAGGATTCGAATGAAAAATATAAGAATCTGCTTGGTAAAATGGATATCCTTTATAAAATATTACTAAAGATGCGCGAGAATAGCGAAGTATTGCTTGAGGATACCAAGGATCAAGTAATAGTAAAGGAACAAGAACGTGCAATGATGAAAGCCGGCCATTCTGCAATGTCCTCAGCGATGAATGTTATCGGTGGTGACAAGGACAAAAAAGCTATGTTCGATATGGCTGTTGAAGCTATTGCTGATGATGTTGCCAATAAAGTTGGCGAAATGGAACGTTTTATGGAAATGTCATCTGGTTTTATGGACAGTGTAGATTTACAAAATGGGGTTTTTGAAGAAGAAGGGATGAAAATGCTTGAAAAGTGGGAATCACAAAGTCAACTTTTATTGATGCCCAGTAAGTCATCAAACTCTTTGGACCTAAACTCTTCAAATCCTGAAGTAATAAAAGAAGAGAGAACTGAAGGCGAAAGTGACTCCTATAAAAAGCTATTTGATTAAGCTTGTTTCACTTTATTTAGTATCAGTTGTCTTGTGACTGGGATTTTCAATCGCTGTTAAACCGAGTTTTTTGCCTTCAATAATCATAAAATTAAAGGCATTACTATATTCATTTTCTATTATGCCATCCAGAATTGCTTCTCTGATGGAAGTTTTGATAATGCCCACTTCTTTGCAAGGTTTTATGTTGAAACTGCTCATTATTATTTCACCTGTTATTGGAGGTTGCCAATTTCTGAGACGATCTTTTTCTTCAACTTGATCCATCAGCTGTTTTACAATCTCGTAATTGGCAAGGTATTTTGCTTTTTTATTTGCATTTTTTGAGGTGATATCTGCTGAACAAAGTACCATCAAATCGTCTATTTCTTCACCAGCATCAAAAAGCAAACGGCGGATTGCTGCATCTGAAATATTTTCTTTCGTCAATGAAATTGGCCTCAAGTGCAATGCTACCAACTTTTGAACATACTTTAGCTTATGGTCCAATGGCATTTTCATCCGTGTAAATAACTTGTAAACCATTTTTGCACCAACATTTTCATGCCCGTGAAATGTCCATCCTAATTCTTTGTGGAATTTCTTCGTGGGAGGTTTACCGATATCATGTAATAATGCTGCCCACAATAGCCATAAATTTGATGATTTGCGTCGAACATTGTCCACAACTTCAAGCGTGTGATAAAAATTGTCTTTGTGCCCAACCCCGTCTATGTATTCTGCACCTTTCAAGTCGTACACTTCAGGAAGTATTAAATGAAGCAGTTTGGAGTTCATCAATAGATGAAAGCCAACTGAAGGCTCCATTGACATGAGAATTTTGTTAAGCTCAACAAGTATCCTTTCTTTTGAGATGATATCAATCCTGTGGGCTTTCGATTTAATTGAATTGAACGTGCTTTCTTCAATTGAAAAACCCAATTGTGTTGCAAACCTGATTGCCCGTATCATTCTAAGAGGATCGTCACTGAAAGTTGTATCCGGATCGGTCGGAGTTCGAATGATTTGGTTGCTGAGATCATCTACTCCATTAAAAGGATCAATCAATTCACCATAATCATGTGCATTGAGACTAATAGCCATTGCGTTAATGGTAAAGTCTCTTCTCAATTGGTCTTCCTCGATAGTGCCCGGTAATACATGAGGATTTCTGGAATCTGTCGTGTATGATTCTTTTCGAGCACCTACGAATTCTATTTCATGCCCATCCAATTTCAACATAGCTGTACCATATCTGCCATAAGTAACCAAATGTTCGGTTCTGTTAAGATATTTTGCAACTGCCTCAGCAAAGATAATTCCGTCACCTACAGTCACAATGTCAATGTCTTTGGAAGGTCTATTCAAAAGTTGATCACGAACAAACCCACCAATCACATAGCAAAGGGTATTATGATCCTGTGCTACTTTTGCTATTTTCTTGAGCAATTCTGCGTCTGCGGTTAAGATTTCGGGTTTCAATATTATTATTTCTGATTAGATAAAATTGGCATATTCGGAGTAAGTTTCCGATATTTCATCTAGTATGGCAAGTAATGTTTCTTTGTTGTCTTCAACTACAAGTCTGCTACGAAAGATTTTGATGTCAGGCAGGCCTTTGAAATAATTTGTGTAGTGACGACGTGTTTCAAGAATTCCAAGTTTTTCGCCTTTCCAAGCGATGGCGTCTAATAAATGTGACTTGGCAGCACTTACACGCATACCAATATCTGGCTTTTCAGCTATTCGGTTTTCAAACATCAATGCCTTGATTTCATTGAATATCCAAGGGTATCCAATAGATGCACGCCCTATCATCATACCGTCAACGTCATATCTGTTTTTGTAGAGAACTGCTTTTTCAGGAGAGTCGATATCCCCATTTCCAAAAATGGGAATATGCATTCTTTGGTTGTTTTTGACCGCTGAAATATGTTCCCAATTTGCCTCACCTTTATACATTTGTTTTCTAGTACGACCGTGTATTGTCAAAGCGGCAATGCCTATGTCCTGCAGTCTTTCAGCTACTTCAACAATATTAATGGATTGTTCATCCCAACCCAACCTGGTTTTTACAGTAACCGGCTTATTGGTACTTTTTACCACTGCCTGTGTAAGTGTTATCATTTTTGGAATATCCTGCAACAGACCGGCCCCTGCCATTCTGCATGCTACTTTGGCTACTGGGCAACCATAGTTGATGTCTATCACATCAGGATTGGCTTGCTCTACGATATGGGCCGCTGCAATCATGTTTTCAAGATGCCCTCCAAAATATTGGATTCCTATTGGTCTTTCGTAATCGAATATATCCAGTTTTTGAAAACTTTTATCGGCGTCATGCACCAATCCGTCAGCACTGATAAACTCAGTGTACATCATGTCTGCACCAAATTGCTTGCATAGTTTGCGAAAGGGAGGATCGCTAACATCTTCCATTGGTGCAAGTAGCAAAGGGAATTCACCCAACTCTATATCTCTTATCTTTACCATTGTGGATTGCAAAGGTAGGGTGATTTATATTCTCCATGAAATAGATGGAAGCCTTAAAGATCATTTTTTCTTACCTTTGAGTTGTGCTATTAGATAATTCATATTCAAGATTGATCTATTATTGGTCAGTAAAATACTGGCGGTATGTTTTAGGCGCTTCGGCATTTATTGCATTTTGCTTTATTCTTTTTTTTACGAATTCTGTCCAAAGGGTAATGATATTGGGCGATTGGAAAGGTTATATCCTGACCGAGAATGGAAATCCTATCAAGACTGACTGGTCAAAAGTTACCATGTCTTTTGAAATTAATGGAGATTACGAGTTTGTAAATCCAAGTCTATACAAGGAAGAAGGAAAATACACGATTCATAAAGAATTTTTGCTTACGCAACCTGATGACACAGATCCATCTGCATCGAGAAAGGTGGAAATTATAAAAATCGCACTAAACACCTTGATTATCCGGATGAATGACGGAGGAAATGAGATTATCTTACACATGGTTCGGGTCTAAGAATACAAATTATCCATATTTCAGGCAAATAGATTTCATCATTGAATCAAAAATCAAATCAATGGAAATATATATGGTTTTGGTCAAATTCTTCCAAAACAATCTTAGTTTGTAATAATCAATTTTTTAGTCTCTTGCCCAAAATCTGTTTTTATTTTAACAATATATGAACCAGCTGCAAGTTTTTCGGTCAGTTGAATAATGTGGGTTCCTTTTGAGAACTCATTCTCAGCCACTGGCGTGCTCACCAGCTTTCCATTAGAGGAATATAAGCTTATTCCAAGTTTAGAATCATTTGGCAAATTGATGGTCAATGTTGTCTGACCTTTGCTTGGATTTGGATTCAATTGTATAAATGTTGTCTTTTTAGTTATTTGAACTGTCCATGAAACTTCCGATTCAGTGTATTCCTCTGAGACAAAGTTTCCTTGGTAATTTTTTGGATCTGGTGTGTAGGGGCTTTCTAAGGTAAAGAGTACATCACCTGGATGGATTGATTCACTGAAGACTATTCGGGTTTCGGAATTTGACTGATTCACATATTCAATTGAAGCGTTGGCTGTCAGGATCTCCACGGGTTGAGTCTTGGCAAATATGAACCCCGCTGATTTATCTTCTTCCCCTCGGTAAACTGCTGCATATTTGCCAGATTCAATCTGTTCAAATACCACAGGAAGTTTTGTTCTTGTTTCATTTGGGCCTGTTGCAAAACCAGTTCCCGCATAGCTCACATCTCCAATTTCAAGTAATATCATGTTGAGTGTGTCATAAGAAATGTAAGGATTGTTAAACAAAATGCTATTACTAACGCTTGCAAATGACCAAAATACTTGAAAAGGACCAGCTATTTGGCTAATGAAAGAATCAGGATTGGTTTCATAAGGAAAGATATATTTGTATTTACCTTTTTCAAAGTCATTTTCAGGCGTATTAATTCCGAGTATAACTTTCAATATCTTTTTTAAATCTGTAACCGAAACGGTAGCAGAATTATCTACATCTGCAGAATATTGTTTTATTTGAATAGCCAAGGGTGCCTTTCCTAAAAAATGATCTCTGATAAGCACCAAATTGGCAACTGTAAGCATGCTTGGTATTTGTTTTGGTGTTAAGATATTTACTGTCTCCTTGTAGTATGGTACAATGATCAAATTTGCAAATCCAAAAGCATCAGTTGTGTCTTGACTATGTTGATTTTTAAGAGTTATTCCTGAAATAGGCTTGCCATAAGTGTCTTTCAGTTTGAAAGTTAAAAATGAAAAGGGGAATTCTATGTACTGTCCACATACCGCGTCATAGTCCAATAACTGCACTTGAGAATCACAATAGTCCCAATTGCGCTCTGTATCGTCAATGGTTCCATCTTCATTGATATCAAGACCCTTATCACCAACCCATATTCTGATTGGATATAAATTTCCGTTTATTTTCGAGCACTCAAAAGTAATTGAATCTGTCAATGGAATCAAAATGTCAACCGAATGTTGTTTTTCGACACGATAGATTAGTTCTGATTTGTATGAGTTGTTGTCTGTGGCCTTGCCATTTTTAAAGGTGTATTTATCAACAAACAATTGTTTTTAATTGTTGTATAAAGCACCTAGGTAAAACGGATAACAATTGGGGTTAGGTTTGTTTACATCTTTTATAATAATGGCTGAATTACAAGTATATTTTCCGCCACAAGTATCTGTGATGGTGTGGGTCACTTGATAAATACCAGTTGGTATATTGGTTTGGATATAATTTGAACCTAAGTCGCCACTCAATTGAAAATCGGCATTACCCGTGCAGGAATTCAAAGTAGGCTTGACAATTGTAAATGAAATATTGCACGCCGTAGGCAATAAAGTGTATTGGGTATCTTTACAAGTGGGTGGGCCAAATGTATTAATAGCCAATCCGTTTTTTTGAGCATCAATACTTGTTATCATTGAAAACCAGCCAAACACCAGAAAAAATAAAGGAATTGAAATTTTCATACAAAAGTATTTTATACCAAAATAACAAAAAGATCAATCTCAGCCCTAATATCTTGGTCCACAATTATAATCATTTACTGATTCGGCAATCAGCATCTGGTGGCTATTGTTTGATTATGATTTTCCTTATTTCTTCTCCGAAATTGGTTTTTATAACTGCAATATACGGGCCTGAAATTAACTTTTCCTTCAACTGAATAATATGTGTGCCTGCGGAAAAATTTTGTTCCACAACAGGCGTTCTGACCAACTTTCCTTCAGATGTAAATAAACTTACACTCATATTTGATGCCTCGGGTAGGTTTATAGTCAATTGTGTATAACCATCGCTAGGGTTTGGCATGAAATCGGATACGCTTATGGTGTTGAGTTCTGTGTTCTTGATTTGAATATTATGATGTTCAAGATCTTTTGTAACCAAATATCCATCAAAGTTTTTGTCTGATAAATTATTTAACGCTTCAATCTTTAAAAGTACCGCTCCTGGCAGTAGATCATGGGTGGCTATCCATCGGATAGAATTTGTTGTTTTATATGTGAACTCTTGGTCTGGATTTAATGAAATAAGATCTTGAATTCCCGTTGCTTCTATATATGCGCCCGAAACGGTTTGTTCACCTACATAAACAAGTTCAAATTGACCATTTTCGGTTTTTCTAAGTTCAATTGGAAGTACTGATCTTGCTTCATTGCTTGAGTTGGCCATTAGATTATTGGTAAATCCTACGTCACCCATTTCAAGACAAATCAAACGAGTTGTATCATTGACATTAAATTTCTTAGGACTGAAATCAAATTGATGACCAAGATGCAAATAGTTAATTTGAGTGCTATTTGAATCGACAGTTGAAATGACTGGCTTCAAGAAGGTATATTTTCCGAGTAAGGAAGGAGAACTGACTTGGCTAAGTATAAACTTTACTATACCCAATAAATCTGCAACGGTAATAAGCTGATTGTTGTCAACATCTGCTGCTATTATCTTCAAGGAATCAGTGAGGAATTTTACGCCCAAAATATGATCCTTGATAACCAATAAATCTGCAACTGAAACTTTACTTTTTTTATTAAGAGGCGCTGAAATATTCAGTAATTGAGCTTTGGCAATTGAGTCAAGAGAAGCGTTTACCACTCCATTAATATCTGATGTGCTGTTAAATAGTTTTCCTGACAGATCGATGCCTTGCACTGGGGTTCCTGAAGCTTCAACAATTGAGAAAGTGACATTGAAAATTGAATCTTGTGGTGCACAAACCATATCATTGTCACTGATGTTGATAAAGGTTTCGCAGAAATCCCAGTTTCTTTCGCCCTCGCTGATTTTGCCGTCATTATTTACATCAAAACCGCAATCTCCTAACCAAACCCTTACGGCTTGCTGTCCTATTTCAGTACAATCAAATGTAACGGAAGTACTATCAGGCACCGTTACACCATTGCTGTTTTTGGTTTTTTCAATTCTATGGATCATTTGATTCAAAGGACAACAATTGTCATAACTTGAGCCTGTTTCCCAATCATTAGCCCAAATAGTTACTTTTTTCTGAACAGGCATAGTAGGCGCACTTAATCCATTATAGCAGATTGGTGTTGGCTTCTTTTTGTCAAGAACGCTTATTTTAACAGAGCAGGTACTGAAATTTCCACAACCATCTTGAACCACATGCGTGATATTATAAATGCCAGGGGGCACATCTTTCAAAGAGTAGTTGTCGCCCAAGTCACCTGATAACTGATAGGTGATTTTATTTGAACAGTCTATAACTGCTGGCTTATTTATATTGAATGAGGCGGCACAAGAATTGTCTAAAATACTGACCAAGGTATCTTTGCAAGTTAGTTGTGGATTGCTGGATTCAAATACCAGAATGTTTTGTGTGTACTCGAAGAATCCGTCGTCGTCTTTGTAACGTCTTAAGCCTGCAGGAATTCCCAATTTTGTAGGATTGGGGTTGTTTATTTTATCATAATTGCACCAAGATATAATCTTCCATTTGCGTTGAATGAAAAAGCAGCCATCACCAGTTACGGTGAATGTATGATCGATTTTTTCAACTGCCAGTAGCTCACAATCAACGCCAGTGTAAATTGGAACTCCCGTATTTTGTAGTTCAGATGGATTGATACAACTCGTCAAAGTTACATCAGCAGGAAATTGGACAAAAAAGTCAGATACGTGTTTTTTATAAACATTCTGTGTGCAAAATCCGATATTTCCTGAGGCGTCTTTGCCTTGAAATGTTCTGGAGACAAATCCTTGTGAACACTGATTAGTATTATCGATTGTTTGAAAAGTAATGGTTACAGGAGAACAATTGTCAGTTGCAACAGGTGTGCCGAATAATTTTGTCGGATCCTCATCACAATTAATCGTTTTGTCAGCTGGGCATAATAAAAATGGTTTTAACTTATCTTCTATAAAAGCGTCTCCCCAACAATCATTATAGTTTCCTGAGCAATCAACAACTCGAAGCATGACTTTGATGGGACTTGCAGCAATATCTGCACATGTAAATTCAATAAATGATTTGAAAGCAGATTCAGGTTCGAACTTACGCTTTACCAAAAAATGACTCAAACATGTTTCATCCCAACTTCCATCATCGAATGTTTTTGCTAAGACTTTTGTAGGATTGCCATTCAAACTGATATTTTCTTTGGCATTACACACTGCTACTGGAGGAATATTATCCTGCGCAGGTGAAAAGGAAAATGATAATAAAACAGTAAAAACTGAAAGTAAAAACCGATACATAGATCACGAGTTAAGGGTTAATCTTATTGTGTGTGTTATTTCGGCTTAAGGAACAGCAAATATACAGCTATCTGCAATAAAAGTAAAGATCTCTAGATGATCAAAAATGCTGCATGGATAATAAAGTCACATTAGAATTATATCAAATACTTGTAATTTATGTTGTGAAATAACATTTTATGCAGAAAAATAGAAGGCTCGTTTTTTAATAACATAGCTTTATATTACAAAACCAATTATTGATGAAAAGTTTTTACAGATTGTCTAACTTAATATTTTTAAGTTTTTTAACTGCGGGGTTCTTAATAGGCCAACCTGTCAATGACCTGTGTTCAGGAGCAATCAATATTGTTCCAGCCGAAAGTGAATCACTTGCAGTTTGGATTCCAGGAACTACAATCGGGACAGCTGATGGACTTTCTCAAATAGGACCTACAGTATGTTCTGCAAATTTCTACAGGGATGATGTTTGGTATGCTTTTGTAATACCTTCCAATTCGGAGCTTGATCAGTTTGTTGTACATGCAAAATTAGGGACAATTTCAGCAATAGGTATGGCTTTGTATCCGATGAGTTCCTGCAATAGCTTGGTTGAGCCAATTCTGTGCGAAAACTATCCCTTGGGGTCGGAAGCTATTTTCCAAATAAATCAATCCTGCCTTGGCAACATTGGAGATACAATAATTTTGCGTTTGTGGTCTGCCGAGGGATCATCAATTTCATGGCAAGATGGTCAAGGTAGTTTTTCTGTTGGTGTATATTTCAATAACGATCCAAATTTCTTAACTTGCTTGTGGGGTGATAAAGTTGGAGAAGGAGATTTTGGAGGTAGCTTGAACACATGGAATTCTGAATCTGCAAATTGTGTAACAGAATTACCTTGGAAGTGGGTTGTAAAATTTGATCTCCAAGGTGGATTTGAAGGCATGCCATTTGTCTCAGCTCCCACCAGCTGTAATGGTATGGCAGTTTTTGATTCAGACCTTCTCGATGGAACCGGAACTTGCCCTACGCCTCAACATGGCATATTAACTTCACCCGTAATTGATTTGAGTAACACCAACAACCCTTATGGTGTTGCAGTTGAGTTTTATCAAGGACTAAGAAATTACTCAAGCCAATTTTTTGTTGATTATTCTCAAGATGGCGGAATTACTTGGGATTCTATTAAAATTAACACGATTTTAGATGACCCATATTTGTATGGAACTAATGGCCCACATGTAGCCAACAATCAGAAATATTTGTTGCCAGGAGTAAACAATCCATCTCAATTGGTTGTCAGATTTAGGATGGTAGGGAACTACTATTATTGGATAATCGATGATGTTAAGATCAAATCAGTCAAAGCTCCTGACATTTCAATTGGAAAGGGAGTGGCATGCGCTCCTTACAAATTATGGCAAAAGGATAATTTGTATCCCATGGGCGGAGCTGCATACGTTTCCAACAAGTTGGGAAGCAAGACGAGTGATTTCATGTTGCATTTTGAAGTGACTAATCCTGACAACAGTGTTATTTTTCATGATAGTTTATTCGTAAATGGGTTGAATAAAAAAACCATAGATACCTTAATTATTCTGCCAAATAATTTCCAGCCCAGCGAAATTCTTGGATCTTATAAAGGCAATTATTGGATAAGTCCAATTGGGATTGACTTGGATCTGACCAACAATTCTGCCTCTATTGATTGGCAAGTTGTTGACGATTTATATGCAAAGGAATCTTTAAATGATCTTTCAGGAGGTTTTTCTCCATCAGCTGACAAGAATTATACCATCGGAAACGTCTTTTGGATTGTAAACAACAATCAATATTTGGACGTTAAATTTGTGGATGTTGGCGTCTCCAATGCAAGCAGTTTGGCTGATGTGGCAGGAATAACAGTTTTTGTGGATAAATGGGTGGACCAAAATTCAGATAAGCTTCCTAGTGAAGATGAAAAAACCAGAATAGGATTTTCATCCTATGATTTTACGTCTTTGGATGTTGATAAAAGTGTTTTCTCATTGCCATTACTTGATTTTAATATTCTAGAGGAAGGTATAACTTTGGAACCAAACAACTACTATATAGTTTCAGTTGAGTATAATTCACCTGCCGCTGAGCCTGATTTATTCTTTTTTGTAAGCACGGATAATTCTCAAAATTTTAATTACAATGCTCTTATTAAACGGACGCATGCTTTGCCAAATATTGCGAACGAATATGGAACAGTCCTAAGTATAGGTAATTCAGCAAATTGGAACATTGTTACTCCAAATAGTATACCTTATATTCGTTTTTCACAAGTAGATAATTCTAATTCTAATAAAAACGGAATAGTTTATGGAAGCACTTATTTTGACACCAATTGCAATGGTATTAAAGATACTTTGGAGAAAGGTTTGCCGAATATTACCATTTATTCCAAAGATTTGAATCCAGTAACACATTCGAAAATTAATGGAAAATACTCTGGAACTGTAAATTTAGGCTTGAATAAAGTTGTTCCACTTGAAATTTATGGAGCTGTGGTTAGTCCGCCATTTTATGAGTTTTATTCTGATTTGGATGGAACAGATTTTGGTCCATTTGATTTTAACTATTGTAAAACGAGTTCAAAAATTGATTTGGAGGTTTCGCTAATTGAATATGGTCCTCCAAGACCTGGATTTCCTAATTATTATCAGGTACATGTAAAAAATAAATCCTTTGAGCCTGCAAGTGGCCAAGTGATTGTTGATTTTATTGACAATGATGCCAGTAATTCAATTGTTGAATTGACAAGTAACGTCGGTATGGTTAATGGAAAAACACTGACCTTTGATTCTGGAGATCTAGACTTTTTTGAAAGTACTTCGGTTTTTGCAGAAATAGAGCTTGCTCCTAATGCACTCTTAGGGTCAAAATTAATGCCTAGAGCTCGCATCATTCCTGATGCCGGAGTTATTGATGAATTTCCTGCCAACAATGAAGATATCTTAGATCAAACAGTGGTTGGTAGTTACGATCCGAACGATAAAAATGTAAACCGGACAGGTTTGACGGCTCAGGAGCTAAATGATGGAGTGGAATTGGAATACACCATCAGGTTTCAAAATACAGGTACTTATCCTGCAACTTTTGTGATCCTTCGAGATACGTTACAACCTGAACTGGATATTAAAACATTCCGAATGATAGCAGCGAGTCACGATTATGATTTGTCATTTCCTGGAGGTAATCAACTGAAGTGGCTATTCTCAGCAATAAATCTACCTGATAGTACAAGCAATGAACCAGAGAGCCACGGTTTCGTAAAGTTTAGCATCAAGACATTGCTAGGATTGGATGTATTTGATATCGTAAGCAATAATGCAGCCATCTATTTTGATTTCAATTTGCCTGTTATCACAAATACCATAACATCTCAATATGTGGTTTCAACAGTTGAAATCAGTAAGAAAAAAGCTTTGGACATTGTGGTTTTTCCTAATCCTGTAAGAGAGTCAATATCTTACAAGTTTACATTACCCAAATCAGCGGATGTTCAATATTCAATTCAAGATGTAAGCGGCAAGAATGTCATGAAATGGAAAGAGAAAGTAAGCGGATTAGGTGATCAATTGACTGTGAAAAGGGTATCTGAATTGCCCAATGGAGTTTATTGGTTAAGTATTGAAACGAATGAACAAAAGGGAACGGTACAGTTTGTGAAGCAATAGGATATTCATTAAATGCTGATATTCCTAAAATTCGATATAACTTTGATATTGAATTAGTATTCATTTCATGAAATATTTTATTAAGTACTTCCTTGGAACTGTTGGCTTGATTTTCCATCTAAATTGTGCTGCACAAGTTTTGGAACAAGACCTAAATGGCAATTATCAAGTTGCTTTTCCCAACGGTGCTAAGCGTCCTTATGATCCATTGCGTGAGGACGATTTGGCTTTGATGTTGGATTTTCAATCCAAATTAGCTCCTGATCAGCTTAGCCCTGAACTTTTGGTTTACAATCAGGTAACTGAAGAATACAAACTGGCCCGTGATAATGCCATCAGCCTTGCCAAAAGACAGGATGAAATACAGCTAGAAATGAATTTCCTCAAAAATGAACTCGAACAAGGAAAAAAAACAAAGGATAAACTAAAACTGAAAAATTTAAAGGAGCAACTGAAACGGAATCAATTTCAAAACAAAGAAGTGACTGGTCAAAGATCTGTTTATGGTGACCAACTTGAAAGTTTGCAGAATATGTTGAATATGGGTCCAAATGAAAGAAAAAAGGCATACGAGTCTTATAAGAAAAAATTTCGAAGACCTGATTTGCAAGCTATTGACCTGAATGAAAATGAATTGAAAGACGCTTTGCTTCAATCAGAAGAAGTGGTCTTAAACTCTGAAAATACCAAATCTATACCTGTCAAACGATTGAAACTTGCCTCAGAGTATGATTCATATGATCCTTCAGCCAACCCACTTATCAATCCTCCTAGTTTGCCATGTGAATTAGAATTTAAAGGAAAAGATGAATTTTCTGGTAAACAACGGGTGGACTTGGAGCCTGAGGAATTGTTTTTTTACACTCCGCCACAGATGAGAAAATTGATGAAAGAAAAGCAATATGTTGAAGCTCAAGCTGCCCTGTCATCAACTTCAGGAGGTACCGTATTTTTGACATTGACTGTAAAAATCGCATCTTCGCAAGCTCAAGCTATTTTTAAGGGACTCGAGCGTGGCACTTTGGTAAATTTGAAATTCATTGATGGAGAAACTGTTGCAATAGTCAACAATCGAACCGATCTAGGTTTGATGGATTCAAATGGCACAAGTGTAAGTTTTAGAGCCCAGTTTAATTTGGGCGCTGGAATACAAGATATGATCCGAAAGAAGAACCTAGATAAAATTAGAATCAATTGGAATAGTGGTTATGAAGATTATGAAGTTTACAATGTGGATTTACTAAAGCGACAAATGTTATGTCTTTAACAATCGACAATAAGAATTCCAAAACAACGCTTGGACTTCAATTGAAAACAGATCCAAGATGGGCTGATTTGGCATCTATTTCCTTAGAGGAAATTTTAACGGACCATGCCTATTGTGAGCAAAAAGCTGCAACATCAGGAATTACCATGATTCAAGCCTACCCTGATAAAACTTTGATGGTCAAAGAGCTGGCTCCATTGGTAACTGAAGAGTGGGGTCATTTTCGTTTGGTTTTGGCTGAAATGGATAAACGCGGATTCGCATTAGGCCCTCAAAGAAAGGATGAATATGTAAATGCACTCATGAAGTTTCAAATCCAAGGAGGATCTCGTGAAGACCGTCTTTTGGATAAGCTTCTGACATTTGCCTTAATTGAAGCTAGAAGTTGTGAGAGATTCAGATTGCTGTCTTTACATCTGGAAGACGAGCATTTGAAGCAATTCTACCATAAATTCATGGTTTCTGAGGCGGGGCATTACAGAATGTTTCTTGATCTATCTATCCATTATTTTGGCGAAAAAATGGCCATGAGTCGATGGCAACAGTTCTTGGACTTTGAAGAAAATCTAATGGAAACTATCGAGCCAAGAGGTGATCGCATGCATTAGTGTTTTTTAAACTATTTGTTTTTTTGTAGTCTAAGCAAAATAGTACTTTTCACAAACTCTAAGAACAATACAAATGAATCACCAATACTACATTTTTTTGGTTGCATTCTTGTTGTACACTCTACCAAAAACATGGGCACAAAAATGGCCAATTGAAATGCAATTGTTTGATGATGCGCATTGGTTGAATATAGGTAAGGTTCTTCCTACTGACTTTTATAAACATGATTAGATTGGAGTCATAAAAATGTCTTTTAATCAAGTCAATTATCGGAATATTTTGAAGGCCAATTACAACATCGATAAAATTGATCTGCCCGCAACAGTGTATATTGATGGCGTGAAATATGACAGTGTTGGCGTTTGATTTAAAGGTCAAACAAGTTACAGTCAAGTTCAAAATTCAGATAAGAAATCTTTCAATCTCACCTTGGATTATGCAATTGACAATCAAGATATTGAAGGTTACAAAACGTTCAATTTAAACAAGGCATTTCAAAATGCAAGTTTTATGCATGAAATCATGGGCAAACAGCTCATCAGGAACCATATTCCCGCAGCGCGTTCCAATTATTCCTTGCTCTACCTCAATGACCAGTATTGGGGCCTTTATGCCAATGTGCAGCAGTTGAACAAAAAGTTTTACAAGCAATGGTTCCTTACCAACAATGGAACGAGTTGGAGAGCTGACTCAGAGGCAAGTCAACCATGGTACAGCTGGGTTGAATTTTTTAGGCTTAGATACAGTACTCTATCAGAAATACTACACACTTAAGAGCACTGAAGAATCAAATCCATGGGATTAATTGGCCAAGGCATGCCACGCATTAGACACAACTGTCTTGGTCAATCGGGAAGCAGTATTGAAAAATTACTTTGATCTGGACAGGACTTTATGGCATTTGGCGACCGAGATAGCTTTTTGTCATGATGACAGTTATGTTTATAAAGGAAAAATGGATTATTATCTGTATCACAAAGTGGAAACTGGCAGGATGACCCCCATTGAATGTGATGGGAATAGTGCATTCGAAACTCCTTTTGTTACAACATGGAGCCCGTTTTACGATTAAAATAAGGTCAATTATCCATTGTTGAACAAGTTGTTTGCTGTGCCTGCACTCAGACAGCACTACCTCGCTCACTTGCGTACTATAATCAATGAATATTTCATCAGCGCAGATACAGATCCTATCATCGATGATTTTTAAATCAAGATTGATGCAATCGTTAAAGACGATCCCAAGAAAATATACAGCTACAATCAATTCAAAACATAAGTTGTGGCACTAAAAAGTTTTATCAAAAACAGAAGAATCTATTTGTATTCTAACAGTGAAGTTTCTCAACCTACTTGTACCATTAATTCAATTAGCTATTGGGTTAATGGAGCAGAGTGGAATACGCCAACTTCTGATCAACCGGTTATTATTAGAGCAACAGTAGTTGGAGGAACTCCAGGAATTAAATATGTGAATCTTTGGTACTCCAATCAGATTGTGGGGAATATTGAAAAAGCTGAAATGTATGACGATGGCCTGCATGAAGATAAAGCTGCTGGTGATGGAATTTTTGCTGGGATGATTCCTGTGCAATCAGCTAATACTTGGGTTAAAAGTTATGTTGAGGCAGTGGCGAACAATCCGAATTTATCAGTGACTCACCACCCGCTTGGTGCTGAACACGATGTGATGATCTATCAATTTTTGCAAGCAAATTCAATTATTTATGCTACAATAAATGTCATGAAATTATACCCGAACCCTGCAAACGACAGGATAATTGTTGAAACTTCCGATCCTCAGGTTTTGCAGATAACAGATACAATGGGAAATATCCATTACAAGTCCTCAGCAAACATTAAGCACATTGTTCAAGTTGAGGGATTGCCTGCTGGAATGTTTTTAGCGAGAAGTGGCAATTCTGTCGTAAAATTTTTAGTCAATCATTAATCACTTCCCAAGGTGATTTCTGAGAAAGTCAGGATCAAGATCATATCTTTGAACTCAGATATGCGAAAATTATTCTTCTGTATTTTGTTTTTTCCAATTTTAGGTCATGCTCAGGTTTATCTAAAGAATCCTTCATTTGAAGACATTCCAAGTATTTCAACCTTGCCAAAGCATTGGATAACATGTGATATGGGCAGTACACCCGATATTTTACCTGGTCCGTGGGGCGTACAAAATCCCCCAGCTGATGGTGGCACTTATGTAGGTTTGATTCTGCGCGAAAATGGCTCAAAAGAAAGTATTGCTCAACGACTGGATAAGCCCTTAAAAGCCAACGAATGCTATTATTTTTCTGCTTATTTAGCAAGGTCAACCAATTATCAAGGACATTTATTGCCAGTTAGGTTGAAGATATGGGGAAGTCAAGCTTTATGCCGAAAGGATCAGCTGCTCATTGAAACGAAAGCAATTAAGAACACCGAATGGGTGAGATATGATTTTCAGTTTTATCCAAAATCTGACATTCATTGCATTCTCATAGAACCAGTTACAGCTCCTGGAGTTCAAAAGTCTTATAAAGGAAATATATTGATTGACGGGTTTTCAGCATTTCAGCCTTGTCAAAGAGCAGAACTTGCTACTCCACATCCTTTGCGCTCAATTGCTCAATCTCATCGGTTAACTTCAATAAATCGGCGTTGAGTTTTTTGGCTTTAGGATCATTGTTTGACACATTTTCTTTTTCACTCAGCTCATCAAGCCCTTCTTGAATTTTATTTCTCTTTTCTTCCAGTTGTTTGATCTGTTCAGCGGTAGCTTTTGCAGTGCCTTTTATGGTATTGATTGCACTACCTACTTTTTCGATTGCCTGATCGTATTTTCCAGCATCAAATTTTACTTTTTCTGTTTTGACTAAGTTCCTAACTGAACCAGCCAAAACCCCCACTTCGGTAAAAATCCTTTTAGAGTTCTCTTTTTCTTCTGTATTTCCGAAAAATCGATTGTAAACCAAAACGCAAACCAGCAATATGAGCCCCCATTTTATTAAAAAACGTATCATTTTGTATAATTTTGTAGTGTGAAGTTAGAAAAATTTCAAGAAATTGACTACAAATTTCATGACATATTTATTAGACATATCTTTGCAGCCAATTCGAACAATTATTTTAAGCATGGAATACAATCCTAGGGAAATTGAAGCTAAATGGCAGGCCAGATGGGAAGCGGACAATATATACAAAGTTGAAGAACTGAATGAAAAGCCTAAATTCTATGTTTTAGATATGTTTCCCTATCCTTCAGGAGCTGGGTTGCACGTTGGACATCCACTGGGATATATTGCTACTGATATTGTTTCACGCTTCAAAAGAATGGATGGATATAATGTATTGCATCCAGTTGGTTTTGATAGTTTTGGTTTGCCAGCGGAGCAATATGCTATTGAAACTGGGCAGCATCCCGCAATAACGACCCAAAATAACATCAATACTTATATCAAACAGTTGAAAAGATTAGGGTTGAATTATGATTGGTCCCGTATGGTCAAGACTTCTGATCCTGCCTATTATCGATGGACTCAATGGATTTTTATGCAGCTTTTCAATCATTATTATGATACAGAAGCTGAAAAAGCAATGCCTGTTCAGAATTTGATCGATAAGTTTGAAAAGTATGGTAACAAACACGTAAAAGCAAATTCTAACGATACTACACCTTCATTCACCGCTAAAGAATGGAAGGAAATGGATGAGAGAAGTCAGCAAATTATGTTGTTGAATTACAGACTTACTTTCATTGATAGCACTTTTGTGAACTGGTGTCCAATTTTGGGTACAGTTTTATCGAATGATGAGGTAAAAGATGGTGTTTCAGAACGGGGAGGGCACCCAGTTGAAAAAAAACTCATGCAACAATGGAGTATGAGAATAACTGCTTATGCTGACCGCTTGTTGACAGGATTGTCCGAAATAGATTGGCCGCAACCCATCAAAGATCAGCAAACCAACTGGATCGGTAAATCCGTGGGAGCACAAATCAAATTTGATATTGCGGACCATCCTGATATTGATTTGGAGGTTTTTACCACCCGGATTGATACCATTTATGGTGTTTCTTTTTTAGCTGTAGCTCCAGAATATGCTAAAATTGGCAAGATTGTCACACAAGCCCAAACCGAAGAAGTGACTGCCTATGTAAAATGGGCAAGCAGTCGATCAGAAGTTGATCGTATGACCGAAACAAAAAAAGTTACTGGAGTTTTTTCTGGTGCCTATGCGTTACATCCCTTTAGTGGAGCTAAGGTGCCTATTTATGTGGCAGATTATGTTTTATCCGGTTATGGCACAGGGGCCGTCATGGGAGTTCCCTCAGGCGATCAACGAGATTGGAATTTTGCAACACATTTCAATTTGCCAATCATTCCCATTTCGGATGCACAAGCTGATTTGGACCAACAGGCAGATCCTACAAAGGAAGGAAGTTATATTCAGCCTGGTTTGACAAAGGGCATGAAATATGAGGAAGCTGTTTCAACATTGATTCGATGGCTTGAAATAAATGCAAAAGGAAAAGGAAAAACACAATTTCGATTGAGGGATGCTGTTTTTTCTCGTCAAAGGTACTGGGGTGAGCCTGTTCCGGTTTATTTTAAAGATGGCGTTCCTTATCTCATCGATGAAAGTGACTTGCCTCTGGTATTGCCTGAAGTGGATGCCTATTTGCCAACAGCTGAAGGAGAGCCACCACTGGGTCGAGCCAAAGATTGGCGGTACAAAAATGAATTTCCATACGAGCTTTCTACCATGCCGGGGTGGGCTGGATCAAGCTGGTATTGGTACAGATACATGGATTCTGATAACCAGAATGAATTCGCTTCAAAAAAAGCAATTGAATATTGGAAGGATGTAGATCTTTATGTAGGTGGATCTGAACATGCCACGGGGCACCTACTTTACAGCAGATTTTGGAATCATTTCTTGTACGATATCGGTTTGGTTATAGAAAAGGAATTTGCCAAAAAACTCATCAATCAGGGCATGATACAAGGAAGATCCAGCTTTGTGTATCGCTTAAAAAATTCTGACGTCCAGACCTTTGTATCAAGTGGTTTAAAAGACCAATATGATACCACAAAACTTCATGTCAATGTCGATTGCGTCTCGAATGATATTTTGGATATTGAAAAATTCAAGAAATCAAGAATTGATCTTA
>Ga0105044_10003920_pt1 | contig 20447 bp, 15 predicted proteins | sample MAT01_FD_78092 | JGI IMG/M metagenome (GOLD analysis project Ga0105044, IMG submission 78092) | Freshwater microbial communities from Lake Fryxell liftoff mats and glacier meltwater in Antarctica - MAT-01 | ecosystem: Environmental > Aquatic > Freshwater > Ice > Liftoff microbial mat | place...
CTCTCGAGTGACGCTCACGGGGAAGCGCCACCGAGCGTCGGGGATGCGACCGACCATCAAAGCGGGCGAAGCCCGCAGGGAGGGAGCGCCCCGACGTCGGTGGTGCAATGGTTGGATCTCAGTAGAGAGTCATCCGTTTAGCGACGAGCCGCCGACCTCAGCGTTTCGCGTTGACGCTGCGCACGGCGCGATAGGCCAGGATCCGTTTGTCCGCCGTCACGATTTGAAGGCCGAGCACACGTGCTGTCGCAACGAGCAGGCGATCCGCGGGATCTGGGTGGAAGTCCCCGGGAAGGGCATAGGCTTCGACTGCAATGGCCTCATCGACGACGACCGACGTAGCGTTGAGCGCCCGCCGAGCCCGCTCACACCAGGCTTGCACTGGCGACGCAAGCTCGACCTGGCCAAGTGATGCCAGCCGCGCGATTTCCAGGCTCGAGATAGCCGACACGAAGAGCTGCTCGCCCGGGTCCAGCAGACGCTCTCGAGTCCGCTTGCCGAGCTGTGTTGGCGCCGCGACCGCCCACAGCAATACATGCGTATCGAGAAGCAGTCTCATCGATTCATGTCCCACTCGCCTCCGAAGTCTCCCGTGACGAGGTCTCCATGCAGCGTGCATTCCCCTTCCATCGTCCCAAGAGCCCGTACCGCGGGTGCCGGCTCGACGACCGCGATAGGCTTACCGCGCAGGGTGACGACCAGTGGCTGACCCGTGCGATCGATCTCGCGCAGCACCTCGATGCAGCGGGCCTTGAACTCCGAGATCTGCATGCTTTGTGCTGACGCCATGCACCTTCATGACCTGGTCAACTCACCTGGTCAAGTATCGCGCAGCAAGGCGACGACGTCGATCGGGGCAAGCGAGCTTGATCGAGCCCTTCCTCGCGAGCAGCGGCAGCGGGGATGTCGGTTCCTCCACGAGGAAGTCATCGCTGACCTCCTCGAGCGGGGTCAACCACGCGATCGGTGTATGTCGATCGCGCACGATGACCGTTTCACCAGCGCGTGCCGATGCCAGACACTCGCCTCCTTTATGACCACGAGCTGACCGAGCGGGTCAGCGTGTCAACCGTCGGGACAGCCAAGTCACCAGCAGTCGAGGCCACCCGCAGAATTCAGCCGCGCGACGAAGCCAACGGTGCCGCTCTGACCTGACACAATCCCTGCCCCGGTCCCGACCCCGATGGTGGTTGGCCCTTCGGCCTGGCCGGCCACGAGCAGGGACCCGTCGATATCCTCGCCGAGCGCTGTGACCATGCCAGGGCCGGGGCCCGGTGCGACTCGCTCCGCCAGAACAAGTCGTCCGACGCGGTCCCAGATCGCGACGAAGCCATCGCGACTCGCGTCGCTCGAGTCGAGCGCCTTCGAGCTGCCGTCGGCCGTCTCGAAAGTGAGCATCTGGTCCAGACCGCCGCCAACCACGAACGACCCATCCGCACCCCCGAGGAACGCGAGCGGTGCCCATCCGAAACTCACGTCGAACGGGTCGTTTGAGGTTGGCAACTCAATCGTGCGGACCCAGCTCAGGCGTCCCCCGACCTCGAACGATGCGACAGCGAATGTTGGATGAGTGGGAGTCACGCTCCGCGAGTTCGGCGCCTTGCCGAAAGTCCGCGTGCCATAGAGGCGGGTAGCGACGAAGAAGCCACCATCAGCCCGTGGCAAGACCCGTGGGAAGAACCCCTGAAAGAGAAAGTCCGGTTTCAAATCATCACCCTTGACCTCGTCCATTAGGGTCACGCCGGCATTGAGTGGATCAGTTTCGAGCAGGCCATCGCTTCCGAACGACAGCAGCGTCAATGCACTGAAAGCTGACACCAGTTGCGATCCCGCTGTCGTCTCGATCTCACTATCAGTGAGTAGAATTGCGGCAACACCAAAGCCGTATCCCACAGCAACTGGATCTGGGATCACGCCGAGCGGTGCGAGGGCATTGAGATCCACCAACACTTCGGCAGCCGCGGTGCTGGCGCGAGACGAAAGTCGCACGGCAAACGAGCGCGAATTGGGCCCTTCTGGCGTCCATTCGGCGTTGCTGAACTCGGTCGGCAGCGAGGGACCTGGAACCATGACCGTCCGAGAGGTGGAGACCATCGCGAGCCACTTCTGGTCGCCGATACGAGCCGTCGCGCCGGCCTGGAGTGAACCCGGACTCTCCATCGACCACGGAAGGGCGTTGTTGTGGAACGTGCCATTGGTCCTGAGCTGAACCTGCATGAAAGTGTCGTTGGCAATACCAACCTCAACCTGCTCACCCGAAGATGACTCCACATGCACCACGCCCGCCTTTGGCATCAGGAGCAATTCATGTGACAGTGAATCCTGATAGGTACCGGCCGCGGCGAAGGGCGCTTGGCCGTTGCCAAGCGAGCCACTCACTGCGACCGCCGAGATCGCGGTTTCGCCCGTGCTCGCGATGCGAGTCAGGAAAACCCGGTCGGTACTTGCGACCGCGGCGAACGTCATCATGCCGGTCGAGGCGTCGATCTCGCCGCCATCCAGGTCGAGGATGCCTGCTATCACCGGAGCGCCAGAGCGATCGACCACCAAGCTCGTTGGGACGAAGGCGCCATCTCCAAACGCGAGCACCCAATCCAGCGCGGAGTCGTCCGGATGAGGTCCTCCCACACACGCACCAGCCTCGCAGTGATCGCCGACCGTACAAGGGTCCTCGTCGTCACACGCGTCGCCATCGCTTCCAGCTGCGGCGCAGCCGGTGACGGTGATCTCCGTATCTGAAGTCGTCACTTCGAGCGTATCGACTTTGACGGAGTCAACCTCATCTTCACCCACATCGGAAACGACCGAATCGCTGTTATCCGTGCTCCCAGAAGTATCACCCGCGACATCTCCAGAGTCATCCTCACTCACCTGATCGACCAAAGCTGGCGCGTCCATGTCCGCAGCCTGGGCATTCGTATCGCCTGCTGCATCTGCCCTCTGCTGATCGTCTGGGAAGCATCCATTCAGGGTCAGCAACACAAACACCGCTCCCACGAGGTGGCATGCGGAATTGTTTGCCACGCGGCGCCCCGTCGGCGGAGCGAACAACGAGGACACGATGTCGAGCTGAAGACTCTTCATCGGCTCAGCACCCGGATGCGTTGCTGCAGGCGGTAGTCGTGCCGGAGTTGCCATCGACGCCATTGGTGCCATTCTGGCCGCTTGTCGGGCCTGTGCCGCCGCTTCCCTTGGTGCCACCCACGCCTCCTGGGTAGCTGTTGTTGCCGGTCTGGGTGAAGGACCCCTGATAGGTGAGCACGCTAAATGACACGCCACCTGCCGCGCCACCGCCGCCTCCCGCGTGTCCTCCATCGCCGCCAGCGCCGCCGCCGCCGCCGGCCTGTCCGCCCTCTGCAGTACCGCCGCCACCACCACCCGCAAGCCCTCCCGGCTGGCCCGCCGCGCCCGTTCCACCACCGCCGCCGACTCCACCCGCAGCGCGCTCGATGGTCGAGTCGCGAATCGTCAGGTTCGATTGATAAGCGAATACTCCGAAGCTGCCACCGCCTGAGGTCCCACGCTTGCCACTGGCCGTTGCTCGGCATCCGCCCGCGCCGCCGCCACCGCCGCCGCCGCCGCGTGAGTCGACTTCGACCGCGCTATTGTCGTTGCCGCTGCCGCCGCCGCCGCCACCACCACCTGTGCCATTTTCGCCGAAAAAGCCGTCGACCCCGTAGCTCCCATACCAGTAGTTGGACTCAAGAGATCCTCGAGTATTGGTAGCGCCCGCCCCGCCCCCACCATGCGTCGCCAAGCCTGGTCCGCCTGGGTTGCCTGCACCCACTGGGTTTGTTCCTGCGCCGGCCCAGCCATAGCTGAAGCCTGAGTTTTGATCCGCGACCACTCCGCTGAGGCCCGCGGTGGCGCCGCAGCCCAAGACGCACGCGCATGGCCCACCAAAAGGGAGGCACACGCAGTCGGCATTGCTCGCGTCGGCCTGTCCGCCAGCGCCGCCTGCACCACCGTCGGGATCGTTGCCGGCGCTGCAGCTATTAGTCGCCCGGGACCCACCGGCTCGCCTATCCTTGTCGCACGTGAGCCAGCCGCCATTACTTGCACCCTGACCATTGCCTGCGATTGCCGGCCTTGATTGCGATGCCGGAGTGCCCGCAGCGCCGGTCAGTCCGGAGGCGCCGTTCTTGGCCTTGACTGTGACGCGCGCCAGCTCAATCGTCGCAGACCGTGCGTACACCGCGTACGAACTGAGGCCGCGGCCATTTCCGTCGCGCGTGGTACCGACATTGGGACCGTCGACTATCAGGTCGTTCAAAGAGACCCCGGTCACGCCTACGGCCCGAACCGTCATGTATTGGCTTTCGAATGCTGCGCTTGCCGGAGACTGGAGTCGAACCTCGTGTCCAATCGAGCCGCTGCTGGCGCGGGTCCAACTAGCATTGTAGCCGCCGAACACCTTGATATTCGTCGGGATGCTGAGACTGCCAACATAGGTTCCCGCCCTGACGTAGACCTGGGACCGGGTCCCACCCGCCCGACTTTCCACGGCATATTTGACCGTTGCGCACCACCCGCTCGTCATGCTTGTGCCGCAACTCGCGCTGTCGACGCCGCCCAGGTTCTGAGGCACGACGAAAATGCCGAGGTCGACATCGCCGTCGATGCCGTCGCAGTTCTCATCGGCGTAGGCCGCGTTGGGTGTTTCATCCTGGTTGAAGCCGGATATGCTCGAGTAGTCGTCCACCCAGCCAACTGCCCCATTGCAGGCCTTCTTACTGCCGGCGCAGGCGCCGACCTGGTTTGGGTTGTTGGGCTTCACGAGGTTATCGTCGGCGACCGTATCGCAATCGTTGTCGAGGCCGTCGCATTGGTCGGTCTCGTTGATGACATAGGTGGGCGCATGGGCAGTGTACGACTCGCTCGTGCAGGGTTGCCACGAGCCGGTGGAGCAGAGTGAGTTCGGCTTCTTCGAGCCGTTGCAGACGCCGTCCTGGTCCTCGCAGTTGACGCGTTCGAGCGGGCTCGCGTTGTTGTCGAGCGAGTCGTTCAGGCCGTCGCAATCGTTGTCCTGGCCGTCACAGACCTCGGTCGAGATCTTGAAGTCGTTCGAACAGATGAGCCCGCCCGCGATGCCGCACACGGTCAGGCCGCCGGTACACGCGCCGAGGCCGCACGGCTTGGCGGCGCCCTGCGTCGCCGTGCCGGCCGGGCTCGTGTAGGTGAAGTCCTCGTCGACCTGGCCATCGCAGTCGTTGTCGAGGCCGATGGCGACAATGGTCGTCTCGCACGTGAGCTCGGTGCCGGCCTGATATTGGGGACTATTGGCCTGATAAATGTCCTGGCCACACGCCTGCCAGGCGCCGCTGACGCACAGGTTCGCGCCATGTCTGGCGCCGACGCACACGCCGTTCTGGTTCTCGCACGGGGCGAGCACGAGGTCCGTGTCCTCCCCGTCGGTCTCGCCGTCGCAATCGTTGTCGATGCCGTCACACACCTCCGCCGTCGGCTGGCCCGGCGTGCACGTCTTGGGAACGCCGCCCTCGCAGCTGTCGACCGTCACCGCGCAGGCGCCGACGCCGCACGTCTGAGGTCCGCCCGTGATGTTGGTGCAGGCACCAGGCGTCGTGCCGGTGCAGGTGTTGGCGGTCGGCACCTGGCAGGTCGGGTGGCACGTCGAGCTCACGTCGCCCTTGGCCGCCGCCTCGCACACGATGTCGGCACTCTGGCAGGCGGCGCCCGGGCCGCAGGCGGTTGTCTCGGCGCTGACCGGGGCGCGCAGAAAGCACGTCTTCGCGGCGTCGAACCCGAAGTAGTAGCCCGTGCATGCGACCCCGCCGCACTCGCCGTCCGGGTCCTGCCCGACCGGCACGTCGACACAGGTTCCGAGGCTGCCGGCCACGTCACAGGCCCGGCACCCGCCGAGGCACGCGTCATTGCAGCACACGCCGTCGGCACACACCCCGGCCGCGCAATCGCCGTCCTCGTCGCAGCCGCCGCCCGGCTCGACATCGGGCTTGCAGGTGCCATCGCAGTGATAACCGTCGAGGCATTCGTTGTCTGCGCCGCAGCCACTCGCGCAGGCGGGTGCGACCTGGTCGGCCGTGCCAGTGCAGAAGCGTGGCAGGGACGGCGAACAGTCGAGCGCTTGCGTCGTCGCGAGGCACGCGGAGTCATCCTCGATGACCGCCGAGCTGGCGCACACGGAGTTGTTGCACTGGGCATCGGTGCGCGTGCCCTGACAGGTCGCGACCTTGTCGCAAGCAGCCGCGGCGCGGTAGCTCGCGGGGCAGTCCGACGGCTGCTGGCAGCAGTCACCGCTGTCGCAGCAGAAGCCGTTCTGACAGTGGCCGGTCGCGCACTCGTTGTCTTCGGTGCACGGCTCGCCGCCGATCGTATCGGGCACGCAGGCGCTGCCTTCGCAGTGCGCGGTCGCGACACAGGTCGAGTCATCGCTACAGCTCGTGGCGCAGACGTCACCGTCTTCGCCGCCGCCGGCACAGGTGTAGTTGCCGCAGGGGCGCGGGTTCGGGTTGACGCACTGGCCGTTGACGCAGCCCGTCGCGCCGGCTTCGACGTAGCCGTTGTCAGACTCGAAGCAGCCGCCCGCCGGGCAGTCGGCCCAGGTCTCGTCGGTCGCGCCGTTGCAGTTGTCGTCGCTGAGGTTGCAGCGCTCGGCCGCGGGCGCCTTGCCGGTGCAGCTGTCGGCGGGGCCTTCGCAGGCGATCGTGCCGGGGCAGGCGCCGAAGTCGTTGGTGATCGTGCAGGCCGCGGGCACGCGCGCCGAGCAGGCAGTGAGGCCGGCGTCAGCGCATTCGCGGCTGCCGTCGCAGGTGCCGTTGGTGTTCGTCACCGAGCAGCTCGTCGTGAAGCCGAGCGCGCTCCAGGAGGGGCGGCACTCGCAGGTGCCATCGACCGGGCGGCACAAGCGCGCGGTCGCGGCGCCGACGGTCACGTCTTCGCAGGTGTAGCCGCCGGGGCAGGGGTCCTGCGCGCACGAGGTGGCGCAGAAGCTGCCATCGGCCGGGCTGGCGCCAGGCACGCAGGCGGCGGGCGCCGGGTCGAGCGGGCTCTGGCAGTCGACTTGAGCTTCACACGGGCGGCACAGGCGCGAGTGCTGGGGCACGCAGATGGAGATCGGGTCGGGCCCGCCAAGCGAGGTGTTGAGGCACTCGAAGTCGACCGGGCACTCGGCGATGCACGACTTCGTGCAGAAGTTGCCGTCGGGACCTTCGATGCAGAGCTCGTCCAGGCAATCGGAGTTGCCCGAACAGGGGCAACCGAAGCCGCCCTCGCTCAGGCACAGGCCATTGTTTGTCTCGGCGTCGCCGATCGCTTCGGCGCTGTCAGGCCGACTGGTATCGATGTCGTCGACGTCCTGCGGCACGAAGACCGTGTCGGAGATCGCATCGGAGCCATCGAGGTCCTGGTTGAGCAAGCCCTTCTTGTCGCCATCCTGACAGCTCACGAACGCCACGATGGAGAGGACCAGACTGATGCGACCGAGCATGAAGGGCTCCCGGGATTGATTCACCGGGATGATAGCGATCCGTTGCCGCCAGGGAAAGCCCGGTGCCGCCCTTCGTCACCGTTCCGTAAGCGAATTGTTTGGCCCGTGGCGCGCCGCCAAGTATGGAAAAAGGGCGCAACCTGTGCGCCCTTCTCGTAGAGACCGAGTGGTGTGAACGAGGGAGCATGCGCCAACACCCAGTCCCGGCCGTGGTGATCCCTACTCGAGGGTGTCCTTCGCGGGGAGGGTTATCTCGGTGCCTGGGTGGATCATGCGCGGGTTGTTGTTGGCGGCCTTGAGCGCCTTCCAAAGGGTGCCGTCACCGTAAGTGCGGGCAGCGATGCCCCACCACGACTCACCGGCCTTGACCGTGTACTTCGCGCCACCGGCCGGCACCGCGGCGGCGGGCTCGGGCGGCGGGGGCGGCACGACGTCGATCGCGACTTCCATGCCGCTGACCGAGAACTGCTCGACCATCGCCACGGCGGTGTCGCGATCGTTGTCGCTGCCGACCGTGCCGAGCACCTTGGCGAATCCCTTGGCGTCGATCTGGACATCGATGCCGGAGATCCCGGCGTGCTCGAGCGCCTCTTCGATCGTCTCCTCCTGCGCCTTCCACTTGAGGGTGTCGGCCTTGAGTTGGGCCGCCTCGCGGGTCGCCTGGTCCATCGCCTTGGTGAGCTCGGCCAATGCCACCGCGTCCTTGGCCGCCTTCATGGCGTCGATGGCGCCCTTGGCGTATTGATCAGCCTTGGCCTTCTCGGCCTCGGCGATGGCGGCCTTCGCCTTCTCGATGGGGTTGACGATATCGAAGATCGACATGGGTTCCTCCAGGGTCATGCACAGCAGGTCAGTCGCGTACGGGTTGCGCGCGGATGCTTCGCATCGCATTCGCGTGCCGGTAGATAGATCGCTGCGACCGAAAACGAAAGCGCGCCTCAGACTGGGTCGGCTCGCCCTACTCGTCGTCGGGCTCGCGACAGCACTTACACCGATGCCTCTCCGGAGCGCTCGAGGGGCGCCTGCGAGGCCACACACCGTCGAAGTGGACCTGCCACTGTCCGGGTTACGAGTGCCCGTGAATCTCCCGGCCGACACGACCTGGTCGGTGCACTCGCGCTGGGATGCCGATCATTGGGAGGACGTGTTGGTGGTCACACCGCTCGGCGAGCCCGCGACGTTCTATGCGATCGAAGTCGCGGGCAGGACCGTTAAAGATTGCCCGCTGGCGGACCCGTTCCCGATCGAGATCGGGGGCGAGACCTGGATCCAGGGCAGCCGCGACCCGGGCGTCGACGGGACGATCTTCTGTCGCATGCTGCTCGATGCACGTGCCCTCGTGCGAATCACGCATGCGCCCACGCCCTCGCCCACGCCCACGCCTGCGCCTCCGGCCCTCGCCGCCTACTCCCAGGTTCTGCGTCCGCTGCTGGACGCGATTCGAAACCGCCGGCTCATCCCGGGTGGGCCGCCTCCCTTGCCGCCGCCGGATCGACCGCTGCCCGCCGAGCTCGCATTGCCGACGGTCGGCCTCGTCATCGTACGCCCAGACGATCAGATGTTGTGGCGCGTGGCGCCGCCGGGCAATCGCGACTTCGACGCGCTCATCCGCGTGCTGCCTGTCTTTCCCGAGGTCCAGATCGCCGTCCGTAGGCATGCGTTGGCAGAGGTTGCGGGCTGCGCACGCCTCGCGCGCCACCTCCTGAGCGCGTTCTGGTCCGCCAGCGAAACGCCACCGCCTGGCGACTGGGCGGGCCTCGTTGGCAAACGCGTCGGTCGCTTCGAGTCGCTCGCCCTATGCCGCGAGGATAAAGGCGCGCTCCTCGACGTGCGCCTCGCGACCCGTCCGCTGGTGCCGATCCTCGCGTTCACACCGATCTTCGAGCGCCTCGCGACAAGTCGCGTCATGGGACCCCCACCGCGCTCGCCGCTGCCCCGCTCTCCGACCCGGGCCGTTCTCATGAGGAGTGCCACGGTCGCCCTCGGGCTCGACTTCCCGGGCACTGTCAACCGCGGGCTGCAGGTGCCCAAGCGGCTCACTGGGCCGTCACCCTTTGGCTCGGTCGACCTGGAGCTCGACTGGACCTCGCGCAATGGGCTAACACTCGGGGCCTCGCTGAGCCTCGGCGGCGACGGCCATGGCGGCCTCATCGGCGCCTCGCTCGAGACCGGCGTGGCGCTCGCCCTCGACGACGAGCTGACCCTGGTGCTGGCACTCGCCCTCGAAGATCGGCGCGAGGCGCTGTTTGCCAACCGCAGCTTGTCCCTCGTCGTCGACATGCGCGCCAGCCATCACCAACCCGGCCGCTTCGCCTGGTCGCTGCGGCTCGTCCCGTTGCTCCTCGTCTCACGCCAACCGGCGATCACCGGCCTGCCTCTCGCGATAAGCTGGACCGGCGTCTTCGTCGGCGGCCTGGTAATAGGCGTCGACCTCCGCTGGGTCAGCTCGCCCGTGCAGGCCACCGAGGCATGGCCCTCAGAAGGCCTCGGGTTTGGCCTGCGCATCGGCTACGGCCACCTCGATCGCTAGTTCTGTAGCGCTCAAAATGGCCCAGATCCTAGGAGCGAGCGAAGAGAGTGACGAGGCGACCTCGAGGTCGCCGCAGGAACGAGCGAGCGACGACGGAGATGGGCCATTTTCAGCGCTAGAGAGAGCAGATGCCGAGGCGCCACTTCTTGAGGGTGTCATCCATGCGCACTTCGCAGGGCGTCGGCATGCCGCCTTCGCTGTTGTTGTAGATGAAGAATCGCACCTGTTTAGGGGACTCCTCGACGACCCGCGAGACCTTGTAGACCGGCAGGTTCGGGTCCTCGAACAGGAACAGCTTCACCTTGCGGCGGCTGGCCGCGAAGTTCATCGTGCGGCGCGACACGAGCGCGTTCTCGTATTTCTGGTCCTCGTGCAGGAGCGACAAGAAGAGCGCCCAGCCCTTCGCCTCGTCGGGCTCCATCGCCGCGACGAGCACCTGCTGGATGAGCCACTCGGGCGAGTCGACCGGCGGGTTCTTCACGACCGTGCCGGGGGTCGCAGTCACGAGCGAGGTCGGCTGGTCCTTCACCGTCGCCGGGAAGCCCGAGTCGGCGACCACCGCCTCACCCGCGTCCGCGGCCGGCTCCGGCTTCGGCTCGGGCTTGGGCTCTTGCTTTTTGGCCTCCACCTTCTCTTCCGGCTTGGGCTCCGGCTTCGGATCGGGCTTGGCCACCTCCTTTGGCACATTGGCCGCCGGCTCGGGGGTTGGCGCCTTCTTGCCGCCGCAGGCGACCAGCGTGAAAGCAATCAGAACTGCGGACAAGGTCGACATACGCACCATGAGAGGCCTCCCAAGAAAACAGCGGTGAGCTTTCAAGTCGTAACACGACCTCGCGTGCTTCGTCACCCCGAGCCGGGTTGCCAGGCACACCCGCCTCGTCGCTCGTTGTCCGAGCCCCGCTGACGTCCCGGCGTCAGTTGCCCGCCGAGAACGCGAAGGGCCACTGCACGACGCACATGCCGCCTTCGGGGGCTTCGAAGCCCATGCGCCGGACCCAGTCCAGGATGCAGCGCGTCGTGCCCGCGTCGCCGAGCGTGTCGCCCACCGCGGCGGCCGTCGTCACCTTGCCGCCTTCGCCGATCGTCCAGCGCACGGTGACCTTGCCGGCGAGGCCGTTGTTCACCTGCAGGCTCTTCTCGTAGCAGGCCCGGATCGCCCCCGCGCGGCGCTTCACGACGGTCGCGATGTTGGCCGCGCTGCAATAGCCGCTCTGGCTGTGCGGTCCGTTGTCCATGACGCCAACCTTGCGCTTGGGCGGCTTGCCAAGGCTCGTTCGGATCCCCGGCCCACCCGGTCCGTCGTCGATCTCGCCCTGCGCCAGGATCCGCCCAAGCCCATCGTCGCCCGGGCCACCGCCCTCGTCGCCCTGGAAGCCGAGGCCCCTGCCGGGTCCGAGCACGAGCGTCGAGCCGTCGCCGTCCATCGCCGCCGCGATCCGGTCGGTCGTCGCCGCGACATCGCCGCGGAAGACGTCGGCGATCGAACTCGTGGTCGCGAGCTCGCGGTCGATCAGCGCGTTGAGCCCGATGCGACTCGGGTCGACCTTGCCGATGAGCGGCGCGTCCACCCGCGGCACGATCGTCACACGCGGCGCGGTGACCGTCGGATCACCGAACCGCCCCTCGGGACCGCCGACCGCCTTCGACGATCGCTCCGGCTCGACCTCGATCGCGTCGGGCAGGATCACCTCGGCCTCGAGGGTCTCGGGCTTCTCGGCCTCGGTCTCTGGCATGACACCCGCGCACAGCCCGACCTCGCAGAACGGAGCGATGCGCGCCGCCTCGGTCCATGCCATGAGCGGCGCCACGAACAGGCCGAGGAGCGCGATCGCGGCCGCCCCCGAGAACGACCACACCTCGGATCGCGCCAGCGTCATTGCCGCCACCCGTCCGCCGACCTCGCCCGACGGGGTGACGTGGCCACACATGATCTCGAGCTCGCCGACCGTGATGACCGCCTGGTCGCCGACCTTCAGCGCGACGTTGCCGCCGACCCTGCCGGCGACGCTGCCATCGACCCTGCCATCGACCCTGCCGGCGACCCTGCCATCGGCCCTGCCATCGACCCTGCCCCCAGCGGCCATCGGCAGCCCACCCCGGGTCATGCGCAGCCGCGCCCCCGGCGGGAGCCCGAGGCGCACGTCGCCCTCGGGGGTCACGGTCAACATCGGCAGCTCGGCCAAGCCGCGCGCCATCGCCCCGAGCAGCTCACGCACGCGCACGGTGCCCGGCTCGTAGACGATCGCATCGGCGACGACGGCGCGCGCCCCACCGCCTTTGGGCCCGAGCACCGCAATCCGGAGGAGGGGCGAGCTCTCGTCCCAGGTCGGCAACGTCTGCCGTGTGATGAGGCCGCCGACCACGACGAACGCCCCCGCGAGCAGGCCGAGGCCCGAGCCCACACCGGCCCGCACCGACTCGAACGGCATCAGATCGAACCCCATCTGTGCATTGGCGCGCGCCACCACGAGCCCGATCACGAGGCCGAGCCCTGCTCCCAGCACGAGCTGCGAAGCGGGCTTGCGCCGCCCGGTCGCGAGTCCCCAGCCCGCGACCCCGGACGCGCCCAGTGCGAGCACGAGCATCGCCACACCAAAACCACCGAGATCCAGCGCGCTCGCCTCGACCCGTGCGATCTCGAACGTCTGCCAGGGCAGCACAGTGAGGGCGAACGCGAACAACAACGCACCGATCATTGCGAACCAGAGTCCGAGCTTCATGGGTCCCTCCAAAGCACGACGTTACGCGCAGATCCAGGCGGTTCCGCGGCATGATGACGGGGGCGTGAGCGGCCCGGAAGTGAGCGTCTTGATAGCGCTCACGAAACGACCATCGCCGCATAGAACATGGCCGCGACGGTATCAATCGAGGGGGTCTGACCCCCCCGGTCGGTTGCGACGCATCGTGTGCCCTCTGCCACCGTCGACAGCCCGGCGCGGAAAAGGTTCCCGCCCATTGTTGATTCGTCGCGCACGGGAGTAGCATTCGCGCATGCAGACCACACCAAACGCCGAGGCCATCGCGGCCTGGAACACTGTGCTCTTCGAGAAGTTCACGCGCTTTCGGGAAGTTGCCTCGGTCGCACTGGGGGCCCACGGCGACGGGGCGATCGACCGCCTGTCGTTCGCGCCCGGCCTGCGCGTGGTCGACATCGGTTGCGGCTTCGGCGACACCACGCGCGAGCTGGCGCGACGGGTCGGCTCACGCGGCTTCGTGCTCGGCGTCGACGCCGCCCCACGCTTCATCGAGGTCGCGGCGCGCGAATCGGCGGGCATCGAGCAGATCCGCTACCGCGTCGCCGATGTGCAGAGTGCCAGCCTCGAAGGGGGTCCGTTCGACATCGCCTTCTCGCGCATGGGCACGATGTTCTTCGCGCACCCGGTGGCGGCCCTACGCAACATCGCCCAGTCGCTCGTGCCCGACGGTATCCTCTCTATGATCGTATGGCGTCGCCGCGAAGCCAACGCCTGCTTCCACATCGCCGAGCAGATCGTGCGTGGCATCCTCCCGCCGGAGCCGACCGTCGACGCCCCGACCTGCGGACCCGGACCGTTCTCGCTGGCCGACCCCGACCTCGTCAGTGACCTGCTCACCGCCGCCGGCTTCTGCGATGTGACCTTTCGGCGCCACGACGCGGACCTGCGCATCGGCTTGGACCTGGGGCATGCGATCGAGTTCTCGCTCTCGCTCGGACCCGCCGGTGAAGTCCTGCGCCTGGCCGGACCCGAAGGCGAAGCGCGCCGGCCGGAGCTGGTCCTGGCGCTCACGGATGCACTCGCGCCCTACGTCACGAAGGGCGACGGCGTGCGCGTGCCGTCGAGCGTCTGGCACATCACCGCGCGCCGGGCGCCGCTCTGAATCGCCCGACCGCGGGCTGCGCACCAGAGCGCGTTCAGGCCTGGTCGAGCGCCGCGATAAAGGCCTGCGCCGACTGGAACCGGTCCGCCGGTTGCTTCGCGAGCGCTGTCGCCAGCGCGGCAGCCAACCCGAACGACAGCGGCGGCTGCCCCTCGGGCGCGCGCGGCGGCGGCACCGGGCGGCGCAGCTGCTGCTCGTAGATCTCCTGCCGATCCTGGCTCGTGAACGGTAGCTCGCCCGTCACCAGGCGATAGAGCATGACGCCCGCGCCATAGAGGTCAGCACGTCCGTCGACCGGCGCGCCCATGACCTGTTCGGGCGCCATGTACTCGGGCGTGCCGACGATGCGACCCCAGGCGCCGGGCGGGTCGCGGGCGAGATCGATGCGGCCAGGTGCGCTCGCGGTCAGCTCCTTGGCGACCCCGAAGTCGATGAGGCGCACATCCCACGGCTCGCTGCCGCGTGCGCTCAAGTGCACATTGCCGGGCTTTACATCGCGGTGCACGAGGCCGCGACCGTGGATGAAGCCGAGCGCGTTCAACACCTCGCGCACGACGTGGACCGACTGCGCGACGGTGATGACGCCGCGTTGCTGGAGCAGGTTGAGGAGCGTGCGGCCGCGCAGGAGCTCCATGACGACGTGCGCTTCACCGGACTCGCTCTCGCCATATGAGAACACGCGGACGACGTTCGGGTGCGCGATGTCGTGCACGAGCGACGCCGAATGAATGAGCCGACGCGCCTCGGACGAGTCGGCGTCGGCCTCGCTGATCTTTATCGCCGCGACCATGCCGTCGTCGCGGGCGCCCTCCCACACGGTGCAGCGCATGCCGCCCAGGCCGATGAGGTGGTCTATCACCCAACCTTCGATCGTCTCGCCACGCCGGTCTATGATGAGTGGCCCGCCGCAGTCGACGCACAGGTCGGCCTCGGACGAGTAGACGCCCTGGTCGTTCGGACAGAAGTGCACCCGGCCTTCCATGGGCCGACCTTACGTCTTGCGGGCCCCGATGGTCCATGCTTGCTTGCCGTTTCCTGGCCTCAGTATCGCCTTGGGCTGCCTTGGCCGAGGGCCCACCCAAAACGCATCTTCCAATCGCCAACCCCAAGGAGCTCGTCCCATGGCCAAACCCAAGTGGCATACGCGCTGGAAGGTGCTGCCGCACCAGCCGCTGCGGCAGCTCGAAGACAATCTCCAGGTGGTCGATGCGAAGCTCCCGGGTGGCGTGCCGCTCGATCGGCGCATGACCGTGGTACGGCTGCGCGACGGGCGGCTCGTCGTGCACAACGCCATCGCCCTCGACGACGCGTCGATGGCCACGCTCGAAGCCTGGGGTCAGATGGCGTTCCTGGTCGTGCCCAACGGCTTTCCCCGCCTCGACGCGTTCGCGTATAAGCAGCGCTACCCGAACCTGACGGTCATCGCCGGTCCGCGCGGCCAGGCCAAGATCGAACAAGCCGTGTCGGTCGACGGCGGGCCCGAGCTGTTGCCGGCCGACGGCGGCATGCACGGCTTCAACCTCGACGGCGACAAGGTCGGCGAGATGGCGTTCATCATCGAGCACGGCGACACAAAGACGCTGCTCGTCAACGACGCCGTCTTCAACCAGCCGCATCAACCCGGCTTTGGCGGCTTCGTCATGCGTGCCATCGGCTCGACCGGCGGGCTCAAGCTGACACGCGTGATGCGCGTCTTCGGGGTGTCCGACACCAAGGCGTTCGCGGCCGATGTGTTGCGGCTCGCGGAGACGCGTGGCGTGGCGCGCCTCATCATGTCGCACGGCGACATCATCGAGGGCGATATCGCCGGACGCTTGCGCGCGATCCTAGGTTGATCGATACGAATTCGACACGAAAACGAGGTGGCGGCATGAACCTCAGCGAACAGACGATTCCCTCGGCGGCCATCGACTCGACCGAAGCGCGGCGGGCCCTGGCGGCGGCCGATGCGCAGGCGCTCCTGCCGGCGGGCGAGCTTGACATCGATCAGATGAAGATAGCCCAGCACTGGGACCGCTACAGCGCGGATGACCACGAGGTCTGGCGGACCCTCTTCGAAAAGCGCATGGCCCAGCTCGAGCACGACGGCTCGCGCGTGTTCCTGCGCGGCGCCGAGGCGATCGCCTTGTCGCCCAACGAAGTCCCGCGCATCTCCGACGTGAACGCCCACCTGCTGCCGATGTCGGGCTGGTCCTCGCATCCGGTGCCCGGCTACATCCCGGCCCGCTGCTTCTTCGCGTTCCTGGCGCAGCGCCAGTTCCCGACGACCATCACGGTGCGCCCGAAGACGCAGATGGACTACCTGCCCGAGCCGGACATCATCCATGACATCTTCGGCCACGTGCCGCTCCACACCGACCCGAATTTCGCCGAGTTCCTGCAGACCTACGGGCGTGCCGCGCTGACGACCGACGACCCGGTCCACACCGAACGGCTGTCGCGCCTGTTCTGGTTCACGGTCGAGTTCGGGCTCATCCACGAGGATTCGCGGCTGAAGCTCTACGGCTCGGGCCTCATCTCGTCGGAAGGCGAGGGCCACTACGCGCTGCAGTCACCCGCGGTCGACCGTCGCCCGTTCGACCTCGAGCGGGTGTGCGATACGCCGTTCGAGATCCACCACTACCAGCCGATCCTCTACGTGCTCGACAGCTTCGAGCAGCTCGCCGACGCGATGAACCGCTACGCGACGAAGCTGCTCGACCTGTCGCTCACGAAGAAAAAAGCCGCCTGAGCTCGCTGCCAGCCGGTCACGACCGGGGGACCGTTCCGATCGCGATGAAGGTGCAGCGGTCACGACCGGCCGGGCGGGGGATCCAACCCCGGGTGCGGCCGGTCGTGACCGGCGGAGGTCGAGGTCAAGGGGTGACATCGGGTCCTCGCGACCGGTGGAGGTCGAGATCAGAGCGCGACCGCGGACGCTCGCGACCGCCAGAAGGGGGGTCCAGGGTTCGGGTCGGGCCCTGTCGGGTCGCTGGCGACCGGCTCGCCGAGGGGGGGGACCCCGTCAGCGCGCCGCTTGGCTCACCCCCGATGCGCTCGCCAGAGATAGCCGTCGAACTCGAGGATGGGGCCCACAAAGGAGGACGAGGAATCGCCGCTGGGCAACCGACGGGTTCGATCTGCGTCATGATCAGCGCGGGAAAAGCGCCTCGAGGATGTCGTCCGAGCGCGCGGCCCAGGCCGCTTCGTTGTGGGCGGCGCCTTCGTACTCGCCGTACTTCAGGTCCTGACCGAGCACCCAGCCTTCGGCGATGAGCGCGTCGCGCAACGTCCGTGCGTCCTCGACCGCGCCGCCGCCACCCTCGGCGGTGCCGATGTCGAGCCAGATCTTGAGCGGCAGCTTGGCGGTCAGCGCAAGGACGCGCGTGACGATGTCGAGGTTGGCCCACCACACCGACGGTGACACGACGCCCAGGCGCGTGAACACCTCCGAGTGCTCGAGTCCGAGGTACATCGACACGAGGCCGCCGAGCGAGCTGCCGGCGAGGCCGGTCGAGGCGGCCTCGGGCTTCGTGCGATAGGTCGCGTCGATGTCGGGCTTGAGCTCTTCGATGATGAAGCGCCCGTAGTTGTCGGCGTTGCCGCCGCCCCTGTTGGCGTCGGGCACGGGCGTGTACTCGGCGATGCGGTCGCCGGAGTTGTAGATGCCGACGATGATGATCGGCTCGATGCGCGCGTCGCCGATGAGGGTCGTCGCGATGTCGTCGATCTCCCAAGCCGTCCCGAAGGCGGACGTCGCGGGGTCCATCAGGTTCTGGCCGTCGTGCATGTAGAGGACGGGATAGCGCGTGCCGAGTGCCTCGTCGTAGCCGGGCGGGGTGTAGATGATGATATCGCGATCGGGCGTCAGGAACTGCGAGCTGACGCCGCGGATGAAGTCGAGGCCGGCCGGGCCGGGCGGCACCGGGATGAGGTCGCGCCAGGCGGCGACGGTGATGTCGAGCGTGTCGCTGGTGCTCGCGACGGTGTGGGTGCGGTCGGCGATCTCGCCGCCGGTCGCGTCCTTCTCGACCGTGTCCCACGAGCCGCGGGTGATCTTGAACGCGAGCGTGGTGCCGACCGGGAAGCTCAATCCCACCGACCAGCGGCCATCGGTCCCGCGGGTCAGCGCGGTGCCGACGCCGTCCCAGTTGCCGAGCTCGGGCTGGTTGCCGGACACGAAGATGCTGGCATCCGCGGGCGTGCTCGCGGGCACGGTCACCGTCAATACGACCGTCGGCTGCGAGACCTCGGCCGGGACGTCGCTATCGGCGACGGTCGCGTCGGTCGGGACCGTCGTATCGATCGGGACGGTCGTGTCGACGTCCGGCCTCGTGTCCGGGATTGAGGTGTCCGGAGTCACGTCGTTCGAGGCGTCCACGCGGGCGTCGGGATCCACCCCCGAGCTCGGGTCGGAGCAAGCCCCAAAGAGTGCGGCGAAGGCGACGACGGTAAAGCGCAACATGGCGCCTCGATAGCAGAGACCACGCGACCGCGCGAGCTTACAGGGGTCGTGGCCGTTGCTGGAGATACGACCGGAGATACGACCGGAGATACGACCGGAGATACGACCGGAGCTACGACCGGAGATACGACCGGAGATACGACCGGAGATACGACCGGAGATACGACCGGAGATACGACCGGAGCGCTGGTCAGGCGCCGGGATGCAGGCTATCCGGTGCGCATGATCAACGTCGTCGTACCGCTCATCATCGCTGGTTTGCTCCCGTTCGTGCTGACCGGGCTCACCAAGGCCAAGGGCTTCTCGGGCCGCGACAACCATCGCACGCGCGAATGGCAGGCCACCCTCGATGGCTGGCGCAAACGCGCCTACTGGGCGCACCTGAACGCGCTCGAGACCTTGCCGCACTTCATCGCGGCGGTCTTGTGCGCGCATCTGGCGCAGCCGCACAGCACGCTCGCGGCCGCGTTTGCGTGGGGCTACATCGGCCTTCGAATCGCCTACTCGGTGTTCTATATCGACGACCGCGCTCCGCTGCGCTCGCTCTCGTGGCTCATGAGCATGGGCGCCATCATTGGGCTGTTCGTCGTGGCATTGACCGCTTAGCCGCTCGGCGGTCAGCCGCGATTAGCCGCCGATCGGCGCGTTGGCGCGTTCGTCGAGGCTCACGAGCTGGAGCACGAGCTGCTCGAGCTCGGGCACGAGCTCCGCGTCGGGCAGGCGCGTCTCGGGGTTGTCGAGCGCCGGGTGGGGCGCATGCAGTGCGGCCACCACGAGGCGGATGGCGAAGCGCATGCGCTTCTGGGAGGCGCCGGTGCGGCGATGTACCTCGTCGCACACCATGCGGGTCGCGGTGGTGAGGTAGTGCTGGTGGCGTGAGGCGAGGCGCCGCGAGTCGACCATGGCGCGCGAGAAGACCTGGGCGACGGCGTGGCTCCGGCGCGCTTCTTCGAGGGCGCGGCCAAGGCCTGCTGCCAGAGTGGTGCGCGCACTCTCGGCGGCAGGGTGGGCGTCGAAGAAGGCGCGGATGAGGGCCAGGCGTTCGGTCCAGAAGATCTCGTGCACGTAGGAGAGCAGCTCCTCTTTAGAAGGGAAGCGCGCGTGCAGGGTGCCTTGCGCGATGCCAGCGACCTCGGCGACTTCGCGCAGCGTGAAGTCACCGTCCAAGCTCGTGCGGGCGAGCTCGAGGGTGGCTGCAACGATGCGTCGCAGGGTTTCGCGGCTGCGTGCCTGGCGGGGTTCGTGAGTCAGCTCGGCCATTGTCATCGCGGCGTCTCCGTGGGTTGGACAAGGGGGAGGACCGCGCCGTTTCGAGGCGTAAACCTCTTTCATCGCGATCTCTTGCACGACCCGCCGCGCCGCGACCGGGCGTGCCGCCGGCGGGAGGTTGCGCGATCCGTTAGAAGCTGTACCCTGAAGCAGACCCCTCACCGTGATGCATGGAGCGCCCCATGTTCGATAATCTCTTCGTCGGGTTCCTGGTCCTTGCCGCGACCTTCGTCGTTGGCCTCTTCATTGGCTGGCGATTCTGGGGCAACGCCGCCAAGGAGGCGGCCGCGGACAAACGCGACCTCGAGCTGGATGTGCAGAACGAGCGCCGCAAGGGCACGGCCATCCTGCAACAGCGGGACGATGCCAAGACCGAGCTCGAGTTCCATAAGAAGCGCATGACGGAGCTCGAGGCGGAGCTGGCGGTTGGCGCCGCGAAGGGCGATTCGGGCACGACCGCAGGCGACGATGCGGCGCAAAGGGCGCGGCTCGAAGGCGCCGAGAAGGCGCGTGGCGAGGCCGAGGCGCGGGCCCAGCTCGCCGAGGCGCGGGCGGTCGAGGCGGAGAAACGGCTGACCGAGCACGATGCGAAAACGCGCGGGGCCGAGACGTTGATAAAGAAGATCGAGACGCGCGCGTCGCCCGAGATCGAGGAAGCCAAGGCTCGACGTGAGGCCGAGATTGCCAAGGCCAAGGCCGAGGCCGAGACGAGCGCGGCGAAAGCCAAGGCGGACACCACCGCGAAGGCCAAAGCAGACGCCGACGCGAAGGCCAAGGCAGACGCCGACGCGAAGGCCAAGGCCGATGGCGATGCGAAGGCCAAGGCCGATGCCGACGCGAAGGCCAAGGCAGACGCCGACGCGAAGGCCAAGGCCGATGGC
>Ga0105044_10003922_pt1 | contig 20438 bp, 8 predicted proteins | sample MAT01_FD_78092 | JGI IMG/M metagenome (GOLD analysis project Ga0105044, IMG submission 78092) | Freshwater microbial communities from Lake Fryxell liftoff mats and glacier meltwater in Antarctica - MAT-01 | ecosystem: Environmental > Aquatic > Freshwater > Ice > Liftoff microbial mat | place...
CAACTCGACGACCTGCGCATCTACAAACGAGCCCTCACCCAGCCGGAAATCGCCGCCCTTTACCTCGCCCCTGTGCCTCAGACCTTCGGCGGCTGGCTCACCGCGAATCTAACACCAACCCAACTCGCCGACCCCCTTCACAACGGCACGGATCGCGATGCCAACCAAAACGGCATTCCCAACCTCATTGAATTCATCGCCCCGCAAACGCTTGCCCTTCAGCACGGCGGAGCCAACGCCCAGCTCACCTTCACCCGCAACTCCGCCGCCCGCGGCGTCACTCTCATCGTCGAGCACAGCCACAACCTCACAGGCTGGACCCCACTCGCCACCTCCACCAACGGCAACCCACCCACCGGACCCGCCACCATCACCGAAGGCACCGGCACCCTCCGCCTCGTGACCCTGCAAACCCCCACCACCAACCTCCCCACCTTCTACCGTTTGCGGGCGTTCATCCCGTGATGCCTTGCCAAGCCGAAAAACATCGAAGCTGCATCTATCTGGATTTCAACAGTTCCACCATTGCGCTGCCGATGGCCTCGCCGACATCCATATAGACCTCGGTATTGCCGCCGTAGTGGCCGGTGCCGCCTCCACCCTGGGCCATCGGGTTGGTGTAAACGGTGGCCACGTTGCCCTTGAATTCCAGGTGTTTACCGCTTGTTCCGTCCGCGCCGAGCTGTCCTTCCATCACCTGGTTGCCGCTACCCTTGGTGGCCTCGCCCATGGTGCCGAGGACGAACTTGGCATTTGGGGCATTGAAGTCCTTGCGCACTGCCTTGGTGAAGTTGACGAGGTTCTTCTCGTAAGTGGCCAAATGCGCGGGGTTGCCGCCGTCTTTTTCGCCCTGCCAGAAGAAGAAGCCCACGACTTCGTATTTTTTCGCGCCTGGGTAGTAGGTATCGAGGTTGGCGAGGATTTTTTTCGCCCCTTCGACGTCGTCGTCATATTGTTTTCCGGCATATCAAACACCCTCGGCCTTCTCTCCATTACCCTTTGGATTATCCGGAGTGCTGCGGTATTCTTCGATTTGACAGCATTCTGAAGCAGATCGACCTAACCGAGTCCGACCATGTTGGACTGCCCCATAAGGACGTAAACTTGCACGGGTTTGCTGATGTCCGCTGCGGAGAGTTTGTCTTGCTGGAAGTTCATCGGCTTTCCATTGGAAAGGGTCACGACAACGTTGCCAGTGGCTTCATCATAGGAACGCAATTCCGCATCGAAGGTCTTAGTGCAGTCCGCGCTTGGTTCAGGTCCGGGCCTGGGCACCGAGGAGAAGCAAGCACGCGAGAGCCGCAGTGCTGACGATGGTTTTGTATGGGTGACTGTGGCTCGACTTCATGCCTTTGTTGCGGTGTCGCTGTGATGACTCATCCATCTTCGGTCACTTCATTGGAGTCAACGTGAACTCCTTGATGGTCAGGCCACGGCTTCCATCGGGGCGGGTGAAGCGCAGGCTGTTCTTGCCTTGCGTGAGAGTCACTTCCGCAGGTGGCGTTTGCTGCCACTTGCCGATGGTGTAGGGCACGGTGATTTCAACCGCTTCCTTGGCGTCGTTCACCGTGAGCAGTATTTCAGGATTATCCTGCACTGTGGTGATGCGAGCAATGAGATTGTATTTACCAGCGCTTGGCACCTCGACGTCGCAGGTGATGGTGCCGCCGCCGGAGAACAACTGCTGGCCTCCTTGGAAACTTCCGACGATCTGGGCGCCGCCGCAGGCCGCCGCAGGAATGGTGATCACGCCGTTAGGAGCGGAGATGATTTTCTTGTCTGCGTCGGTAACGGTCGCCTTGACGAGGGCCTTGGCTCTCGTCTCAGCGGATTCATCGGCCTCGCCAAGATTTTCGCCGAGTGCGGCGAGTTGGACCGGCTTCGCTTCTGCGGCGATCGCTTTTTTCTCGAAGTGGGACAGGACGTTCCACAAGCCGGTATTGCCGGGTTTCAAGCTGATGTATTTCTGCTCACCGAGCGCATCGCCAGCCCACTGGGCCCGCAAGGATTTATCAAATTCGAGCGCTTGTTTCCGCGCCTGGGTCTCTATCACAAAGTCGGCGTCGGTCAATTCCATCACCCCTTTGGCTTCGCGATAGCCCCAGCCAGAGCCGAGGTTGATCACCCATCCGTTGGGGGTCCAGCGGGCCAGCGCCGCATGCCCGCGCTGGGGTCGGGCTAGGGTGGGAATTCCAAAGGAGCGTAGGATAAAACGTCCGAAAAACGCGCGTCGTCCGCAGATGCCACCGTTCTTGATGATGTTCTGGTAGCTCTGCAGCGAAGGCAAATCGTCCTTCACGTTTTGCGAGCCGTATTTGACATCCGTCGTGACCGCCGCCGAGTAGCGCCAGCCATCGTCCGGATTGAGGACATGGTCGGGGCGATAGTTGCGGAGCATTTCGCGCCCCCACGCCAGGGTCTCGTCGGACTCATCGCCGTTGACGACATTGCGGAGTTCCCACGCTGATAGATCCTTGAAAGCGGGATCCAATTCGCCGGCGAGGTAGGCTTTTTCAAAATGCAGATAGCGTTTCACCGGATCCACCACGGTCGGAGCATCAGTGGCGTCCTTGGGGTTGCTCTGCGCGATCGGCACGGCATGTTCGAGGCTCGTGGCAAGCGCGAGGCGTTGAAACATGCCGTTCTTGGCCTGCGGGCTGGCTTTTTGGATGGCGGTATAAACCTGCATCGCCGGGCCATACTTGCCGTCCTTGGCACCACCGGCCGCGAGCATTTCCTTCATCAGTTTCGGGTCGCCGAGAAACTTCCCGACCACTTCCTCCTGCTCTTTGCCCTGTCGGGAAAAATCGGACAAAGCACGCGGCGTGGCGTTGGCCAATACCGCGCACTTGACGAGCTTGGCGTCGAGTTTGTCGCTCGAAAGGAAGGAATCCGCTTGGGTGAGAAGCACCTTGGAGGCGGCCAGTTCATTGGCTTGCGCCGTTACCAGTGCGGCTTTGGCAGCATCCAACCCCTGAACGGACTTCGCTTCAACCGCGAGCGCCGCATCCAGCGCGGCCTGCCGCTCGGCGAGGGCATCGAGTCCGGCTTTTTTGTTCTCCTGCCACTTGATTAGATCCTTCTGCGCGGCTTCGCGTTCGGGATCCGTGGTCGCCTTTTTGATCGCCGCTTCCGCTGCGGCAATGCCCTTATCCGCGCCGCCGATCCACTTGCCCTTGGCATGGTCCACCAGAGCTTTTCCTTCTGCAATTTTATCGATAGGCACCAGACCGGCAGCCACCGCCGCTTCCGCCGGTTTGATTGCATCGCGGGCCGCTTGGAAGGCGGCTGACTGCTGTTCATCAAGTTGGGGCAAGGCGCTGGCGATCTCCGCCTGCAATGCTTTGAGCTGCTCGGCGTAGCCCGCTTCGAGCTTCTGTCCGGACTCACCGGGCGGCGCTGCCGGAGCAACGGTGTTGGCCGCCTGGATGGATGATGCGCCCACCGCCGTGGCGGTGGAATCGCGTCCTTCTTTCGCGCCCTCAGCCGCCAAACAGTGACTGGATTGCACCACCAGCAGTGCGAACAAGCCCAATGCTTGCAGGAGTTCCGAGGGGGGCGTGGCAAACGTTGATTGATGATTTTTCATGGAGTGGTTGTTCAATGGATTTAAATGCGGCTTCATGGTTAGAGTCTATTTTTTATCCTTCAGCAGGTCCGCCATGGCCCAGCCCAGCGAGAGGCCGACTTCGACGTAGGTCTCGGCATTGCGGTTGTAGTGGAAACCCTGTTCTCTGGGGGAGACAGCCGCCTCGCGCCAGAAATCACGGGAGTCCACGCACTTCACATTACCGGCAAACCCGGGGTGCTTCGTGGCATCGTTCATCGCCAGCTGTGCTTCGGCGATTTGCAGGCCAAAGCTCTCGCGGCCGGGATTTCCGCAACCCACGGCCAACGCGAATGGCGCGTTGGGTGCCTCGTAATCCTTGCGCAGGCTCTTGATTAGATTCACCAGGTTCTGCTCGTAGTGGCTGGCATAGACCGCGCTCTGGTCCTTGTGCCCCTGCCACCAGACAAAACCGGCGATCTCGTAGCCCTGCCCTTTGTAATCCGGATAGATTTTAGCGAGCGTGGCGAGCGCGGCTTTGGCATCGGCCAGGTCCAGATCATACTGCAGTCCAGCATGCCATTCGACCGGCTTGCCATTCTTGTCCACCCACGGTGGTGGCTCCGTCGCCGCTCCCTTGGCCGGGTCCGCATCCCAAACCGGCGGTTTCTCCCCATAGCCGGCATAGACCTTGCCGTCTTCCGCAAACCGCTTGCTGCCCGGCGGTAGCAGGTCCCAGCCGAGGCCCCGGTTGCCGATGCAGCTTTTCAAAACCAGCACGGGTTCGTCGATCAGCTGCCCCATGATATTGCCAAATCCGAGTTCCGGCCCGACCGACCCGCCATCATTGTTCGAGAGAGCGCTCAGCGGGCTTCCCTTTTTGGTGCGGGCGTCGTAATAGTAAACATCCTTCCGCACGCTCCACCGGCTCTCGTTATCGAGAAGGAAGGGATACCTTTTCTGCTCCTTGACGAGGGTGCCCAGGGTCCCGGGAATATCGGTGCGTGAATACCAGCCCGCGCTGATCACATCGCGGGTGAGGAAGGTGAGCTTGAAGGGATAGGGTTTGCCTCCCTCAAGCGTGTAGGTCGTTTTCACCCCGTCCTTGCCGACTTCCTGCCGATAGACCTCGGTGCCGGCGATCGTCAGGATGCTGTGTTTCCCCCCGCCATAACCGGGACTGAATTCATATTTGCCGGTGGTCTTCATCTGGATCTCGCCGCGGACTACGCAGGTGCTTTCCTTGAGATCGGCCGGAGCTTTCCATTCCCCTTTTACTTCCACTTCCGAGGTCGAAACGGGTTTCAGCTTGTCATAGTCGGCCGTGGCGGAGTAGGTGCCCTCGTAAACCGACAGCACCGGCTTCAGAAGAGTCGTCCCCCAAGCCGCGCTGAGGCCATTGATGTCACCCATGCCGACCATGTTAGACTGACCCATCAGGATAAACACCTTGACCTTCTTCGTTTGGTCCGCCGGTTTGCCGTCGGGCTTCAGGATGGTCTGATCCGCCGCCGAGACGGTGGCAAATGATGATAGGGCGAGTGCGATCGTGGATAGGGCAAATGCGCGACGTGTGATTGGGTTCTGGCTCATGGTTGTTGGTGTTCTAAATGTAGAAAATGATCGGAAAAATCGGGGTGTGGATATCACTACGCCGGTGGATCGCATAACTTTCATCCGGGACTCTTCACCCAAGGAGGGGCGATACTCCGATTTTCCCTTGTCCATGAGGGGACCATGAAAAACGCTTCGCACTCACTCATGGGCGATTCATGGGCCTCGGCGGATCCGGAGTCCGCCGCTCCTTGAACAAGCGCTCAATTTAACAAGCCAGACTTTTTGTTTGGATTCTACTCGCGGGATCATAATGGTTCACCCGCTGGGCTTTTAGAACTCTGTAACTCTGACAAACAGCATCATCCCACGCGCCAGCAACCGGTTTACTGGCCCAATCAGAGCACCTCGCTGAAGTAGGATTCGGCAACGGAACCCAATTCAGCGAGGGGGCCTTAAGTTTTGCGAGCAGGCCAGTGGTCCGCACATTTAATCCTCAATTCAACTTATTTTCTAAGGAAAGCCCGCTTGACGTGTCTTAATCCCAGAACTGCATGAATTTCCCGTCCTTGTCCCATGGAAAAACGAACTGCCAGCGACCGCCAGAAGGCTGAAATCGTGGCCAGTCCTTTGATTTCCATCCGTCCGTACTACCCACTCATGGAGTCAAAACCCACACTTCGGCAGGTCTTCGACGCTGAGGAATCCCCGCTGCTCCGTTACGCCCACGGCCTTGTCGGGCAGCGTGAAACTGCCGAAGATCTCGTACAAGACGCCTTTCTCAAACTCCACGCCCACTGGGAGCAAGTCACTCACCCCCGCGCCTGGTTGTTCCGCTGCACCCGCAATCTCGCACTCAGTTACCTTCGCGAGCATCGCCGTGAAATCCCCATGGATGCCAACCACGAGTGGGAAGGCAACACCCCCGATCCTGAACACGCCCTCGGCAAACTCGAAGCCATCGGAACACTCCAGTTGTTAGTCGCCGAACTCCAAGAAGACGACCGCACCCTGATCACCCTCAAATACCAAGAAGGTCTCAAATACGATCAAATCAGCCAGCGCACCGGACTCAGTGTCAGCAACGTCGGCTACAAGCTCCACCACGCCCTCAAGCACCTCGCAGACTCCCTCCGCCGCCTCGGCGTAGAAAGCGCGGAGGGGTAGATTGGAAGTTAAAATCTCTATTCTCTATTCTCTATTCTCCCACCATGACCAACGAACCACCAACTTCCTTCGACACCGTCGGTGACGCGCCGGTCGAGGCGCGCATCGTCGCCTGGGTGCTCGGTGAGGCTTCCCACTTTGAAGCGGCCGAGCTTGAGCGCCTTTGCGAAGAGCGCCCGGAACTTCTTGTCTTTCGCCACCGCATGAGGGCCCTCCACGGGCTGCTCACCGAGGCAGAAGCCGCGGAACCCGATCTTTCATGGAAACTCTCCCCTGAAAAACAGAAGATTCTTGATGAAATCTTTGGTGGGGAAAATACCGCTCCTATCCGATCTGGAAACGAAGGTCGCGCACACGATGGTCGCAGGGCTCTATTGGGTATTGCAGCATGTCTCGCCATTTCCTTTATCGCCTTCCAACTGATCCCGAAGAACTACGAAGCCGAGGCAATCATTGAAATAAAACCACAGATTTTGGAATCATCTCCATTCGAAGAAACCCAATCAATCGCTGCCGGCTCAAGCCCGATGACCCCGCAGTTTTTTGGAACGGAATTTGAAAAAATCAAGAGCCGCCAATCCCTCGAAAAAGTCATCGCCAATCTTGATCTAACAAAGCGTTGGGGCGTTGACCAAGAATCCGCTCTCAAAAGAGTGATGGATAGCATCAAAACAAAAAACATCCGAGGAACGGATCTCATATCCGTTCGAGTAAGTGAGACGAATGAGGACGACGCAAAAGATATCACTCATGAAGTAATTCAATCGTATAAAGAGTATAGGAAGTCCATCAATCACAAGGAAAACGACCGCCAGTTGGCCGAACTCAATCAAGCAGTCCAGGACCAGGAGGATAAAGTCGAAGAACGGCGCAAACTTCTGGCAAGCATCGTTAGAACTAAAGCAATTATCTACAAGGGCCAAGACTCTTTCTATGGTCAATCCGGTGTTGATGGAGATCAAAAAATCATGAAGGACGATTCCCGCGAAGAAGCCATCAAGCGGGGACTCGACGCGCAAGACTATGTGGACGCAAAGCGAGACTTCGAAACGGATCAGCAACTCTTGCAGAAATTGAGGCTTAAACAGATCGGCAAGCAGATTGCACGGAAAACTTTGGATGAGCCTATTGTGGTTCATCAAGAGCCGACTCGGACGAAGACCGCCGGGTTATCCGATCAAAGCCTGGCGGAAAACACCGCTAAACCCGCTTCTCCAGCCTCGCATGGCCAATATCCCATTGAGCGAAAATCAAAGGAACGAAGCCTGGGAACGGTTCAAGCGAAGGAACAAGCTCAACTCGCAAGACAATCTGCCCAGCGCCAACTGGAGGCGGAACCTTCGGTCGCTGCTCCGAGTACCGCATTGCCTGATGTCGGAGCGAGCTCCTCGATCACCCCGATGGAGCCGATTGCTGGAAGCCTCTTTTCACGAAGCGCCGGCAGTGGCGCTCTGGGGGGCGGCTATAAATTGGCACAACAAGATGAATCAATCCCGCTTGCGAAGATGGATCGCGAGAGGGAATCGCAAAGAATGGATGATCCAATCCGAACAAATCCCGCCCTGACGTATGAACATCCTCGAAATGTCGATCAAATGCGCCGAGACCTCTCCATGGCAGAAGGGAATTTCAATCTTGGTAAAAACGATGATTCGAAAAGAGCCTACAACAAGGTTCTTAAAATTGATCCCTATAACTCAAACGCCCATCGGGGCTTGGAAAAAATCGCGCAAGCCAAAAGCGACTCCCATCGTGCCGCCTACGATCACACTCGTGCTGAACTTCTATCACAAGTCGATTCACCTTTTGAGCTCGCAGTTCCATCGGATGGCACGAGTAAAGCTGATGATCCCGCGCCCCCCCAAGAATCTATCCCCGCTGAAGAGAATGAAGCCCTCGCTGACCTCATCCAGGAAACCCCCGCCTCGGAATCTCCCTATTCCACCTTCTCTCTCAACATCAGCGACGCTTCCTTCCAACTTGCCAAGGCCGCACTCGCCAAGGGAGAGCGGCCCGATCCCGCGGCCATCAAGCCCGAGCAGTTTTACAACGCAGTGGACTACGGCGATCCCGCACCGCACCCCGGTGAATCCGTCTCGGCTGCCATCGAGCAGTCCGTCCATCCGCTCATCCCTGCTAGAAACTGGGTCCGCATCGCCCTCCGCACGGCAGCGGATGGACGCAGCGCCATCCAACCCCTGCGCCTTACCTTGTTAGTCGATCAATCCGGCTCGATGGTCCGCGAAGATCGTCGCGCCGCCATGGAACACGCGCTTTCTCAGCTCAGCGTCTTGCTCACCAAGAATGATCTTGTCACCGTCATCGGCTTTTCCCGCACCTCCCGCTTGCTTGCCGATGGCATGACAGGCGATCAAGCCACCAAGCTTGGCGATCTGATCAATCAATCTGCCAGCGAAGGTGGAACCAATCTTGAAGAAGCCATCAAACTCGGCGGCCAACTTGCCGAGCGACACTATCTCGGAGAAGCGCAAAACCGCATCGTGCTTTTCACCGACGGCGCGGCCAACCTCGGTGATGCCAACCCCGCCCGTCTCGCCGGGCAGGTGAAAGCACTCCGCCAAAATGGCCTTGCCTTCGACATTGCCGGCATCGGTGCGGATGGCCTCAACGACCGCATGCTCAGCGAACTCGCCCGCAGTGGCAATGGCCGCTACTATATCGTTGGAAATGACAAAAACGACAGTCTCGCCCGTCAACTCGCCGGAGCTTTCCGCCCCGCCGCAGGGAATGTGAAAGTCCAAGTGAACTTCAACCCGCAGCGGGTGAGGAGTTACAAGCTCATCGGCTTTGAGAAAGACCGCCTCAAGACCGAGGACTTCCGCAACGACGCTGTGGATGCTGCGGAACTCGCCGCCGCCGAAGCAGGTGTCGCGATCTATCAGGTGGAACCCATTATTGAAGGCACAGGTGAACTTGGCGAAGTCAGCGTGCGCTTCAAAGATACAAACAGCGGCGAAATGATCGAGCGCACGTGGACCATGCACTACGAGACCGCCGCCTCCGCCTTTGACCGTGCCACGCCCTCCATGCAGCTCGCCGGCCTTTCCCTGCTTGCCGCCGAAAAACTGCGTGGCGGTCCGCTCGGGGATGCCATTGATTTCAAACAACTCACCCACTCCACCTCCTTGGTGAAGGAAGTTTACGGCAACAGCACCCGCGTCGCTGAAATGCTGCAAGTCATCGACTCCCTGCGCTGAGGAACGGACAAAATTTACACAGCCTTTACCCACGCGACCGCCGGATCGCGATACGATAGATACCCATCATCATGAAAACCGCATTCACTCTTAATCAGGAACCGAGACGTTCCTGGCACTTCTGCCGTTGGATCGTCAAATCCACGATCCTGCTGGCTCTAACCACGTTCGCTGTTGCGCAAGGGCCGGACGAACGCATCGTCATCCTCCCTGTTCAGCCGCCGCAAAAAGCGGTGCCGCTGTTTTTCTCGGCGTCTGCTGAAGTGAAAGCACAGGCAAGTTTGGAAACGATCACCAGTGATCAGCAGATTCACTTCACCATCCATCAAGGCACCCCGGAAACCCTCACGCTGGGCCTCAATGGCCAGGGCAGTGTGCTCTCGGTGACCGGCGCAGACCTCCGCGATTGGGCCGTGAGAGTCAATGAAAAGGGTGAGCGATTCCTGGATATCCGTCCGCTCATCACCCAGGGAAAAAATCTAATAGATTTGCAAATCTCCGTCAAAACCCTGCTGGAAGGAACGCAGAGCGTGTTGCTTCCCCACCCCGGTGCAGCGACGGGTTTCTCACTCTCCATCGCTCTTGGCCATGATACGGGAACCGACCTCCGCGTCATTCAGGCGGAAGGTTTGGTCCCGGTCGATTCCAAGACTGGCAGGCAATTCTACGGCACTGGCAATGCCACCTTGGGACTGGCCATTTCCCCCAGCGGTGCCGGCTCGCGTGGGCTTGAGTTGATCGATACCCTTCTCAGCGGAACTCTAGCAGCGGATGGCAACAGCATTTCCTTCCGCCTCGCCGCGACTGCCCGGGCGATCGGCAGCGGCGCAACCGCAGAGTTGTTCAGCCAAGGAGCGACGCTTTCCGGCAGCGCATCCGGCGCGGGCTGGCATGTCGTTCTTAAAGACAACCGAGGAAGCTATGAGTTGGTCGCCGGGCGCGGTGGCGATTTCCCGTTAGAGCTCGATTTCGTAGTACCGGTGACCCGCAAAGGCGACTGGAGCGTTCTCACCTTCGGGCTGCCCGCAGGCGTCGTCGTTCCCGTGAAGATCGATGGACTGGGCGAGACCGTGACATTTGATCGCACGCTGGCGGTGGTGCCCGCGCGGGATGGTGGCGCATGGCGCGGATTTCTCCCAGCCAATGGCGAGGCCGCCATGGCATGGCGCGGCGCGGGGGCGGTGGCGGACGGTGCCTTGTTTTTCTCAAGCACTGAATCCAGTGATGTGCGCATCAGCAGCGGATTGATGCGGCAATTCACCACTCTGGATCTGCGGGTGCTCCAGGGGAAACTGGCGGATCTGTCGCTCACGCTCAACGGGCCGGGCGAAGTTCTAGCAGTCACGGGAGAGCCGGTGCTTGGCTGGTCGGTGGTTGAGGAAGGCGGCAACCGCCGTTTGGACGTCAAATTGAGTCGTCCCATCGAAGGCAGCGGCCAAATCATCATCGAGGCGCAAGCCGCGCTTGCAGGATTCCCCGTCAAGGTTGCATCCCTGCAGATGGCCCCGCTCGGCGCACTTCGACACAGCGGCTGGCTCCGAGTGGCAAATGAAGGAGCAGTTAGAATCGAGGTGGTCGATGCCAAAGGGCTCATTCAACTCGCGCCCGGACAGTTTCCTGCCGGAGTTGATGAGTCGTTGAGGCAGGTGTTTGTCTATCGCTTTCCTTCGTTGGATTACAACTATACGATCCAAGCCGACCAAGTCCTGCCCGAGGTGAGTGTCACGGAAGTATCGGTTTACGAACTGGCGGAAACGGACCGGCGACTATCCGCGGATTTGGAATTGGACATCCGGGAGGCTCCGTTGCGGGAGTGGGAAATGGAGATTCCGGCGGATCTTGCAGTCGCGTCCGTGACCGGCGCGGAGGTCGCGGACTATGTGTTGGCCGGAGAAATCAAGGATGCCAAGCGGCGGCTCAAAATTGTGTTCAGGCAGGCGGTCATGGACCGCCAACTGGTCCGCGTCAAGTTGGAGAAGAATCAAGCCGCGGCAGCAGGGCCATGGGAACTCCCGTCGTTGGGATTTCCAGGAGTGAAATCACGGCGCGGCTACGTGGGTGCGGTGGCGGCGGATGGCTATCGACTCATCGCAGGCAAGACCACGGGAGTTGCCGAAGTCCCAGTGATTTTTTTCCCAGCGAAGACCGCTGGATTGCAGCAGGCATTTCGCATTCGAGAAGGCGATTGGCAAGTCGCACTCACGGTGGAAGCGCTCGGCCAGAGCATCCAGGCGGATGTGTTTCACCTCTACTCGCTCAAGGCGGGTGCGGCGTATGGCAGTGTTCTGATCAACTACTTCGTCGTCGGCGCGCCGGCCACCGAGTGGAGGATTTCCGTGCCTGAGAACATGGGAAACATCGACGTGACCGGCCAGAGCGTGGGCCGTGATTGGCGGCGGGATGGTAACACGGTGGTCGTGCCACTCGCCCGGCCGGTGCTGGGAACAGGCACGGTTCTACTCACCTTCGAGCAACCCATGAGCGCCCGGGGCGGTGACCTGACACCCGGCGAGGTTCGTCCATTGGATGTCCAGGCGGAGCGGGGTTATGTGCATGTGGTGAGTCCCTTGCAAGTGAAGGCATCGACGCCTGTCAGTTCAGGTCCCCTGTTGAAGATTGATTCCAGCGAGCTACCCGCCGAGTTCCGACTCTTGAGTAACGCGCCGACCTTGGAAGCATGGCAATACACCGGTCGCGATTTTAAAATCGGGATGAAAGTCGAGTGGTTCGCACCCGGCGAAACGGTCGAACAGGTCGTGGATTTTCTCAAGCTATCGAGTCAGGTTTCACGGGATGGACAATGGGTGACGGATGCGCGGTTCTTCGTGAAATCGCGTGGTCGCAGCGCCTTGCGTGCCACCTTGCCAAGCGGGGCTTCGCTTTGGGAAGCGAAGGTCAGCGGTGAAACGGTGAATGCCCGTGCCGATGGTGCCGAGACCTTGATTCCAATGCCGGCGCTGATGGACCCAAATCAAGCGGTGGAAGTCATTTTGCGCTATGGGGCCAGCGCCAAGAATGCCAAGCGCGTGACTCTGGGTGCGCCGATCCTGGCCGCACCTGTGGTCATCGGCGAGTGGACGGTCACGGGTGATGAAGGACGCCAACTCGTGCCGCGTGGTGGCACTGCGGAGCTGGTGCGGCCGGTTCTGGCAGAAACTGGCTGGCAATGGCTGGCAGGACGTATTCCGCTTGTGACCTGTCTTCTACTGTTAGGAGCGGTGGTGGTGGCTTTGCGCCTTGGAAATCCCAGCCATTTGCGCTTACAATTCGCGTTATGGTTAGGAATTTTGCTGATGTTTTTGGCCGTCGGGCTTGGACTGGATGCCGCGATGTCGAGCCGCGGAAATTCCGCGGTGCTCGAGTATGCGGCACCCGTGGTGGCGGCCGGCAGCGAGGTGGCCGTCGAGATCGCAAATGTCCCGCCCTGGCAAGCCCGGACCGGTTGGGGAGTGTGGCTCCTCCTCGGATGCGGCGTGGGGATCGCGGTGCGCGGCATTCTCACAAAAAACACCTGGTGGAGATCGTGCGGGCTGGCCTTGGTCAGCGCGGCATTTCTATCAGTTCATGGCGGGCCGGCATTGTTCTTCGGTGTGTTCGGCTTGGTGGTTCTCGCGTGGTGGCTTCCACTCCTTTCACAAGTGGTTCATCAGTTGCGGAAGCCGCGCGTGACGGAAGCAGCAGCCGCACTTTTGATTTTAGCGGGAGTGGGCTTCAACGAAGTTCGGGCGTCTGAAACCCAGGGAATCCGGGCCTCGGAATCGATGATTCATGATTGGGAGATCCGCGAGGGTCGGCTGCACGGCTCGATGGCGATCGCGTTGCGCGGGGAGGTGGGTGAGCGTTTTCCATTGCTTCATGAACCGGCGGTTCTAACGAGTTTCGAAGGAGCTGGGCTACGGGTGGTCAAGGCAAACCAGGATGGGGTGGCAGGGTATTGGATCGTCGCTGAAACAGCGGGCCGCCTGACAGGCAAGGCGGTATTTGAAATGCCATTGCCGGACCCAAGTGCAAGCTGGACTCTCCCCAGTGGCCCTGCGGCGATGCGGCAGGTGACCGTGCGCTGGGACCAGGCCGGTTGGGAGTTCATCTCTCCGGAAGCGGCCAAGATCACTGCTTTGGAAGGCATCGCGGTGCAGCAAAGCGGGGCGATGATGATCTTGGGGCCTGCCGATCCCGTGACATTCCAGGCCCGCCCGAAGCAGCGCGATGTGAGCACCGAACAAAGCAAGTTTTTCGCGGAAGTCTCTAACCTTTTTCTCCCGAGTCCGGGAGTGGTGAATGGTCGCCACCGCGTCTCGATCCGGCCGGCACAGGGGCGTATCGCCTCGTTGGTGATCAAGGTGCCGGAGGGTTTCACGGTCAGTAATGTGGTCGATGGGCCGGCGGGTGCATGGCGCTTTGATCCCGAAAAACTCGAACTCCGGGTACCGGTCGAGCCAGCTCAGGACCGGGCGTTCGGCCTGACCATCGAGATGCAGCGTAGCGCGGGAAGCTTGCCGATCGATCTCAAGCTCGCGCCGATCCGTGTCGAAGGCGCAGCGGGTCAAATCGGGTTTTTGGCTGTGGCATTTGGCGAGGACTCCCAGCCGGAATCGATCGACGTCACCGGGCTTTCCCGGGTGAATGCCGAGGATTTTGATGGCAAGTTACTACCCCGTGACGAAGCGGGGCAGCCGCTGGCATTGCTTCAGAATGCCTTTCGTTATGGTTCGGGCGAGGTGATGGCCCGCGTCAAAGTGGCGGCGGTCGCCCCTGAATTGCGGGCGGAGTCATGGCAGTTGGTTTCTTTGGGAGAAGACCGACTGGTCATGAGCACGGATCTAACTGTCATGATTTCCCGCACGGGCGTGTTCAAACTCACGGTCGAAGTGCCTGAGGGTTTGGAGATTGAAAGCGCGAGTGGCGAAGGACTAAGCCACTGGACGGAAAGCAAACTCGACGGCAAGCGTGTGGTGATCCTCAACCTAACAGGCAAAACCCTTGGGAAGCGTGGATTCAACATCAGTCTGACTGGCCCGGCACCCGGGGCGCAGGAAAAGTGGTCGGTGCCAGGGTTGCGCGTGCGCGACGCCTCGCGTGAGACCGGGGTCCTGACCGTGGTGCCCGAGCGTGGCTTGCAGGTCCGTGCCGTAGAGCGCAAAAATGTTTCACAACTCGACCCACGCGAACTCGCCGAAGCACCGAAAGACTCGGTGCGGGCAGCAGCTCGTCCTGGAGCACTTGCCTACCGCTTGTTGCAAAGTGACTGGTCGCTCGGACTTGCCATCAGTCGGCTCAATCCGTGGGTGACCGCCCAGGTGTTTCACGAATCCACCTTGCGGGAGGGACAAATGCTGACCCATGTGAGCATCGGTTATAAAATCGAAAATGCAGCACTGAAGGCGTTGCGGATCCGGATTTCAGGCTTGGATCCCCGTGCGGCTGCCACGGTGCGCGCCACTGGCCCGGCCGTAGCGGATCTGGTGCCGGTCGAGGGCGGGCAAGGGCTTTACGAAATCCGTTTTCAACGCGGCGTGGCAGGTGAAACCCGCGTGGAGTTGGAATACCAACGCGCCAGCGAGGACGACGGGGCCGAAATCATCGAGCCGATCATTTTAGAACAAGTGAGCCAGCTATCGTATTTTTCCGCAATCCGGGCGGGTGGACGGTTAGAAATTGATTGTGGAGTCCTTCCTCGTGGTTGGCAGCGTGCCGACTGGGCGGTGGTGCAGGCAACTCTCGGACAAGTCGCGGGTAATGTAGCGCCCTTGTTGGCCTTCCGGGTGGCGGACCCGGAGGGGCCGCTGCCAGTGGTTTTGAAGCGGCATGATCTGGCGAATTTACGCAAACTCCGGGTGGTAGATGGCTCACTAACGACGTTGATGTCACCGACCGAAGACGCGCTCACGGCCGTGGACCTCAAGATGCGAGTTGTCGGCAAAGGCACTCTCACCCTGAAACTTCCGAAAGGGGCGTCGCTCTTCAACGTGCTCGTCAATGATGAAGGAGCGCCGCTGGTTCGCGAGGGCGACGAGTGGTTGTTCTACGTCTTTCCATCGCCCGAATTGAACCGCCCTGCATCCGTGCGCTTTGTTTATTCGGCCGGAACCGGCAAGGGCAGGCGGCTGGAGGGACCCATGCTCAACGTTCCAATGGAAAACCTAACATGGCGCGTATTGGTCCCGCAAGGTTGGCAAATGAACCACCATGGCGGCGACTTTGATTTGAAACAACAAGCCGCAATGGGGGCATTCAAGTTAGAAGATTACCAGTCGTTCGTGCAGATCAAGAAGGCGAGCAATTCGAAAAGCGCGGTCGCACTGCTCGATCAGGCCAATAATTGGTTAGCCGCGGGGGACCAGGACAAAGCCAGCCAGGCCTTCAGCAATGCGGTGCGCAGCAACCAACTGGATGCTGCCTCGGGTGAGGATGCACGGGTCCAACTGCGTGAACTCAAAACCCAACAGGCCGTGCTCGGCCTGAACACCCGCCGCCAGAAACTGGCGATCGACAACCGCTCATCCTCCACCCAAGCCGCCAACGTGCAGCTTGACCGTGCTGCCGGGGTGAACCCGGTTCTGCGAGGCGACTCCAACTACGACCCCAAGCAGTTCGACCGTTTTCTTGAAGGAAACACCGCTGATGAAAACACCGCGCTCAAGGAAATCGCCAACCGCATCGTCGCCCAGCAACTCGCCGCCGAACCTGCGCCCGTAGCGCTTGATGTGACGCTGCCAGAGCGCGGCACGGTCCTCACATTCGGTCGCAGCGTGCAGGTGGACGGGCAGAGTCCGATGGTGATCACGCTTGATTTGGAGCGCAGCAGCAGTCATTTCGCCTGGATGGCGATATTGCTTTGTTTGCTGCTAGGCGTCATGGGGAGCATGAAATCGCCAGTTCGGGAGTGAACCAAATATCTACTCTAAAACTTCATTTGGGGGCGATTTCATCCGATCTACTGCCGTAGATCCCGCGCGCTCCAAATCACCTCTGCTGCCGCAGCTCCCGCGCCCCGCAGCTTCCGGGCTCCGGTCTTCCGCTTAGGCCCAAATCGTTCCCTTGCACTTCGAAACACCTCATCCACAAACTCCCGGCTGCCGATCACCGCGCCGTCGGTAAAATATCGCACTCGGTAACGCAGCATCTTCCGCATCACCACATTCCTTCCCCGCTCCAACTGGGCAAGCTCCGCGTCGGCCACCGCCCTCTCCATCCCCTTCTTCACCACCTTCAAATCCCGCTCGCCCTCCGCGTTCATGACGATTTCCAATGCCTCCTTCTCCTCCTTCCCAAACGCAAACTTCCGGTCCACCACTCTCGTGACGCAGTGATAGATCACAGGACGTTCAAACGAGTCCTACCAAGGAGCCAGCCAGCGCGCTTTTCTCATGATGTCGATGGGGAATGACCATGTGAAATCAAGTTCACGGGGCAGAAGATAACCTTCACCAATCGCCCGTCAAAAATTATTCTTGATTGTTTGTCTGACACTTGATTCGGTATCATGCGGCGCGAGGACATCGCGCCCAAGGAACACGTCATCACCCTCGCTCGCGAGCTGGACCGCATGCACGCCACCAGCGGCTTCGGCGATTGCCAATCGATGGGCGAACTAACGGCCATGCACATTTCCCTGATGCTCGATATCAAACCGACGGGGACTTACGACTATACAAAGCCCTGATCACGGCAGCGAATTCGAGTGGAGAAGGAGATCAAAAGCCATAGGTGGCACCGATGCCAACCATCTGTGTAGCCAAGGAATCTGCTCCAAGCTCCACACGGTAAGTGGCTCCCAGACGAGCGTTTTCATTGATGTCATAGACCAAACCAAGTCCCAGAGCGAGGGCCTGATCCTTGATTCCGGGGGCAGACGCCGAGAACAATTCACCGCCCGAACCGGAAGCGGCAAAGGTGGAGGATACGGTGCGATCCGTGTCCGACAGTTCATGAATGTAACCCACGTGAGCAACTGCTGAGAAACTTTCAGTCATCTGATAATTAAAATCCACACCGACGTCCAGGAGGAAAGAATCGATGTCTTGTGATTCAACTGCGAGTTGGATGCCCGAGCCGCTTTCCGTGAAGCTATCCACGCTGCCGGTCATGTAACGGAAGGATCCGGTGGGAGCGATCCGGAAACCGTTCTTTTCATAAACCACGGTGCTCGCTCCAAGCGTCACCTCGATGGCATTTGATCCAATGCCGTCGGCACTGTTCTTTCCACCATAGCTTTGGCGGGTGGCATCAAACGAATAGCCTCCGTAAGTGAGACTCCCGAGAATCTTCGTTTTAAAGTCATCATTGAACTGATAGCTGGCAAAGCTGCCCAAGACGAAGCCTTGTGCATCCGTATCAGTCAGGGTGCCGGTGATCGTGCCGGAATCCATGCCGAGCAAGCCACCGACGCGGAAGTTCTGATTCAGGTCGTAGCGTAAGCCGGCAGTCGCTCCGGTCAGCTCGATATCATAACCGGCAGTCTCTGTGGAGTTATCCACCCCGGCAGTCATCGAGTGGACGGTGGCGAAGACCTGCGTCTTGCCTTTGCGTGCAACAGGAGCGCCATCCACCGCCTTTCTCACATGGGAACGCACTGCCTGTTTTGTATAGTCCACCATCCCGGTATATCCTTCCGGGGAAAGTTGATTCATGGCATTCGCATCAATGATACCCGGCGTGGAGAAAGTGGTCTCATTGAGCGCATTGACCAGCACGGGAGCACCATTGGATGCACCGCTGGTGAAGTTGATCACATCTCCTGATCTGGAAACATTTTCAACCCCGGGCTGGACAGAATCCTCAAACAACGCGAGGTAGGCATTGGTCTGATTTTTAGTGAGGTTCAGGTAACTCCCACCCGGGTGGGCCTGACCGCCCGCAAGGCCGATCAAGAAGCCATTTTTATCGTTGAAGAGTAGGCCGTTATCGAAGTTGACGGAGCTGAAGGCGGTGAAGGCATTTGAGTAGTTACCTGCATCGATGATTTGAGCAATCTGGCCATTGCCAAGTCCGGAGCCGGTGTTTGTGACAATCAGGGAACCCCCTAAGACGACGCTGCCGGCTTTGATTTTATCAAAGTCGAGCGGACCGTTGAAGGACATGGTGACCGCGCTGGTGGTGACCAAGGCACCTGAAATTGTGAGAGAGAGCGCGGTGGTCCCGTAGTTGGTAACATCGCCGTTTATGAATCCCGCACCCTTGAGGGTAGCGCCTTGATTCACCGTGGTGTTTGCATTGGCAGTTCCCGTTAGAGTCAAAGTACCGCCAGTCAAAGTGAGTGGCCCGCCACCGATGGTGCCGGAGATCAGGACATTTCCGGTGCTGGTGGTGGTGCCTAGAAGATTCCCTGAAACGGTGCCGCCGTTGAGGGTGGCACCGCCGGTGGCTGTGAGGGTGGAGCTTCCATTGAGAGTTCCGCTGCCATCCTGCGTGTAGGTCAGCACGGTATCGTCCGCATTGACGGTGAGGAGGCCCGCGTTGGTCACTGTCGCGCCGGCGGAGAGGCCGCCGCTGGCATCCGTAAGCGCTGCGCCGTTGGAAATGCTGACTGGGGTATTCGTCGAGCTGCCGGTGAGGTTCAAGATCCCTCCGGTGATGGAGAGCGAGCCGCCACCGATGGAGCCGGAAACGAGGACGTTGGCGGTGCTGGTGGTATTTCCCAAAAGACTCCCGGAAACCGTGCCGCCATTGAGGGTGGCACCGCCGGTGGTGGTGAGCGCCGCACTCCCCGTCAGCGTGCCAGTTCCGTTCTGGGTGTAGGTGGCAACGGTGTCTGCCGAGTTTACCGTCAGGAGTCCGGCGTTGGTCACTGCGGCTGCGGCATCGAGCCCGCCGTTGGAATCCAGCAACCCAGCACCTTGGGAGATGCTTACCGGAGTGTTCGTCGAGATACCGGTTAGGCTTAAGATCCCGCCTGTTATCGAGAGCGAGCCACCGCCGATAGAGCCGGAAACGAGGACATTGCTGGTGCTGGTCGTATTTCCCAGGAGGCTGCCTAGAATTGTTCCCCCGTTGAGAGTCGCGCCGCCCGTCGTGGTTAGAGCAGCGCTACCCGCGAGCGTGCCGGTGCCGTTCTGGATGTAGGTGGCAACGGTGTCTGCCGAGTTTACCGTCAGGAGGCCGGCATTGACCACGGCGGCGCTGGCGGAGAGGCCGCCGCTGGCATCCGTGAGAGCTGCGCCGTTGGAAATGCTGACCGGGGTATTCGTCGAGCTGCCTGTGAGGTTTAAGATCCCTCCGATGATGGAGAGCGAGCCACCGCCGATGGAGCCTGAAACGAGAACCGAGCCGGTGCTGGTGGTGTCGCCAACAAGACTCCCGGAAACAGTGCCACCGTTGAGGGTCGCACCGCCAGTGGTGGTAAGTGCTGCGCTACCGGCCAGCGTGCCGGTGCCGTTCTGGATGTAGGTCAGCACGGTATCGGCCGCATTGACGGTGAGGAGACCGGCGTTGGTCACTGCGGCGCTGGCGGAGAGGCCGCCGCTGGCATCCGTGAGCGCTGCGCCGTTGGAAATGCTGACTGGCGTATTCGTCGAGCTGCCGGTGAGGGTTAAGATCCCTCCGGTGACGGAGAGCGAGCCGCCACCGATGGAGCCGGAAACGAGAACCGCGCCGGTGCTGGTGGTATTGCCCAGAAGACTCCCGGAAACAGTGCCACCATTGAGGGTGGCTCCGCCGGTGGTGGTAAGTGCGGCGCTACCGGCGAGGGTGCCGGTGCCGTTCTGGATGTAGGTGGCAACGGTATCTGCCGAGTTTACCGTGAGGAGACCAGCGTTGATCACTGCCGCGCTGCCGGAGAGGCCGCCGCTGGCATCTATCAGCGTTGCGCCGTTGGAAATACTAACCGGCGTATTCGTCGAGCTGCCGGTGAGGTTTAAGGTCCCTCCGGTGATGGAGAGCGAGCCGCCACCGATGGAGCCGGAAACGAGGACGTTGGCGGTGCTGGTGGTATTTCCCAAAAGACTCCCGGAAAC
>Ga0105044_10003923_pt1 | contig 20435 bp, 11 predicted proteins | sample MAT01_FD_78092 | JGI IMG/M metagenome (GOLD analysis project Ga0105044, IMG submission 78092) | Freshwater microbial communities from Lake Fryxell liftoff mats and glacier meltwater in Antarctica - MAT-01 | ecosystem: Environmental > Aquatic > Freshwater > Ice > Liftoff microbial mat | place...
AGATACGTGCGCGCGAGATCCAGAGGCCTCTCGCCGATCCTGATCCAGTTCACACGCGTGCCCTTCTCTGCTCGCATCGTGAAGTTGGCCGTCATGCCATTGAAGCGCACCACCCAGCCGCCGAAGCGTTTGGCCGGATCTTTCGCGAAGACGTTGTGCAACTCCTGCTCCAGCCAGTTCCAAACTTGCTGACCGGTAGCGTACTTGGCATCGCTGTCGACCGGGATCATGCTCCAGATGTGGTCGGTGGTGATCGGCGTGGGCGTTTTCCCGTCGGCTGTAATTGGTGGACAGAAGCGGAAGCCGTTACTGATGGCCACGTCGGGCCTCAGGACTTCGGGTTGATTGGCGAGATCGACTTGCTGCGCGAGACCCATGTGGGTGACGAGGAATACCATTGCGCACTGCTCATGGTCGCGCAGGATGCTCGTGGTACATGTTGGCGCAGACTTTCGCCGCGCGGAACCCACCGAGATCCTTGAGCATGTTCTCTTTGCCATACACCACCTCCCAGTTGCCAGGCAGGATCAGGTCGTAGCCGATGCGGTTCATGAGCGGCACCATGGCGCGCCCTTCGCTCAGGGCCGCCACGCCGCCGCCCTGCAAGCAGTCGCCGCCATCGATCACCAGCGTGTTCTCCGGATCCTCGGCGCGCAACGCGTCGATCATCGTCTTGAGCACACCGAAGCCGCCGCGCTTCTTGTACACCGCCTTCTTGTTCTCGTAAAAGAATTCGTCGTGCGTGTGCAGCTGCGCATGGATGTCGCTGGTGTGCAGAATGGTAAACTTCCGCGCTTTCCCATTTTGCACGGCCCGGGCCCGCACCAGTTCATTGCGCCGAGCGCGCCCAGCGAACGCAGCAGCTGTCGGCGCGAAACACTGTTGATCGATTCTTCGGATGCGCCGCAACCGCAACCTTGAGGGTGTAGGATCTCGCTCATGGTTCGTCGCTGCGGTTCAAGGTGGATCGATCGAGGCTTGACGGTTGGCTGCGCAACGGACGCGAATGACGGGAACCAGTGGTGCGTTTCCTTGAACGTGCCGACGTAAGGTCCGAAGTGATGATCTACCGGCTTGCCCGCATCGCTGAGACCGTCCTTGGACACGACGCTGTCTGCACGTTCGCGTGAAGTGACATTGTCCGCAACGTCTGTCGCGGGTTGAACAGTGAGCTGCGACTTACTCTCAGACGACACTTTGCAACATGGTGTTCATTAGGCCTTTCGTGAAAGCCCATGGTCGAGCCGTACGGTGGATCGGTGCGCGAGACAGACAATGTCACCCAATCAAATGAGCGGCACCGGCACTGCAGCTGGAGCGATCGCCACTGTAATCCGAAAGCGTCGCAGCGACGGGCGTCCACGGGCCGTGGCGCGCAAGCCGCGTGACGAAGCCGCGATCGTCGTCCAACACGCGACCGGATGTCGGAGCACGCTTGCGACCTCTTGACCGCGAACGGATTCGGTGAGAGGCTCCGACAGCCCACCGCGCGAATTCACTCCGCCCTTGCCGCAGGATATGCCTTTCTCGCCGACCTCGCTCACCGCGTCGATGGCCAAGTCGGACCGATGGTCCGCTTTCGGTGCGATGCCCGGTTCGGATCATCGACTGATTCGTGTCTTGCTGCTGGCCCTCGGGTTGCTTGGTCCGCTCAACCTCCCCTTCTCCGTACCGCCGCTTGGCGCGGACGCCGGTCCCGGCTGGTTCGGTGTGACGGAGACCAAGGACTCACGCACGTTCAAGGTCGATGAGACCGCGACCGCGCGATTGCGCATCACTCGTGTCTCACGCCGCGCACGTCAGGCGGGCGTGCTCCCGGGTGATGTGCTGCTGGCAGTCGACGGAGTGCCGGCGACGAAGGGCACCGTCGCTGCACGACGGGACCGCGTGGTTTCCGGGGACACTGCCACGTTGGATCTCGAGCGGCGCGGCGTCCGTACGCGCGTCCGTGTGCAGGTCAATTCGGCAACGGTTGGATACCGCGCCTACACGACGTACGTCCTCCTGCTCACGTGTGTGAGCTGGTTGGTGGGCATGGCGTTGGTCGGCTGGCGAGGCTCGTCAACCTTTGGACTCCTGTTGGGCGGCGGGCTGCTGCTCGTGCCACCGATTGCCTTTTCCAGTGGTGTGCCCGGCGACGGAGCCCTGCTCACGGTCGTGCGATGGATTTGGCAGATGGAGGCGTCGGCGTTTCGCCTGTTCCTTCCCGCCTTCTTGTTGCATGCGGTGACGCTGCATGCGCGTCGTCCGGCCGTTCGGTCAGGTTGGTTGTGGCTGATCGTGTATGCCGCCTTGGTGGTCGTGTTGCTGTTCGTGACCCGGTTTGGACGAGACCCGCTGGCTTGGTCACAGCCCGGGGTGTTTCGCAATGTCCGTATGCTGGTGGGGTCCCTGTTGGAGACGCTGACGGCCGTGTGGGCGGGATACCGATTCATTCGTGCCGATACCACGCACAGTGTAACGCTGCGCCTCGTGTACGGAGCGATCGCCATGGTCATGGCGTCTGCGGCGGCATTCTCCTCCACTACCCTTTGGATAGGTCCATGGTTCGGGGAAGAGTTCGTGTCGGGAGTCAACTCCGTCGCGACGCTGTTCCTGCCGACATCGGCAGCTCTGCATTTCTTCGGTCCGGGGCGACCGGAAGACCGTGTCCGGCATGCACCACGTTGGACGTCATGGACCCTTTCGATCGTCCTCACGGCGATTCACGGCCTCGTGATTTTCGCGTCGGTCGCGGTGGTGCTCAACGGCTCAGGTCTGGACTTGCACGGCAACGAGGGGCTGCTCTTCGCCACGGTGGTTGCCGCGACATTGCTGCCAGCACCCGCTTTCCGTTGGCTGCGTGCAACGGTGGATCGGCGGCTGATGTCGCGCTGGCTGGCGGCAGAGGAGAACGCGCAGAAGTTCGTGTACGAGTTGAGTGGCGAGCTCAGTCCTGCGCGCATCTCGCAACGTGTTGCCGAAGCAATTCCTTCGTTGCTCGATGTCACGCATGCTGAGTTGCTCCTGGTCGGAGACCCACCGCCCCGGCCGACTGGCACCGCCTCGGATCGCGGGGAGTACCCGGTTCGGTACGTGTCCCACGGTGAGCTTCACGAGATGCGGGTGGAAGACGCGCGCGACGGCGTCATGGTGTTTCCGGTGTGGGGCTCAGGTCGCACGATGATCGCCGCGTTGCGCATTGGCTCACGCGCGGACGGTCGCATGATCGATCCACCGGCGCGCGTGCTGATCACCACGATCTGCCAAGGCGTGAGCGCGGCGCTGTCGGCGGCCAAGGCGCATCTTGACTTGCGTCGGGCCGGTGAGGATCTCGCCGATGCGGAGCGCATCGCGGCGGTGGGGTCGCTCTCCGGTGGCCTGGCGCATGAAATCAAGAATCCGCTGGCCGGACTGAAAATGGGTGTGTACGTCTTGCGTCGGGATGGTGTCGATCCAGTAAAGCTGGAGCGGTTGGAGCGGGACGTGAGGAGAATCGACGACCTCGTGTCCGGGCTTCTGCGCTTGACGGGCGAACACCCCGAGACCGGGGAGAGTGATGAACTGCTGGATGTGCGTCTGGTCTCCGAAGCCTGTATCAACGACCTACGCTTGCATGCCGAGGATCGCGGCATCGTGATCGTCGAGGAGTACCCAACGGTGCCGGTGCTGCATCGAGGCGCGGCACTGCAGTTTCGGTTGATCGTGCTCAATCTGGTCGCAAACGCGATTGAGAGCCTGAGCGCCAGCGGTCGTGTGACGCTGGTACTGGAGGTATCCGGTTCCGCCACAACGATCACCGTCCGCGACAACGGTCCGGGCATCGCCGACGAGATCATCGGGCGGGTGTTTGACTTGCACTTTACGACAAAGCGAACCGGGACCGGGCTTGGGCTGGCGCTGGTGCGCCGCGAGGCGGAGCGACTCGGTGGGCACGTAGACGTTGCGGAAAGCTCCGCGCACGGTACGATGATGCGAGTGACGCTGCCTCGGAGGTCAGAGGCGATTCCTTCTGCGGAGCCGGAACTGCATGGCGCAGCCGCTGTTTCTGATCATCGATGACGAGCGGAATTTCCGCGAATTTCTCGGCGAGGCACTCGAGGGAGAGGGATACGATGTCCTCCACGCGGGAACGGCGCGCGCGGGAATGCAGGCTGCCCGCGAGTCATTGCCCCGGGTCGTGCTGCTGGACCAGAATCTTCCGGACCAGACCGGCCTGTCGCTCCTCCCGGAGCTGCGGCGTCTGCCGATCGTGCCGGTGGTCATTGTGATCACGGCGCACGCGGAAGTCGGCTACGCCGTGGACGCGTTGAAGGCCGGAGCATTTCACTACCTCCCGAAGCCGTTCGCCTTCGCCGACCTGCTAGACGTGTTGGCGCAGGCGGCCATTACCAGCTGCGACGTCGAACCGCTGCATGCACATTCGACCGCGATGCAGTCGATCATCGGCACATCGCCGGTCGTGGAGGAGATCAAGCGGCAGTTGACGCGCGTGGCGGCGAGTCCGGTGCAGGTGGTGCTGGTGCAGGGTGAGTCCGGCACCGGCAAAGAATTGGCGGCGCGCGCCATTCACGCAGCCAGCGCGCGACATGCCGCTCCGTTCGTGGCGGTGAACTGCGCGGCGTTGTCCGACACGCTGCTCCTGAGCGAACTGTTCGGTCACGAGCGCGGTGCGTTCACCGATGCACGACAGCAGAAGAAAGGCGTCTTCGAACTGGCGCACGGCGGAACGCTGCTGCTTGACGAGATCAGCGAAATGGGAGCCCGAGCTCAGGCCGCCCTGCTGCGCGCCCTGGAGCAGCGCAGCATTACGCGCGTCGGCGGGCAGGGTGAGGTGAAGGTGGACGTGCGGGTCATCGCCGCGACGAATCGTGACCTGCACCAGCTCGTCGGCGCCGGGCAGTTTCGCGGGGACCTGTACCATCGCCTGAACGTGGTGCGGTTGATTCTCCCCGCGCTGCGGGAGCGTGCGGGCGACATTGAGCGGATCGCCGAGCACACGTCGCGCGACATTGCCCACCGGTACAACGAGCCAGTGCGCCCGTTTACGACGGCGGCATGTGCGGCGCTGGCTCTCTACACTTGGCCAGGCAATGTGCGCGAGCTGCGCAATGCGGTGGAGCGCGCGTACGTGATCAGCGTCGGCCCGAGAATCGACGTGTGCGATCTCCCGGACGAGGTGCTCCTTGCGCGCGATCTGGTGACCGTGACGGCTCCCATCCCCACGACCGACTCGGTCTTCACCGGGTTTCAGGACGCGAAGCGAGAAGTCGTGGATCACTTTGAGCGCGCGTTTCTGCTATCCGCACTCAGGCACGCTGGCGGTAATGTGACGGTGGCAGCGGAGCGGGCGGGCGTACTGCGACAGGTGTTTCAGCGCTTGCTGCTCCGACACGGGATCGAGCCGGATGTGTTCCGCGATTCGACGCGCGCGCGGGGAAGGCAGCCGGACTGACAGCGGGACGACGCACCACGGGGAGTGCTATTACTGCACCTAATAAGGTGCCATTGCGTTCTCGCGACCGTCGCGCTGGATATCGCACGCCGCCGGGCAGATCTGGGCAACCGCCTTCCCTGCAACGACTTGGTCGCCGTCCACACGTACGTGTGTCGGACGAAGTCGAGCTGGCACACCTCGTGCCTTGGACGACGGAGATGGATGCCGTTTCGTCACCCGCTCTCTCCGCGAGGCCACAGTGCGGTTTTTCTCCGATGCTGCCGTAGTTCTGATTGCGACGCTGCTGCCTGCGAGTCCGGGGCTATTGGCGCAATCAACGCCTCCTGCGCCTGCGGTCCCATCGGCACTGACGGTCGATCAAGTGCTGTCGGTGACCTCGGCGCTTGGCGGACGAGACGCACCGATCTGGAACCCAGACGGAACGCGCGTGGCGTTCCTTGGCAGCATGGGTGGACCGATTGGCTTGTGGGAGGTCAGTGCGACCGGTGGCCTAGCGCGACAGCTGATTGCGGACATGTCGCTGTCCGGTGTGGGTTCGACGGCGTCGCAGAATCCACATTGGTCGCCTTCCGGTGAGTTCGTGGCGTATGTGTCGAGCAAGGGTGGCGCACCGGAGATCTGGCTCTGGTCACGGCGCGATAGCCGCGACACGCCGCTCACGTCTCTTGGTGGCCGCATCAACTCGATGAACTGGTCGCCGGATGGGCGTCACATCGCGTTTGCCGCCGACCGGTACGGCAGCGAGGACATCTACGTCGTCTCCGTTCCCTCAGGCGTGGTGACGCGCTTGACCAGCCACCCCGACTACGAGGTGTTTCCCACTTGGACGCCCGATGGTCGGTACGTGCTGTTCGACCGACTCGATGATCGGTGGCTCAATCACGATGTGCTGGCAGTGCCAGCGGACGGTTCGACGCCGCCACGTCTGGTCGTTCGTGAAGCCGACTTCTTCGATTATCGCGGTGGCACGGCATTCGGGTACGCCGACGTGTCGCCGGATGGAAAGCGCGTGATGTTTCGCTCGCAGCGGAGCGGATGGCTGAACTTCTGGACCGTGCCGATCGAGGGCGGCACGCCAACGCCACTGGTCGCGGAGCAGGCGGAACAGAGTGAAGCCGCGTGGTCCCCCGACGGGCGTCGGGTGGCCTACTTGTCCAATAAAAACGGGACCGTGCATTTGTATGTCGCGAGTGCGAACGGCGGTACGCCGCGCGCGCTCGTCACGCCGCGAGACGGTGTCGTCTCCAAGCCCACGTGGTCGCCGGATGGCACGCGCATCAGCTACACGCTCGGCACCACGACGACCGCAGCCGATCTTTTCGTGGTCGATATCGCATCGGGCAAGAGTACGCAGCTGACGTTCTCGATGCCGGCCGGACTCACTGCGTCGACCTTGGTGGCACCGCGCAAGATCACGTATCCCAGCGAGAATGGATACACGATCAACGCCTATCTGTATGAACCCCCCGGGTTGCAACCGGGCGAACGCGTGCCCGCGATCATGTGGGTGCACGGCGGACCCACGTCGCAGTTCATGGACACGTATCAGGCACAGGCGCAGTTCTTCGTGCAGCGCGGCTATGCGGTGCTGATGCCGAACATCCGCGGCAGCTCCGGTTACGGTCGCGCGTTCGAGGACGCCAACAACGGGTGCTGGGGACACTGCGACCTGAAAGACGTCGTCGCGGGCGCGAACTATCTCAAGACGCTGGCATTCGTGAACGGTGCCAAGCTTGGCATTCACGGCATCAGCTACGGCGGTTGCATGACGATGTCGGCGATCGCCAATGCGCCAGGAGTGTTTCAGGCCGCGATTCCCGAATCCGGCTACGGCGACTGGGTGAAGTTCCACGAGTGGAATGACGAACTGCAGCACACCAAGCTGCTCGCCTACGAGTTCGGCCCGTTCCCCGACAGCGCGGCGGTCTACAAGCGCAACTCGCCGATCTACAACGTGAAGCGCGTGACCACGCCGACGTTCCTCGTGCACGGCGAGGGTGCGCAGACACCCTGGCGTCCGGGGCAAGCCACCGTGCCGGCTTCGCTCGACTTCGCGCGCGCGCTGGATGCCGAATACAAGATCTTCCGCTACAAGGCGTATCCCGGCGAGACGTACTACGTGTACGGGCGGGCGAACGTGCGCGAGAAGCTCGACGACATGCTCACCTTCTTCGATCAGTTTCTCAAGGATCGTGTCTCCGACGCCCCGTCTGCCGCGCGCGGATCGGGGGGGGTCCGCTGATGCCGACACATGTGGTAGACGCGACGGTGACTGGTTTCACCGTCTGGGCGCGTAGCTCGCTTGCGGCCTGCGTGCTCGCGGGCGCGATGATCGGTGCAGCACCGTGCCTGCACGCGCAGGCGGGCGGGCGATTCGAGGTACGCTTTCCTGCATCGCTCAATGCGGCGCCGATCACGGGGCGTGTCTTCGTGTCGCTTTATCCGCGTGACGATACAGAGCCGCGCATCGCGTCGTATCTGTCCGCGCGCACACGAGTTGGTCGCATCCCGTTCTTCGCCATCGATGTGGAGCAGCTCGCGCCGGGCGCATGGGCCACCATCGACCAGAATTCGATCGGCTATCCGTACCCGAGCCTGCGTGACGTTCCCGCCGGCGACTACTTCGTGCAAGCCGTGTTCAACGTGTACACGAAGTACGCACGCGCCGATGGACATACAATCTGGGCGCATCAGGATCAGTGGGAAGGACAGCGCTGGGCGTTCGCACCGGGCAACCTGGTGAGCACGCCGGTGAAAGTGCGCGTGGACCCGTCACGCGGCTTTCAGATCCGCCTGGACTTCGACAAGAAACTTCCGCCGATTGAAGTCGAACCGGATACGCGGTGGGTGAAGCGCATCAAGTTCCAGAGTCCGATGCTGACGAAATGGTGGGGGCATCCGCAGTACCTTGGCGCGACCGTGCTCTTGCCCCGGGACTACGACGAACATCCGAACACACGCTATCCCGTAGTGTTCGTCCAAGACCATTTCTCGCTCGTGGCCCCCTTCAACTTTGCCACGGTGGACACGCAGTCCACGCCATCGGTCAACCTCGCCCGACCCGGGACATGGACCGCCGCCGAGATCGGGCGGCCCTCCGGCGGCGCCGGCAAGCGCGAATCAGGATTCGAGTTCTATCAGCAGTGGATTCGCGACGACATGCCGCGCATGATCGTGGTCAAGTTCCAGCATCCGACACCCTTCTTCGATGATTCGTACGCCGTGAACTCGGCCAACAACGGCCCGTACGGCGATGCGCTGCTGCAGGAGCTGATTCCGGAGCTGGAGAAGCGGTATCGGATGATCGCACAGCCGTATGCCCGTGTGCTGACCGGTGGATCGACGGGAGGATGGGAGTCGCTGGCGCTCCAGGTCTACCATCCGGATTTCTTCGGCGGCACGTGGCCGATGTATCCCGATCCCGTGGATTTTCGGCGCTACCAGCTTGTCGACATCTATCGCGACACGAGTGCGTTTCTGGTGCCGAATGCAGCACCCGGTGCGCCGGAGCGCATGATGCAGATGAGCCCCGAAGGTCAGCCCGTCGCCACGATGCGCCAGATCTCGCAGATGGAACTGGCGTCCGGAACCCGAGGTCGGTCGGCGGCGCAGATCGACATCTGGAGTGCCACATACGGCCCCGTTGGTGCGGACGGCTATCCGAAACAGCTCTGGGATCTGCGCACGGGAGTGATCGATCGCGAGGTCGCCCGGTACATGCGCGACAAGGGCTATGACCTGCGTCACTATCTCGAGACCAACTGGCCACGGATCGGTCCGTCGCTGGTGGGAAAGCTGCATGTGCTCACCGGCGATATGGACGACTTCTACCTCGGACCGGCCGTGTATCAGCTCGAGGAGTTTCTCGAGTCCACCAAGGCGCCGTACTACGGCGGCTCGTTTCGCTACGGCCGACCGATGAAGGGACACGGGTGGCAGCCCATGTCCAATGCCGACTTGCTGCGCGAGATGGCGGCGCAGATTGCGCGCAACGCACCGACCGGTGCGCCCGTGCAAACGTGGCGAGACGGGCGACCGCAAAAGCCCTGAACGAGGCGTCAGCCGACAACCGAACGCACGTCACTGCGCTGCATGCTCGGCGACGCAGTTGCAACAACGGTTCCCGAGCGTTTTCCATTCCCATCCGAGGACACGATGCACCTCCCCTGTCTGGCCCGCGCGGCACTGGTTGCGCTTTTTGCACAAGCGGTGCCCATCACGCTCGCTCACACCCAAGATCCGCGCTCGGTACGCTCGCTCAGCGGCCGCGTCACCGAAGAGGGGAGTGGGCTGCCGGCAACACAAGTGCAAATCGTGCTCGGTGCGGTCGCGCTGGGCGCCACGCGAGACGACGGAACGTACGTTGTGCGGCTGCCGGCGGGGCCGGTGACGGTGACGTTTCGGCGGATCGGATTCAAGCGCAATGAGCAGACCGTCGGGCCGAACATGACCACGCTCGACGTGGTCATGGGCCGCGATCTCCTGCGTCTCAGCGAAGTGGTCGTCTCCGGCCAAGCAACGGGAATTGAACGACGCAATGCGGCCACCGCGATTGCATCGGTGAGTGCGGCGGAGCTCAATCGCGTGCCCGCCCCCAGTTTGGAGACGATGCTCGCCGGCCGGGTGCCGGGCGCCGAGATATCGAGCAACTCCGGCGCACCGGGCGGCGGCAATCAGATCCGACTGCGCGGCATCTCCACGGTCATCGGAGCAGCCACTCCGCTATACGTGGTGGACGGCGTCATCATCAGCGATGCCACGATCGCGCCGGGTGTGTTCGCCGTGACCGGCTCCTCGGCCAATCCCGTTGCCGGCGGCCGGCAGGACAACGCGTCGAATCGCGTGGCGGATCTCGATCCGAACAGCATTGATCGCATTGAAGTGCTCAAGGGCGCCACGGCCGCATCGATTTACGGATCGCGGGCCAACAATGGTGTGGTCTTGATCACGACGAAGCGCGGTGCGCTTGGTAAACCCGCGTTCACGCTGACACAGCGGTTCGGCCAATCGGAGGTGGCGCGTACCATCGGGATGCGTCGCTTTAACTCGCAGGCAGATGCCGTGGCCGCGTTCGGCCCTGCCGTCGGTGCGTTGTGGAAAGAGGGTGCGTATTTCGACCACGAACGTGAGGTCTACGGGCAGACGCCGACCTCGTGGGAATCGGTGATGAGCGTCAGCGGCGGCAGCGCCGACACGCGTTACTTCGCCTCCGGGTTGCTCAAGGACGATGGAGGCATCATTGCAAACACGGGTTACCGAAAACAGTCGCTCACGCTCGGTCTCGACCAAACGATCAGCCCCAAACTGACGGCGCGTATCACCAGCAACTTGCTCGGCACCAAGACCGGGCGCGGACTCACGAATAACGACAATCGTGGCGTGGCGCTCGGGCAGGCGCTGTCACGTAGCCCGTCATTCATCGACATGCGCCGCAACGCCGATGGATCGTTTCCGCGCAACCCGGCGGCGCAGAGCAATCCGCTGCAAACGGCTGCGCTCAGCACGAACGAGGAAGTCGTCTATCGGGCGATTACCTCCGGCAATCTGACGTACAACGCCTTCACGCGGACCAGCCAGGACTTGCGGTTCATCGCCAGCGGTGGTGTCGACTTCTTCAATCAGCGCAGCAACATTCTCTCACCACCGGAGCTCCAGTTCGAGCCACTCGACGGACTGCCGGGTACGGCTGTGCGCTCGAATGCGCAGAGTCTGAACATGAATCTCAACCTGAGCGCGGTACACACGTATCGCTCGTCGGAAGGCGGACTGCAGGCCACGACGTCGATCGGTCACCAATACGAACAACGCGGGTTGAGCAACTCGCGTGTGGTGGCGCAGAACCTGATTGGCGGACTGAATAATATCGGTCGTGCCACCGCGGTGAGTGTCGCCGAAGACGTTTCCCGCACCAATGACATCGGCATCAACGCGCAGGAAGAACTGCTTCTGTTCGACCAGAAACTCTTTCTTGCGGCGGGCTTCCGTGCCGACCGCAGCTCGAACAACAGCGACGCCGACAAGTACTACTACTTCCCGCGTGCCCAGTCGTCCTATCGCTTCACGTCGCTGCCGTGGGCCTTTGAGGAGCTCAAGGTCCGCCTCGCCGTGGGCCGCTCGGGCAACCAGCCGCAGTTCGGCCAGAAGTTCACGGAGTTCTTCGGCGGCAACATCGCGGGACTGCCGACCATCGAAATCGGCACCGGCGCACAAACGGCCGACCTGAACCTGCGCCCGGAGATCCAGACGGAAGTCGAGACCGGCCTTGATCTCTCGTTGCTCAAAGGGCGGGCGGCGGTCGAGTTTTCGTACTTCAACAAACGCATCGACGACCTGCTCGTGACCGCGACGCTCGCCAACTCCACGGGCTACGGACTGCGGATCTTCAACGGCGGCTCGATGCAGTCGCGCGGCTATGAGGCCGCGCTGCGTGCGTTCCCGATCGTGACGAAGTCGTTCGAATGGAACTCGACCACGACGTTCTCGACGGTGAATGCCAAGGTGCTCTCGCTACCCGTCCCGCCGTTTCAGGCGCCGGGATTTGGTACGACGTTTGGTGTCTTCCAGGTCGAAGCCGGCAAGTCGCTCACGCAGATCGTCGGCAACGACTCGCTTGCGAACGGTCAAGGCATTGTGCGGCAGGTTGGTGATGCCAACCCGGACTTCCGGATGGGCTTCAGCAACTCGTTTCGCATCGGAAAAATCAACATCACGACGCTCTTCGACTGGCAGAAGGGCGGCGAAGTCATCAACCTGACGCGCTACCTCTGGGACTTGTCCCGGAACGGTCCGGATTGCAACGACATTGCCCCCGCGCCCAACGCGAGCAACGAAACCGTCTGTGCCCGGCGTGGTCGCACGTTCTCCCGACAGACGCGCAACTACATCGAAGACGCGAGCTTCATCAAGATGCGCGAGCTGGCGCTGACCTATGACCTGCCGTCCAAGCTCGTGCGCCGAGCCATGAGCCGTGCCGAATCGGCGCGCCTCACGCTCTCCGGTCGTAACCTGCTCATCATCACGGATTACACCGGTGTCGATCCCGAAGTCTCGAACTTTGGGAGTCAGGCAATCTCGCGTGGCTTCGACGTGTCCCCGTATCCGCCGAGCCGGAGCTTCTGGCTCTCCATCGACGTGAGGTTCTGATCATGACCACAATTCGGCATTATCGCCGTGGCCGGTTGTCCACCGCACTCTCCGCTTCGCTCGTGCTGTCGGCCATCGCCTGCGGCGAGATCGATGTCGCGAATCCCAACAACCCCAGCGTGGACGGGTTGGTGAGCTCGCCGACCGCGACCAGTGCGGGTGCGCTGGCGACCGGGCTGCTGCGCGGCACGCGTGCAAATGTCGCGGAAGGAATCCGCTGGCTTGGCGCGTTCGGACGCGAGGGGTATCCCATGTCGGTCACCGGCGCGTCACTGCCCGGCAGCGTCCGCGACCCACTGAACGGCAACGGATTTCCCGGCAACATCCTCTACGCCGACCCGTATCGCAACATCCGTTCGGCCAACATCCTGCTCTCGGCCATCGACGGCGTTGGCGCATGGACCGAGACGCAGAAACAGGCAACGCGCGGATTCACGAAGACGATTCAGGCGTACGACTTGCTGCAGGTCATCGTGACGCGCGACGCCTTCGGTTCCCCGCTGGATGCCAGTCTTGATCCCACGGCGCCTCCCGCGCCGATCGCCACGAAAGCGGAAGTGTACGCACGCATTGCCAGTCTGCTCGATGAAGCCCGGACGCACTTACTGGCTGGCGGCACCGCATTCCCGTTCCCACTCACGACCGGATTCGCCGGCTTCAATACGCCAGCGACGTTCCTGCGTGTAAACCGGGCGCTTCGCGCGCGCGCCGCCGTGTACACCGACAGCTGGCAGGTGGCGCTGACGGCGCTGAGTGAATCCTTTCTGAGTACAACTGCGCCGCTCACGCTCGGGGCATACCATGTCTTTACGACCAACTCGGGGGACATCACCAATCCGAACTTTCGACCGGACCTGCTGTTCGCGCATCCCCGGCTGCGTACCGAGGCCAAACTGCGCGCCGATGGGACGCTCGATCTCCGCGCGCAAACGAAGCTGATGACTGTCCCGACGTTCGTCGTGCAGAACATCAGCTCGAACGTGCAGTTCACGATGTACAACTCGGCCACGGCTCCAATTCCGCTGATTCGCAACGAGGAGCTGATCCTGCTGCGCGCCGAAGCCAACCTGGGATTGGGCAACACCGCGTTGGCCATTCAGGACATCAATTTCGTTCGTACCACCTCGGGTGGGCTTGCGCCGCTGCCAACCACATTCTCGGGCGACTTGCTCACCGAGCTCCTCTACGACAAGCACTACTCGTTGCTTTGGGAAGGCGGCAACACCTGGATCGACATGAGACACTATGGTCGGCTCGACCGTATTCCCGTGCGCGCTGCCGACCCACGGCTATTTCCCGCGATGCCCATTCCGGTCGCGGAGTGTCAGCCGCGTAGTCCGCAGCCCACGGGGTGCGGCATCGTCAACGGCATCACGCCGACTCCACAGCCGTAAGCCTGCGTTGTGCCGGACATCGCACAACGAGATGCCCGGCACGCGTCATGATCCTTCATGTCTCGAGGCGCCTCAGCATGTCATACACGCGTTTCTCAGTCGTCACCATTGGCGCCAGCATCTGCGCGATCGGATTTGCGCCGCTTGGTGCACAGCCGCAGCCACCGTCTCACGCGCTGAGCGCCGCCGAGGTCACCTCGATCCGGTCGATTGTCGGCGGCGTTGCGCCACAGTGGTCGCCGGACGGCGCTCGCTTGCTGATTGGCGGAGCGCTCGGTGGTTCCGATCTCTGGACGGTGCCATCGGCAGGTGGGCTGCCGAGTCCACTCGACATCCAGATGGGGGAGATCGCGTTCCTTCAGACGCATCAGCCGAAGTACTCACCGAACGGGCAGTGGCTGTCGTACATCTCCAACCGCAACGGGCCGGCCGAGATCTTCGTGCGCTCAGTGCGGGACGGCACGGAGTTTCAGCTCACGCGGCTTGGCGGACGCATCAACTCGTATTCCTGGTCGCCGGATGGCAATGCCATCGCATTTGCCGGGGACAAGTTCGGGCACTACGACATCTTCACGGTCACCGTACCTGGTAAGGCCGTCGTGCGCGTCACCAACGACACCCGCTATGACGTCTTCCCGTCGTGGACGCCGGACGGCCAGCGTGTGGTGTACGCGCGCATGGATGATCGCTGGCTCGAACATGAAGTGCTCGAGCTGCCGGCGTTTGGCGGTGGTCAGCCACGTTTGATCGTCAAGGATGCCGATTTCTTCGACTATCAGGCCGGTGGAAACTTCGGGTACTCCCTGGTGTCGCCGGACGGAACCACCCTGCTCTTTCGTTCGCACCGCAGTGGGTGGATCAATTACTGGCTGGTGCCGATGAATGGCGGGACACCGCGTCAGATCGCGGCCGAAGGGGCAAACCAGTCGGGCGCCCGCTGGTCTCCGGACGGTAAGTCGATCTTGTATCACGCGCTCTGGAACGGTACGCAGGACTTGCGTGTGGTTGCGGCTGCCGGGGGTGCCGCCCGCGTGCTCGCGAAACCGGACGGCATGGGCGTGATCAGCAATGCCGAGTGGTCACCCGATGGACGACAGGTGAGTTTCACACGTGAAACGCCTTCCGAAGCGGCGGATCTGTTCGTCGTTCCCTCCGCTGGCGGCGCACCGCGGCAACTGACAATTTCGGATGGCCCCGAGTACCTCGCCAAGCAACTGATCACACCGCGGAAGGTGTCGTACACGTCGTCGGACGGGCTCACGATCCAGGCCTATCTCTACGAACCGATCGTCGCGGCGGGCAAAAAGGCACCGGGCGTCCTGTTCATTCATGGTGGCCCGACGTCGTCGTTCAACGACACGTATCAGGCGCAGGTGCAGTACCTGGCGATGCAAGGCTACGCGGTCCTGTTACCCAACATCCGCGGCAGCTCCGGTTACGGCAAACGTTTTGAAGATGCAAATAACGGATGCTGGGGGCGTTGCGATCTCCTCGATGTCACGGCGGGTGTCGAGTTCCTGAAGACACTGCCCTACATCAATGCGAATCGCATGGGCATCACCGGCACCAGCTATGGCGGATGCATGAGCCTCGCCGCCGCCGCGTTCGCTCCCGGAGTGTTTCAGGCGGCGATCGCTGGTTCGGGATACGGCGACTGGCTGCACTTCCACGCCGAGCAGGAACTGCGTCACGTGAAGCTGGTGGAATACGAGTTCGGCCCGCTGCCCGCCGCGGAAGCCAAATACCGGCTGGCATCGCCGATCTTTTACATGAAGGACATCCAGACGCCGATCATGCTCATTCACGGCGTCGGTGCGCAGCTGCCGCGCTCCATTGCATCGGAGTTGTTCGCCGACCGACTCGAGATGAACTACAAGCCGTTTACGTACAAGACGTATCCCAACGAGAACTACTACATCCGTCGTCGCGACAACATTCAAGTCATGCTCGGCGATATGGTCGCCTACTTCGACCAACACCTGAAGGACGACATGAAAGAGCCAGCGCGAGCGAACGGTGGCAGCCGGTGATTCGCCAGATTGCGGCGCTCCTGCTCCTGACGCACACGCGCGTCGCCGCGCAGGGCACAGAACCACGCGCCACAGAACCACGCGCGCTCTCGGCGCAGGAACTCACTGGAATCCGCTCCGTCGTTTCCAGTGAACCGCAATGGTCGCCGGATGGTGCACGCCTGCTTTTCAGTTCGTCGCTTGGTGAAGGCGGGTTGTGGAGCGTGCCCTCCGGTGGCGGGTTCCCCACGTCGCTCAACGTCAGCACCGGTGGGACGGCGTTTCTCGGATCCGCGCAGCCCGAGTGGTCGCCGGATGGCCGTTGGCTGTCGTACGTGTCGACGAAGTCGGGTACGCCAGAACTCTGGATTACGTCGCTCGCCAACGGGCAGGGGCGACAGCTGACGCAACTTGGCGGGCATATCAACTCGTATGCCTGGGCGCCGGACGGGTCGTCCATCGCCTTTTCGAACGACAAGTCGGGCAACTACGATATCTGGATCGTACGCGTGTCGGACGGTGCGGTGCGGAGAGCGACGGACGCGCCGCTGCTGGAGGTCTATCCCCGTTGGACCCCCGATTCTCGCCAGGTCGTATACGTTCGGCTCGATTCCACGTGGCGGAATCATGATGTGCTGTCGATGCCGGCTGCGGGTGGCGCGGCGCGCGTGGTCGTCCGCGATACGGACTTCTTCGACTACCAGGCCGGTGGTGCATTCGGATACGTGCAGGTGTCGCCTGACGGAACGCAGGTGCTCTTTCGCTCGCACCGCAGTGGGTGGCTGAACTACTGGGTGGCACCGATGACCGGAGGTGCGGCTCGCGCAATCGCGCCGGAATCGGCCAACCAAAGTGGCGCGCGATGGGCGCCGGACGGTCGGCACATTCTTTATCTCTCACTCCACGATGGCACGCAGCAGTTGCGCGCGGTGCCATTGGCGGGCGGGGCCCCGCGCACCGTAGCCGCACCGTCCGGCATGGGCATGGTCTCGGCGGCCAACTGGTCGCCTGACGGTACACGCGTGAGCTATGTGCTGGCTTCGCCGGTAACGCCCGGCGACCTGTTCGTCGTGCCGTTCGCCGGTGGTGCTCCCACTCGCCTGACAAACTCCGACCCGCCGGAGCATGTGCAGCGGGCACTGATCGCACCGGAAAAGATCACGTACAAGGCGGAGGACGGCGTCAGCATCTCCGCGTACCTCTACCGGCCCCGCGGCCTTGCTCTGGGGGAAAAGGCGCCCGGTCTGCTGTGGATTCATGGCGGGCCCACTGCGCAGTTCAGCGATGGCCTGCAGCGTGACGTGCAATTCTTTGCTATGCGCGGCTACGCCGTGCTGCTGCCGAACATTCGGGGAAGCTCCGGCTACGGCAAGGCCTTCGAAGAGGCGAACAACCGTTGCTGGGGGCGTTGCGATTTGAAGGATGTACTGGCGGGGGTGGCCATTCTGAAAGCGTTGCCATCGGTTCGCGCCGATCGAATGGGGATCACCGGTACGAGCTACGGTGGTTACATGAGTCTGGCGGCACCTGTGTTCGCGCCGTCGGTCTTTCAGGCTGCGATCGCCGCGTCCGGCTACGGGGATTGGGTCCATACGTACGGTGAGCAGGAAACGCGACACCTGAAGCTGCTCGACTACGAGTTCGGGCCGTTTGCCACCAGTCAGGACGTCTATCGACGGAGCTCGCCGATCTACGAGGTGGAGCAGTTGCAGACGCCGATCATGCTCGTGCACGGCGATGCCACCAGCATCCCACGATCCGAAGCATCCCGCCTGTTCGCGGATCGCCTCGAGATGCTCTACAAGCCGTTCGTCTATCGCACGTATCCCAACGAGAACTACTACATCTCCGGCCGCGACAACACGATCCGGCTGCTCGAGGATATGCTCGGCTTCTTTCGCCTACACCTGAAGGACGGCGCGGCCCTTGGGGCAGCGAAGTAAGAACATTGTCGTCCTTCTACGGGGCTCCCAAGGTGGAGCATGCCCCGCCGGGACGAAGGCCAAGGCCCATGAGGCGCGCCTCCCACGCGAGTAGGTCGGGTATGCTGCCACCAAGGGAAAAGAGCGCCTCACCCGACACCACTACGCGGCTAAATGCCCAGATCGGTGGCACTCACGGGCTGGTCCTCGGTCTCTATCTGTTCCTGGCACGTCCGTCGCAGTTGCGCTGGGGCGCGACCGATGCCGAAGTCGCGCGCGCCATGCCTGGCGACGCACTCAGCGATCACCCGACGTTCCTCTCCACGCGAGCCATCACGATCGACGCGGCCCCAGAAGTCATCTGGCCATGGCTGGTGCAGCTCGGGTACGTACGCGCGGGCTTCTATGGCTATGACATTCTCGAGAATCTCGGGAGCCCACGGGGCATGCACAGCGCGGATCGCATCGTGCCGCACTGCAGCGACCGGCCGTCGGAGATCCGCTCCCGCTGAGCGCGGCGGGCGGGCTGATCTTCCACGCGATCGAGCCGAATGCGTATCTCGTCTGGTCGGGCGCGTCGGGCAGGTTCCCTGGGGCCTTCACGTGGGCGTTGTACACGGCGAACGCGACCCACACGTGACTGGTGAGCCGGATTCAGTGGAGTCATCACTGGACGCAGCCCCTCGCCCTGCTCATGGACCTGTATACCGAGTTTACAGACCATCTCGCGGTTCGGAAGATCCTGCGCGGCGTCAAGGACAGAGCGGAGGGACGCGTTGAATCGTTCGCGTGGCAAACGTTCGAGTTCGCGATGCTCGTCTGGGCGCTCTTCGCGTTCTTCGCGGCGATCTGGATGGTGCTGCGCGGTCCACTCAGTTGGCGTCGCTGGCTCAGCGCACTGATTGCCGGCGTAGCGTGGCTCGTCGTATGGTACGCGCCGATTATTGTAAGGCGTCATTGTGAGGCGACCCGAGAAGCCCGTGAGGGAGTGCGCGTTTGATTTCGTCCGGCGGATGAGTGACGATTGCGTCTCCGAGTGACATGAAAGTTCCTTATGGCATTGCGATCAGGCTCGCGGTCGTCATGGAAGCGCAGAGTGGGCTTGGGCTCCTTGCTTCAGACCAGTGCGTTTTGCCTGTTCGGGGCAGCGTTGCACTCGTTCTTCCCGCTTTACGTTGCGGCATTTCTGCTTGCGTTGATCGGACTGATTCTGACGCCCGCTCTCCCCTCATTGGCGTGTCTTATGCTGACCGGGCATAGACGATGGCGCCATGCGTGATGTGCGCAGCGCGAAAGCCAATACAAGCAGTGATGTACATCCACCAGCGGTAGAAGTCGCCCCATAAGAGCCGTTGGCGCAACACCGCAATTCCTCCCGCACGGCTGCAGCCCTTGTATTGACGATCCGCGTTCGCGGCGATGACCGCGCGCCTGGGATTGTCGTTCTAGGGAGGTGTCTGCTGAGGCCATGCGAGGCCACAGGCGTCGTGTGGCTTGACGGACACGGCGGCGCTCACGCTGCGTGCGCGCGCCGTGGGCCGCGGCTTTCGTTTGCACGCCTGCGCCACCAGCTCCGCCGCGTCGAGCAGATGCAGCCGTACCTCGCCCGCTTCGTCCACGGCGACGAGTCGCTTGCCATCAGGCGATACCGCCGCCTGCGTAACCGAGCGCGCATGGTCGAGGCGCGCCAGCGGTTGCGCGGTCGCGCGATCGAGCACAAGCACTCGCGCGCCCGACAACTCCAGACGCACCGGCGCCCCTCCCGCGTCGCATTCAATCAGGTCACGTTCAGTGAACTGGAGTCGCACCGTGTCGCTGACGAATGGTCGCCGCGTGCCGTCGACAACCAACTCGCGCGCATCGCTGCTCACCATGCAGAGCGATGCGACGTCGCGCAGGGCACGACCGATCTCCAGGGAGATGCTGTCCTGCGGGTCAGTGAGTCGCCATCGATGGAGCGTGTGCATCGCACCGGCGCGTGACGACTTCGCACGGTCGATCTCCTCGGCCACGAGGAACTCTGCGTCGGACGAGACGTGCAGCGCCTCCGGTGTGCGAGCCAAGGGGATGCTCGTCGGTCGTAGCGCATCGCCGGCCCATACGTGCACCGAGTCGCCGTACCAGGCGGCCACATGTCGACCGTCGCGGCTGATACCGATAACGCGGGCCGTATCGGCCGTCGTGATGACTCGCGCCGACGCCGACTGATCGAGTCGCACGACTCTCAGCTCCTTGCCCATGGATGCTGCGAAGACGCGTCCGTCGGCGCTCACGGCGATCGCCCGGGGAGCATCGGCCGTGTACAGGTCGCGCCACCTGGTGCTATCGCCATTCCATGCGCGCAGGTGCAGCACAGAGCTCGAGACGCTCAATGCAAGCACACCGCGGCGGTCGAATCCTATGTGGTGCACGACTTCGCCTGTTGGCAGTTCCGCTCCACTGGCTGCGTCACCAAACGCCAACATCTGTAACACGCGCGTTCCGTACACGGGCGATATGGTGTCCCCCACAAGGAGCAGTGGATCGTTGC
>Ga0105044_10003924_pt1 | contig 20424 bp, 17 predicted proteins | sample MAT01_FD_78092 | JGI IMG/M metagenome (GOLD analysis project Ga0105044, IMG submission 78092) | Freshwater microbial communities from Lake Fryxell liftoff mats and glacier meltwater in Antarctica - MAT-01 | ecosystem: Environmental > Aquatic > Freshwater > Ice > Liftoff microbial mat | place...
CATGATAGGCGGCGGCGAGAGCGCTGGCGAGGCCGTCGCTGGGACCGTGGGTTTGTTGGGTGACGAGAAAAACATCCAGCGCCTCCTCGAACCGGCGTTGGAGGAGGTGGGTGTAACCGTCAAAAGGGATGAGACCCTTGGTGCTGAGGCCGGCTTTTTGCGGGAGGTGAAATCGGTAGATCGCAAAGAGGAAAAAGAGCGCGCGCACGCGTTCGTAGAGGTTGTCGCTGTGCCGGCGGAAGGCGTCAAGTTCGCCGGCCTCGGCGAGGAGTTCAGGCAGCGTGGCGTGGCGGCAAAACGCGTCGAGCGATTGATCGCGTTCGGCGGGGTTGGTAGCGGTGATGATCGCGACGAGTTTACCGGCCATGAGAGGTGAGGGGGTGTCAGCGACGGTTGTGGGCGAGGAGTTCGAGGAGTTGCACGAGCACATCGTCGCGGTCGGTGCCGTGGAGCGTCAGGGCGAGTTGGGCGGTGAGCAGGCCATATTTTTCGCCGATGTTGTAGCGGCGGCCTTCGACGGCGAGCGCGAGGTAACGTTCACGGGTGGCGAGTTGGGCGAGTGCGGGGGAGAGTTGGACACCGCCGCGGTCGCCGGCAGCGGCGACGTGTTCGGCGAGGATCTCCATCACCAGCGGAGTGAGCACGTGCATTCCAAAAAAACAGAGGTAGTGGCCGGCGCGCAGACCGGGAATGATGAGACGTTGCTCGGCAGCGGTGGGCGTGGGTTTTTCGAGGACGTCCTCGATTTCATACAGGTGCGGGCGTTGCGGGACGCGTTGGCCGCCGATGGTGCCGTAGTACGGCAGCATGCTTTCGCGAGTGGCTTGAACGGCGGAGACGGCGGCGGATTCGGCCGTGGCGGTTTCGACGAGTTGTTGGGCGCAGCGTTGATCCGTGTCGCTGACGTAGAGGTGATCGCTGACGAGATGGAGAAACGGCGCGGTGCCGACGAACTGGCGGGCACAGTACAGCGCGTGGCCGTAACCGAGCGGCGCGGGTTGCTCAATGAATTGCAGCCGCCCCGCGAGCGCGCCGGCTGCCGTGCGGAACGAATCCGCCGCACCGGGGCTGATGATCAAGCCGATTTCTTCCGCGCCGGCACTGACGGCTTCTTCGAGGATGATTTGGAGCGCGGCTTTCGGTTCTCCATCGCGATCCACCAGTCGTTGGAGTGGGAGCGCGTGCGGTTCTTTGCCGGCAGCGGTGATAACGGCTTTTTTGATGTTCACGATTGCTATGCGAGTTGACGGTTAAATTGGCGGAGGGGGTGGGATTCGAACCCACGAATGCCTTGCGACATTACTGGTTTTCGAGACCAGCCCGTTCAACCACTCTGGCACCCCTCCGCGGGGCAATTGCGCGGTGAAAGTAGTCGCGAGGCGGCGGAAAGTCGAGTCTCAAACCGCGGCCGGGACTAGACGAAGCCGGCTTCGTCGAGCTTGATGGAGGTGGTGCTCGACGAGGTGGCGATGCGGTGGAGGTGGTGGAATTGACCGCCTTTCTGGAGCAACTCGTCGAACCGGCCTTCTTCCACGCAGCGCCCGCCGTCGAGGACGAGGATGCGGTCGGCTTGGCGGATGGTGCTGAGGCGGTGGGCGATGATGAAGACGGTGCGGCCTTCGAACAGCGCTTCGCAGGCGCGTTGGACGGCGAGTTCGGAGGCGACGTCGAGCGCGGCGGTGGGTTCATCGAGGATGACAAAGCGCGAGTTCAGCAACATGCAGCGGGCGATGGCGAGGCGTTGACGTTGGCCGCCGGAGAGTTGGGCGCCGCCTTCGCCGACGCGGTGGCGGAGACCGTCGGGCAGGGTGCGGACGAATTCGGCGGCACAGGCTTTTTCGAGGACAGCCCAGAGTTCGGCATCGGTGACGTCGGCGCGGGCGCAGCGGAGGTTGCCGGCGATGGTGTCGTTGAAGAGGTAGGGTTCCTGGAGGACGACACCGAAGAGCGCCCGGTAGGGGCGGAGCGGGAGGTCGCGGATGTCGGCACCGTCGAGGAGGACGGCGCCGGCGTTGGGATCGTAGAAGCGGAGGAGGAGATTGGCGATGGTGGTTTTACCGCTGCCGCTGCGGCCGACGAGGGCGACGTTCTGGCCGGGTGGGACGGTGAAGCTGAGGTCGCGCACGACCGGCAGCGTGGTGTAGGCGAAGGAGACGTTGCGGAATTCGATGGCGCCGGTAACGGTGGCGGGGAGGGTGGCGTCAGGTTTTTCGGTGACGGTGCTGGGCGTGTCGAGGACGGTGAAGAGTTGGTCGAAGCTGACGCGGGCGGTAATGAATTGGGAATAGACGCCGATGAGGCCGTTCATCATGCCGGTGAGGGAGGCTTGGTAGCCCATGAAGGCGACCAGCGTGCCGATCGGCATCTGCCAGTGGAAAATCATGTACGCCCCGCCAACCACCACGGCACTCGTGAGCAGATAACCGAGTCCCTCGGTGACGAATCCGAGCCGCAGCATTTCCAACTCGGCGTGGATGGATTTGGTGTGGACGGGCCAGGTGCGTTGCTCGAAATCATCGGCCACCCGTTCCTCCATCGCGAAAGCCTGGATGGTTTTCGTGCCGCGCAGCTTGTCGAGGATGTATTCGCTGACGCGGTTGGATTCATCGAGAAACTCCACCATCCGCGACCGGATGCGCGGCGCGAGCCACCGGCTGATGACGCAATAACTGATCGCACCGCCCAGGACGATGCCGGTCATCGGCAGATTCAGCCGCACACAGAAGAACAGGCCGAACACCAAGCCCACGATGTTGACCACCAACGTGCGGAAGATCGTGTTGACGAAATCCCGCGCCGCGCCGATCGAGCGGTTGAACACCCGGTCATGCAACAACCCGGACGGGTATTTCAGATGGAACCGCAGGCACAACCGTTGGACGTGCTGGAAACTTTGCAGCCGCAGGTGAAACACGAGGTCTTCGCGAAACCCCAGCGACACCTGCATCGCCACGTACCACACCAGCATCCGCGTAAACTGAACCGCGACGAACACGCCCATCGCCGCGAACGCGAGCCGCAGACTGTGTTGCGGAATTGCCGTATCGATCACGTACTTCGGAAACAACGGCATCACCGCCACCGCCACGCCGACCAGTCCCACCAACCCCGCCGTCAACGCCATGCGCCACCGATGCCGGCGCACCAACGGCCACACCCGCCGCAAAATCTCGCCCCACGAATAATGTCGGGTCTCAAACGGATCCGTGTCCGCCCCGCGCGCCACCGGCTGGTCCCATTTCATCCCGCCGCTCTTACCGCACGCCGGGGCGCTTGCGCAAGCCGTCACTGATCAGGTGGAACGCGAGCACCGTCGGCGCGGGGGTGGAAAGGGAAAGAGGAACGTGGTGAACGGCGGTGGGATGCAAGCGACGAGACTGGATGAGGGCGGATCCAGATGGTGGAGCGAGTGGTGAAGAATCCCGCCCGCCCGCGGGCTTCACTGGCAACATCAGATTTCACAAAGCCAGTGAAACCCGCAACACCCGGTGGGCTACTTCTTCTTAGCCTTCTTTACGACCTTCTTCTTTGCGACCTTTTTTGCTGCTGCCATGTGACACTCACCCCCATTTCCGCTCCGTCGGAGCTCCTTAGTGATTGCATTGTGAACTTGTCGCGGAGGTTTAGCCAGCCCAAACGAATCGAAATCGCAAAAACTTTTCCGCTGATGTTGCATGCGATGATGGCTCACACCGCTGCGAGCGCATCGAAAAATGTGACACACACCGCTTCAGCGGATGGTGCGCAGCGCGGTGGCTTCGGTGGTGACTTCGCGGACGCCTTGATGGCAGATTGTGACTTACCAATTTCTCCAGACGGTTGAAAACACTTGAGCTGCGCGAGAATGTTCTCGCGGGTGTTGTAGATGGAAATCACCACAACATTATGGAAACCCGCCCGCTCATACCGCGCACACTTGGTCGTAGATGTTCAGCAGTAATTCGTAATTCCGTTTGGCGGTGTAGTGCTGCTCGAATTCCGCCCGCGCCGCCCGGCGCAGCGCCGCCACCGCGGCCGGCTGTTCGATAAACCAATTCACCTGCGCAGCCAGATCGGCGGGATCGCCGGGGGTAAAATGTCGGCCGGTGCGCCCGTGTTCAATGAGGCTTTCCATGGCGCCCAATCGCGCCGCCACGACCGGCAGACCGCACGCCAGTGATTCCGCGATCGTGAGCGGAAACCCTTCATACCATTGGGAGGGAAAAACCAGCACCGTGGCCGCTTGCATCAGCGCCAAAACCTGCGCCGGAGTTTGTTGGCCGAGATATTCCACGCCGGTGATGGCGGCGGCTTGGCGGCGGACTTCGTCGGTCAGGGGGCCGGTGCCCGCAATCCGCAAGGGCAGTCGCGCGCCAATCGATCGCCAAGCCTGCAACAACGTGAGGATACCTTTTTCGGGAGTGAGCCGGCCCACAAACAATGCGAATCCACCCGCGCCGGTGCCCGGGGTCGGCGCGATCTGGACAAAGTTGGGTTTCACCTTTACACGCGACGATGGCAGGCCGGCTTGAATCAATTTGCTGCGGGCAAACTCGGTCAGGCAGATGTAGGCGGCGACGCGGTTTTGCCACGTGCCGAGCAAGCGATGGACGGTTTGAATCGCGGCGACGCCGGCTGTTTGGACGCGGGAATTGTGGTAGCAGGCGTGGCGGATGCCGGGCCAGGCAACCGACCGTCCCAAACAATCTTCACACGCGCGGTCGTCGCGGTAGCAAATCGCCGCCGGACAAAACAGGCGGTAATTATGCAGGGTCTGCACGACGGGGATGCGCGCGTCCCGGCAGGCGTAATAAACTGCCGGCGACATGGAGGGAAACCAATTGTGGATATGAACCACATCGGGCCGCTCGGCACGGAGGGTCGCGGCGAGCCGGCGACGCCAGTCGCGAGACCAGATCGCTTGGAGCGCCAATTGCACGCGCTCTCGCTGGTTGCTGGCGGTGGTCGGTTCCGCGACCACGGGGACGACGCGGTGACCGTGTTGTTCCAAGAGCGCGGTTTCGGCCGCAAACACGCCATCTTCACCGCCCGCTTGCCGGTAACGGTTGAAGACGCTGACGATGGTGAGCGGGGGGATCATGCGGTAATCAGCGGTTGGATTTCCTGGTGCAAGGCGGTTGCCACGGCGGGAGGGCGTAAAATCTCCAAACCACGGACCCGGTAAAATAGTGACGCAGCACCGTGTTAGTGGATTGAGCGCAGGGCCTGTTCATACATTTGACTCATGAATTTTCCACGATCTTCCCAGAGGTACAAATCCCGCACCCGCTGCTGACCGGCTTGCCCTAATTTTTTCTGCAGTGAGTCTTCATTTGCCAGTCTGATCATCGCAGCTGCCAAGCCATTGATCGTCTCGGTGAGGGAAGTTGGGGGCACGCGCAGCGCGGTGGCTTCCGTGGTGACTTCGCGGACGCCTTGATGGCAGACTGTGATTAAGGGCAAGCCGGCTGCCATTGCCCTAGCACCACACTTCCTGTCGTATCCCGTAAACTGGTGAACAGTAGCGCCCGATGTGACTGTAGGATTGCGCCCACATCCGCATGCGGCACGCCGCCTCGCCAATCAACGTGGGCGGAGACGCCGACGGCTTGGGCCAACGCCTTCAACCGAGGCATTTCCGGGCCGTTACCCAAGACGGTTAATCGCAGTGTCGGCACTTCGTGGATGGCCACGGCCAACGCACGCAAACCCAGTTCGAGTCCTTTGGTGCGCACCAACCGGCCGATCCAGACAAGATGCGGCTCCGTTGTATGCGGTGGGACACGGAGCTGCTCGGCGGCAACTCCGATCTCGGGCATGGGGTGAGTTTTGTGGCGAAATCGTTTCGGCACTTTGCGAGCCGTGTCTGAGTTCGCGACTAAAATTGCTTGGGCCATCGCGCAATTAATGTAAAACGCCGGGTTCAGACCTTGCAGGCGTACATGGAGTGAACGCATCAGCTCTGGTAGTGCTTGCCAACCCAGAACTCGCAAGAATCGGCTTGGAAATGTTTGTCCGCCCCCCAATGGACCTAAAATCAAACAGCGTTTGGTCCACCACCAAAACCCCGGGAAGATAAACGTGTTGTAGGTGACGTGATGGATGATGTCGAACTTCGGTAACTCCGCGCGTAAATGCCACCGGGCGCCCAGTTGCCACAAAACGTAGTGGAAACGCATGAACTGACTATTCCGGGTGAGGCGGCGCAAGAAAGGCGGGATGTCGTAGTACAACCAAGCGGGACCGTTGCCGGCACTCGCGGACGTTGCCTTTGTGATGGCCTCTCGAGTGGACGGGACTGTCAGCACGGTGACGTCATAATGCCGGCTCATTTCCTGCGACCATCTCCACCCCACACCGGGTTCAGAGCCTCGCCCCGGCTCGCAAGCGTAGGCGGATACCAGCACACGAATTCTGGGTGGTTGGTTCGGTTTGTCTGGCATGCTAGTCCGCGAGTCCCAATTCTCTCAAGAGCCCCTGTCGAGGAAACACCGGCGGCAACTGCCCCAAGCACACCTTCGCCAACCATCTTGACCCCAGCAACCAGCGCGCGCCGACTCCCAGTCCGATGCTGCCGAGCAAGCTGACCAGCCCGGCGGGAAAAGCCAAGAGCGCTTGCCAACCCCGGTACAACCAGATGCGATGCCACGCGTAACGCCATTGATAGAACGATCGGTTTGAAAACAAATAGTATTTCATCCAACCGCCCCGTGGCGCCGCACTCAACGCGCTGCGCCAGAATACGGTCAGGCAGCGGACTAATTCATGGTCTTGGGCGACTCGCGCGCGGGCATCCACGAGGACGCGCAATCCAGCGCGCCGCAACCGCAGCGTGTAAGGGCCATCGCCATAGTGGGGAAAGCGCTGGGCATCGGGCAATCCCACCCGGCGAATTGCCTCAACACGAAAACCAACGCAGTTGCCATTCACGCCATCGGCTTCGAGGAGGCCGGCGGTTGGCGGAATCGCCAGCGCGCGAAAATTTCTAAATCCCGGCGACTGGATATACTCCGGATACTTTTGCAAATAACAAACCGCCGAGGCGCATCCCACGGACGGATCCCGCAAATGAGCCAGCAACTTCGTGAAGGTTCCAGGATCAGGGCGGCAATCATGATTCAGCCAGAATAAAAACTCCGGATTGCGCCGCAAGGCGAACTCCATTCCCAATCGGATCCCGCCGGTCCACCACAACTGGCCGGTTCCCACCAGCACGGGGACGTGCGGGAAGGCGGCCGCAATTGCCGCCGCCGAGCCATCGGTTGATTGATCATCCACCACGATGATGTCGGCGAGGTTAATTTCTCCAAGCGATTGGAGGTGCTGGAGCTGCGCGAGAATTGTCTCGCGGGTGTTGTAGATGGGAATCACCACAGCCATCGCGGAAGTTGGTGAATGCGGGGTCACGCCGGATCCTCAACGCTGGCAACTGCCGGGGAATTGTCAATGGCCGCCTGCAAGATGATATCGAAGTTTGCCAGCCAATCATCAATAGCGGTGTTTTCCAACAGCCATTCCCTTCCGTTACGATCCAATTGCAGCCGTTTGGTAGTCGCCATTTTTTCGGAGCGTACCACATTCCGAGCGATTGCCAAGGCTTGACGCGGCTCTTGCAGAAATCCCGCGCGACCAGAAATAACCGTTTCGGTCAAACCACCGTCGGCCGCTGCCAACACCGGCTTGTGATTGTCATTCGTCTTTGGTCGTACCCGCCACGCTGCCGAGGGATTTGATGAAATGATTTTCTTTCGCGGCTTGCGTGACGAAAGGCGCCAACGCTCCATCCGATAACGCGAGGAGAGATGCCGCAAGATTCGATCCACGGACTTTTCCTCCCCACCCGGCTGGAGATAGCGATTGAAAACCTGCAATAGACAAGTATCAGTTTTGGCGATTGTCATGCTTTTCAATCCACCAGCGCAATCAGGCGCACGCTGGCGTGTGGCGGTTGAATATCCTCCTCAAGCAAGCATATAACGCATATTGTCGGCCAGACCCTGTATTGAAGGCAAAACCGCGCCCTCTGGCGCATGCACGGTATGAAGACAGTTCAAACTTTTGAGACGCGGTTGAACATTTATCAGCAGGTTCGCACTCCATGAGTGGGCGCGTTTCCATTGTCACACCTTCGTTCAACCAAGCGCGGTTCCTGCCGGCGACGCTGGCCAGCCTGCGCGCGCAAGACTACCCGGCCATCGAACATCTCGTCATGGACGGCGGTTCGACGGACGGTTCGGTGGACATCTTGCGGCAAACCACCGGCTTGCAGTGGGTTTCCGAACCGGATGCGGGCCAGGTCGCGGCGCTGAACAAGGGGTTTGAACGCGCGACCGGCGACGTGTTGGCGTGGTTGAATACGGACGATCTTTTCTTCCCCAACACCGTTGCCACGGCGATGCGGGCGTTGACGGAGACCGGGGCAGATTTGGTTTACGGCGACCTCGACATCATGGATGAATCGGGGCGCGTGCTGCGACAATCGCATGGCATCCCGTTTGATTACCGCGTGCTCTTGTACGGAATTAATTACATCGGCCAACAAACCGTTTTCTTTCGCCGCAGTTTGTGGGAACGCGCCGGGCCGTTGCGGGCGGACTTGGATAATGCGTTCGATCACGAGCTATGGCTGCGGATGGCGGCGCACGGACGCCTCGTGTACGTCCCCGGCTTGCGCGCCCAGATCCGGTATCACGCCGCCGCCAAATCCGTGGCCCGCGCCGGCGTGACCGCGGAGAACACGCAACGCATTCGCCGCGAGTATTGGGCGCGGGGCGGTTGGCCGGCGTGCTTTCAAAAGCTGCCGTGGTTTTGGATTCCCCACTACGGTTATCGCCTGAAACGGCAACTGCAGATTCAACGGAGGCCGGGGTGAGAACGGCCGGCTCATTCCGATTTACAGAGCCGGCGGGCTTCACTACCATGCGCGCCCATGATGCCGGCACTTGATTCTCGCTCCATTCTCGGCAGCCGAGTGGACGCGACCAGCTACGCGGACGCGACCGCCCGCGTCTTGGCGTGGGGGCAGGCGCGTGAGTCGCGCTACGTGTGCGTTTGCAACGTCCACATGATCATGGAGGCACACGACGCGCCCGACTATCAACAGGTGGTGAATCAGGCCGACCTCGTGACGCCGGACGGGGTGCCGCTCGTTTGGACATTGCAGCGGCTGGGCGTGCCGGGACAGACGCGCGTGTACGGTCCCGATCTGATGCTGCACGTTTGCGCGGCGGCGGCGGCGGCGAAAATTCCGATTGGCTGTTACGGGGGGACGCCGGAACGATTGCAAGAGTTGGTCGCGACGTTGCAGCAGCGGTATCCCGGGTTGCTCATCCCTTATACATTCGCGCCGCCATTCCGGCCGTTGACCGCGGAGGAGGACGCGACCGTGACGCGCGAAATAGCCGCGGCCGGTGTGCGAATACTGTTTGTCGGGTTGGGTTGCCCCAAACAGGAACGATGGATGGCCGAGCACCGCGGCCGGGTTCCCGCCGTGATGTTGGGGGTGGGGGCCGCGTTTAATTTCATCACCGGGCACGTCCACCAAGCGCCGGCGTGGATGCAGCGGCTGGGCTTGGAATGGTTGTTCCGGCTCCTCATGGAACCAAAGCGGTTGTGGCGACGCTACTATAAACACAACAGCCGGTTCGTCGTCTTGATCCTGTGGCAATTATTCCGCCGGCGCGGCTAATTGCTTTCCCATTCTGGACGTGCGTGATATTCATGGCGCCCATGAGCGAAGAAGCGTCACCGTCGAAGTTGGGTCGGGTTGACTCGTTGACGGCGGAACAACCTGCTGTTGACTTGACCGGGCTGGCCGCCCGCCCAGCGGCCCCGCGTCTGTACCGCATGCTGATGCCGCTTTTGTTGATCGCTTCGGATTTCGTCTGCTTGGCCGCCGCATGGGGTTTGGGAATGGTGTTGCGGTATGCCGTGAAGGGGCCGTTCAACTACCTTGATTATCTGCGTTTGTGGCCCTACTTGGGAATCTGGTTCGTCAGTTTCTTGATCATGGGCTTGTACCGGGGTCTCGGTGGTGGCGCGCGCATCTTCATCACCCCGGTCGAGGAATTGCGGCGCACCACGGTGGGGTCGACGTGGGCGTTCCTCACGTTGGTCACCGTCATGTTTGTGTTGCAAGGCGGACTGCTGTATTCCCGGCTGATTTTGCCGTGTGCGTGGTTGGGGGCGTTGGTGCTCGTGCCGTTTGGCCGCGCGATGGTGCGCGAGGCGTGCGCCCGCCAGCCCTGGTGGGGCGCGTCCGCGGTGGTGTTTGGGGACGGTAAACGTGCCCAGCAAGTCATTCGCGTTTTGCTGGAGCAACCGGAATTGGGCCTTAACCCCGTCGCGGTCCTGGCGGATTCCTTGCCACCCGGCTCCACCGTGGCGGGTGTGCCGGTAGTGGGCGAATTTGCCAAAGCCTCCGAGCTGGGCCGGTATCGGACGATCCCGTATTGCATCGTCGCGCTGGAGGAACACTCCAGCCAACGCCTGTATGAAATTCACAAACAATACGGCGGATTTTTCCCGCACATGATGATCGTGCCGGATCTGGGCGGGCTGGCGAGTTTGTGGATTGTGGCGCGCGACGTGGGCGGCATCTTGGGATTGGAAATCCGCCACAACCTCCTGATCACCACCAATCGCTGGATGAAACGCGGTCTCGATCTGGCAGTGGCCATCCCGCTGGGACTGATCACCGCGCCGTTTTTGTTACTGGCCATGGCGGCGATCCGGCTCGTGAGTCCCGGCTCCGCGTTCTACACGCAGGAACGTTCCGGCCGCGGCGGCCGCGTCATCCGCATCCTCAAACTACGCACCATGTATCAGGACGCCGAAGCACGCCTGCAACGCCTCCTCGCCAGCGACCCGGCGGCGCAGGCCGAGTGGCAACAGTTTTTCAAACTCAAACGTGATCCGCGCATCCTCCCCGGCATTGGGCACCTCCTCCGCAAGTTCAGCTTGGACGAACTGCCCCAGGTCTGGAACGTCATCATCGGTGAAATGAGCATGGTCGGACCGCGCCCCCTGCCCGGCTACCACCTTGATTCGTTCGACGCCGAGTTTCGCGCGTTGCGCGGCCGAGTCATGCCCGGCATCACGGGACTGTGGCAGGTCTCGGCGCGCAGCGATGGCGACATCGAAGTGCAGGAACGGCTCGACACCTATTACATTCGCAATTGGTCCCTCTGGATGGATCTCTACCTCATGGCAAAAACCATCTGGGTGGTCATCCGCAGCCGGGGCGCCTATTGACGGAGGCCATGCTTGCAGACCCGTCTCCGTGTCTTGCTGCTGGGCTACCGGCCACCGCCGTGGTTTGGACCGAGCGTCACCTACCAAGCCCTGTTGCGCTCTGATTTTGCGCGGCAGCACCACATCACCTTTGTGGATCTCACCGTCGCCCGAAACTTCCGTGATCTGGAACGCTTCCAAGTTCGCAAATTGTTCCGCTTCGCCGGCACGGCTCTCCAAGAAGTGTGGTTCCTGCTCACCCGGCGGTTTGATTTCTGTTGCGCGCCCGTCTCCCTGAATCGCAACGCGTTTCTGCGCGACGCCTTGCTGCTCGCGTTCGCGCGGTGGCGTGGCGTGCCCACCGTTGTGTACGCCCACGGCAACCATCTCCCGGCCTTTCACGACCGTTCACCGCCGTGGCTCCAGCGCGTCATCCGACGCACCTTTGAAAAAGCCGCTGCCGGCATCGTGCTGGGCGAATCGCTCCGCTTCAATCTGGAACGCTGGTTGCCGCCGGACCGGATCTTCGCCGTGCCAACCGGAATCGAGCCGGTGGACCTGCCAGCGCGTCAACTGCCGCCCACCGATCGCCTCACGATTCTCTATCTGGGCAATCTGATTCGCGAAAAAGGCTACCGCGTCCTGCTGGAAGCGGCGGCTCAAATGCGCCAGTCCGGCTCGTCACACCGCTTCATCTTCGCTGGCCAATGGCACGACGAACGCGACGCCCCAGTCGTCGCCCAATGGGTGCGCGACGCCGGCTTGGAAGACCAAGTCGAGTTCGTCGGCCCGGTCAGCGGCCGCGCAAAATGGCAGTTGCTCGTGGACGCCGACATCCTGGCCTTTCCCACCTTTTATCCCAACGAGACGATGGGATTGGTTTTGCTGGAAGCCATGCAAGCCGGCCTACCGGTCGTCACCACCCGCCGCGCTTCCATCCCCGAAATCATTCAAGATGGTGTCAACGGCTTGCTCGTCGCCGAACAAGACCCCGCCGACTTGGCCGAGAAACTCACGCGCTTGGCAGCCGACCCGGCATTGCGCCGGCGCATCAGCGCCGCCAACCGCCAACGCTTCGCCGACCACTACACCCACGAACAATACGGTGCCCGCATGACCGGCGTATTCACCGCCCTTCGCTACCCGGCGCGAGTATCTTTGTTTGGCGTGCCGATTGATAACCTCACGCTGACCGAAACGCTCGACCGCATCGAAGAATTGATCCGGCAGGGGCCGACGCATCAACACGTCGTCGTCAACGTGGACAAGCTCGTCAAAATGCAGCGCGACCCGGCGCTACGAGCCGCCGTGTTGCAGTGCGACTTAATCAATGTGGACGGCATGCCCGTTGTCTGGGCGTCCCGGCTCTTGGGCGCGCCGCTAAAGGAACGAGTCGCCGGGATTGATCTATTTATCGCGCTGACCCAGCGGTGCGCCGAGCGCGGTTTGCGGGTCTATCTGCTCGGCGCGGAAGAAACCATCGTCGCGCGCGCCGTCGAACGCCTCAAAGAGTTGGCCCCGAATTTAACGGTGGCCGGCTGGCGGAATGGTTACTGGAATGAAGCCGAGGAACCGGCCGTGGCGCAAGCCATCCGCGCGGTCCGGCCGGACGTGCTCTTCGTGGCGATTAGTTCCCCGAAGAAAGAATTGTTCGTGCAACGTTGGAAAACGGAGATGCAAGTACCGTTTGTCATGGGCGTGGGCGGGAGTTTTGACGTGGTTGCCGGCAAGGTCAAACGCGCGCCCCGTTGGATGCAACAGAGCGGCTTGGAATGGCTCTACCGGCTGGCGCAGGAACCGCGGCGGATGTGGCGCCGGTATTTGGTGGATGACTTGGCGTTTGTGCCGCTGGTCTGGCGCGAATGGCGGGCACGCCGCCGGTGAGCTATTTGGTTTTGACGGTCGCCGGCTGGCGTTGGTAGGGGCTGTGCAGGTTGAAATAGATTCCGCAGTGCGGCCGGTGTCCCTCGCGTTCGCTCAGGATGATCGTGATGTGCCGGTCGAGCGCAATGCCGTGACGCAGACCGGGCGCGCGCGTCTCGAACGCATCAATCGCCTTGGCGAGGAGTGACTCCAAACTTTTGACGCACTCGTCCGGCGTTTTTTCCAGACAGACGACAAACTTGTCGTACGTCCGCGCCGCCGCCGCGATTTCTTTCTGAAATTGTTCCGTCGTCAATCCCATGACCCTGTTGTAGTGCATCTCACCGGGCAGCGCAAGAACCAGCGGCTCAGCGCGGCGCATACGCGACGGCCAGCGCGGCGACGGTGTCCGCGATCTGCTTGCGCAACGGCTCGGGCGCCAACACTCGCGCGTGTTCGCCCCAACTCAATATCCAGCGCTGCACTTCCGGGTAGCTGCCCAACTTCAGCGCCAATTCGATCTCCCCATTCGCCAGTTCTTTGATTTTCTGCGACCGGTGCCACGTCCGTTCCCGCACCAACTGCGCGGCAAAACTGTCGAACCAGATGCGCACCTCTTTCGTCCCGCTGTTCGAGAAGACGCCAAAGCTGTCCCCCAAATGCTGCGTTACTGAAAAATCCGCCGGTCGCACAAATCGTTGACCGGTGGCACGCACCTCCGCCATCCGCCCCAGCACAAACGTCCGCAACTGTTGCCGGTCCAAATCGAAGGCGAACAGGTACCACTGATTTTCGATGCATCCCAAATGATACGGCCGCACTTTCCGCGATTCCTGTTTGGTGCTGCCCAGCTTTTGATACTGAAAGGTCAACTCCTGCGAACGCATCACGGCCCGGCTGACCGCCTCAAATTGTTCCAGATCCGCCGCCGTCGTGCCCAGCGAGCGGAACGAAATCGCCGAATCCAAATCCGCCCAGCGAAACGTCACCGTGTCCTCCAACCCCTCCGTTAATTTCTGAAAAGCCGCGTGCAACGGTTTCTCGAACGGCGTGCCCCGGTACTGGGCCAGCGCTTTCTCAGCGACGTACAACGCGATCAGTTCCTGCTCTGTCACCTGCACGGTCGGGAAATTCTCCACCGGCGCGGTGTAGTGAAACCCGTTCCGCCGAAAATCAAACTCGATCGGCAGATCCAGCCGGTCGCGCATGAAATCAATGTCGCGCTGCACCGTCTTCGGCACCACGTCCAAATCCAGCGCCAACTGGGAACAATTGGGCAGCCGGTCGCCCTTCAGGCGCTCGTGAATGTGCAGCATCCGCGCCAGCGGCGGACGTGATAAACGGTCGGCGGTTGTCACAGGTTTCTTGTTTGGCATCGTGTCTCCTTCTTACGTTTGGCGCTGATCCTACGGCACCGGCTCAGACAATGGCAGTCCCAGTACAAAATAAATTATTTGTTACCCTGAGACCGCCGTTGTCCCACCGGCTCCGTACAATGGCGCCCAACAACCAAAGGAGCCAACATGCATCGCAACCAACCTCGTTTCGTCGTCGCCCTCTTCCGTGAACGCTGCCGGGAACTGTTTCAAACCAAGCCGGCGCCCGCCAGTTGGTTTGATCCCCGGCCGAACCGCCGGGTCCGCTGCAACACCTGGCGCCGGGCGGAACCGGCGCGTCCCACGGAACGGTGATCGTCATGCCCACCGAATATTATCTCTGGCAGTGGGCCGACAACGACCTCGCCGGCCACCCGCACGCCGTGGTCGCCGGTCTGCAAGCCGGCGACTTGCCGCCCGCAATTCAGCCGTTTCTGATTCGACGGGCTTATGCCCGGCTGGCCACCGTTCTCGACCGGCATCGGGCGGAACTCAGTGAACGGGTCATCGAACCGGCGCCGAACCTGCCGGGGGGCGCGCATTACATCCGGCTGCGGCTCCCGCTCGGCGACAGTCCCGGTCTCGCCACGCACCTGCTCTGGGCGGGCTGGGATGCGAAATTGACGGTGTTCAACGCCACCACCCGGCGGCTCATCGGCTTGCCGAAACGCAACGTGGTGGAATCCACTGGTGGCCGGCAGTGGGTGGACATTGCCGTTGCCGACATCCCCGGCCGATTACATAAGCTCGCGGCGGAACCCGGTTTGGCGGCGCTCGCTTGCTATGATCGGGATGGCAACATGTTCCAAATCTGGTCACATGGCGGCCGGTTTGCGGTCGAGTGGCAGTTGTTGCCCGACCGGGATTTACACCGGCAACGAATTTGGGTGGCGGGCCGGCCCACGGCGGAACTGCACCGGCGCCGGCTGGGAACGTTGGCGCACGGACTGGATTTGTTTGCGACCGAACTGCTGGAGCTGGGGGATGTGTACCAACTCTGGAAGGCGTTTCTTGCAAACTCTTGTCCGCCGTCCAGTCACCGCTGGCGCGACATTACCCGGCTGCTGAATCGCCACGAGCAACCACTGCGGGGCCGGTCGGCCACGCCGGCGGTGTTTGGGCAGAATTGAGGAGCTAGTCGTGCTGGTGGCGGATGTCGCGGGCTTCGTAGAGATAGACGATTTCTTCGGCGATGGCGGTGGCGTGGTCGGCGATGCGTTCGAATTTGCGGGCGACGGTCATTAGATTCAAGGCGCGGGTGATCGTCGTCGGGTCTTCGATCATGAAACTCGTGAGTTCCCGGTGCAGTTGGTCATTGAGATCGTCCACCTTATGATCGCGGGTGATGGTGGCGCGGGCCTTTTCGGGAGCGGCGTACACGAAGGCGTCGAGCGCATCGTGGATCATACCCATGGCATGATCGGCCATGCGGGGGATGTCCACGAGCGGTTTGAGCAGGGGCTCCTTGTTCAAGGCCAACGCACGGTGGGCGATGCTGACGGCTTGGTCGCCAATGCGTTCCAGTTCGGAAGAAATCTTCATCGCCATTGTGATGAAGCGCAAATCACTGGCGAGCGGTTGGCGGAGGGCGATCAGCTTGATACAGCGGTCGTCAATCTCCACTTCCAGTTGATCGAGCAGATTGTCGCTCTCGTCCACTTTGCGGGCGAGGGCGTCGTCGCGCTCGACCAATGCTTTGAGGGCTTCAGCCACATTCTGGGTGGCGATGGCCGCCATGTTCAGCAGGGCTTCTTTCAGTTCGGCGAGTTGTTGGTCAAAATGACGTTCCATGGGAGTGTTTCGTGGGGAATGATGTTGTTTGCCGTCGCTCAGCCAAACCGGCCGCTGACGTAATCCTCGGTTTGTTTCTTGCCGGGGTTGGTGAAGATTTTTTCGGTGGCGTCGTACTCGACGAGTTTGCCGAGGTAGAAGAACGCGGTGTAATCGCTACAGCGCGTGGCTTGTTGCATGTTGTGCGTGACGATGATCACGCTGTATAGCCCGCGCAATTGATAGATGAGTTCCTCGATCTTGGCGGTGGCGATGGGGTCGAGCGCGCTGCACGGCTCGTCCATCAACAGCACTTCCGGTTCGGCAGCGATGGCGCGGGCGATACAGAGGCGTTGTTGCTGGCCGCCGGACATTTGCAACGCGGATTGATGGAGCCGGTCTTTCACTTCGTCCCAGAGCGCGGCGCGTTGGAGACTGCGCTCGACGGTTTCGTCGAGGATGCTTTTGCGATTTTCGCCGTCAATCCGCAGCGAATAGATCACGTTCTCGTAAATACTCATCGGGAACGGATTGGTTTTCTGGAAGACCATCCCGGTGCGTTTGCGCAACTCGATCACATCCACATCGCGTCCGTAAATAGACCGGCCATTGAGCAGCATGTCGCCGTCAATCCGCACGATGTCCACCAAATCGTTGAGCCGGTTGATACAGCGGATCAACGTGGACTTGCCGCAGCCGGACGGGCCGATCAACGCGGTGACTTTGCCTTTGGGAAAGGAAAGATTGATATCGAACAACGCCTGCGCCGCGCCGTACCAGAGATTAAATTGCCGGACTTCGAGGATCTGCTCCTCGTCTGCCACGCGGGGGACGGTGGGCGGCGGGGTGGGAGCGGGTTGGCGGTCGCGCGGACCCGCTGCTGCGGTGGGTTTTTCCAACACGGTGGTCATGATAATCGCTTCTCCTATTCCGTTCAATTCATTCTAGAACTGCGCCCCAATGTACCGGCGACGAAGGCGGTTGCGGATGTAAATCGCGCTGAGATTGAGCAGGCCAATCAACAAAATGAGCAGCAGAGTCGTGGTGAACACCATCGGCTTGCCGGCTTCGCTGTTCGGCGATTGGAATCCCACATCATAAATGTGGAACCCGAGATGCATGAAGCTCCGGTGGAGATGCAAGAAGGGCCAATGACCGTCCACCGGCAACTCCGGCGCCAGTTTGACGACGCCCGTAATCATCAAGGGCGCGACTTCGCCCGCGCCCCGCGCCATTGCCAGTATCAAGCCCGTCATCACCCCCGGCATCGCCCGCGGCAACACGATGCGCCGGATCGTCTGCCACTTGCTTGCGCCGCACGCATAACTGCCTTCCCGCATTGAGCCGGGCACAGCGGCGAGCGCTTCTTCCGTCGCCACGATCACGACCGGCACAGTCAACAACGCGAGCGTCAGCGACGCCCACAAGACCCCGCCGGTGCCGTAGGTGGGTGACGGCAGGCGCTCGGCGAAAAACACATTGTCAATGGAGCCGCCGACGACGTAACAGAAAAATCCGAGACCAAACACGCCGAACACAATCGAAGGCACGCCGGCTAGGTTGTTCACGGCGATGCGCACAGCGCTGAGCAGGGGTCCTTGTTTGGCATATTCGCGCAAGTACAACGCCGCAATCACGCCGAACGGCGCCACCGCCAACGACATGATCAGCGTCATCATCACCGTGCCAAAGATCGCCGGCAACACGCCGCCCTCTGTGTTTGCTTCGCGTGGTTCGTCCGTCAGAAATTCCACCCACCGGCTGCCGTAAACGCCGAGTTGCTGGAACCAGTTCAGCCGGTTGGCCGGGTACGCGCGGACGATCTCAGAGAGTTTGATTTCTTTTGTTCGGCCGCCGATCTCGCGCAGCAACAGCGTGGTCCGGGCGTCTTCCGTGCGGATGGCCAACACGCGGGCACCGATGGTCGCATATTCCGCCTCCAAGACGCGTTCCTGTTCCGCCACGCTCGCCGCCACGTCGCGAAACCGCGCCGAGTCGCGACCCGAAAGCAATTCGGCGCGCCGGCGTTCGAGGCGCAACTTCTCGATGCGGGCGTTCACCGCCCCGATCTCGCTCTTCTCGATGTGGCGGGTTTGATGATACCGGTCGCGCGCCGCTTTGTGGAATTCACGGAACTTCGATTCCGTTGCGGCCGGTTCGCTGGCCACCGCCACGCCATCCACGCGCACCTCCTCCATGAACCCCACGAACACGCCCCATTCCTGCCGCTCGAACATCCACGCCTCGAGAGGGAATTCGGTGCGGGCAATTTCGTGGGAATTGATCCACTTGAAATGATCGCCCGTCAAATCGAAGTTGCCCGTCCGTAGCAGTTTGCGGGCGGCCACGTTGTCGGTGGCCCGGAGCGTGGCGGCCGCCTCGGCCGGCAACGCGGCGATTTGCTCGGGACTGAGGCGGAAACGCTCCCCGCGCGTTACTTCCCCGAGATACGTCGCGCCGGTGGTGGTGGTGGTTTGGGCGAGCCGTTTGGGCCAGAACGTCATCGTGCCATTGAAAATCACCAGCAACAACAAGCCGGCGATCATCAAGGTGGCAAGCGCCAGACCGCCGCCGGTGAGCCAGACCATCGGCTCGCCGCGCGCCGTGAGATTCGTGCGGCGGGGGCTGTGACCGTTCATAATTGATACGCTCGCTTCCGAAACCGCATGCGAATGATTTCGGCCACCGTGTTGAGGAGGAAAGTGATCAAGAACAACGCCAGCGCGGCCAGGAACAACATCCGGTACAACGTGCCGTCCTTGACCGCCTCCGGCAGCTCGACCGCGATGTTGGCCGAGAGGGCGCGCAGCCCGTTGAAAATGTTGATGTCCATGATGGGCGTGTTACCGGCGGCCATGACCACGATCATCGTCTCCCCAACGGCCCGGCCCAAGCCGATCATTACGGCGGAAAAAATCCCGGACATCGCCACCGGCAGAATGACGCGCACGGCCGTTTGCCACGGCGTCGCGCCGCAACCGAGTGATGCCGCACGCAAATGCTCCGGCACGCTCGCGAGCGCGTCCTCCGAAATCGTGTAGATGATCGGGATCACGGCAAACCCCATCACAAAACCGACCACGAGCGTGTTACGTTGGACATACGTGCCGAGCAACGACGCGCGCGGATCAAATCCCAACCCGTTCAACAGCGCCCCCACCGCCCACGCCAACGTGGTGGCGGTCGCGAGGATGATGATCAGTTTGGCCAACTCAATCAAGCCGACCTGCACGCGGCTCTGATGCGATTGGCCGCTGAATCGCTGACTGAGGAAGCGGCGTTGCGCGAGCCAGACCGCCAACAACGCCCACGGCCACGCCAGCAACGCGAGCAGCGACGTGCCGGTGCCGCGCCGGCCGTTCAGCCACGCCTTGAAATCACCGGCAAACAGCAAGGACTCAACCGGGCCACTCAACAACCGCGCCAGCCACGCGCCGGCAACGACCAACAGGAGCAACATCACAAACTGCTGCCAGCCGGCGTACCGCACCAGCACCCGGTTGGGGAGCATTTGCCAAAGATACCCAAACAACAACACCGTCAGCGGAATCACCGCAAACGCCGTCAGCACCGCCATGATCCAATGCTCCACAATCGGCGCCAGCACCAGCGCCGCGATAAAACCGAGGACCACGCTGGGCAGCGAGGCCATCGTTTCAATCGTGGATTTGACCGGCGCGCGGATCCGCTTGTCGAGAAACTGCGAGGTGTAAATCGCGCCGAGCAACGCAATCGGGATGGCGAACATCAGGGAATAGAACGTGGCTTTCAAGGTGCCGAAAATCAGCGGAACCAGACTGAACTTCGGCTCGAAATCATCGTTACCGCTGGAGGATTGCCAGGTGTATTCCGGCTGGTTGTAACCCTCGTACCAGACTTTGCCGAAGATTGTCCGCCACGTCGTTTCGGGATGCGGATTATCCACCGGCCACAACGTCGCCTGGCCGGTGGCGTCCACGGCAAAAATCCCATCGGCTTTCGGGGTGACTTGGAGAAACCGCACCGCCCCCGGCGTTTTGACTTTGCCCAACACCTGCTCGCTCGTCATGTGGCGGAGAAAAATCTCGCCCTGCGTTGTCCCGGTCAACAATCCCTTGTCGCGGGTCGAAAATCCCGTGGCGCTGACCGGTGCCGCGTGTCCTTCGAGCCGGTGGGCCGGCACCAACTGATAGCCATCCACCGTGCCGGCTTGAGCGCGTTCGGC
>Ga0105044_10003925_pt1 | contig 20422 bp, 15 predicted proteins | sample MAT01_FD_78092 | JGI IMG/M metagenome (GOLD analysis project Ga0105044, IMG submission 78092) | Freshwater microbial communities from Lake Fryxell liftoff mats and glacier meltwater in Antarctica - MAT-01 | ecosystem: Environmental > Aquatic > Freshwater > Ice > Liftoff microbial mat | place...
GTCGGCCCGCTGCTGCTCGGTGTCGGCCCGCTGCTGCTCGGTGTCGGCCCGCTGCTGCTCGGTGTCGGCCCGCTGTTGCTCGGCGTTGGCCCGCTCGCTGCCGGTCGCGACCAGGGTCTCGCCTTCGAACCAACGCAGCCAACGGGCGACCATGCCTTCGTAGGCGCCTTCCCAAGGACGCAGCGACAACCCATCGAGACGGCTCAGCTCCCCGGTGGTCATGGGAATGTAGCCGCTCGGACTTATCGCGTAGGCCATGAGCTCCCGCTCGCGCAGGAGGCGCTCGGGATCCCACACGACGAAGTACGGCACACCCATACGCTCGTAGCCACGCTTGCGTTTGCCGAGCTCGCCGCCGCGCTTGTTGGAGACGACCTCGATCACCACGTCGGGTGCCTTGCCCATCTCCCATAGAAAGTAGGTCTGATGCTTCTTCTCGTGTGCCGCATCGGGGTGCACGCTCACGTCGACACTGACGAGCACATCAGGCACGAGCGGCGGGTCATGCGCGGTCGCGAAGACGCCGACGTTGGCGGTCGCAAGGAAGGGTCGATAGCCGCCCTCCCCCGAACGTGGCCCGGGCCATGAGCTGTACAGCGACTCAGTGAGGAGACGCTGCTGCTTCTCCGAGTACATGTTGTCCACGGGCTGATCATCCTCGATTTCGATGTGACTGATGTCGGGCCCTTCGACCTGAGAATTCCAGCGGGGATCGGGCTCGGTGGGCGTGGTCATGGCGGTAGCGTCCTGTGGTCGGGTGGCCGTGTCAAGGGTCGGGTGGGCTCGCGCCGGGCATCCAGCCGACGCGGCTGGCACGCGTCAGCGCCGCCACCGGAGCCTCGATGAACTCGAGGTCGAGGAAGCGCACGCGTCCATCCCAAGCCCCCGAGACGAGCCACCGCCCGGTCGGATCGAGGGTCAGCGCGGTGACCGGTTCGAGGTGCAGTGACACTGTCGCGCGCAGATTGCCGCCCCAGTCCCAGACGAGCACGTCGCCAGCGCGGGTGCCGGCGGCCACCCAGCCGTGCTCGAGCTGCGCGGTCGCGACGACGCGCACAGGCTCGCCACGCGGCAGTGCGAAGACGTTGCGGACCGAGCAGTCGCCGCGCTGCGCGAGCACGTGCCGGGCCTGGGTCGTGAGCACGATCGGGCCGTCGGCTGTGGCCGCGAGACCGACCGCGGAGGCACCTTCGTCAGGACACGTGAACAGCAAGAGCGGCGGGCCACTCAGGTCCCAGACCGCGAAGCGGGACGGCATCGAAGTGAGACTCACCAGCAGATCGTCCGCGCGCGCGACATCGACGACACGCTTGTCATCGAGGGTCACGAACTCGGCCCGCCCCGTAGGTGACCCGGGTAGCTCGAGCTCGAGCGCCACCCCGGTCGGGGCGCGCACGAGGCGTCCATCGGCGAGGCTCAGGAGGCGTCGAAAGCCTCGCATCTCGAGGAATTCCGGGTCGGTGGATGCGGCCACGGGCGGCGCTGGCAGGTCACCTGTGTCCTTCTTGGCGACCGCGACGATGACGTCCGGCCCGCGGCGCACAGCCCCTTTGATGATGCCGGCATCGGGTCCGCTCAAGGTCGTGCCCGCGAGCCAGGTGCCGTGCTCGCTATCGATGACGGTAACGGAGCGTTCGTAGGTCGCGAGCAAAGTACCGTCGCGCGCGAGGTCTAGCGCTGTGACGCCAGTGAGGCCATCGAGCCCCGCGACCGCGCCGGGCGGTACGCGCCATAACGAGAGGTGCGCGCCGAATGTGGCGACACGCCCCTGCCCGAGCAGTGTCGCCCAGCTGCTCTCGTCACGCGGCAAGCGCCCGATGAGGGCAAGGCTCGAGGCATCGAGGATGGCCGCACCACCCGAGTCGAGGCGCGCCAGCACGAGCCCGCGTGATGCATCGATGGCAAGCGAACGCACCATCGTGTCGGGGCTGAGCTTCATGCGTGCAACGACGGAGCCCGTTGCGACCTCGAGGGCCACGACCTCGCCACGCGTCGAGCCTACGAAGAGTCGGGCCGGTCGCCGTGCGTCGGCCGCGAGCCAGGCGGCGGCGGCATAGTCGCGCGTGATCGACGCGAGGCTCGTCGCCACGGTACGGGTGCCGCCCGCGTCGCGCACATGCAACGTACCGTCGAGGCCGAGGGCTGCGAGCGTGTCGGCATCGCCGCCGGCGCTCTGGAAGGCCTCCTTGTCGCCAAACTGGAGGCGCCGTGTCGCGTCCTTGGAGACGATGGCAGCACACATCGTGGACACGTCGAGCACCCGCTCGCCGAGCGGCACGAGCACCGCGGAGCACCCTTCGAGCTGCGTCGCGTTGCCGGTCGCGAGGTCGACCCGCGTCACACCCGCCTGGTCACGGCGCGTGAGCCAGACCGCGTCGTTGCTGAGGGTTGCGCTACGATAGAGTCCATTTGCCGCGAACACGCGTGCGCCGATGCGTGCGCTGGTGCCCAGGAGGTCGAGCGCGTAGACCGCGACGTGGGTACGCTGACCGCAGAGCACATGGCGCGCATCGGGCGAGACGGCGAGGTCGCGGCATTCATCGTGCAGCGCGGCCGCCGGCAGCGCGCCGAGCAGCTCGAAGCGGGGTGCACGCGCGAGGGCCGCGAGAATGCCCCGGGCCTCCGGGCTCGCTTGTAGCGCGAGCACGTTGATGGCGGCGCGCTCGGCCTCGGGTCGCTGGCCGGCCGCGTGCTCGCCAATGGCGACGGTGGTCTCGGCACGCACGAGGGCGGCGGTGCGTTCCTCGCGCGCGGTGACGGCCTCGTCGCGCTCGGCCCTGATGCGGTTGAACGCGAGCGGCAGGCCGATCATCAGCGTCACGAGCACGGCGGCCGCGATCCCGAGCGGGAGTCGCCGGGCTCGTACGAACCGCCGCAACGCATCCCAGGCGCTGTAGTCATGAGCATTGACGATGCGGCCATCGAGGAAGGCCGCGAGGTCGTCGGCGAATGCGCGCGCATCCGGATAGCGGGCTTCGGTGATCGTCGCCAGGCTGCGCTCGAGGATCGCCACCAGCTCGGGCGGCAAGCCAGCCCCGTCGATCGCCGGCCGATCCCCGCGGCGAATGCTTCCGAGGATTCTGTCCGCATCCTCCTCCGGCCAAAGCGGTCGGCGCATGACGAGCTCATATAGGATCGTGCCGAGCCCCCACACATCGACGGCCGGCGTGGGACGTTCACCGCGCGCCTGCTCGGGACTCATGTGGCGCGGCGTGCCACTCACGCCACCGATCGCATCGTCGTCGGCCAGCACCACAGCGAGCCCCCAATCGATCACCTGGGTCTCGCCGAACTCGCCGACCATGACGTTGTCGGGCTTCACGTCGCGGTGCACGACACCGCGCGCATGCGCGAACGCCAGCGCTTCGGCCAGGGCCAGCCCGTGGCGCAAAGGCCTGAGCGAGGACGCGCGCCGGAACGCGAGCGGCCCGGTCGCGGGATCATAGATGAGCGCGCGCAGGGTGCGGCCGCGCACATAGCGCGTCGCCATGCGCAGCGCCCCGTCGCTGGCGACCAGGTCGTAGACCGGCACGATGCCCGGATGCTCCAACATCGCCAGCACGCGCGCTTCGTGGCGAAGGCGCACCTGCCCGCGTGGGTCGTCAGCGGCGACTACTTTCCAGGCGACCTCACGCGCGAGATGCCGGTCGCGCCCACTGACGACGACGCCTTCACCGCCGCGACCGAGCGTGCGTGGCGTCACCGCGGGATCCGGGCCCGGCGCGACATCGCGCGACATCGCCGGGTCGTCCCAGGCGGTCACGTCAGGTCTTCGACTTCGTCTTCGGGCCCGAGCTGGAGCTCGACCAGGCCACGATGCGAAGGTCGCACGAGGTCCGAGCGGATCCCCGCTTCACGCAGCCGCATGCGCACGCGTGTCATCAATTGATCCCAGCGCTGGCGAAGGGCCGGTGTGGTGGTGTCCTCGCTCGGCCAGAGCAGGCGGGCGACCTCCTGCCAGGCGATCGGCGCGCCGATCTCGTAGAGTTCGGAGACCATCCGCGCGGCGATCCCATCGAGCACCACGCTGCGTCCATCAGCGCCGTGGATGCGCACGAGGTCGAACTTCAGGATGAGCTTCAAGCGCGTCTCGAAGCGACCCCGATCGCGGGTTGGGCGTGCTTCGAGCATTGCGCGCGGCACGAGGTCGAGGCGGAAGTGGATACCGTCGACATCGAACCCGTCACCGGGGACGAGGCGCCGATCGACGAGCCGAGCTTCGTCGTCGGCGAGGCGCAGCACCGTGACGTCGTCCTCCGACCAGACATGCGCCGCCGCCGCCGGGTCGAAGCCGGGACGCAAGAGCGACGGGCTCGCCGGGAAGATCGCAACGACGCCGTGGGTGCCGATCGCTTCGTCGGGGAGGTCGACCGGGATCAGCGCCAGCACCTCGCTCGGCAGGTCGACCGCCACGACGGTCAGCCCGAAGTAGCCGGCGACGGTGATGCGCAGCCCCGGCGAGAGCACGACATCGGTCTTGGGCTTGCCATCGACCGAGAGCCGGCCGCGCAGCGCCAGCAGCTTCAGCTCGGCGCCTCGCAAGGACACCATGGCGTGCGCCTCGGAGACGCGTGGATCCTCGATGCGCGCGGCGGCACGGGCCATCCGGCCCACGATGTCGCCAGGCGCGAGCTCGAGACGGCGTCCGTCATCAAGGAGAAATGTGACAGCAACCTGCAAAACTTACAGAGGTTAAGGCGGCGCCGGCGATCGCGCAACCCACGCGTCGCAAGCCCCCTGCCGCGCGACCGTCGCGACCCCGCTTCCGGAGGCGTGGCAGCGCCGTCTCTGAGCGCTCTCTGACGTCGCTCAGGCGGTGATTGCGCGGCCATTCTCGGGGGTGCTAGCCCTGTCTTGGTCGGTCCGGCGCCCCATCGCGGGCGTCCTCGAAACGCTTCTTTGGAACGGAACATGACCACGAGGTCGCGCACGCTGGGTCGGCGCGCGGCCCTCCTCGAGACGGGCCTCGCAAGCCCGTTCAGATCATGTGCGCGTCATACGCACCTGATCGATTCTCCCGACGCCTCGCTCCCGCAATAGCGTGACGTCGGGAGCACCGCGGTCTCGTGTCAGGTGGGCACGGTGCCGCGGTACCTTCTTTTCTCGCGCTGCACGCCGGGCGAGGGCGAGGTTGTCATGGCGGAAAGCGTCTGCTAGCGCTCGTCGCCATGTCGACCCGTCGAACCACGCCACGTGTCAGGCGTTCACCCGAGGCGGCGCGTGAGCACATCCTCGAAGCCGCGCGCGAGCTCATCGCCGAGCGTGGCCCCGACGCGGTCAGCCTGAAGGACATCGGGCGTCTGGCCGGCGTGAGCCACACGCTGGTCGTGCACTACTTCGGTGGCTACGAAGCGCTCGTGCAGGAGGTCCTGCGCACGGGCATCCAACGCTTCCGCGCGCTGATGCTCGAACGCGTCGCCGAGGACGGCCCGCTCGACCCGGGCTCGTGGATTGCGCTCGTGTTCGACGAGCTGCGCAACGCGACCGCGGGGCGGCTCGTGTTGTGGGCGTTACTGACACGTCGGCTCGACGGGCCGGACGCCTACTTCCATCAAGAGCAGGGCTTGCGCATCGTCTGCGACGCGCTCGAGGCACGGCTCCAGACCGCATTCGGGGCGGCGGCGCCGGATCGGGCCACGCTCGAGACAACGCTCGTCCTGGGGATCGCCGCGTCCTGGGGCTACGCGCTCGGTGCCCATGCGCTCTGGGGTGCGCTCGGTCACACCCAGACCCCCGAACGCGACCGCGACGCCCGGGACCGGCTCGGCCGCGCCCTCCTCCAGAGCGCCCTGACGAGCAACCCGACGCATAAGTGACCGAGCTGGCCGAAGCCTTGCACACGAGCCTGCGTGCAACCGCCGACGCGCTCGGCACGGGAGGTCCTATGTCATGGCTACTCATCCTCATCCTCGTCCTGCTCGTCATCGGTGTCGCGCCCAGCTGGGGCTATAGCCGCAATTGGGGCTACGGTCCGAGCGGGCTCATCGGAGTGCTGCTTGTCGTCTTCCTGGTGCTCGTGCTGACAAAGACGATCCGCATATAGAGCGCCTGACGCGCGCGACCCGGACGGGGCACGAACGGCAAGCCGTGTCCCGCCTGGGGCAGCACGCCCCAAAGGTCCCGACCCGAACACGGCTATCTCAGTCCTCGAAGCCCGCGGAGATCTCGCCCAGCGACAGGGCCCCATCGTGATTCGTGTCGACCCGCTCGAACCCGACCTGCTTGGCCAGCAGCGCGCCGAAGGCGTCGACCAGCACGACCTTGACCTCGCGCCCACAGCCGAGCGGGGGGATCCGTTCGGGACGTTCGATGCCGAGGCGCAGGAGCGGCCCGATGCGATCCATGCCGAGCAGCAGGTTGCGCATTATAGCCACGCGGTAGGTCCGCTGCGGGTCGAGCGCTACGCCGCCAATCGCGGTGACGACGTCGGTGGCGTCGACCGCCAGGCCGTCGTCGACCTGCAGGTAGCCGCCCGACTCGCCGGCTGCTCGTGACATCGCGACCGCGTCGCGGAGCTCACTGCCAAGCAACTGTGCCACGACGATCTCGTTGTCGAACGGCAACTCGACCTCGAGATCGGCATAGGTGAATCGTTCTCGATAGTCGCGCGCCCCACGGATGCCGCCCCCGTTCAAGAGGCACACGTCGGCGCCGAGCACGTCGCGCAGGCGCGTGCACAAGAACTGCCCGAGCGAGGTCTGACGGTTGCGGCTACCGACCGACGACAGCACTTCGCCGGGGGCCAACCGCATGAGCGTCGCGTCCTGCACCTCGCGCACGCGCACCATCAGGCGGTCGACGATCGCTCGTATGGCGACATCTTCTGCGAAGCCGATGACCGGCTCGAGGCGCACCTGCAGACTCGCCGCGTGCGCGTGACCGGTCGCATCGCGCAACGGGGTAGGCCATGCGAGCTCGACGATGATCGCGCGGGCGGCATCGTGCCCGGCCTTCGCGATGCACGTGCCCCAAGGTCCGTCGACCCACTCGAGCACTTCGGTGTGGTCGTGCCCCCCGAGGATCACCCGGAACGGCGGCGAGCGCTGCTCCTTCGCGAGCAGGCGATCCTCGGCGATCGGCAGGTGCGTCAGCGGGATCACCAGGTCGGCAAGACCGTCGCGCACGAGCGCCGATGCCACCGTGCGGGCGGTCGCGCGGGCGGGCAGTAGACGCGTGCCACCGAACGGCGGGCGACGATAGAGGGTCGGGTCGTCGACGACGACGCCGATGAGGCCCACGCGTACCTCTTCCCCCATCGGGGACCGCACCCTGACGATGTCGCTCGCGGCGAGCGCCGGCGAGAACTCCGGGGTGTTGGTGCCGAGCCACAGCGCGTGCAGCTCTGCCACCCGCTGCCGCAGCGCGCCCACCTCGATGTCGTCCTCGTGATTGCCCAACGTGACGTGCGTCACGCCGATCGCGTTGAGCACCTCGACCATGCCGCGGCCCTGGTCGAGCGACGACAGGAGGCTCGGCGCGAGGAAGTCACCCGCCAGCGTGACGAGGGTCCGGTCGACCGGGTCGGCGCGCGTGAGGTCGGCGATGAGGGTCGCCAGCCGCGGGAAGTTGTCGAGCTGATAGACGTCGTTGATGGCGACGATGCGAAGGCGCGGCCCGCGGGCGATGGCAGTGGTCACCGCCCGTGAGTAACACGGAACTCTGGATTGCGCGGCTTGCGCGGCGTCACTCGGGCGGCCACGGCGACCCGGCGACGCCAACCTGCACCCGCTCGACCCCGCGGGTCTGCGTGAACGGCGGCAGCTTCAAGAGCGACAGGTTCATCGTAGTGTCGCCAAAGGTCCCGTTGCCGAACGCGCGGGTCTTGTGGTGCTATGCGGAACGAACGACCGGAGTCCGCCGTGCACGAATCAGAGCTCGACCTCCTCCCACCTGCCGAGGCCGCCTTCCAGCGGGCGGTCGCGTCGGCGAAATACCTCGCCCGCAAGCTGTCAGCGACGAACACGCTCGAGCATGCGTCGGGGCGGCGCGTGGCCGAGCTTGCTGACTTGCTCGACGCGGCGCGCGCGCTGTACGACGTGACCGAGTCGGAGGCCGAGGCGCACCATGAGCCACGCCATGAGGGCGACCCGGCGCTGGACGATACGCAGGTGGCGGAGGTCGACGAATCACTCGCAAGGCTGAGGGAATCGTTGGACCGCCAGCGCCGCTGACGCCGCTGACGCATCAGCGTCCGGTTCAGAGGTCGATGCCGACGCCGGCCCGCCGAGGTAGAGTTGGTTGGGCTCTTTGTCGCTCGACACGGCGTCTCGTCGTCCCGATAAAGACCGCTGTGCGTGCTACGATAGACCACTCTCTGCCCCGTGCGGAGCGCATCGCTGATGCCGACGCTGTTTGACCTGACCCTCGCGCTCGGGCTCGCGATGGATGCGCTCGCCCTCTCGATCGTCATCGGCGCCTTGTTACCGACCGGCGAACGCCGCTACGCCGCCCGCCCGCCACTCGTGTTCGGCGCCTTCCAGGCCGCCATGACGCTCGCCGGCTGGGGTGTCGCGAGCCTGCCCGGGATCGCATTGCCGCCGACCGCGATCGCCATCACCGTGTTCGTCATCCTGGTCGCGCTCGGCGTGAAGATGATCTGGGAAGGGGCGCGGGGCGAGACCGAGCTGACGATCGTGCCAGCCTGGCCAGCACTCCTTGGAATGGGGATCGCCACCAGCCTCGATGCGCTGGCCGCAGGCGTCGGCATCGGCCTCATGCACGCGCCCATCGCTGTGACCGCGACCTGGATTGGCCTTGTCACGGCAATCCTGTCGCTAGTGGGCGTGCTCGGTGGGCGTCTCCTCGCGCGTTGGCTTGGACGCCGTCCACTCATCGTCGGTGGCGTCGTGCTGATAGCCCTCGGGGTCAAGGCGCTCGTCGCCTGAGGCGCGCTCCCTGGGTGGGCTCATGAATCTGGACAAAACCTGACTCGACTCGATCAGAAGTCCACTCACGTCGTGGGTCCCCGCCCCTTCAGGCGCCACACGAAACATGGACAAAATATCGACAACATCTTGAAAACGGCCAAAAGGATCACATAGGGTGTCGTTCAACGGGCCTGGTGGCCCCCTGAGTAAAGGAGAACGACATGACCCGGTTCGCAACTCGAATGGCCCTCTTCCTGGGCGGAGCAATGCTCTTCGGTGCCGCTTGCGGCGACGATGACAAAGACCCGCCAGTCAAATCGAACACCATTACCGACATCGTCGTCGCCGGTAGCGACTTCGATACCCTCGAAGCCGCCGTCATCGCCGCCGGCCTCGCCGAAACCCTCGCTGGACCGGGGCCCTTCACCGTCTTCGCGCCGACCGATGCCGCGTTCGCCGCCCTGCCCGCAGGCGCCCTCGACGCGCTCCTCGCCGACCCCGTCGCGTTGGCCGATGTCCTCAAGTACCACGTCGTCTCAGGCCGCGTGAACGCCGCCACCGTCGTGACCCTCAGCAAGGCCACCACCCTTGAGGGCGAAGACATCACCATCGCGGTCGTCGACGGCGACGTCATCTTGAACGGCACCGTCAAGGTCACCATGACCGACATCGCCGCCGACAACGGTATCATCCATGTCATCAATGGCGTGCTCCTGCCGCCCGAGGAGCCCGCCTCCAACACCATCACCGACATCGTCGTCGCCGGTGCCGACTTCTCGACCCTCGAGGCCGCCGTCATCGCCGCTGGCCTCGCCGAAACCCTCGCCGGGCCAGGGCCCTTCACCGTCTTCGCGCCGACCAATGCCGCGTTCGCCGCCCTGCCCGCGGGCACCCTCGACGCCCTCTTGGCCGACCCCGACGCGTTGGCCGACATCCTCAAGTATCACGTCGTCTCAGGCCGCGTGAACGCCGCCACCGTCGTGACCCTCACGATGGCCACCACCCTCCAGGGCGAAGACATCACCATCGCGGTCGTCGACGGCATGGTCATCCTCAACGGCACCGTCAAGGTCACCATGACCGACATCGCCGCCGACAATGGCATCATCCACGTCATCGATGGCGTGCTCCTGCCGCCCGTCGAGCCCGTCTCCAACACCATCACCGACATCGTTGTCGCCGGTGCCGACTTCTCGACCCTCGAGGCCGCCGTCATCGCGGCCGGCCTCGCCGAGACCCTCGCCGGACCGGGGCCCTTCACCGTCTTCGCCCCGACCAATGCCGCGTTCGCCGCCCTGCCCGCGGGCACCGTCGACGCCCTCTTGGCCGACCCCGACGCGTTGGCCGACATCCTCAAGTATCACGTCGTCTCAGGCCGCGTGAACGCCGCCACTGTCGTGACCCTCAAGATGGCCACCACCCTCCAGGGCGAAGACATCACCCTCGCTGTCGTCGACGGCGACGTCATCTTGAACGGCACCGTCAAGGTCACGATGACCGACATCGCCGCCGACAATGGCATCATCCACGTCATCGATGGCGTGCTCCTGCCGCCCACGGAGCCCGTCTCCAACACGATCGTCGACATCGTCGTCGCCAACCCCGACTTCTCGACGCTCGAGACCGCCGTCCTCGCGGCCGGCCTCGCCGAGACCCTCGCCGGACCGGGGCCCTTCACCGTCTTCGCCCCCACCAACGCGGCCATCGGGGCCCTGCCCCCGGCGACCCTCAACGCCCTCCTGGCCGACCCTGACGCGCTGGCCAATGTCCTTTTGTACCATGTCGTCTCAGGCCGCGTGGACGCCGCCACCGTGGTCACGCTCACCAAAGCCACCACCCTTCAGGGTTCCGACATCACCCTCGCGGTCGTCAACGGCATGGTCATCCTCAACGGCACCGTCAAGGTCACGATGACCGACATCGAGGCCGACAACGGCATCATCCACGTCATTGATGGGGTCCTCCTCCCTCCCGAGTGACGGCGGGCGGGTAGGCGATGGTCCGACGCAAACTCCCTTGGAGTGCCCTGTGTGGTGACCGGGCGGCGCGGACCATCGCCTCCTTTTTTCTCCGTCGACGAGCATCGATCAGATCTGGACAAAGCCTGACAAGCGCTCGACAGGCCTCCGCTGGTATGCCAAGGAATTGAGCTACGAGGTCATTGCCCCTTGAACGACAAGACCAGCGACAAGGTGGCATGGGTCCCGCTCTCAGCAAAGGCGGAGGCGCGTGGCGCTCAGGGGATCTTCCCGATGCGGGTAGCAGTGCAGCTGACAGGCCTCACCCCGGATACAATCCGGGCGTGGGAGCGTCGCTATCACGCTATCGAGCCGGTGCGCTCAGCCGGCAACACGCGCAAGTTCACGCACGACGACATCCGTCGCCTGTTGCTCCTGCGCGAAGCGACCGAGGCAGGCCACAGCATCGGCAATATCGCCGAGCTCGCTGATGCCGAACTCAGGGCCTTGCGCCTCGTCAGCGCAGGCCCGGATGCCGCCGCGGCGCCAGCGCGGGTCCGCCCCCAGGAGCCGATCGCACCACGCCCGGCCGCCATTCACGCAACGGACGAAGCCCCGACAGCCCCCGCGCCGCTCGACGACTACTTCCAGTTGCTCGCGGCCTTCGACGTGATTCGTGCCGCTGCATGGCTCCGGCGGGTCGCGGCGCTCATGTCGCCACGCACCTTCGTGCTCGACGTGGTCGTGCCGCTCCTTGCCGGCATTCGCGAGCGGCGCGCCGACGCGAGCCTCGGTGGTGCCCATGTGATCGCCGCCTGGCAGCAGATCTCCGCGACGCTCAGCGTGCTCGTCGAGGTGACCGCGGCGCCGCGCGAGGCTGCAGAGCTGCTAGCGATCGGCGCCCCCCGACAGCGCCACGCAATCCACGCGCTCGCGACCATACTGCTTGCGCGCCACCATGGTCGCGAGGCGGTGTTCCTCGGCGCGGCGGTGCCGGACGCGGACCTGCAGTGGGCGGTCGATGCGCTGGCGGCGCCAACAGTCGTTATCGACCTCTCGGTCCCGCTGAACCTCGAGTCGATGCCGAGCGCCTACACGACGCTCGAGCGCCTCGCGACGCGCCACCGGGTGTGGCTGCTGTGGCCGCCTGGAGTCGCCGTGGCCGAAGGTCTGCGCAAGGTCGAGATCGTGACCGACCTGGCGTCCCTCGATGCCTTGCTCGCCCTCCCGTCGCCTCGCAACGGAGGTGCGCCTTGAGCGGAAGCGCCAGCCCCAACCCACTCCTCGAAGCGCGCCTCGAAGACGGACGCGACGCCGAGCAGTCGCTCGACAACGCGCTCGCGCTGGCGACCTATGCCTCGGTCCGGGCCGAAGCCGGCAACAGTCCGACCGGCCGGCGCGCCGAGCGCTTGCTGGCCGACCTCTACCTGAAGCTCGGTCGCAACGACGACGCGGCGCTCGCGTTCGACGCGCTTATCGCGGACTGCGCAGCCGCCACCGCCGGCGCGGCTCCGGACGAGCTCGCGAGTGCCTTGGCGGAGCGGGCCCACGTCGCCTATCGCTCGGGGGACGGCGACGCCATCGCGCGCTTCGCGGGGCGCGCCGAGGAGCAGGCACGGGCCACCGGCACGCCCGAGCTGGTCGCGCACGCATTGCGCTTCGTCGGCATCGCGCACGAGTTCGCGGGCCGTCACGCAGAGGCCGAGGCGACCTATCTCCAGCTCCTCGAGATCGCCCCCGACACGCGCCACCTCGGCCCCGTGTGCAACTCGCTGGGCGAGATCGCGCGGGCTTCGGGGCGCTTTGGCGCGGCAGTGAGCTGGTATCGTCGCTTCCATGAAGAGTGGCGCAAGGCCCGCGGCGACGAACCCAACATCGTCTACCTCAACAACCTCGGTGCGGCTCTGGTCGAGCTCGACGAGCACGCTGCCGGGCGCACGTTGCTCGATCGCGCGATCGTCGAGCAGCGCCGCACCGGTTACCTCGCGATGTTGTCCGAGACCTACCACTACCGGGCCCTGTCCTGGCTCGAGGAAGGTCATCTGCCAGCCGCGACCCGCGACACGGTCGAAGGCTACCTGCTCGCCTCCGAGCTCGGTGAAGGCGAGATGATGGGGATCTTGCTGCGCCTGCTGGCGCGCATCCGCCACGCAGACGGCCACGCGACGGCGGGCAGCGGCATCGCCACGGACGCCTCCCCGGTCGAGCTCCTGAACAAAAGCATCGCGATCTTGACGGAGGCGGTGAAACCTGTGGAGGTCGCGCGGAGCCGCTGGCGGCTCGGTGAGATGCTGCTCGCACAAGGACGCACCGAACCTGGCATGACCGAGCTGGAGGCGGCGCACGCGTCGTTCGTTGCGCTCGGGCTCGATCACTGGACCGAACAGGTCGCACGCGCGCTCGTGCACGCACGCCCCCTCGCACCGTGAGAGCAAGCCGACTGAATCGACAAGGAGCGTTCCGATGAAGCAGCGACCCACAACCACTCTCCTCCTCATCACCCTGGGCGGGCTCACGGCGGCGATCGCCTGCGACGACGGCGCCGAGGAGGCCCGCGCACCGGCCGCTGCCCAGTACCTCGGCGCGACGGGCACGTGGCTCCTCGATGACTCGGAGCAATCCTTCAGCGACCCACGCAACCCGCGCCGACTGGTGCTGGTGACGACCGAGGAGCCCGACTCGCCCTCGCAGTTCTCGTTCTACTCCGACGTCGCTCTGCGCGAGCCGCTCGCCGAGGGCTGCACCTATCAATACAATCGCTCCCAGCCCGACAGCTATCGATTCCCGGAGAGCAAGGAATCGGTCTGGGTGATCTTCGACCTCGTGCCCGGCAATGCCCCAGCGTGCAATGGCTTTGCGCGGGTCGGGTTCGCGCCGACGCTCGGCGGGGACACGCGGATCCACCTGCGTTACGGCACGATGGACTACGCCGAGCTGGTCGGGCCCGGCTTCAGCGAGCCGGCCTCGCCGACGCTGTGGTGGAGCATCTATCGCCCGATCAAGGGCAACCGCGTGGCACCGACGTTCCCCTATGACGTCGCGAACGGCGAACGGGTGATGGACCCGACGAGCACCACCACGACCAGCGACCCACGCAACCCGTCGCGCGTGATGCTGTCGACGCCCTCGACCCCCAAGAGCGAGTCACGCTTTGTCTTCTACAAGCACGGCGCGCGCGATGAAGTCTGGGCGGATTGCAATTTCCAGGTCCGCTACACGATGCCCGATCCGAGCATCTTCCCGGCGAACAAGACGGCCCTCTGGGACGCTTACGAGATGACCGGGGCGAACGCCGGGGCCTGTGCGACCTTCGCGCGGGTCGTGATGTTCTGGCCCAAGGGTGGCGCTGCGCTGCACCTGCGCTACGGCGACATCGCCTTCGAGAGCCTCCTGTTGGAGAGCCTCGCCGGCAGTCAGAGCGCGTGGTGGGCCCGCTACTGCCCACCCGACGCGACGGAAGGCTGCGGATCCGAGTAAGCCAGCACTCTGTCAGCCGGACGACTTCGCCGCCTCGTTCTCCTGCATGCGCGCCTTGACGATCGCTCTCACCAGCGTCGATGGCAGCGGTTCCATGTCGGTAAAGCGCAGCGTGCCAGGCCCCGCGAAGTAGGGCATGAGCTCCTTCTGCATCGCCTTCATCAGCACGTTGCTGCGCACGAAGAAGCTGCAGTGCTTGCGCCCCGCAGCGTAGGCGACGAGCGGCCCGTGATACATGAACGTCGGCACCTGGAACGTCAGCTCCTCGGTCGCCGTCGGCACGATCTCTTTGATGAGCTTGCGCAGCTTCTGGAGCGCGCTGAGATGGTCGACCGGCAGCGCCGCAAGGTAGGCGTCGATGCCCTTATCGGGCCGCTTGCGCTTCGACACCGTGTTCTTCGCGCCGCTGTGGGTCGTCGCGTCGTTGAACGGCGCGGGAGGGCCGCGCTGCTTCGTGATGACGGTGATGTCGCGCGTCGGATCGGGCTCGGGGGATTCTTTCTTGGCGGCCATGGCGCTGCCTCCGGCGACGACGTTCGCGCGACCGTCCCTCATCGTCAAGGCCTTCGAGGGCCTTGGAGGATAGCGAAGCCTCGGCTGAAGGCCAGGCCTCCTCCGACAGCTACGGGACGAGGACCACCTTGCCGAAGTTGTGGCGCCCCTTGATCCGCTCATGCGCCTTGGCCGCCTCGGCGAACGGGAACACCTGGTCGATGACCGGATCGAAGGTGCCGTCTTCGACCTTGGCCAGGATCTCACGCAGCATCGCCTGCAGCTCCGCGGTCTTGTCCCAGAGGTGTCCGAGGTTGACCCCGAAGACGCCCTTGTTCACCTCCATCATCTGGAACGGCTTGAACTTCGGCAGCCCGATGAACGCCTTCGCCAGCGCTATCGGATTGATGCCTTTACCCGGCACAAACGACGAACCGCCGAACATGAACAGGCGCCCGAGCGAACCGAGCACGCGATAGCTCTTGCCAAACGACTTGCCGCCGACCGCATCGAGCACGACGTCGACGCCCTTGCCCTCGGTGAGGCGCATCACCTCGGGCTCGAAGTCCTGGCTCGTGTAGTCGATGCAGTGCGCGACACCGAGCTCACGCAGGCGTGCGTGTTTGCCCGGGCTGGCCGTGCCGATGACGGTCGCACCCTTCCACTTACAAATCTGCAATGCCGCCTGCCCAACCCCGCCTGCGGCCGCGTGCACCAGCACCGTCTCACCCGCGCGCAGGTTGCCCAGGTGGATCAACATGAGCCACGCGGTCGCGTAGTTGACGGGGATGGCCGCCGCCTTCTCCCAGCTGAGTGACGCCGGAATGCGCGCGACCTGGGTCGCCGGCACGACGACCGTATCGCTGTGCCCGCCAAAGCGCGTCAGTGCCAGCACCCGCGCGCCGACCTCGAATGCGGCCCCGGCGCCGACCTGATCGACCTCACCCGCGACCTCGTAGCCGAGCACCGTCGGCGGCTTGGGTGCATCCGGATACATGCCCATGCGCGCCATGATCTCCGCGAAGTTGAGGCCCGCCGCCTTCACCCGGATGCGCACCTGCCCAGCGCCCGCGACCGGGTCCGGCGACTCACGCACCTCGAGCACTTCCGGGCCACCCTTACGCGCCATCCACACCTGTCGCATCGTTCGCTCCTCATCACGGGATGGCGGACCCTAACACTTGCGCACCGCTCCCGCGACCCTGAGTCCAGCCGTACCCTGCCGCCGCGTCACTCTCCACCGCGCCCGCGTCGAACCTCACCCATCGCCCCCGACATCCGACTCCGAAAAAATCACCAACCTAAAGATTTCACTTGACGCCCATTCGGCCCAAACCACCCCCGCCACCGTCAATCGCCAACAGAATGGCTGCCATCAAGCGCACCTGGGCACACGGCGCATTTGATCAGCGCCCTCCTCTTTTCGCCTCGAAAATGCCCGTCAAACACATCCATGCCACCTCCCTGAGCCCGTCACAACCCCCGTGCTATAAGCACCTCATGCACAAGCACCGCATGCACCTGACTGCCCCCACTCATGTCGATATGAACGACCGCGACAATCGCATTGCGACCCTGGGTCGTGGTCTTGGCGGCTTGCGTCTCGCGTTGGGTGAGGGGCTTTTGCGGCTCTCGACGGGTGATATCCAGAACTTTGGATTTCCGACGTTCGAGAGTTATGTGCGCGAGGCGCTTGGTCGCACGGGACGTTGGGGCGTAGATGTCCGGAGTCTGGCGCGCGCCTCGCGAGCTTGCCGCACTTGCACACGGCACTGGCATCTGGCCGTCTGTCGTTGTCGGTCGTCGAGCTGGTCGCCCGCATCGCGACGCCGGTCGATGAGGCCGACTGGGTCGACCTTGTTGTTGGGCGTGTAGTTGGGCGTGCGTTGACGATGAATGTACGCCAACTGCGTGCCGAGCTGAAGGCGCGCAAGCTCGAGGTCGACGACGACGTGACACCCGTCCGCGTGTCGATTTCGATAACCGTCGACCGCATCGACGCATCGACGTTCGAGCACGCCCGCCTCATGGTCGTGCGGGCGCGAACGCATGACCCCTGCGGGCTCGCGACTCCGAGCTGGCACGACCGTAGGGGCCGAGATCGCCGACCTGGTTGGGTAGAACGGTGCAAGGGCCCCGGTCCGCCGTGACCTCGCCGGGTGCGGCGGCGCAACGCTCGCAGGCGCGTGCTGACCACGTTGCTGGGGTGGATGCGAACCGCGTGGATAGGCGTGACCGTGCTGGGTGAACCGCTTCAACCCGCGTGGTCACGGCGGACCGAGCTGGATTGACCGCTGCGTGCGACCCGGTCACGGTGGTTCCTCGGTACTTCCGTTGCCTCGATCAGCACAGTCATCGTTTCAAGCACCGAACGAGCGGCGACGGCGGGGCCGTCAGCGTCGAAGCGGTCGAGGGGCTTGGTCGCTTGACGAGATATCCTGGTTCAATCAGAACCGGACTGCGGGTATATCAATGAACATCCAGCGCAGTCGCAAGGGGCGACTCTGCGCCGATGAACCTGTGTCCCGCGAAAGGAAGAAGACGATGCGACTCTACCGTTCGAATTCAGAATCTGTTGACATCCTGCGCTACGGACGGCGCCTCGAGAAGGGCCTCGCGCGTTTCCCTGAGACGGCCCCGTTGGCGGCCACGCTGGCTACACCGCAGTCGGCGCTGAAGGCGGCGACCGCCGCGACCGAGGCGCTGCAGGCGCCGCTCGACGATGCGAGTGACGATCTGAAGTTCGCCGAAAACGCGGCCGAGAGTCAGGTGCGTCGGCTGCACAATAGGTGTCAGGAGCTGGACGGCGACCGGGCGGGACCGATCACGAAGGTCGGGTTCCCCGAGGGGCTGACCGTCGTGCTGGTGCCCAAGGGCTCGGCTCAGAAGACCGCGTTCGAGGATCTGCGCGCGGCCTACAATGACAGCGGCCTGCCCGCGGTCGAGCCGCAGCGCGCCGCGCTGGTGGCGCTCTGCGACGCGGCGTTGGCGACGTTCTCGCCAGCGTACGCTGCCTGGACCGCAGCCCAGGAACGCTACGACCGCGCGTTCGCGACCGAGGTCCTGCGCCGGGGCGAGCACCGCCGCACCGTGGACGGGATCTTCGGCGGCATTCGCGAAGCCTTTCCGCGTGACCGGCGCGTGCAGGACGCCATCGTGCCGCGCGTCGCTGGCGCTAGCGACAAGGACGACGCCGAACCGACCCCTGGCGACAGCGGACCCGGGACCGGTGGGACTGGGGCTGGCGCGCCGCCGACGGTCTGAACCAGAACGCAGCTCGGCAGGCTTCGCGGGACGGCTCGGGACCTGCCTAGCTACAACGGATGACACTCGACTGAGATCCAGCCATTGCACCACCGACGTCGGGGCGCTGCCTCCCTGCGGGCTTCGCCCGCTTTGATGGTCGGTCGCATCCCCGACGCTCGGTGGCGCTTCCCCGTGAGCGCCACTCGAGAGTCATCCGTTTTAGCGCTGTGACCGGCTCGCACAGGATCGGGTGATCGTCGACGGGCACATCGATCTGGCGCGCCGTCAGCTCAGCGGTAGCGTCGGGACGCGGGTGCGCCGGTGCAGGCCGGCCCATTGGCCGCGCGGGACGGCGACGACGGGCTCATCGTGGCGTTCTGTGACCGCGTCGGCGATGACGTTCAAGAAGGGCTCGGGGCGGTGCATGAGGTAGCCCTGGGCGTAGTCGATGCCGATCGCTGCGAGCTCGCTGCGGACCTCCTCGCGTTCGACGAACTCGGCGACGGTCTTCAGGCCGAGCACCCGCGCGACGTCGCGGAAGCAGAGCACGGCCGCCCGGGCGAGCGCGTCCTCGACGAAGTCGACGATGAACTGGCCATCGATCTTGATGATGTCGACCGGCAGCGACTTCAGGTAGCCAAACGACGAGGCGCCCGCGCCGAAGTCATCGAGCGCTATCCGGATGCCGCGCTCGCGCATCGACTTGATGAAGGCGGAGGCCTCGGCGAGGTGGATGATGGCCGAGGTCTCGGTCACCTCGAAGCAGAGCTTCTTCGGGTCGAATGCGAGGGTCGCGATCATCTCTTCGACGTGGCGATGGAAGGCGCGATCCCCGAGCGACTGACCCGAGATGTTGATGGCGACGCTGTCGATTACCTCGACGGCCTCGGGCCGCGCGTTGAGGATGTCGAACACCTTGCCCATCACCAGCCGGTCGATGCGCGTCGCCAGGTTGAAGCGCTCCGCGGCGGGCAGGAACAGGCCCGGTGACACGAGGCTCCCGTCCGGCTCGCGCATGCGCAAGAGCACCTCGCAGTGGAGCCCGTCCGAGGCGCTCGCGACGACCGGCATGATCCGTTGCGCGAACAGCTCGAAGCGGTCCTCGTCGAGCGCCTGCTCGATGCGGCGCGCCCAGCGCATCTCGCCGGTCAGCACCTGTACGGTCGCGTCGCCGCCGCTCCAGGCGTGTACCCGGTTGCGGCCGGCGTCCTTGGCGGCAAAGCAGCACGCGTCGGCGGCCTGGAGCAACGACGCGAGATCCGACCAGGTCGCCTGCACCGGGACGAGCCCGATGCTCGCGCCGACGCGGAAGCGCCGGTCGTCGTGGCTGAAGCGATAGGCGTCAAGGCGCTCGCAGATCCGCTGCGCGACGCGCATGCCGTCGTCCTGGGCGCAGTGCTCGAGCACGAGCGCGAACTCGTCGCCGCCGATGCGCGCGACGATGTCGTTGGCGCGCACACTCGACCGCAGCATGAGCGCAATCTCGCGCAGGAGGCGGTCGCCGATGGCGTGGCCACACGAGTCGTTGACGAGCTTGAACTGGTCGAGGTCGACGTAGAGGAGGCAGTGGGTCGAGCCGTCGCGCTGCGAGCCTTCGAGCAGGCGACGCACTTGCAATTCGAGCTCGCCGCGGTTCAGGAGGCCGGTCAGCGAGTCGTGGCGGGCGCGGTGGCTGATCTCCTGATTGAGGCGCCGCTGCTCCGAGACATCGTGGAAGACGACGACGGTGCCGAGCAGCTCGCGGCCTTCGCGCCGTACGGGTGCCACCGACTCGGCGATCGCATGCTCGATGCCGTCGCGCCCGACGAGCAGGGTGTCGTCGTGATGGGCCATCGCGCGCCCGAGGAGGAGGCAGCGCTGGACCGGGTCGGCCCCCTCACCGCTCGCGGTCTGGACCCGGAACACCTCGTGGCTCGGGCGGCCCTGCGCGTCGCTGACGCTCCAGGCGGTGAGCCGCTCGGCGCTGGGGTTGAGCCAGGTGACGCAGCCTTCGGCGTCGGTCGTGATGACCGCGTCCTCGATTGAGGCCAGCGTCGTCTGCAGGATCTCGTGATTGGAGACGAGCGCATCGCTCATGCGGCGTTGCGCGCTGATGTCGTGCAGCACCCCAGTGAGTCGCACAACCCGCCCCGCGCCGTCGCGCTCGGCGGTCGCGACGGTGCGCACCCAGATGCGGCGGCCCTTGGCGGTGATGAGCGGGACCTCGATGTCCCAGGGCGTGCCGTGGGCGAGCGCGCCCTGGGTGAAGCGCTCGAGCAGGCTCCGCGCCTCGGGTGCGAAGAAGGCGAGCGCGCTGTCGAGGGCCGGCCGGTAGTCTGGGGCAACCTCGTGCAGGCGCCGCAAGGAATCGGTCCAACTGAGCACACCGGTCGCGACGTCGAA
>Ga0105044_10003932_pt1 | contig 20401 bp, 16 predicted proteins | sample MAT01_FD_78092 | JGI IMG/M metagenome (GOLD analysis project Ga0105044, IMG submission 78092) | Freshwater microbial communities from Lake Fryxell liftoff mats and glacier meltwater in Antarctica - MAT-01 | ecosystem: Environmental > Aquatic > Freshwater > Ice > Liftoff microbial mat | place...
AACGATGAGCGTCTTTCTCAAGATGCTCAGCCGCAAACTCCGCAAGAACGATCAGGCGGTATTAATTATGGATCAGGCCGGCTGGCACAAGGCAAAACGCCTGGTGGTACCCGCCAACATCACGGTGCTGTACCTGCCGCCCTACTCACCGGAGCTCAATCCGATCGAACGGTTGTGGAGCTATCTTCGCAGCCACTTCCTAAGCAATCGAGCGTACGAGAACTACGACCACATGCTCGATGAACAGGCCAAGGCATGGCAGACACTCACACCAACGCTACTTAAGTCCGTCTGCGCCTGCCCGTACCTCTCGCACGTGTAGGAGGTGTGATTCGTATGATTGGTCGCTTGCAGAACATCGGCCCGACACTCGCCCCGCGATATTCAGCGGCCATTTCCATTTGTAATTCATCACTCTCGCTCTGGAATCGGGGGATGGGGTTGCGTCTCCAATAACGACTGCGAGGATGCCTTGGTTCAGGCACTCCGCGACGTGGAGGCTAGCGGGTTCGCTCTTCGCTAGGAGGCGCGGTTGATATACAAGCGGCGATCGAGATAATGCCAAACACGTAAAACACACCCGCTCAAATTACATTCACTCGGGACGCGGTGGGTGGGTTTTATCGGTTGTCCATCGGGTGTTGAGTTGGTGGGGGACGCTCAGCAGGTCGAGCACTTTGCCCACGGTGAAATCGATTATGTCACTGATTGTTTTAGGGCCCAGGTAGAAGCCGGGGTTGGGGGAGCAGAGGACCGCGCCGGCTAGACTTAACCTGCGCATGTTCTCGATGTCGATGAGGGAGAGGGGCATCTCGCGGTGGCAGACGATGAGCGGGCGGCGTTCCTTGAGTGTAACCATCGCGGCACGGCAGAGTAGGTTACTGCCGCTGCCGTTAGCTATCTGCCCCAGCGAGGCGGACGAGCAGGGGAGCACCGCCATTCCATCGTGCAGAAAACTGCCGGAGGCGATGACCGCGCCCACATCCTTGTCGGGGTGAATAAACAGGCGTTCGCGGGTACCCTCTACCTGCACGAGCGAGGGCGCGAGTTCTTCGAGCTTAAGATTCTTGATATCGGCTTCGTCGAAGAGGAGCCGCCGCCCATAATCGCTTACAACCAGGTGTAACTCGTGCCCTTGCTCGAGCAACAGGTGCAGGAATCGCAGCGAGTACGCAGCGCCCGAGGCGCCGGAGATCCCCAGGACAAACTTACGATGCGCGGGAGCGGGGGGTTGCATAGTCTGGCTCAGTTCGCCCGGGGGTTGGTTCAAGATTCAACTTTAAGGGCCGGGCACCCATCCGAGTGCCGGGTACCCCCACCGCACCAGGCCCTGCACCACGAGCATGGCGTACAAACCGGCAATGAGGTCGTCAATTAAGATTCCCCACCCCGCGGGCAGCCGCTGGAGCGAGTGGGCGGGCCATGGTTTTATTATATCAAAGATGCGGAACAAAACAAACGCCGCGGCGAACGTAACCGCCGCGATGCGCCAATCATACACCGCGCCCGCTGGCAGGAGCATCAGCGAGAAGCACTGCCCCGCCGTCTCATCCGCCACGGCGTTACTCGGGTCTTTGCGTTTATAGTAAGCTTCCGCGTGATCTCCCTGCAGGATGCACGCCGCGGAGAATACTAGTAAGACGGCCACCAACGCGACGTGATATACAACCGGCGCGGCGGTGGGCCCCAGCCCCGCAAGCCACAACGCTCCGGCGAGCACAACGGGGGGCAGCGAGCCCCACGTGCCGGGGGCCGGACGTAACTTACCCAGACCGAAAACGCTGATCCAAAGGGGCGGCGAAGAGAAGGGTAATGGTGTGCTCATCGTGCTGTGTCTTAGGCGTGAGGGCCGATTACGCCGCGCGCGAGGCTCTCAGCGCACCCGTTACATATGGATATCCGCTGACGATTGTGATGATCACCGTGGCGTAGACCGCGGCGTCTATGCACGCCCTGCCCCAGGTGCCCCGCCCCACTTCCGTGATTCCCAGCATCAGCAGAATGAACGGAATCACGCAGGCCTGCACCACCATCTTCGCCTTGCCCGAAAGCCGCGCGGAGAAGTCGATGCCTGATTCTTCCATCACCGAACGAAGCGTTGTAACTAACAACTCGCGTCCGAGAATTATAACCACCATCCACGACGTGACGCCGCTGACCTGGTAGGGCGGTTGGCCCTCGATATCGATACCGAAGGTGGGCCCCGCCAACATAATAAATGCTCCGACCACGAGCACTTTGTCCGCGAATGGATCCATAACGCGGCCAAACTTGCTGACCGTTCTCCAACGCCGTGCCAAGGGGCCATCGATCGCGTCTGTTAACGCGGCAAGGCCGAAGAGTCCCGCCGCGATGAGGTAGGGCCACACCGGGTGAATCGGTGTGATTACCAGTGAACGCGCTGGGTAGTTCCAAACGGAGAGAAGAATGAAAAACGCCGCGGCGATCAGGAGCCGCAGTCCTGTGAGCGCATTAGGCACCCAGCGGCGATAGTCGGTCGGCACCGGAGTTACAACACTGGCTGTGGGCGTGGGCAGGTTCAGACGGACGGGAGGGTAGCGGGCGAGACTTGGTATCACAACTCCGGTCAAGGTTCTCAGGGCGATACCGAACGAGGTTGCCCTGCTTTTACCCTTGCCCGGGCCTGGCTTGGTTCGCTCATCTAAAGCCCTGAAGCGGCGAGACGTGGATTTCTAATAAGGTTGAGCTAAACGGGCGGAGGCTGGCGCGATCCGCACACCCGCGAATATTGCCGCCCCTGTGTGGTCCGGAAAAGTTTGCCGCGTTTCACGAGCTGAGCCGCGAATGTGGCAGGCGTTCACAGGAGGGTGAACGAACCCGCTTTTTCAGATGGGCGCATCGCCGTGGCGGGGCGCCGAGACCGTCGCGCGAGGGTCCGGCAACATCGACTACGGGAATTGGCAAAGGCACGTGCTCTACTTCGGTAGACGACGCGCCGCGGGAAGGGCAGGCTGGCGCGGACGTCCATAAGTTACATCCACCCCTGCCACCCCCCCACCAGCCCCCGCCAGCCCCGCACACCCGCGCGGTTTACGCCGCCGAGCCAGCCTTGACGAGTTCGCGTTCGTTTTCTCGCTCGCTCTCACTTGCATCCGGCCACCGGCCCGTTGTTAATCGTGCGTTGAGCTTGGTCAACGCCTCGTCGGCGATCTGACGGACTCGTTCACGGCTTATCTTCATGGTTTCGCTGATCTGCAGCAAAGTGAAGACTTCGCTGCCATCCAAGCCAAACCGCATCCGCAGAATCGTCGCTTCACGCACCGAGATGCAGTCCATCAGGCGCTTGAGAACCATCATCTCTTCGCTTTTAAGGATTCGCTCTTGCGGGGCGGCTGCACGAGTGTCGCAGATGACATCGGTGAGCTTCGCCGGGTCCGAAGCGTTTGAACCTGTCGAGGGAGACTGATACGCCTTGACCGCTCGGCGGATCATGCGGATCTTCTTAAGCGGCATGTCGAGCTCAGCCGCGAGATCCTGAAGGTTGGGCTGGCGGCCGAGGTCGCTCTCTAGCTTGCGGAACGCGATCTTCCACTTAGAGACCAGTTCGATCATGTAGGCGGGAATATGCACGGCTTGACTGGCGCTCATTAGCGCTCGCTTCATTGCCTGCTTGATCCACCAAGAGCCGTAGGTGCTGAAGCGTGAGCCCTGGGCGGGATCAAAACCTTCCGCGGCTCTCATTAGACCGATATTACCTTCTTCGATAAGGTCGGCCATTGAGACGCCACGATTGGCGAATCGTTTAGCGATTGCAACGACCAGTCGGAGGTTGCTACGGATCATCTTATCTCGCGCCTCTGCACAGTTATCATTGATGATCGCCCAACCGAGTTCCTTTTCTTCCTCTGCGGTGAGGAGAGGGAATCGGTTGATCTCTAGAACGTACTGGTGTATTTCGCTCCGGGGCGAACCAGCAGCACGGCTGGGCGAAGTAACTGGAGATGTCGCGGACGTTCCTACGCGTGCGTGACTCACTGAATGACCCACTTTCCCGGCGAGAACCGCCGTACCACCTGCCGATCCAAGAACTTGGGTACCGGCGGGCGTAATGCCTGGGTAGCACCAAAGTATCCGTCAAATTCCCTCTGAGGGTTTCATCGACTTGGGGATTTCGAGGGTTGAGTGACAACTTGCTCTCTCTTACCGCGCAATCCATCCAGCATACACCATGCATGACGGTTTTTGAAACGCAAGGGGAAGGGGCCGATTTTTTTGCAAATAGCGCAAATTCAGCTAAACCAGCCTGCATTTGCGTGTTTTTGGGGAGTAGGATTCCCTAGCACCCGTCCCCTGACTAGGGCAAAGGGCCTTTCTCCGTCCCGCCGCACTCTGCCTTTTTGCTATCGATAAGGTGGATGTGGGGAAGTTGTCGCCGCGAAGAAATTTATTCGCCTCGCCGCGTCGGCACTGCCGGGCTCACTTGCCTAAGTTCACAGCTGCCGCTCAGCTTCGCCAGACCGGCCGCCGCGCGAAGCATCCGCGAGCGGGCTACTTTTCATTGTCTGCGATGACACGCGATATCTCCGCCATCTTAGAAGAGTGGGACTTCCGGCCAGGTCACCTATCCGCCCGAATCATTTCGGGCGAGGATGGTGAGTACCGGATTCAGGTGCGCCTTGATCTTGGGCTGATGCAGATGCACATGGAAGGTCGCCCCGATGGCCTCATGCCCTTTTCCTTCACCAGCCTGCTCGACTATCACGAGGCCATGGTTGAACGGGCGAAGCAGGGGTCTGAAGGGATGGGGCCAGACGAGGGTGATGAGCCCAACGGTCTGACGGATTCCAGCGACCCCAACGCTATTGACGACCCTAACGACGAAGATCCCGATCGCGAGTCGTGGAACGATGATCCTCGCGAATCACGCCGCAGGCGAAGGCGCGAGCCAGAGGGCCCAGACAGCGACGCGAAGGGTGACGACGAGGGCAATCGCGCAGGTTCGCCCAAAAATCGAAGCGGGCCGGACGAATCTGAGAAAGCCGATACCACTGAGGATGATTCCGGTAGCGAGGGCGATAACTGGCAATCTGGACGCGATGAGTCCGGTGATGCCAGCCCCTTAACTAACGCAGAATGCCGGGCCTTGCGAGAAGAAGTCTCACAATATAACCAACGGGCCGTTGCGCTGATGGCACTCGATGATTTTGACCTCGTGATGCGCGATGCTACCCGTAACCTGAGAGTCATCGATTTCTGCAAACAGCACGCCGCGGCGGAGGGTGACCGCGAAGCCTTGGAGCAGTATCGTCCTTACTTTCTGGCGATGCGATACCGTGCGCTCACGCTCCAGTTGGTGCGAGATGGCGAACCCGCCGCGGCCCTCTTTGCGGTCGATGAGGGTCTGGACCTCCTTAAGGACTGCTTCGCGGCGGCGGGAAAGTCGAAACTCCTTGAGCACTCTGCCGAATACCAAGCACTGAAGGAGACACGCGACAGCCTGGTGCCCAAGTTGCCGCTGAGTCAGCGCGCCGAACTTAAGCAGCGGCTCGCCAGGGCGCTTGAGCAGGAAAACTATGAACTCGCGGCGATTCTGCGCGATGAGCTCAAGCAGTTGAGCGATGAATCCGCCCCATGACTTCGCTTGCACAGCGGTTACCAGCCGTGAAGATGCAAGAAAGATGCAGCACGAATCGAACTCCCAGCTCACCGGCTACAAAGGCTAACAGTCAGCTTTATGGTGGGTGATGCGTTGGGGACGGGTACGGATCGTCGCGGTAAAGTTATCAGTCGGGCGGTGGGTGCTCGGGCGGCCCCAGGAAGCGAATTTAATTTATGTCAATGAGCATCGCCGAGACAGGCTTCGGAGTTTTCGCAGCGCCCGCTGGCGGGGCGGCCGCAGGCGAATGGGCCGTGGATCTTACCGACGTAACAAAAGTCTATCGTGGGGGCGTGCACGCGCTTCGTGGGATTGAGATGAAGGTTCGTCGCGGCGAGATCTTCGGGCTGCTAGGCCCCAATGGCGCGGGCAAGAGCACGCTCGTAAAGATCTTAATGACGGTGATCGCCGCGACGCGGGCACAGGGCACGGTGCTGGGGCAACCGGTGGGAAACAAAGACACGCTCTCGAAGGTCGGGTATCTGCCCGAGCACCATCGATTCCCTGAATACCTGACCGGCGGTCAGGTGTTAGACTTTTACGGGGCGATGTGCGGGGTGGATCGCGCCACCCGGCGTCAGCGGGCGGGGACCCTGCTTGACCTTGTGGGCATGACGGCGTGGGAACGTAAGCGGGTGAAAGGTTATTCCAAGGGAATGCGCCAGCGCATCGGAATCGCACAATCGCTGATGAATGACCCTTCTCTGGTGGTGCTTGATGAACCCACCGACGGCGTGGACCCGGTGGGGCGGCGCGACATTCGCAACATGATGACCACCCTGAAGGATCGGGGCATAACAGTCTTTCTCAACTCGCACCTGCTCAGCGAGTTAGAAGCCGTGAGCGACCGCGTGGCGATTCTGGTGAAGGGAAAGGTTGTTTCGCAGGGAACTATCGATGAGCTGACCGCTGGTAGGCAGTATTATGAAATCGAAATTGATGCCCCGGACGCTCAATCACAGCAGCCGACCTTTCTGAAAGCCCTTCCAATGGGATCGACGCTCGAGCAATCCGGGCATGAGAGTTCCGCCGCCGAGTCGCCGCCAAACTCTGCGGACCAGCCGAGCTCAATACAAGTTACATCTCGCAATCTCGGAGGGGGCGATGGGAACGGCGGTCGCCAGCTCGCTCCGGACGCTTCCGGCCTGCTGCCCAGCGGCGAGAAGATATTACTGCGCGGGGGCACCCTACAGATACTTACATCGGACCATCACCCGATCCAGGCGGTGATTGACGGCTTGCGACAACGCGGCGTAGCCATCCGCTCCGTGCGGCCGGTTCGCCCCACGTTGGAGGACTTATTCATGGAAGCGGTTGTCGACCCGACCACCGGAAAAGCGTTTACTCCGGGTGCCGCGGAAAACGAAGGAGCGGGCCGATGAACCGAATAGTCATTCAAAGCTGGGCATTGCTCACCGATGCCTATCGCGAGCTCAATAGTAAGAAGCTCTTCTGGATCACGATGGTTCTCTCGTGCCTCGTGGTCGCTGTCTTCGCGATGTTCGGGCTGAACAAGAAGGGGCTTACGTTTCTGTGGTTTGAGTTTCCGCTCCCGGCGTTTAACTCCGATATATTTACACCCGCGCTCTTCTATAAGTTCGTCTTCGCCACCTTGGGCATCCCCGTCTGGCTGACTTGGGTTGCCACCGTGCTTGCCCTCATCTCTACGGCGAGCATCATACCAGATTTTGTTGCGAGCGGGAGCATTGAGCTTACGCTCTCAAAGCCTATCGGCCGGGTTCGCTTATTTCTTTCCAAGTTCATTACAGGGCTGTTGTTTGTGGGTCTTCAGGTGGCCGTTTTCACGGGTGCCTGCTTCCTCGTAATTGGTATACGCGGTCAGGTTTGGGAGTGGGGCCTGTGGCTCGCTGTGCCGATAGTGCTGCTTTTCTTCAGTTACCTTTATTCGATCTGCGCACTCGTAGGATTGATTACGCGCTCCACCATCGCCGCGTTGCTTGTCACACTTCTCTGCTGGTTTGCTTTCTTTGTTATCAACCAGGCCGACGACCTCTTCATCCTGAACCGCGAGTCCGCCGAGCTTCGCGTGCAAGATACTGATGCCATCATCGCCAAGCGGGTTGCCGCCGCGGAAAAGGCCTTGGCCAACGCCAAGGAGAAAAACACGCCTTACCCCATCGCCCAAGAGGGCGAAGACCAGTTGGAGACGATCAATCCGCTGCTTAAGTTTGCCCGGCAACAAAAACGTGAGGCGGAAGAGTCGCTCGAAACCTGGCAGATGTGGAGCCGGATCTCGTTCCGCGTCAAAACCGTGCTTCCTAAGACCACCGAGACAATCGGGCTGCTCGGTCGGCGGCTGCTGAGCCTGGACGAGTTAACTAAACTAGGCCTCTTGCGCCCTGATGCGAATGAAGTTGAAGGCGATGAAACGGCGGAGGCACAGCCGAACGATCGCGAGAACCGCCGGCGCGGGCCGATGGGCGACAGCCGGGCTGCGAAGCGGCTTCAACTCGAGATGCGAACCCGCAGCATGCCGTGGGTCATCGGCACATCGCTCGGCTTTGAAGCAATCGTGATCGGCCTGGCACTTATCATCTTTTCTCGCCGGGACTTTTAGCGGTTTGACGGATGCCGGTTTTCGCTTGCACAAAGGGCCAATCCAGTTGATGCGGTGCGGTTGAAATGGCCCGGCTGCGATGGCCCAGTTACACGAGCCCGCTCGGGCTGGCTTGTTCGCGCGGACCGCACGAAGGAGCGGCTGGTCCCTTGCCCTACAGTTTCTGCATCTATGGCTTCTCTTCCCCCCAGCCCCGCGCCGACGCTCGACCAGCGCATCGAGCGTGTTCTGAGCCTTATCCGCCCTGCCGTGCAGGCCGACGGCGGTGACCTTGAGTATGTGGGTACCACCGAAGATGGCACGGTGAGAATCCGCCTGCACGGCGCGTGCGTCGGGTGTCCCTCAAGTTCAGTTACGCTTACGATGGGGATCGAACGTAACCTTAAGAATCACATCCCCGAGGTTCGGGGCGTTCAGGCCGTTGAGTAGCCGCGGCCCAACGGCTTCCAATTTCTGTTAGGTATATCGGGGAGTGCCGCAGGTGAGCCCAACGACCCAAAATAATGGCAAAGTCCGATAACTCAAGCGACTCACCACCTATCCACACGTTATACAGCCATGATAGTATTTTGTTAGCAACCACTCTCGGCTGATTTTAGATTCTCTACCGCCTTCGCCGATACGGGGTGGTATAACGTTAGATGGCTGGTGGAACTCAGGCGTAAGTTAACCTCACTGCTGGTGGTGGTGAAGGCCAAACAACGCACGAGCAGCATTTGATTGAGAGTCGGGGCGTCGTCCCGGCTTCATGTAAACTCCGTAGGACCCAGGATGGGAGTCTCGGCATGCTTGTCATTACTCGTCGTGAAGGTGAAGAGGTGGTAATAGGTGATCCGAAGAACCCAATCGGGGTTGTTCGAATCGCATCTGTGAAGGGCGATCGCGTGCGTGTCGCCTTTGACTTCCCTAGGGAAGTTGAGGTCAATCGGCGAGAGGTCGCTGACCAGATCCTCGCGCAAGCACCTCAGATCGTCGGCACGATCAAACCTGCAATCAACGTCGCGGCCGGTTGATCTCAAACCGGGGATGGTCGCTCGCTCGCACTTCGCGCGGGAGCTGCCCATCTTCTACGTTTCAATGGTGACCATCGTTACAGGTGTATGAACTTGCTGCCGAAGTTCTAAGCCCGCCAAAGTGAACGCCCTAGCGCCACTCCTGAAAGTGACGCGTTCCTTATCAAATCGCTTGGAGGGAATGGAAGGCAAGGCCGCCCTGTTAACGGTGAGCACGTGGGTGACTGATTCTGGCGACATCCCGCCGCGGTGTCTTCGAGCCTTGCCTCTGGCCTGAAGCAAGCCGATGCAAAACGTCATTTTCACCCCCAAAACGTAATTACGGCCGGTCACAAATGAAAAAACGCCCGGAAGGTTCCGGGCGTCGCTTCGCTTTACTGTTTCACTTCACTGCTTCGCTGTGAGCCGATCACTCGGCCTTGCCGCCAGCCATGTCGTAGACCCAGCAATCACCGTCTCGTTTCCAATCCAAGACTTCACCAGCCTTGAAGAAGAGGCCCAGCTCGCGTTCTGCGGCCTCTGGGCTATCGCTGCCGTGAATCAGGTTGTACGAGTTGCTCACTCCGAAGTCGCCGCGGATCGTGCCAGGATTGGCCTTGCTTCCGAAAGTCGCACCCATGAGGTTGCGGCTGATTTCGATCGCCTTGTTGCCGCGGAGTGCCAGGATGAGCACGGGGCTGGAGGTCATGAACTTTACAAGCCCGGGGTAGAAGGGGCGAGCTTTGTGGGCTTCGTAGTGGGTCGCCGCGAGCTCCGGGCTGATCGTGCTCAGCTTGCAGCCAACAACCTGAAGGCCTTTATCTTCAAAGCGGGCCAGGATGCGGCCCATGATGCCGCGCTGAACCGCGTCGGGCTTGAGAATAATAAGAGTGGTTTCCATCGGTATCTCCTTTAATTTGAGGGAGCCAACGGTAGGGACGCGGCGGCTTAAATCCACGGGGTGTGCTTGCTGCCTGATCACCAGCGGAGCGGAGAATGATTAGATCTAAAGTAGGGCGGACGCACCTCGCCCGTTAGGGTCTCGTACCATTATGGCATGAGCCGATCGATACCCAGCCCGACGATAAATGCAGTGATGGTCGCGGAGCGAGCTGCGTCGTTCACGAAGCGGTCGATTAAGGGTGCCTCCAAGAAGTCAGGGTTGTTGCTGGCCCTATCGATGCTCGACCTTACAACGCTCGAAGGCAAAGATTCGCCGGAGAAGGTCCGCGGGTTATGCCACAAGGCCATGGTTCCCGACTCATCGCGGCCCGACTTGCCGCACGTCGCGGCGGTGTGCGTGTATCCAAATTTGGTGGCTACTGCCAAAGCCGCGCTGGCGGGAAGCAACGTCCGGGTGGCTTCGGTCGCGACTGGCTTTCCCAGCGGACAGTTTCCGTTGGCACTAAGACTTCAAGATGCGCGGCAAGCGGTGGCCGACGGCGCAGATGAAATTGATATGGTGATCAATCGCGGGGCTTTCCTTGCGGGGCGTTACGACGAGGTGGCGGATGAGATCCGCGAAGTGAAACGGGTCTGCATGGAGCCGCTTCGCGATGGCAGGCACCCCGCGCACCTGAAAGTAATTTTAGAGACCGGAGAGCTGGATACGCTGGACAATGTCCGCCGCGCCAGCGATCTGGCGATTTACGCGATGGCCGATGTGGATGATGAGCATGAGGGCCGCCTGAACGGTGCGGCCCCCGCTACTCGCTCTGATCGTTCATTCGATCATTCTGGGGGCGGGAGCGAAGAACTTACGGCCTACGCCCCGCACCGACCCATCGACTTCATTAAGACCAGCACTGGCAAGGTGCAACCCGCCGCGACGATGCCGGTAACCCTTGTCATGCTCGAAGCGATCCGCGATTGGTACCTGCGAACGGGCAGGCCTATCGGGATGAAACCGGCCGGGGGCATCCGCACAGCCAAACAGGCGCTGCACTATCTGGTGATGGTCAAGGAGACGCTAGGCTGTCTTGAAGGGGGCGACCTCTGGTTAAGTGCTGCCTACTTCCGATTCGGGGCCTCGACATTATGTAACGATATTGTCCGCCAGTTGCAGTGGCTGGAGAATGGGGCGTACGCAGCGGCGTACGACGTTTCGGAAGCTTGAGTGGGGGATCGAATTTGGTGCTTTTGAGATCGGGCTACCTCCCTCAATTTGACTATGTGGTTCATTCCACGCTGTAAACTAAACCCGGCTTGGTAATACGTTCGCTCCTCTCACTGTTTTCTCGCTCTCTTATTTACTCTCCGCAACGATGGCTCAGACTCGCGACAACACCTTGAAGAAGCCCTCGCCGAGCATGCCGCGGTGGGCGGCGCGCCTTGCCACTTATATCACGGGCAGTTTTGTTATTTCCTCTGTTTGCGCGTTTGTCGCGGGGCTTCGCTACGGCCCCAGCGCCGTACGCCCCGCAGCGCAATCATTCCTACCCCAGCCTCTGCTATCGCGGCTCTCGCCAGCTCAAACCAGCTTCCCACCGGCCCCCTCGTGGCCGGTAGTGATTCTGAATAAGCTGTACTTGGCGCTCATGCTGGTTAGGTTGACCTTCGTGTCGCGAATCATTTACTTAATCCGAGCAGCGCGACGTCACCGGGGCGGACACCTTCGCTGCGGGCACGACCGCAGCGCATGCTCCATCTGCCCTGAATGTGGGGATACGCAAAGCACGCACGAAAGTGCTTCTACCCAAGCGGCGGCTCTCGCTTCTCGCCTTAAGTTTACTTCGCTTTCATCCCCCACTGCTGCCCTCCCACGACCGTTTCACTCAGGGGTCGGCCCCGGCCGCGGCGACGGAAACGATGCCGTGCCCCAAGCCACAGCGACCACGCCGACGGTCCACCGTAAAGCGAGCGCACAGCCGCCCGCGCGAAGGGGCCTTAAGTGGCCCGCTTCACCCCGCCATGCCGATAATCCTCCAGTGAAACACGTCAAAACCTTCCGGACGCACACCCGCCATTTGCCGCTGTTTCTGCTCGCCGCGTTGCTGGCGAGTTGGACGCTCAGCGCGCCTCAGGCGTGGGGCCAATCATCGCGGCGTAACAAAGCTGCACTGCCGAGCGCATCGCCACCCCAGCCTGCATCCACACCCTTACCTGGCAACGTTACGCCGGTTGACCCAGCGGCCGCGATGCCGGGATCACTTAACTCGCTGGTGCTCGCCGGGAACAATCCTTCGCCGGTTGAGTTTGCTGATGAACCGCTCAAGCTCCCGACGATCGGGCTTTCGATTGAAGTTCCGTCAGGTTCGCTCACCCAACTCGATTCGGCGGGGCGCGACTCTTCGATTACGGTCGCCCCGAAAGATGGCGCGTGGACCATGAAGATCAAGACGCCGCGGTCAACGGATCCGGCGGCTTCCATCGCGCAGATATCTGACATCGCCCTGCAGTTGCTCTTTGATTCATTCGGCATCACGCAGCAAGGCGCGAGGGAGGCGATCGCCACCGGCAAACTGATCCGTGAACCTCTGCCCGGGCAGGTGCTTCAAGTCGCGGGTTACGATGCCGAGCGCTGGTATATCTTGTTACCTTCGCTGAGAGTCGGCGAGTCAAACGTCCGTGGCTACACCATCATCAAACCCTCGCCGGCACAGTTTGTAGTTTACGAGTTACTTACAACGCCGGTACACTACGCCGCTTCACGAGGGATCTTTCAGACCGTCATCGCCACGACCAAAATTCAGGACCCAGCGTTGCTGCAAGCAACCAGGGCCGCGGCGGTGACGGCTGGTGTTTCACTCTTAGATTCAATCGGGACCACGACGATCGGCGCGGCGTTAGACAAGTTTCCGGTGCGTTGGGAGCGGCGTTACAAGCCAGCATCCGGCGTCGGGGGCGAGCAAGAGATCGCATACCGAAGAGTTAAGTTTTCTCAAGGGCCCAGAAGTCTAATTCAGCCCGGTAAACCCGGGACGGTTGCCGCCGGGAGCGGACCTGATGGTTTTGTCGTGCAGGTCGATGCTCGGATGCTCGGCTCGCAGGGGCTGATCGCCGACAGCCGCGCGGCTTACTTTCTCTCCGCGCAGCGCGATTCCGAAGCTTGGTCGATGAGCAATGCTATCCGGATGAAGGCCGGTGAAAAACCTCAGCTCGCTTCCGAGGTGGGTGCCCGGGATGGCAACAGCATGGTGGTAACCTCCGAAGCGCAGGGCCAGACTTCCAGAACCAGCAAGCCGGTGATGCAGGGAGACGGTTATATCTCTCAGGTTGAGTTGTATCTGCTGCCCCAACTGCTCATGAAAGCCGCGAACCCCACAGAGCACGGGTTTTATGTCTGGAACTCGGGTGAGGGCAAAATAATACTCCGCAAAGATCGCGTCGAATCGGTGACCACCGATCGCGGCGAAAAGGGCTGGAAAATTGCCAGCGAAACGATGGAAGGGCGCAAGCCGCAGATAGGCTATTATGACGCGGAAGGTAACATGCTAAGGCTTGAGATGCCCGACGGCTCGATGTGGGAGCCTACCACGTACGAAGATCTGAAGAGGATCTGGGAATCCAAGGGGCTTCCGACAAATTAACTTAATACGCTCTGAGCGTTTAGGCGTGGGCAACGGGGATCCTTTGAGGGTCGACGGCGGGCGTGGTTGCTTTGGGGAGCAATCGCTCTTATCGGAAGCGATATGTTGAACGGTGAACGCATCCCAAACATCGCGCATATGGCTTCTGGTAACGCGTGTGTAGTCTTAGCTGAAGCCCGCCTGGCTCCGTTACTAACACATCTATCTAGCCTCTTAGCTGACGTTTATCTAGCCTCTACTAACTTCAAAGCCGGTGTGTTTGAAAGGTTTGACCCACCCTCGCCCAAGCTGTTAGGTTGCTACTATTTTACCCGGTGGTGGACCGGCCCGAATCATTCCGCATTTTGCGGGTGGCGGGTATCTTTGCATCCTCTTAACTGCCCGATTCGGGCATGGCGTGTGTAGCACAGGGCCGGCAGGCCGATTGTACACACCGCCAGGCGTTGTAAGTTTTCCGGGCTCCACCCCAGGTAGACTTACGTTGCCAAACCCCCCCCGTGGCATGCGTCGCCGATTACATTCACATGTTGTTTCGGCGGGCGGACCGTTGGGTGGCAAAAAGGATTCTGCTCGATGATCGATGAAACGCTGATAGCTTCCTTAGGGATCGATGATGCCGATATTGAGGCGCAGTTGCGCTCTTCATACGGTGATGACTTCGCCTCGTCCAAGCCGGGCGAGTACATGGAGTCGTTCCTCAAGGATCAGGTCGAGGGGCTTGTCGCCGGTAAGTTAATTAAAGGAAAGGTCATCGGCTTCGCCGGTGACGACGTTGTAATTGAAGTCGGGCTTAAGTCCGAGGGGCTGATTCCCAAGGAAGAGTTCGAGGGCATGGACATCCAGGCCGGGGACGAAGTTGAAGTCCTGCTCGAAGACCTTCAGGGCGAAGAGGGCATCATCCAGCTCTCCAAGCGCAAGGCCGACCGCATGCTCGCCTGGCAGCGCATCATCGAGACCCAGAAAGAGGGCGATGTTGTCGAGGGTATCGTAATTAAGAAGATCAAGGGCGGTCTGCTCGTCGATGTCGGCGTGGCGGTCTTCCTCCCCGCGTCCCAGGTGGATGTCCGTCGCCCCGGCGAAGTGGGCGAGTTCATCGGTCGGCGGGTGCGGGCTGAGATTCTTAAGATCGATCTCGAACGTAAGAATATCGTCATCAGCCGCCGTAAGTTGATTGAAACCGAACGCGAGCAGTCCAAGAAGCGCCTCCTCGAAACCCTGAAAGAGGGCGAGATCGTTTCGGGCACCGTCAAGAACATCGCCGACTTCGGAGCCTTCGTTGACCTGGGCGGAATCGACGGCCTCCTGCACATCACCGATATGTCCTGGAGCCGCATCAACCACCCCAGCGAAGTGCTCAAGCTAGATCAGCGCATCGAAGTGCGCGTGCTGAACATCGACCGCGATAAAGAAAAGATCGCCCTGGGCCTTAAGCAGCGCGAAGTAAGCCCGTGGGAAGAGATCGAGAAGAAGTACCCCGTCGGCTCGCGCATCCGTGGCGCGGTTGTTAATATTATGACCTACGGCGCGTTCGTCCGCCTTGAGGACGGTATCGAAGGCTTGGTCCACATCTCCGAGATGTCCTGGACCCGCCGCGTCAACCACCCCAGCGAGATGGTCGCGCCCGGCGTCGAGGTTGATGTCGTTGTCCTTGAAATTAACAAGGACAAGCAGGAAATTTCCCTCGGTATGAAGCAGACCGAAGTGAACCCATGGGAACTGGTGGGCGAGAAGTACCCCCCCGGCACCATGATCGAAGGCAAGGTCCGCAACCTCGCCAACTACGGCGCGTTCGTCGAGATCGAGCCCGGCATAGACGGCCTGCTGCACATCAGCGATATGTCCTGGACCAAGAAGGTCACGCACCCCAACGAAGTGGTAAAGAAGGGCGACGTTGTCAAGTGCGTCGTGCTTGAAGTTGATCGCGATAAGCAGCGCATCAGCTTGGGCATGAAGCAGCTCCACGAAGATCCGTGGCTGCACGCGATTCCCGAACATTACAAGCCGGGTATGGTTGTCCGGGGCGTGGTCACCAAGATCACCAACTTCGGTGTCTTCGTCGAGCTCGAAGCCGAACTCGAGGGCCTGCTCCATATCAGCGAACTCGCCGATCATAAGGTTGAGAATCCGCAGGATGTGGTCAAAGCCGGGGATGAGATCGATGTTAAGATCCTCCGCGTTGATAAGTCAGATCGTAAGATCGGCCTCTCGCTCAAGCGCGCTCAGTGGGGCGATAGCACCGGCGGAACCGGTGGCTCGGGCACTCCGGCCAACACCGGCGGCACCGGCGACGATGCGAGCGCTAACACCGGCGGCGGTGGAGATGGCGACGGCAGCGGCAAGGGCAAGAAGCGTCGCGGTGGCGACGGCCCCGCACGCGGCGGCATGGACGATCACGGTTCGTTGGGCACCGATAAGATTCGTTTCAACTAAGCGATGGGTGTCATCAGCCTATCGAGTAGCGTAATGTAAAGTCAAAACGCCGACCCCTGCGGGTCGGCGTTTTTTTATTGCGGTTGTGTTCGGATCATCGCGGGCTCCCAGTGCGGCCGGGCATCCGCTCGCGCGAAAGAAATTTTTGGCCAAACCGCGCATGGGGTGAGGCGGATTGTCTATTTTAATCGTTGCACCCGTGCGACGCCGCCAACGAACGGCGTCGCGACATACCTCCAGGTGCGACCACACACACACTCGGATCACCGCGCGGAAACGTACGGTGGTCCGGTTTGTTAGAAATAACAATTAACTCCGGTCCGCGGCGGGCGTGCCTTGGGCAAAGCGAAATGAGACAGCCAGTACAGATCCTAACTGCGAGCAAACCCCACCCCCGCACCGCCCGCCGCGAGCCGGATTATGACGCCAGCACGACAAAGTTACGTGCTTGCCGTGAGGACAGAGGCGAGCGCGATAAGGATCTAAAACCGTAGCAGCGGCACCCCGCCCCCTACCCCTACCCCTACCCTCACCACTTAGCTTTTTATCAAATCGCGTCTTCGGACTCTGCCGTTCGAACAGTACTAATATCCAAGCGCGAGCCCGAGAGTTATAACCTTTCGCGGTTGGCTTAGACATCGCAGATCGCGACAGCCTCGCGGAGGGATGTAAGCGGATCGCGGCTGGGCATGAACTCCTGCCCCAGATAGCCGGGGAAGCCCTTTTCAACGATTGCTCGGCAGATCGCCGGGTAGTTTAACTCTTGACTTACATCTATCTCTCGTCTTCCCGGCACGCCCGCCGTGTGGAAGTGGCCGATCGAGCCGATGTTATCGGTGATAGTGCGGATGACATCTCCCTCCATGATCTGCATGTGATAGATGTCGTAGAGAAGCTTGAAGCGGGGGCTCGCGACCTTATTCACCAGTTCCACGCCCCAGGCGGTACGGTCGCACATGTAATCTTTATGATCGACGCGGCTATTGAGCAGCTCCATAATAACTGTAACACCCAACTGCTCGGCCAGCGGCATCAGTCGTTTGAGCCCCGCCGCGCAGTTACTTAACCCTTGCTTATCATCCATCCCGTCGCGGTTTCCGGAAAATACGATCTGATTCGGGATGCCCGCCGCCTTGACAAGCGGCAGGCGTGCTTCGAGTTCCTTCACGAGCGAATCGTGATGCTCCACGCGGTTAAACCCTCGCGCGATCGGGTTGGATGGAACAAAAGTCGCTACTGCGCACGTCAGCCCCGCTTGCTGCACTGTCTCCCATTCGTCAGGACTCAGTAGTTCGATCGATTGAATTCCCATACCTTTTGCCGCTGCGGCAAGATCCGCGAGCTTCATCGAGCCGAAGCACCAGCGGCAGACGGACTGTTTCAAACGGCCCAGCACGGGCCGGGCCGGATGGGGCTCCGCGGCGGTCTGAGCGAGACTGATGAATGGGGTGCGGGCCGTGGCCAGCTGTGTGATGATGGGTGCTGCCGCGGCGGCGGAAAGAAAGGTTCGGCGGTTCATAACTTATATTTCTTTTATATCACACCACGGGGGTCTTGCCAGGAATCGCGACATCGGCAACAGGCAGCGAGCCCAGTTCAAGTTTGGGCGGAGTCAAGTCAAGTTTACTTCTCATCGCCTGATCCCAGGACAACGTCTTGCCGGTATACGCGCTCATGCGGCCCATGACGGCGAGCATCGTGCTCTGCGCGATCCGCTCGCCATGATTGACATAACTGCTCTCGCCCAGGATACTCGCGAGGAGGTCCTTGTGTTCTTGAACATAAGGATTCACCTGCTCGCCCTTCCACTTCCAGGCGTTTTTGCCGAAGATCTCGGCGTGCCCGAACTGGGAGAGCTTCAGGTGCCCCTCTGTGCCGTAGATCACTTCATCCACGCGGCTGCTGGTTCCATCGATCTGGCGACTGTAACTGTTAATCTTACGTCCATCCGTGTACTCGTACTCGATGGCGAAGTGGTCGAACGCGTTTCCGTACGCGGCCTGAGTCCGCACTTGGCGGCCGCCCAGGCCCATCGCGCTGGCGGGAAGGTCGCCGAGAAACCAGTACGCAACGTCGAGGTTATGAACGTGCTGCTCGACGATGTGATCGCCCGAAAGCCAGGCGAAATAGAGCCAGTTGCGGATCTGCCACTCCATATCGCTCCATTCGATTTTGCGTCCGTTGTTCCATAAACCGCCTTGATTCCAGTAGACGCTCGCGGAGATTACCTTACCGATGGCGCCATCCTCAACTCGTTTTTTGGCCTCGTGGTAGCAGCGCTCGTGCCGCCGCTGGGTCCCCGCGACCACAGTTAACTTCTTAGCTGCCGCGCTGCGTGCCGTTTCAATCACGATCCTCGCGCCCACCGGATCTACGCACACCGGCTTCTCCATAAACACGTGCTTGCCGGCCGCCACCGCCGCGGCGAAGTGGGCGGGACGAAAACCAGGTGGCGACGCTAATATTACGATGTCGATACCCGCGGCGATTACCTTCTGGTAGGCATCAAAGCCGTGGAAGACCATGTCCTCGCTCACGCTGGCCCTTGCGGCAAGCGGCGAGTCAAGTTTGGCCAACTCCTCGCGGCAACCCGCCGTCCGGTCCGGGAACATATCGCCTAGGGCCACGAGCTGGGTATCGTTCGAGGCTTCGAGTATGTTGACTGCGGCACCGCTGCCGCGGCCGCCGCACCCAACGACCCCAACCCTCAAACGCCCCGACGATCGGCGGCCGTGAGCCATTGCTAACGATAACGAGGGGATTCCGACCGCCGCGGCCGCCACGGAGGTTTGCAGAAAATCACGGCGCGTCAGTTCGTTGGCCATAGTTATATTACCTTTTCCCTCGGTTCGCGCCCCGCGCAGGTGCCGACACTCACTTACATCGTCACACCCCCTCGGTTGAATCGTACGGAAGGAGTCGGAGGCGGCCAAGGACCCGCGCGGGTTTCTTTGGGAACACTTGAGGCCTTGGCCCAACGCACGCGCCAGCGATGCGGCCGGCGTTCTTGAGGGTGGACGCCACGAGACGGCCCAAGGGTGCCAATAATTCCGATTGCACTGGGACGAAGATCAACTTCTGAGCGTCGCCGCGGCGAGCATCGCGAAAGCCGCGCTTGTCTCTGATGAGTCGCAGGAGATCCGCGGCATTGACTCGCTCGATGAGCTGGAGTTCCATCCGTTGCTGGCCCGAGCGTTTGCTGATGCGGGGCTTGGGGTGCACCGCGAGTTTCCTCTGCCTGGGCCGGTGGGAAGGCGGTCAAAGAAGACCGAGCGGGCCAGGTGCGACCTGGTGCTCACGCATGATCCGGTCCGGGTACCCGCCGACCCGATGGCGGTGATCTTTGAATCGGATGAAAGATTACAAACGCTCTTTGCCCAGTCGCCCATGGTGCAGCCGCGCCTTGCGACAACGCCCTTGGAGGAATGTTACTTTCTAGAGGTGAAGAGCGTGGGGCAGTGGGTGTATATCGACGGAGTGCCGGGGCCCAATCGCACGTACTCATCGTCGCTGACGGGGGCGATAGCGAGGGATTTGAAGAAGCTGGCGGCGGACGATCGAGTAACAGCGGGCGGGGTCCTTCTGATTTTGTTCACGCAGGAACGAGAGGTGGCGGACCACGACCTGCCCATCGCCCTCCACCGGACGCTTGATCGTAATATATTATTCCGCAGCCCGCGGATGGTGGGCCTGCCGGTGGCCAACCGCATCGGCAACGCGTGGTGCACGCTTATGTTGGTGGGTAAGCTAACTCCGTGAGAGGCGCGGGGGGGGGGGGGGGGGGGGGGGGGCGGGGGGGTGGGTGTGCGGGCAAGGAGGTAGTCGCCGGTGCGGGGGAAGCGGGTGGTGATGTGGGCGATGTGGGCGAGGAGGACGCGGTTGAGGGGGTCTGTTTGGATTCGGGTGAGTTTGGGAAGGCGGAGGTCGGGGAAGGGGATGCGAAGTCCGGCACGGGGGTTGCCGGCCGCCAGGACGGTGACTGCGAGGCGGGCGAGGCGGTGGTCCAGGGAGATGCGGTCGGGGTGGGCGGGTTCGCAGGCCCGGCAGACGACTCCGCCGCGGGCGGGGGAGAAGAATGCGATGTCGGCGGTGCGTCGGCAGTCGGTGCAGAGGGAGAGCTCGGGGAGGATGCCGGCGGATTCAAGGAGTCCGAGTTGGCAGGCCAGGGCGGCTTCTTCGGGGCCGAATCTGCCTCCGCCGGCGAGGGCGGCGGTGAACTCGGCGAGGTCGTCAAAGGTGTGGGGGTGGGGGTCGT
>Ga0105044_10003933_pt1 | contig 20401 bp, 15 predicted proteins | sample MAT01_FD_78092 | JGI IMG/M metagenome (GOLD analysis project Ga0105044, IMG submission 78092) | Freshwater microbial communities from Lake Fryxell liftoff mats and glacier meltwater in Antarctica - MAT-01 | ecosystem: Environmental > Aquatic > Freshwater > Ice > Liftoff microbial mat | place...
GCGATGGCGAGGGCGACGGCGCCCGCCGCGAGCACCGGCCTCCACCGTCGGGGGCGGCTGAGCAGCGGCGCCAGCGGGAGCACCACGAGGGCGAGGCCGAAGCCCTTGATGAGCGCGCTGAGACCGACCGCGACCCCGAGGCGCACGCCGGAGGCGGAGGGATGGACGAGCACCGTTGCGGTGGCGAGGGCCGCCGCGGCCGCGATCACCACGAGAGGGAGGTCGTTGCCGATCGTGCCCATCGACGCGCTCAGCTGCGGGATGGCCAGCGGCACGAGGGCGGCAACGAGCTGTTGGGCGCACGAGCCCCCGAGCATCCGCACGCCACGGGCGATGAAAAGGGGGATCGTCGCGCTCAGCACCACCGAGGCCACGCGGAGGAGCCAGAGGTGCAGGTCGAAGGCCAGGCCGGGGGCGAGCCCTCGGATCGCCGCCTCGGTGAGCACCAGGGGGGCGTAGCCGAGCGGGGGGTGTTGCACCATCTGGTTGGGCGCGTCGAAGGTCGTGTCGCTGTCCAGCGCCGCCAGCGTCGGGCGGTCTGTACGCGGGATCACGGCGACGGTGAACCGTCCATCGTCCAGCTGGTCGAGGATCCAGGCACGGGAAGCGACGGTTGCGGCGTCGATGGTGATCGGATCGCGGGGGTAGGAACGCCCGTCCACGACGTGGCGCACCATGTCCGCATGCGCCATCTCGTCTGGCGCCTCGAGTGGCGGGATCGCGAGGCTCCAGATCAGGCCGACGAAGATCCAGAGACCCACGACGCCGACCAACCGACGGCGGTGGCTCAGGTCGGCGGACGGGTCGTCCTCGGGGCTGGCATGCGTCATCACGTCTGGGGGCGCACGCTACCGTCCGGTGGTCATGAAGCTGATCATCCAGATGCCGTGCCTTGACGAGGAGGATCAGCTCCCGATCTCCCTCGGCGCGCTCCCGCGCGAGGTCGAGGGGTTCGACGCGGTCGAGTGGCTCATCATCGATGACGGCTCGACGGATCGCACGGTCGAGGTGGCCCGAGAGCTGGGCGTCGACCATGTGGTGAAGCTCACGAACAACAAGGGCCTGGCGTACGCGTTCCAAGCCGGCCTGGATGCGTGTCTCAAGCTTGGCGCTGACGTGATCGTCAACACCGACGCCGACAACCAGTACTCAGCGGATGACATCCCCGCCCTCGTGCAGCCGATCCTGCGGGGCGAGGCGGACATGGTCATCGGCGATCGCAACGTGATGGCGGTCGAGCACTTCTCGCCCGTGAAGAAGCGACTGCAGAAGCTGGGCAGCTGGGTGGTGCGACATGCCTCGGGCACAACGGTGCCCGACGCGACGTCCGGCTTCCGGGCCTACAACCGCGAGGCCGCGCTCGGGCTCACGGTCGTTTCCCGGTTCACCTACACCCTCGAGTCCCTGATCCAGGCGGGGAAGAGCCTCGTCGCCGTCGACCACGTCATCGTGAGCACGAACGACAAGCTTCGCGAGTCCCGCCTGTTCGGGTCCATGTGGGGCTACGTCCGTCGCAACTTCGTGGCGATCTTCCGCATCTATGCCAGCTATGAGCCCCTCAAGGTGTTCACGTGGCTCGCGGCCAGTCTGTTGCTCATGAGCGCGCTCGCGTGGTCACCCTTCGTCTACGACTGGATCGCGAACGGCGATCGCTCGGGGCACCTCCAGTCGATCGTCGTCGGCGGTGTGCTTTTCATCGCCGCGGTGCAGACGTTCGCCCTCGGCGTGATCGCCGACCTCATCGCCGCCCACCGGATCGTCTCTCAGCGCACGCTCGAACGAGTGCGCCGGATCGAGCTGGAGCTCGGCATCGCTCCGTCGCACTACGCGCACGGCCCCAGCCGCGCCGGTGATCCGTCTACCGATTAAGACCGTGCCCCGAGGAACGCGTGGAGCAATGCCTGGGCGGCGCTGGTGGCCGCGGTCTCACCAGACGCCACCGACGCCTCGAGGGTCGGCACCTTGTCGCGAACCGAGGGGTGAAGGCGGAGCCGCTCCATCAGCGTGTCGGTGACCTCGTTCCACATCCACGCCACCCCCTGTTGTGCCCGCAGGGTCGCCAGACCGTCGCCCTCGAGGCGTTGGTGCGCGGCGTGAATGTCCGTCCAGAGCTCGGGGATGCCGGCGCCGGTGAGCGCGGAGCAGGTGCGCACACCCACCTCCCAGCCGGGGCGCTTGGGTCGGAGCAGGTGCACCGCGTGACGCAGGTCGGCCATGGCTCGATGAGCAGAGGCCTCGAGATCTCCGTCGGCCTTGTTCACCGCGATGAGATCGGCGAGCTCCATGATCCCGCGCTTGATGCCCTGCAGCTCGTCGCCTCCTGCGGGTGACGCGATGAGCACGAAGAGGTCGACGAGGTCGGCCACGGCCACCTCGGACTGCCCGACGCCGACCGTCTCGACGAGGATCAGGTCGAAGCCGGCGGCCTCGCACAGGAGCAGTGCCTCTCGGGTGTGGCGAGCGACGCCGCCGAGCGTGCCCGAGGACGGCGTGGGTCGGATGTAGGCGTGCTCCTCTCGACCCAGGTCGGTCATGCGGGTCTTGTCCCCGAGGATGGAGCCGCCGGAGATCGAGCTCGACGGATCGACGGCGAGCACCGCAACGTGGCTGCCCTGGGCGAGGGCATGGAGCCCGAGCGCTTCGATGAGGCTCGACTTCCCCGATCCGGGAACACCTGAGATGCCCACCCGAACCGCGCCCCCGGTGTGTGGCAGCAGCGCGTCGATCAGCGCGGTGGCTTCGGCCCGGTGGTCGGGGCGGGTCGACTCCACCAGCGTGATGCCGCGAGCGAGGGCGCGGCGGTCGCCGCGGCGAATCGCGCCGGCGAGGTCGTCATCCGAGGTTGGCATCAAGGGGTTGGGCTCAGTCGCGGCCGGGTCGGGCCCGCAGGAGACCGAGGACGGTGCTGGCGGCATCGGGGATGTTCGTGCCCGGTCCGAAGATGGCCACGACCCCGGCCGCCGTGAGCTGGTCGTAGTCCTGCGGTGGGATCACGCCGCCACAGACGACGAGGATGTCTTCGCCCCCCGCCTGGCGCAGCTCGGCGATGAGCTGAGGCACGAGGGTCTTGTGGCCGGCCGCCTGGCTCGACACGCCCACGATGTGGACATCGTTCTCGACGGCCGCGCGGGCCACCTCCGCAGGTGTTTCGAACAGCGGACCGAAGTCGACGTCGAAGCCGATGTCGGCGAAGGCGGTCCCCACCACCTTGGCGCCGCGGTCGTGGCCGTCCTGGCCCATCTTGGCCATGAGCATTCGGGGGCGACGACCCTCCTCGTTCGCGAAGGCGGCCACATCGGCGACGATGGCCGCGAAGTCGGCGTCTCCCTCGAACCCTGAGCCGTACACGCCGCTGATGCTACGGATCTCTGCCTTGTGTCGGCCGAACACCGTCTCCATGGCGTCGCTCATCTCGCCCACGGTGGCCCGGGCGCGCGCGGCATCGATGCACAGGGCCAGCAGGTTTCCGTTCGCCGCGGCGCCCTCTCGCAGGTGGCGGAGAGCGTCCTCGCAGCCCGAGGCGTCGCGAGTGGACCGGATCCGCTCGAGGCGGGCGATCTGCTGGTCCCGCACCATGCTGTTGTCGATGTCGAGCACATCGACCAGCGCGGGGTCTTCGGGTCGGTACTTGTTCACCCCGACGATGACCTCGTCGCCACGGTCCACGCGAGCCTGACGGCGCGCCGCCGCCTCCTCGATGCGGAGCTTGGGCATGCCGGAGGCGACGGCCTTGGTCATGCCACCGAGAGCCTCCACCTCCTCGATGATCGTCCACGCGCGGTCGGCCAGGGCCTGGGTGAGCGCCTCCACGTAGTAGCTGCCGCCGAGCGGATCGACCACCTTGGGGATGCCTGTCTCCTCCTGGATGACGAGCTGGGTGTTCCGCGCGATGCGCGAGCTGAACTCGGTGGGGAGCCCGAGCGCCTCGTCGAAGGAGTTGGTGTGCAGGCTCTGGGTGCCCCCGAGCACGGCCGCCATGGCTTCGACGGTGGTGCGCACGACGTTGTTGTACGGGTCCTGCTCGGTGAGCGACACGCCGCTCGTCTGGCAATGGGTGCGCAGCATCCTCGACTGGGGGTTCTTCGGGTCGAACGTTGCCATCACGCGATCCCAGAGGACGCGGGCGGCGCGGAGCTTCGCCACCTCCATGAAGAAGTTCATGCCGATGGCGAAGAAGAAGGAGAGCCGCGGGGCGAAGACATCGATGTCGAGCCCGCGCTCGGTGGCGAAGCGGGCGTACTCCAACCCGTCGGCGATCGTGAACGCCAGCTCCAGATCGGCCGTCGCACCGGCCTCCTGCATGTGATACCCGGAGATCGAGATCGAGTTGTACCGCGGCATGAACGTCGCGGTGTGGCTGATGATGTCGGCCACGATCCGCATGCTGGGTTCGGGTGGGTAGATGTAGGTGTTGCGGACCATGAACTCCTTGAGGATGTCGTTCTGGATGGTGCCGCTGAGCTGGTCCTGGGTGACGCCCTGCTCCTCCCCGGCGACGATGAAGCACGCCAGCACCGGGAGCACCGCGCCGTTCATCGTCATCGACACCGACATCTTCTCGAGCGGGATGCCGTCGAAGAGGATCTTCATGTCCTCCACCGAGTCGATGGCCACGCCGGCCTTGCCGACGTCGCCCACCACCCTCGGGTGGTCTGAGTCGTAGCCGCGGTGCGTGGCGAGATCGAACGCCACCGACACCCCCTGCTGACCGGCGGCCAGGTTGCGCCGATAGAAGGCGTTCGACTCCTCGGCGGTGGAGAAGCCGGCGTACTGCCGGATCGTCCAGGGACGGCCGGTGTACATGGTGGCCCGGACGCCCCGCAGGAACGGCGCCGCCCCCGGCAAGCTGTCGGCGCTCACGATGCCGTCGATGTCGGCAGCGGTGTAGAGCGGCTGGACGGCGATGCCCTCGGGGGTCTCCCAGATCAGCGTGTCGGGGTCGGCGCCCTTGAGGTCCTTGGTGGCCATCGCCCGCCAGGCCTCGCGGTCTGCTCTCGGTGCGGGTGCGTCGCTCATCGGAGGTCGATGGTAGAGACACCTCGTTGGCGGGGCGAAACCGTGCCGGGTTGACGAGTGCTTAGTCGAGCAGCGTGACCGTCAGACGGGGGATGCCCCGCAGCTCCACCACCACGTCGGCGAGCCGCTCCCGCGGCACCAGGAGGTGGTTGGGCGCCTGCGGGTCAGGGCGCACCGATGGTCGGTTCACGACCACTTCGGTGGGGCTCAGAGTGACATCGACGTAGTCGCACGCCTGGCGGAAGCCGTCGATGTCCTCGAGGTTGGCATCGGTGAGGACCTCGATCGTCAGCACCGGGCGCTGGGCGGCGATGAGCGAGCCCGCGCCGGCGAGCACCCGATGTTCAGCTCCCTCGACGTCCACCTTCACCAGGGAGACCTCCGGTCGCCCCTCGGTGACCCAGGCATCGTCCAGGGTCGAGGCGGCCACGGGCACGACTCGCTCGATCAACTCCTTGAAGCCGGGCTCGAGGGACGCACTGGTCTCCACGGTCCCGTCGGGTTGCGCCGGGGGCAGATGGAGCTCAGCGGGACCCGTACGCTCGCCGACTGCGATCTCTCGCACGGTGATCCGCCCGACCCGCCGGTTGATGGCCACGTTGGCGCGAAGGAGGTCGGCGATCTCCGGCACGGGCTCGTAGGCCACTGCCCGAGCCCGCGGGTGGGCCGTGGTGGCGATCAGGGAGTACAGCCCGGTGTTGGCGCCGACGTCGAGCATCGTGGTCGGCCATCGGCGCACCAGCTGGACCGCGACGCTCGGCAAAGGGGCCTCGAACCCGTTCCACCCACCGGCGCGCAGCGCCCGGGCCACCTGGTCGTGGCCGTCGAGGGCGTACATGCGGAAGCGGTGGCTTCGCATCGCGCTGGGGCCGGTCGGGACGACGACGGGGACGAGGTCGCTGTCGGAGCGGAGGCGATCGACCCGGTCGGCCAGCGTGTAGGCGCCGACCGCCTCGAGGGCGGTGACGGCCTGTTGCGCGACCGTCGGGCGGCGAAGGGTCGCCCGGATCTGGGCGCCGGCGCGCTCGACTGCTCGCATCAGGCGGGACCCTACAAGGGGTGGGACTCGGTGTCGGCCGACCGGCGAGAAGGGTCCCCTAGGGTGCGCTCCCGTGCCTTCACTCGCTGATCTGCTGTTCGTGCCGTCGAGGGCGCCGGGTGACGGGGCGGCGCGTCGAGCGGCCACCCGCGCCGCGCTGGCGCTGGCTGGACTGGGGTTCTGCCTCTCGACGATCTGCGCCTTCACCCTCCCGGTCCTGCTCGCCCCGGACGAGCGGGCGCACCTCGGCTACGTCGAGGTGCTGCTCGAGGGTGACCTGCCGACGGTCGACCGCGACATCCCGGTGGACGGGCGGTTCATCGTGTTGCGGCAGTACTACCCCGACGGCTCCGCGTCGGCGGGCCGCTACGGGGACGTCTGGGTGGCCAACCACCCGCCGCTGGCGTACCTCGTCGCCACTCCCGTGGCGTGGGCAGCCTCGGCGGTCGGGTTCGACCGCGGCGCCCCGATGGCGATGCGGCTCCTTTCCGGCCTCGGGATGCTGGTTGGCGTGCTGGCGACGGTCGCCGTCAGCGACGCGCTCCTCCCCGCCGAGCGGCGAACGGCGGCCGTCGCCGCCGGGTTGGTCGCACTGACGCCCGCCCTCGTGTCGATCGGGGGCTACGGCTACACGGACGGCTTCGCGTTCGCCGTCGGCACCTCGCTCCTCGCTGTCCTCCTCCGCGTCGCCCGCTGGGGCCCCACTCGGCCACGGTTCGTCGCCCTCGTGGCCCTCGGCAGTGCCGCGCTCCTCTCGCGGAGCGCGCTCCTTCCGCTCGTGCCGCTCGCAGCAGTGGTGTGGCTCGCGCGCACCTGGGGCCAGGGCCCGGCGCGGGCCCTCGTCCGATCAGCGATCGTCGTCGTGGTCCCGGTGCTCGCCGGTGGGTGGTTCTACCTCCGCAACGTCGACCTCTACGGCAGCGTGACCGGGTCGGGCTACCTCCAGGAGAAGTTCCGCCGGTCGGATTCGGGCACGACGCTGAGGTTGCTGGCGCGACCCCGCTTCCTCCTCGGCGCCTGGCAGGACCTGTGGGGCTCGTTCAGCGACTTCGGCGATCGCGTGAGCGTCGGCAGTGGACGCACGGTCGTGGGCTCGCCGGCGTCCCGCATCGGCTCGCGGCTGCTGATCGGCGGGGGGCTCGCGGTCCTCGCCGTGCTGGGCTGGGCTGAGTCGTGGTGGAGGGAGCGCGCTCGGCGGCCGCGTCGTGCCGCGTGGCTGTCGTGGGGTGCGGCCACCGGTTGGACCGTGGTGGGCGTCGTCGGCATGGCGTCGTTCGTGAGCGGAGGGGGGACACCTCACGCTCGCTACCTGCTGCCGGCCCTGAGCGTGATCGCGACGGTGTTGGCCGGCGGGTTCGCGCGGCTGCCGAGAGGTCCTGCCGTGTCCGGTGGGGTGCTGATCGTTCTGGTGGGCCTCGACCTCGTCCTGGTCGTCCGGATGACGACGTTCGTGCAGGTCGGTGGGTTCTCGCCGCCGCTCCAGCAACCGGGATCGTCGGCCGTGATCGTCCTGCTGGCCTACGTCGCAGCGATCGCGGCGGGGCTCGTCGCTGCGTTCGCGCTCGTGGCAACGAACGATCAGAGGTTGACGGGCGCGACGGAGATCGACGCCAGCGGGCCGTCGGCCGACCACCACAGCTGATCAGCGGCCGAGCCGGTGGCGTACCAGTGGATGTCGTCGGCACCGTCCCCGTCGAAGTCGCCGGGGATGGGCGTGTACGTGCCGAACACCGGGCGGGGGGTGGTCGCGCGGAAGGTGCGATCCGGGGCGCCGAACCACAGGCTCTCGACCCTCGCGCCCGGGGCGTACCAGAAGAGGTCGGTGCGGCCGTCACCGTCGTAGTCGCCGGGGATCGGGGTGAAGGCGCTGGGGAGCGCGCCAGACGTCTTGATAGTGAAGCCGCCGTCGGTGCCGCCGAACCAGATCGAGGTGCCCGCACCGCCCGCGCTGCGCCAGAAGATGTCGGTCCGGCCATCACCGTCGTAGTCCCCCGGGACGGGGGTGTAGGTGCCGGCAACCTGCAGCGAGGCGGTAGGCACGAAGCCCACTGCAGTCGATCGCCACAGGGAGTCGGCGGCGGCGCCCGGCGCGTACCAGAAGATGTCGGTGCGGCCGTCACCGTCGAAGTCGCCGGGAATCGGGGTGTAGGTGCCCATGACCTGCCGCGGCCTCGTCGCCGCGAACGAGGCCACACCGGTGGTGGTCCAGAGCGAGTCGACGCTCGCACCGGGGAGGTACCAGTAGACGTCGGTGCGGCCGTTGCCGTCGTAGTCGCCCCCTACGGGCACGGCGGTGCTGATCACCGAACGAGTCGCGATGGGGGTGGGGTGACGCTGGTCGTCTCCGAGGAACAGCTCGTCGAGGCCCGCTCCGGAGCGCACGAGGAGGAGATCGTCAGCGCGGTGGCCGTCGAAGGAACCGACTACGGGGCGGGCCCGCGCTGCCTGAGGCGACGCACGGGGCAAGACGTCGGTCGCGGGCTCGAGCGCGATGGGGCCGGGGGGGACCAGCGCGCCGCCCGGGCGGCGCACGGCCCCCACGACGTCGACGTCGTAGCGGTCGTAGGCCGTGTAGGTGCCGCGCAGCCAGAGCAGAGCCGATGCGCCGCTGGGGTCGCTGGTGAGGATCGGACGGATGTTGTCCTCGGCGGAGTCGCTCGTGAGGGCGGTCCAGCTCCACGTTCCTCCGGCCGATCGATGGCCGTCCCACAGCTCCCAGTGACGCTGGCCATCAGCCGTGGACGTCAGGGGGAGGCCGGTGACCGGTGAGGTGTCGGACGACATGACGATGCGGCTTGCGTCGGTCGGGTCGATGGAGATCAGGCCCGTGTAGTCATCCTCCCGCTCGTAGAGCGCGCGACCCGCGGGTGCGATCTCCTCGGTCTCCCACTGGGTGCCGCTCCACCGCCCGTACCAGTACCGGTGGTCGGTCGCGCTGATCCGGACCGAGAACACGACCGTCGGGGCTCCGGTGATCGGATCGATCACCACGTCGGTCGTCCAGGCCCGATCCGTCGCGTTCGACGGCTCCCACACCGCGGTGAGGGCCGTGACCGGGATGGCGGTTCCGAGCGGCCCGAGCACCGCCCCGGTGGAGCTGTGCACGAGTCCGGCCTCGATGTAGCCGTGGTAGAGGGAGGTCTGGGACTCGCGGGGGTGGGTGGGTGTGGCGATCAGGTCGATGCGCCCGTCACGGGTAGGCGAGTACTGGACGTACGGTCGGAAGTCGACGCGGTTCCACGGATCGCGGAGCACGCGACCGAGATCAGCCCAGGTGCGGCCGGCGTCCGCCGACGCCAGGACGGACGGATCGAAGCGCGCGCCGCGGAAGAAGTCGTAGAGGATCGGCTGGCCGGCGGCGTCAGCGGACTCGCGCAGGTTGTTGTACGTCACTCGCACGCCGACGTCCACCGGCGGGAGCCGTAGCCAGGACCCGTCCGTGCGCTGGCGCTGGATGCGCACGAGGCCGTCCCGGTGGTGGCGCGACCAGGCGGTGGTGAGCTCTCCCGAAGGGTCCTCGCGAATCGAGGCGCTGTTGTGATCGTCGGCCTCGCCTCGGCCGAGGTTCACGAGCTGGCGCTGCCCGGTGACGAGGTCGAGCTGTGCGACCACGACGGTCCCGGGAGCGACGATCGTCGAGCTGGTGCCGGCCACCGCAGAGGTCGCCAGAACGCGCCCGCCGGCGGTGAAGGTCGCCCGCTCGTCCCCGAACCAGCTCCATGCCGCTTGGGGCACGATGGTCGTCGTCCCCGGAGGCTCGATGGTCTCGGTTGCGGTCGGGGCAGCAGAGGCAACCGGGAGGGCCGCGGGCGCCGTCACGGGGCCGCCGAGGATGGCGCCGAGGAGCGCGCCGAGCAGCGCGGCAGACGCGCTGGCGCGTTGTCGTCGCGACATGGAGCTCACCGGGAGATCCGGATGGACGCCGCCACCCGGTCGGCCGCCCGGACGAGCGGTCCTCCCGTCCGGTAGCTGCCGATCACGACGTAGAGGCAGAAGGCGCGCCCGGCCTCGCTGAAGAAGTGCTGGGTGCCCGCCATGCCGGCGACGGCCCGTTGCATCGACTGCGGGGAGAACATTCCGAGGTGGAGGCGGGAGACCCGCGGGCGGTCGAAGAGCGGTGTGCCAGCCACCTCTCGCTCGTGCTCGAGGAGGCACACGAGGACGTCGGATCCGCCCATGAGCCCGACGGCGCCCGAGCCGTAGTCTCCCCGCTCGGCGGGGAGCGCGAAGCTCGCGGCGTGGAGTACCACGCCGGTGCCCGCGGGGTCGGCCTGGTGGGAGGCCACGCGTCCCTGCCCGGCGGCCCGGATGTGCGCGTCCCAGCCATCGGGTACGTCGACGGCGATGCCACCATCGGCGAGCTCGGTCACCGGTGATCCTCCGTGGTCGGCGTCGGGTAGAGGCTGGGGTCGCCGGGCTCGATGCCGGCCGCTCGCAGCTCGCGATCCACCCGGTCGGCACGATCCTGGCCGTCCATGCGGGTGAGCGGCCGTGCCGCTTCGCTCGGTCGGATCGCGGCGACGTCCGCCACGGCCTTGCCGAGCAGGTCCACCACCTGCTCCCACGACGTTCCCGACCCTTCGCCGATCACCTGGCCGGTCGGTCCGTCGACGAGGATGAAGTAGGGCGATACGGGCACGCCGTAGTCGTCCCAGGCCGCCGCCGACATCAGGGTGACGATGCCCTCGGGCGCCAGGTCAGCCACCGCCGACGGTGACTCGTGCTCCGGCCCGTTGGTCACCGCCACGATGCGGGTCGTCGCGTCCGGCAGGGCGAGGGTGGCGTCGTGCTGCAGCGAGTCCCAGAACGTGCCGCAGGTGCCGCAGCCGGAGGAGAGGAAGGCCAGCAGCGTCGTGTGCTCGACGTTCGTCACGGCGACGTGGGCCGCGCCCCCGCGCGGGAGCTGGCCCGTGAGATCGGTGGCCATGCCAAGCGCACCGTCGGAGCGGGGCCGGGCCACACCATCAGCGACTCGGGCCGGCCCGTGCCTTGACGTAGCTCGGGCGCGAGCCGCGGGAGCGCCCTCAGCCCCTTCCTCGAGGTTCACGCCGAGGTCGTGCAAGGCCTTCAAGATCTCCGCGTGCGAGCGCAGGAGCCCGATCACGAGGACCCCCAGGAGGGCCACGACGAGCACGAGCGCGACGACGAGGGCGGCCATCACCGGGTGGTCAGCCCACCAGCCACTTCTGGCCGAACGTCACCGTGAGGTACGTCGGGTCGTCGAGCGAGCGGCGCAGGTACCAGCGGCCTTCCGACGGGCGGTAGACGCCGATCGACGCGCTCCCGAAGTCGAGCCAGTCGCCGGCGACGGGAAGGTCGCCGCGCTGTCCGAACCGGATGGTCCGGGCGGTGGCGCCGGTGGCGAGCGCGTTGTTGAGGCTCCACACGCCGTCGCGGAAGACGCCGACGCCGTCGACGCCGTCGCCGTCCCAGTCGCCCACGACCGGGACGTCCCCGGCCTGCATGCCGTAGCGGAGCTGGCGGATGGTGGTCGGCTGGTCGATGCGGTCGCTGAGGTGCCAGTAGCCGCCCTTGCGGAAGATCCCGACGCTGCTCGTGCCGTCCCCGTTCCAGTCGCCGGCCACCGGGATGTCCCCCGCCTGCTGGCCGTACGGGGGGACGACGGTGAAGGTGCCGCCGTGGGCGAGCTCGTTGGAGAGGTGCCAGCGCGCGCTGCGGAAGATGCCGATGCCGGTCTTGCCGTCGCCGTCCCAGTCGCCGGTGACGGGCAGGTCGCCCGTTTCGACGCCGTAGGTGAACACCGGGACCGGTCCGAGGTTCGCCGTCTGGCGGACGGTCCACCGGCCGTTGCGGTTGTCGTAGAAGCCGATGCCCCACTTGCCGAAGCCGTCCCAGTTCCCGGCCACCGCATGGATCGGCAGGCCGGCCTGGATGCACGGGCGGTTGTGGCTGCGGGTGCCGTTGTCGGTGCGCACCGCGCTGCTCGAGCAGGTGGGCTCGATCTTCCACGGCTCGGTGCACGTCACCACGCGGCATTGGATCGGCCCGATGCAGGCGACGTTGTTGCTGCAGTTGCCGTACCGGAACGAGGTGCATCCTGCCTTGCGGTGATCGCAGCGGCCGTTCCCGCAGCCGCACGGCGTGCCGTTGCACGAGCCGCTGCAGAGCCCGGAGCCGCCGCAGCTGCAGGAGCCGCAGGGCTTGTGGCAGTCCATGTAGTAGCGCGCGGCCCCGCCGCAGAAGCTGGAGCCGTCGGCCTTCCACCACCCACCGGTGAGCGAGCCCGTGGGACAAGCGTTCACGCCGTAGATCGCGCAGCAGAACTCCGTGTACCCGTCGCAGCACAGCGAGCCGCAGGTGCAGCTCTGACCGATGCAGCTGCACACCGCCGCGTACGCGCTCTTCGGGTGGAGCAAGAGGTCGACGGGGGCGGTGACGAGGGCGGTGCCGACCATCGCCGACCGGGCGAGGAAGCTCCGCCGATCGAGGCGGTTGGCGACCGCATCGGTCGCTCGGGACAGGACGCTGCGAGGCACGAGGCTCCCGACCCTAGCCGTGGGCCGATGCTGCTTCGGATCGGCCCACGGCGGGTGGGATGACCGGCGGTCGGTAGCCTCGGCGCCATGTCCCTGCGGCTCGTGATCCTGGGCGGTGGCCCCGCCGGCCACACGGCGGCCACGCACGCAGCGCGGCTCGGGGCCGAGGTCACCGTCGTCGAGAAGGACGTCATCGGCGGCGCCGCGCACCTCTGGGACTGCATCCCGTCCAAGGCGATGATCGCCACCGGGGGCGCGCTGGCTGCCGTGGGTCGCTCGCCCGAGATGGGCCTCACGGAGGCCCACGCCGAGGTCGACACGGTGGCGCTGCGAGCGCGGATCGAGGCCATCGAGCAGAAGCTCGAGCACGGCACCCGCCGGCTGCTCGACAGCCAGAGCGTGCGCATCGTGCGCGGCACCGGCCGGCTCACCGGGCCGCACGAGGTGGTGGTCGACACCTCCGAGGGCACCGTCGAGCTGGAGGCCGACGCCATCCTGCTGGCCACGGGAAGTCGGCCCCGGGTACCGGACTGGGCAGAGGTCGATGGCGATCGCGTGCTCGCCACGCGCGACGCCTACCCGCCGCCGTCGTGGCCGACGCACCTCGTGGTCATCGGCTCCGGCGTCACCGGCGTCGAGTTCGTGCACATGTTCTCGTCGTTGGGCAGCGACGTCACGCTCATCGTCTCGCGGCAGCAGGTGCTCCCGCAGAAGGACCCAGAGGTGGCCGCCGCCCTGGAGGACGAGCTGCTGCGTCGGGGCGTCAAGCTCCTGAAGGGCGCGCGCGCCGTGGGCATCGCCCGGTCGGCCGACGCAGTGACGGTGCGCTGCGACGACGGGCGGGCGGTCACGGGGTCGCATGCGCTGCTCGCGATCGGCTCGATCCCCAACAGCGAGGGTCTCGGTCTCGGTGCCGCGGGCGTGATGGCGGAGGGCGGCTACGTCCCGGTCGACGCCGCGTGCCGCACGAACGTGCCGCACATCTACGCCGCGGGTGACCTGTCGGGGAAGCTCCCGCTGTCCTCGGTCGCCTCGATGCAAGGCCGCAAGATCGCCGAGCACGTGATGGGCCAGCAGACCCGCACCCCCCGCGAGCTCGACTACGACAAGGCCGCTTCGGCGATCTTCACCGTGCCGGAGATCGCCGACGTCGGCCTCGCCGAGGCGGACGCCTTTGCCGAGGGCCGCAAGGTCCGGGTCACGAAGGTGCCGTTCTCCGTGTCTCCGAAGGCGCTCATCGAGAGCCACAGCCGCGGCTTCGTGAAGCTGGTGAGCGATCCGGCCACCGGGGTCGTGCTCGGTGGCTCGGTGGTGGGTCGCCACGCCGCAGAGCTGATCTCGGTGATCGCGGTCGCCGTCACCAACGGGCTGCGCGTCATCGACATCGTCGACAGCCTGCTCGTGCACCCGTCGCTCTCCGAGGCGCTCGCCGAGGCGGCTGAGTAGCCCGATGCCTGCTCTCACCGCGCCCGCGCTCGTCGTGGCTGCACTGCTGGCGCTGGCCGGTGCGCAGAAGCTGGTCGACCCCACCATGACCGTGGGCGCGCTACGGGCCCTTCGCCTGCCGGCGAACCCGCTGCTGGTACGGATCGGCTCCGCCGCCGAGCTGGTGCTCGGCGTGGTTGCCATCACGGTGGGCGGCTCGATCGCGTGGGCGATGGTCGCGGCGAGCTACCTGGCGTTCGCTGCCTTCGTGCTCGCTGCCCTTCGGGGCGGCACGATGATCGGCTCCTGCGGCTGCTTCGGGCGCGACGAGACGCCCCCGCACCCGATCCACGTCGTGCTGGACCTCGGGCTCGCGGGCGTGGCGGTGGTCATGGCGGCAACCGATCCCGTCGCGCCGCTCGAGGCCTTGCTCGACCACCCGGTTGATGCTGTGGCGATCGTGGCGGCGGCCGCCCTCGCCCTCGTCTTGCTCTACGCCGCCTTCGTCGAGCTCCCGCGCGCCCTCTCGGCCGGGGGGCCGCGGAGGGCATGACGAGCACCTCGGCCCACCGATCGGTGGACCCAAAGTCTGGACTTGTTCCAGGTTTCGGGTCTAGGGTCCCGGACGTGCCGACGGAGACCCCTGAGACGATGCTCCGCCGGCAGGGGATGCACGTGACCGCGCAGCGCCTTGCCGTCGTGCGGGCGGTGTCCGTGCTGCCGCACAGCACGGCGGACGACATCTACACCGCCGTGCGGACTGAGATCGGCGCCATCTCACGCCAGGCGGTCTACGACGCCCTCGCCGCCCTCACCGACAAAGGCCTGTTCCGTCGCATGCAGCCCGCTGGGTCGTCGGCTCGCTACGAGAACCGTGTCGGTGACAACCACCACCACCTCGTGTGCCGGATCTGCCACCAGATGGTCGATGTCGACTGCGCGGTCGGCGACACCCCGTGTCTGACCGCCGCCGACGGCTCCGGCTACGAGATCGACGAGGCTGAGGTCACCTACTGGGGCCGTTGCCCGGCGTGCGCAGCAGCCCCGGATCCGTCGAGAGGGGACGGGCCATGAGCCACCAGAAACCACCAACACAGGAGGAGCACCGCGTTGTCTGACACCGGTAGCGAGAGCGAGAACCCAGTCATCGATGCCCCGACTCTGAAGCCGGGTCGACCGAGGACGAACCAGGACTGGTGGCCGAACCAGCTGGACCTGAGCGTGCTGCACAAGAACGCGCCGGCGGGCAACCCGCTCGACGAGGACTTCGACTACGCCGAGGCCTTCCAGGGCCTCGACGTCGACGCGCTCAAGGCCGACATCGTCGAGGTGATGACCACCTCGCAGGACTGGTGGCCGGCCGACTACGGCCACTACGGGCCGCTCTTCATCCGGCTGACCTGGCACCAGGCCGGCACCTACCGCATCGAGGACGGTCGGGGCGGTGGTGGCGACGGAGGCCAGCGGTTCGCGCCGCTCAACAGCTGGCCCGACAACGGCAACCTCGACAAGGCCCGCCGCCTGCTGTGGCCCGTCAAGCAGAAGTACGGCCAGGAGGTCTCGTGGGCCGATCTCCTCGTGCTCGCCGGCAACGTCGCCCTCGAGTCGATGGGCTTCGAGACCTTCGGGTTCGGATTCGGTCGCGAGGACATCTGGGAGCCCGACGAGATCTTCTGGGGCGCGGAGGAGGAGTGGCTGGGCGACGCACGCTACAGCGGCGACCGCGAGCTGTTCGGCCCGCTGGGCGCCGTGCAGATGGGCCTCATCTACGTGAACCCGGAGGGACCCAACGGCAACCCGGACCCGATGGCCTCAGCCCGGGACATCCGGGAGACGTTCCGTCGGATGGCGATGGACGACGAGGAGACCGTCGCCCTCATCGCCGGCGGTCACACCTTCGGCAAGGCGCACGGCGCCGGCGACCCCGACCTCGTGGGGCTCGAGCCGGAAGGCTGCCCGGTCCACGCGATGGGTCTCGGCTGGAAGAACAGCTTCGCCTCCGGAAAGGGCACGGACACGACCACCAGCGGCCTCGAGGGTGCGTGGACGCCGACGCCGACCCAATGGGACAGCAGCTACTACGACACCCTGTTCGGCTACGAGTGGGAGCTCGGCCACAGCCCGGCCGGTGCCCAGCAGTGGCACCCGAAGGACGGTGCCGGTGCGGACGCCGTGCCGGACGCGCAGGATCCGAACGTGCGCCACGCCCCGATGATGGCGACCACCGACCTGGCGCTGATCATCGACCCGGCGTACCGGGAGATCTCCGAGCGCTTCCGGGACAACCCCGACCAGCTCGCCGACGCCTTCGCCCGCGCCTGGTACAAGCTCCTCCACCGCGACATGGGTCCGGTGTCTCGCTTCCTGGGCCCGTGGGTGGCCGAGGCGCAGCTCTGGCAGGACCCGGTCCCCGCCGTCTCGGGTGAGCTCATCGGTGACGCGGAGGTCGCCGAGCTCAAGCAGAAGCTCCTCGCCTCGGGGCTCTCGGTCTCGCAGCTGGTGAGCACCGCGTGGGCGTCGGCGGCGACCTACCGCAACACGGACAAGCGCGGCGGGGCGAACGGCGCCCGGATCCGCCTGGCTCCCCAGAAGGACTGGGCCGTCAACGAGCCCACCGCGCTGGCGCGCGTGCTGTCGACCCTCGAGGGCGTGCAGCAGACCTTCAACGGGGCCGGCGGCCAGCAGGTCAGCCTCGCCGACCTGATCGTGCTGGGCGGGTGTGCCGCCGTCGAGCAGGCGGCCAAGGACGCCGGGCACACCGCCACCGTGCCGTTCTCGCCGGGCCGCACTGACGCCCCGCAGGAGCAGACCGACGTCGAGTCCTTCGCGGTGCTCGAGCCCCGGTCCGACGGGTTCCGCAACTTTTTGGAGGCCGGCGACAAGCTGCCGCCGGAGCAGCGGCTCCTCGAGCGGGCCACCCTGCTGTCGTTGACCGCGCCAGAGATGACCGTGCTCGTCGGCGGCCTCCGGGTCCTCGGCGCCAACACGGGCGGCGCATCCCACGGCGTGTTCACCGACCGCGTCGGCACGCTCACCAACGACTTCTTCGTCAACCTGCTCGCACCGGGCACGGAGTGGACGACCTCGGCCACGGCCGAGAACGTCTACGACGGCGAGGGAAAGACGGCCACGGCCGTCGACCTCGTCTTCGGCTCGCACTCCCAGCTCCGGGCGCTGGCCGAGGTGTACGCCTCGGCCGACGCCAAGGAGAAGTTCGTGCGCGACTTCGTGGCGGCGTGGGCCAAGGTCATGGACCTGGACCGGTTCGATCTCAACTGAGCACTCGCCTGCGGTGGCCGGTCCTTCGCGGACCGGTCACCCTGCGGGACTACTCGATGACGACGACGATGTCGCCCGAGCCGACCGACTGCCCGGGGACGACCTTGATCTCGCTCACCGTGCCGGCCTTGTCGGCGGCGATGTTGTTCTCCATCTTCATCGCTTCCAGCACGCACACGGCCTGGCCAGCGGCTACGGCCTGACCCACCTCGACGAGCACCTTCACGATGGTGCCCTGCATGGGCACGGTGACCTTGCCGCTTCCGGCGGCCAGCGCGCCGGCAGCCGCGGCTCGGCGGGGCCGGGGACCCATCGCGGCTCCACCGGCTACGGCCATCGGGACGTCCGGTACCCACACCTTCACGGCGAAGCGCTTGCCGTTGACCTCGACATCGATGTCGCGCTGCACCTTCGGCAGGTCGTCGGGGTCGGCAGTGGACGCGGCGGGTCCGGAGCTGACGCCCGTGAGATCGAGGCGGGCCTCGACCCACTTCGTCGAGTGCTCGGCGGCCCGGAAGTCGGGGTGGCGCAGGATCGCGAGGTCGGCCGGGATGGTGGTGGCAATTCCCGCGATCCGGAACTCGGTGAGCGCACAAACCATGCGATCGATCGCGGTGTCGCGGGTGTCGCCCCACACGATGAGCTTGCCGACGAGGTTGTCGTAGTACTGGCTGACCTCGTCACCGCTCTCGTAACCGCCATCCCAGCGCACTCCGAAGCCCTGGGGCGGCACGAGCTCCGTGATGGTTCCGGGGGAGGGGAGGAACTTGCCCTCCGCCGGGTCCTCTGCGTTGATGCGCACCTCGATGGCCCACCCGCGGAGGTCGATCTCGTCCTGCGTGAAGGAGAGGGGCTCTCCCGAGGCGACACGGATCTGCTCCCGCACCAGGTCGATGCCCGAGACCAGCTCGGTGACGGGGTGCTCCACCTGGAGGCGAGTGTTCATCTCGAGGAACCAGAACTCGCCGTCCTGGAACAGGAACTCGACGGTGCCGGCGTTGTAGTAGCCGCAGGCCTTCGCCACCTTCACCGCGGCCTCGCCCATGGCTTGGCGGGTCTCGGCGGGGAACGCCGGCGCGGGGCTCTCCTCGATGAGCTTCTGGTGACGACGCTGGGCTGAGCAGTCGCGTTCGCCCACCCAGACGACGTTGCCCTGCGTATCGCCGATGATCTGCATCTCGACGTGGCGGGGCCACGTGAGGTAGCGCTCGAGGTAGCACTCGTCCCGGCCGAAGCCCTTCAGGGCCTCGGACTGGGCAGATTCGAGAGCGCCGTGCGCCTCGTCGGCGCTGTTCACCACGCGCATGCCGCGCCCGCCGCCGCCGTACGCGGCCTTGATGGCCACCGGCCAGCCGAACTCGGTGCCGAAGGCAACGACCTCGTCGCTGCTGGTGAGGAACTGGGTGGTGCCGGGAACCCCCTGCACCCCGGCCGCCTGCGCGGCGATCCGGCTGGACACCTTGTCACCCATGACCTCGATGGCCTCGGGCGGCGGCCCGATGAACGTCACGCCCCGCTCGGTGATGGCGCGGGCGAAGTCGGTGTTCTCGGAGAAGAAGCCGTAGCCAGGGTGCACGCCGTCGGCGCCGGATTGCTCGATCACCTCGAGGATGCGCTCCGTGTTGAGATAGCTCTCGGCGGCGGTTTGACCCCCCAACGCGTAGGCCTCGTCGGCCAGGCGCACGTGCAGCGCCGCCCGATCGAGCTCGGAGTACACCGCCACCGTGGCGATGCCCATCTCCTTGCAGGCGCGGATGACTCGGACAGCGATCTCGCCCCGATTGGCGATGAGGACCTTGGTGAGCACGCCATATGGTTACTTGCGTGCCGGGCGGACGTGCCAGATCAGTGCTCGCCGAGGGACCGGGCCGACGCTTCGCCGACGTGCGCTGGGTGGCCGAGACCGCCTCCACCAACGCCGATGCGATGGAGCTGGTACGTCAGGGCGAGCGTGAGGGAATCGTGCTGGTCGCCGACCACCAGACGGCCGGGCGCGGGCGCGCCGGACGCACGTGGACGGCGCCACCGGAGGCCGGGCTGTTGCTGACGATCCTCCTGCGACCGCCCGCCGCGGTGATGGACCTGGCGACGGTGGCGGTGGCGGTGGCGGCCGCGGAAGCGGTGGCGGCGGTGGCGGGGTTCGCCCCAAGGCTCAAGTGGCCCAACGATCTCGTGTGGCCCGGTGACGGTTCCCGGCCGGACCGGAAGCTGGCCGGGATCCTCGCCGAGGCGGACTGGCCCGTCGGCGCCGAGGTCACCGCGGGCTGGCGGGCGCCGGCCGTCCACGAGCGCGGAGTGGTCGTGGTGGGCATCGGCATCAACGTGGCCTGGCCCGATGACCTCCCCGACGAGCTCGCCGAGATCGCGATCGCCTGCAACCACATCGCGACGAACCCGGTGGACCGGGAGGACCTGCTCATCGCGCTCCTGACCGCCTTCGCTCCCCGCTACGAAGCGCTGGTGGCCGGCGACCGGGCCGGGCTGCTGGAGGCGTGGCGCCAGCACTCCGCCACCCTCGGCCGGCGGGTCCGCATCGAGCTCGGGTCGGGCGACGTCGAGGGCACGGCCGTTGACATCACTCAGCAAGGCCACCTCGTCGTCGAGACACCTGATGGCGAGCGGCGAACGTTCGCCGTCGGCGACGTCGTCCACCTCCGCCCCCTCTGACCTCCAGGGATCTTGCTCGATCTGTGGACGCTCACGCTCGCATAGCGAGCGTGAGCGTCCACAGAACCGGTTGTCAGGGGTCGGGGGTGCTTGCCTGGAGGGCGGCGAAGGCTCGGGCGGCGGCTTCCGTCATGGGGCCCGGCACGGACAGCGACCGATCGTCGACCTGGTGGACGGGTTGCACGTCGCGGCCGGTGCTGGTGAGGAAGATCTCCTCGGCGGTGAAGAAAGCGGCCATCGGGATGTCCTCCTCGATGGCGTCGGTGACTTCGAGGACGAGCTCGCGGGTGACCCCCGCGAGGCAGCCCGACGTGAGCGGCGGCGTGAGCAGACGTCCGCCGATGCCCACGAACACGTTGGAGCCGGTGCCCTCGCAGAGCAGATCGGTGGTGGTGGCGAAGATCGCCTCGACCGCGCCGCGCGCCTTGGCGTGGGCGAGGGCGACGACGTTCTCCGCGTACGACGTCGTCTTGATGCC
>Ga0105044_10003935_pt1 | contig 20399 bp, 17 predicted proteins | sample MAT01_FD_78092 | JGI IMG/M metagenome (GOLD analysis project Ga0105044, IMG submission 78092) | Freshwater microbial communities from Lake Fryxell liftoff mats and glacier meltwater in Antarctica - MAT-01 | ecosystem: Environmental > Aquatic > Freshwater > Ice > Liftoff microbial mat | place...
CATCATCTCATACTGTCTCAGTCGGTGGAAGTCTTGGCGTAAGCCAAGCCTCCGGCGTTTACGGCAGATGCCCCCGCCTTTAGGTGTGGGGAGTATGTCACATAAATGTCTTCTATAAAATTTAGACGCCATCGCTCTATAACCCTCATGAGCCTGCCATGAGGATTTGTTGTTTTTGCAGGCATTTTATTACACTTACGGATAACGTGGTTATAGAGCCAACAAAAATACCATTAAATGGTGATATGCTTATGTAAGAGGGAAACTCTTTAAAACCCATGACGGACGTAAAAGTCAGCCATCTCCCTCAATTCATCACGCTGTTAGATTGATGATCCCGGTTGGCTCCTGGTGCTATGCCCCAACCAGAGTCAGACCCTCATCGCTCATCAAGTGTTCTGCCAATGAATCTTTTATTTCTATAGGAGAAATGTCATGGACAAGCGAACAGGTAAGAAGAAAAAATCCGAAAAGCCGACAGTTAAAGAACCCACTGCAATTCCGCTGGCCCCCGCTGCGCCCAAAAAAGGCAAGTAATCCCCGCTGCAACATCGCCCTTGTCTGGAGATTTCTGCTCACACAGACCTCCTCCAGGACTAGACCTGACACACATCTCATCGAATAGCTTGAGGCATTCTTCCTCATGAGGAGAATCGCGCCATTTTTAGGTGTTCCTGCACTTAATGGCTTTGTTCGAGCACCACTGTCATACCTTGTTGATCACTGGAGATTCACATGAAATTTAATTGGAAAATACTCGCTGCCTGCCTCGTTATCGTTGCTGCTATCGTTCTGGGCGTCTCTACGCTGAGTGCAAAATCGTACAAAGGCGCAAATCTCACTTTTGATGTGGGCGGTGGCGCTGTCACCATCAAGAATCCCTCCGCTGCGCCGCTGGCCGTACAGCTCACCAGCCCGAAATCAGGCGTGTTCTCCGTCACCAGCCCGACGGAGGGTCTGGCGGGATCATCTGTCAAGGGCGCGGGTGGTAAAGTCGCGCAGATGTTTGACATGATGCTGCCTGCCGGGACGACTGAATTTACTGTCGTGAAGGGCGTCGGCGTCAATTTTGCCGCGACCACCGACACGCTGCTTGAAGCCAGCGCCCAACCCATGAACGCCGGCGATACCAGTTCTACCTTGATTGCCATGCTGGTCGTGATTGTCGGGGCATTGGTGTTCATGTCCTTCACCACCGATCATCAGTGGTTCAATATCATTCGTGGCAAGGAAGCGCCCGTGATCGTCCCTATCGTTGAATCGACGGACGGCGGGCAGGGCGCGGCCATCCGCACCTACGGCGACAATCGCTCTCGCTAAACCCTATCTCATCTTGTCATTGATCGTTTTCGCCAGGAGAGAGCCACATCACATGTAGCTCTCTCCTGGCGTTTTGATTCGGCCATGTTCTCTATTCATCAGAACCGATAATCTTATTTGTTCAGAAACCTTCTTTAAGGTACATTGATTTGAGATCGACCCACTCCTGACATATCGAGAACCCAATCGATGATTGCTACTAAAACCATTCGGGGTTATGAGCTGCGCGAACAGATCGGCAGAGGCGGATTCGGGATCGTATACCGCGCCTACCAAGCGATTGTTGAGCGTGAAGTCGCTATTAAGGTCATTCTCCCCCAGTTCGTCAACAATCCCGATTTTGTTCGCAGCTTTGAGACCGAAGCGCAGATGATCGCTCGCCTGGAGCATCCATTTGTCGTGCCGCTGTTCGATTATTGGCGCGAACCGGATGGGGCCTATCTCGTCATGCGGTTTTTGCATGGGGGAAGCTGGCGAAATCTGCTGAAACCCCAGCAGCCCGTCCCCGCTGCACGTATGGCCGATATGCTGCTGCAAGTCGCGGCGGCGCTGGATGCGGCGCATCGGGCGCAGATTATCCATCGTGATATTAAACCTGAAAATATTTTGCTCGATACCGAAGGCAACACCTATCTAGCCGATTTTGGCATTGCCAAAAAGCTTGACCCGACAGATGACAGTGAAGCCGGCCAGTTTCGCGGGACGATTGCCTATACCGCGCCGGAAATCATTGAATCGTCCCGCGTCAGTCCGGCGTCGGATATTTACAGCCTGGGCTATACCGTCCATGAGATGCTGGCCGGACAGCACGCGCTGACGGATCAATCGGCGGCGGAGATGCTGGCATGGCACTTAGAGCTTGATCTGCCCTTGATTGCGTCCGCCTCCGAAGCTGTCAACCGTGTCCTCCAGCGGGCCACCGCCAAAGACCCCAGTGTACGTTACACCACGGCCCAAAGTATGGCTCGTGAGTTTTTTGACGCGGTGCATCAAAATTCTCCCTCGGTGTTGATGGCGCCGACGGTCAACATTGTCACCAATCCGTACAAAGGGCTGCGCTCATTCGACGAATCGGATGCGCGGGATTTCTTTGGGCGCGAAGTGATCATTGGGCAGATCATCAACCACCTCTCGACGAAGAATTTCCTGACGGTGGTTGGGCCGAGCGGCAGTGGTAAATCCAGCGTTGTGCGGGCGGGCGTGCTGCCTGCGCTGCGCGAGGGGCGTCTGGATGGCTCGGATGATTGGTTCATCGTGACGATGGTTCCGGGGGCCGAGCCGCTGCAACAGTTGAAGACGGCGCTGCTCAAAGTGGCCTTCGACCCATCGGACACGCTGACGCGCATCCTGACGGAGAATGACAGCGGCCTGACCGATGCCATCGAAAACATCCTTGAGATTAAAAATCCGCTGATGCTGGTGATCGACCAGTTTGAAGAGGTCTTTACCCTGGTCGATGATGAGGCGGAGCGGCAGCATTTTCTCGCGCTGCTGTATCAGGCCGTGACAGCGCCCAACAGTTCACTCAAGCTTCTCATTACGCTGCGGGCTGATTTTTATGATCGTCCGCTGCTGTACGAGGATTTTGGGGCGCTGGTGCAGACGGCCACCCAGGTGGTTCTGCCGCTCAGGAGTGAGGAACTCCAGCAGGCGATTCTATATCCGGCCAAGCGCATCGGCATCGAATTTGAGAGTGAGCTTGTCGCCGCCATCGTGAGCGATGTACGCCAGGAGCCGGGGGCGCTGCCGCTGCTGCAATATGCGCTGACCGAGTTGTTTGAGCAGCGCAGCAGCAACCGCTTGAATCTGGCCGAATACCAGAAGAGCGGCGGGGTATCGGGGGCGCTGGCACGGCGGGCTGAGGATGTGTATCAGGCGCTGTCGGATGATGAGCGGATGATCGCCCAGCAGATTTTCCTGCGGCTTGTGAATCCCGGTGAAGGCACAGAGGACACGCGCCGCCGCGCCCGCTATTCAGAACTGATGGCGATAGGCAATGATCGCAAGCGCATTCAGGCGGTTCTGGATGCCTTTGGCAAGTATCGTCTGCTCACGTTTGACAATGATATCGAGACGCGGGAACCCACGATTGAAGTCGCCCACGAAGCGCTGATTCGGGAGTGGCGGCAGTTGCGAAGCTGGCTCAATGACAGCCGCAACGATCTGCGCTTGCAGCGGATGCTGGCGACACTCTTGAACGAATGGCGCAGCGCCAAATTTGATAAGGGCCTGCTGCTGTATGGCACGCGACTGGCGCAATTTGAGGAGTGGGCCAAGACCTCGCATCTCACGCTCTCGCAGGAGGAGCGGGCCTTTTTAGATGCCAGCGTGGAGGAGAGCCGTCAGCGCAAAGCCGCCGAAGCCGAGCGGCAGGCGCGTGAACTGACGTTGGAACGACGCTCACGTCAGCGGTTGCAAGCCTTCGTTGGCCTGCTGGTGCTGGCCTCGATTGTGGGCATTGGCCTCCTGGTTCAGGCGACGCGCAAGGCGGTTGAAGCGGAGAGTTTGCGTCAATCGGCGCAGGCGCAGCAGCTTGAAAGCGCAGGCGATGTAGGGCCTGCACTGGCAATGGCGCTTGACTCGGTTCGCATCGCCAACCCACCCCCATTAGCGCTGGATAACCTCATCGATGTGGCCTACAAGCCGGGATTACGCCAGCGCATTGTCGCAGGCAAGCAGCCTGTGGTTGCTATCGCGGTCTCAACCGATGGGCGCTATGTGCTCAGTGGCACGGGGGCGAGTGATAGTCCTAATCAGCCCGGTCTTGGGAGGCCACCAGCCGACCAAGCAGGCCAATCGCAGCAAGGCGGGCCACCATCAGGCGGACAAGGTGGGCCGCCAGCAGGGGGACAGGGCGGGCCGCCGCCAGCAGGGGGACAGGGCGGGCCGCCAGCAGGGGGACAAGGTGGGCCGCCAACGCAGACCAACCAGCCCACGCCGACAGCGCCGGGCAATCCGCCACCACCAGCAGATAATCAGCCGCAGCAGAGTGCGCCGACCATGAATGCGCTCATCCTGTGGGATATGCAAACCGGCCAGCAGGTGACGCGCCTGGAAGAGACGCTCGCCAATATCACCGATGTGCAATTTGTGCCCTCAGACGATGGCGTCTTAAAAGCTGTCTCGGCCTCGGATGATGGCAAAGTGACGCTGTGGGATGTGAAGACGGGCAAGGCGCTGCATGAGACGCAGTTGCCTGCGTTCGACAAGATTACCCTGTCCCTGTCTGACGATGGGCTGCTCTACATCGTGGGCGGCAAGAAACAGGACAGCAGCGGCGCTGGCCTCAACGTGCTTGTGGACATCAAAACGTGGCAGCAGCGCCTGAATATTCCGCCGCAGACAGATGTTCTCTGGACGGGGGTCATCAGCCATGATGGGACATTTGCCATTTCCAGCTATATCGATGGCACACAGATTGTATGGGACACCAAGACGGGCCAGGAACTGCGCCGTTTTACGCTGGGGAAAACTGATATTAAGACCGCAAGCTACACAATTCAGTTGGCCTCCGATAATGCAACTGCTGCCATCACAACCGGCAACAACCAGACGTGGCTGTGGGATGTCTCGACGGGTGGTCTGCTGAATCGCTTGCCCTCCGGGACTGTCGTGACGCAGCGGGCGCTCTTTAGCGCCGATCATACGAAGCTCATCAGCGCGTCTCAGGATGGCATCCTGCGCGTCTGGGATTTGGAGAGCGGGACGCTGGCGGTCAATCTCAATCAGCGTGATGCGGGCTACCAGAGCATGGTATTGAGCGAATCACAGGGGCGCTCTGGGGGAACACGGGCCATCATGGGCGGGCTTGACGGGTCGATCTATGTCTGGGATATCGACGAGACAAAGGTCTACGAAATACAGGAATTCATGGGCCAACCCGCCAAACAGATCGCCCTCCTGCCGGATGGACAGCAGATGCTGACGTTTGGCCCCCGAAGGGCTGATGGTCAGTTAGTTTCTAGACTGACCCTGTGGGATGTGAAGACGGGCACGATGATTCGCACCTTCGAGGGACGCGATACATATGTCCCGCAGGCGCTGGCTGTCAGCCCGGATGGACGCACCGCGCTCACGGGATCGTCAACTCATGCGCCGGGCGTCAAAATTCGCCCCGACCTTAACAACGATATGATTCTGTGGGATTTGAGCACTGGAAAAGAGATTCGTCGTCTCAGCATGGGTGATACGAAGGATGTTCTTGATATCGCCTTCCATCCTACCAATTCCAATCTTGCCATCAGCACGCACAGTATAGATATTGTCCTGTGGCAGGTCGATACGGGAGCGGTCATTCGCACGTTTCAGGGACACAAGCAGCCTGTGAAAGGGCTGGCCTTCATCGGCGATGGCAAAACCTTTGCGTCGGTGGGCGATGATGGCATCTTGAGGATCTGGGATGTTGAGACAGGCGCTGTCGTGCGGTCTATTGATATTGGCGGACGGCAGGGGTTTGTCTGTATCACGCCGGATGGCACGTCGGCCCTGGTCTCTTCCGTCTCATCTGAGATGGTGCTGTGGGATTTGACAGCGGGTACAGAGCTGCATCGTCTCAAAGGTCATACAGACGGTGTGCTCGGCTGTGCGATCTCGTCAGATGGCAAATGGGGGCTGTCCGGCTCATGGGATAACACCTTCATCCTATGGAATCTGACAACAGGAGAGATCATCCATCGTTATACCCAACACAACGCCGCCATCTGGGATGTGGCCTTCAGCCCCGATCAGCAGTCGATGTTCTCTGTGGGTGAGGGGGCGGGCGTGATCCAATGGCGAACACAGCCCGTCCAGCAAGCCGAGGTTGAACAGTGGGTGGCGGCAAATCGTGTGCTGCCACAGCAAGATGAGGACACAGCCACTCCTACTGTTCCTCCGGCGGCTTCACCGTGATGAAACTGCGATAGAGCAGGAAATCGTAGACCAGCTTGAGGCCGCCTGCCAGAAAAAACGGAATGCTCAAGCCGAGTGCGCCCGCACTAAAGAAGGCCCCTGTCACCAGCGGTGAGACGGCGGAGGCGGTGGTGCGGGCGATGCTGGTCACGCCGTTGGCAGCAGAGCGCTCGTCCGCGTCAACGACGGAGACGGTATACGATTGGCGCGTGGGGACATCCATCTGCGAGATGCTAAAACGTGCCAGCAGCACGAGGATCGCCAGCGGCAACGTGGGCATCAGCGGCACGAGGATCAGAAAAATATTTGATGGCACATGCGTGAAGACCATCGTATTGATCAGGCCGTAGCGGGCGGCCACTCGCGCCGCTGCCAATGCGGAGAAGCCCGCCAGCACATTCGCTCCCAGATAAATCGACCCGATTACCGCCACATCTACCCCAAAGCGGCGGCTGAACCACAAGGCCACTAGACTCTGCACCACCAACCCCCCGGCAAAGGCATCGAGCATGAACAGCAGCGACAGCCTGTAGACGATGCCGCGTGACCGATTCAACCCGAACAGGCTTTTCAGCGTCTTTGGCACGTTGAGATTGGGGGCAATTTCCACAGCGGGCGAGAGTCCCAGAAACATCAGTCCGAGCAGGCCGCCGAGCAGCGCATAGCCGACAATAACAATCTGATAGCTCTCCAGCGGCGTGCGCCCGCCTGTCTGGAGGGCAACGGCCAGGACGCCGCCCACCAGCGAGCCAAACCCTGTCGTCACAGAGCCGAGCAAGCTGTACCACGCGAACACCTGTGTGCGCTGCTTGTCGGTGGTGGTCTGGGGCAGGATGGCCTGTTCAATCGCCAGAAATGGCCCGACTTCGTTTCCACTGGGGCTGATCGTGCCGATGATGGCCGTGATCGTCAGCAGCGTGATATCGTGCGTCAACGCAAAAATGATGCCTGCGAAGACCATCAGGCCCGCGCCAATGATGAGCATACGGCGGCGGCCCAGGCGATCCGCGATGATGGTGATGGGCAGAGAAATCACGGCGTCGCCCAGCAAAGTCAGGCTGAGGACGAGGCCGATTTGCGTGTCACTCAGGCCAATCGCGGCCAGATACAGGCCCAGGACGACGGCCAGAAAGCCGTAGGCAAACAGGCGCACCATGCGCGTCGCAAACAGCAGGCGGCCATCCGGTGAAAGTGTTGTGAGGGCCTGGATTTCAGGAAGTTGGAGCAAGAGGGTGTCCCTTCCGCGATGAGAGCCTATGTCCTCTTAAGTGTAGCCTATCCATCGATGCAGGGGGTTGAAATGGCTTATCTTGCGTTGTTCATCACACAAAAGAGGCCAAAAACTCCTACACGGCATCTCACAGCGAAAGGGGTATCATTAAGGAGGGAACGTGTGTGTCCCGCTTCATAAATAAAATAGCCTTCGTGAAAGGGCGATCTCTTTATGGTCAGCAAGCAGTACAACGTTGGCATCATTGGCATCGGCAACATCAGCCCGGCCTATATCAAGGGCTGTCGTGCGTTCGATATCCTCAATCTCGCGGCCTGCGCCGATCTCGATCTCGACAAAGCCCGCAAAGTGGCGGCAGAGTACGCGATTCCGCAGGTGTACAGCGTCGATGAACTTCTGAGTGATCCCAACATCGATATCGTCGTCAATCTGACGATTCCCGCTGTTCACGCCGAGGTGAGTTTGAAGGTGCTGGCAGCGGGCAAGCATGTCTATTCCGAGAAGCCGCTCGCCACATCGCTGGCCGATGGCAAAGCGATTATCGATCTCGCGGCTGAAAAGGGCCTGCGCGTGGGCTGTGCGCCGGATACCTTCCTGTTTGGGCAGCATCAATCGACGCGCAAACTGCTGGATGAGGGTGTGATTGGCACTCCGGTGGCCGCGACGGGCTTCATGGTCGGGCATGGGCCGGAGAGCTGGCATCCCAACGCGGATTTCTACTATGCGCCGGGTGGTGGGCCAATGTTTGACATGGGGCCGTACTATCTGACGTGTCTGGTCAATCTGTTTGGGCCAGCAGTGCGCGTCAGCGGGACAGCGCGGGCGTCATTCCCCACGCGCACCGCCAAAGATGGGCATACCATTTCGGTAGGCGTGCCAACGCATTACAGCGGCACAGTTGAGTTTGCGAACGGTGTCGCGGCCACGCTCATCATGAGCTTCGATGTCTGGTCGCATCATCTGCCCGTGATGGAGGTTTATGGTTCGCTCGGCACGCTGACTGTGCCTGATCCCAACGGCCACAAGCCGCGTGAGACGCTGCTCTTCGTCCCTGGCACGCATGATTGGGATGAGATGCCCATCCTGCACCGCGAAGAGTGGGCGCGTGGCATCGGGTTGGCGGATATGGCCTATGGCATCCTGCGGAATCGTCCGCACCGGGCCAGCGGCGAATTGGCGTATCATGTCCTGGAAATCATGGCGGCCTTTGAGACGGCGTATAAAAGCGGCACGTATATCGATCTGAAGAGCACCTGCCAGCGCCCGGAGATGCTGCCGATTGGCCTGCCTGAGCGCGTGCTGGAAGAGAGTTAGGTTTTTTATGACCAAGTATCTGATTGTGAATGCCGATGACTACGGCATGGCCCACAGTGTGAGTCAGGGCATTCGTGAGGCCCATCTGCGCGGCATCGTCACCTCGACTACTGTGATGATCGGCATGAAGGATGCGGCTGCTGATGTTCGCACAGCGCAGAAGGAAACGCCTGATCTTGGCCTGGGGCTGCATATCACGGTGGCCGGAAAAGCCATGTCGCCTGTGCTGCCGCCCGATCAAATCCCGACGCTGGTGCGGCCTGATGGCCTGTTTTACGATCAACCCATCTGGGGCGAACGCGGCGAAGCGGGTCTGCTGGATGCCGATGAGCTGACCCGCGAAATCAACGCTCAGTTTGAGCGCTTTGTGCAGGTGGCAAACCGCCTGCCGACACACCTCGACGGTCACTACCATGCGGCGTATTTCAATCCTGTTTCGATGGCGGCAATGCGGGCACTGGCGCTTGAGCACCATCTGCCAATGCGCTACGGCCACGAATCGGACGCGGCAAAGCTGGAGGGCGTTGCACATCCCACCACTGTCTTTCAACTCGATCATGATGAGCTGATTGAGGCGTTGATCGCCATTCTCAAGGGCCTGCCTGACGATGAGGTGACAGAACTGGTGTGTCATCCGGGCTACTCCAATGACACTCTGTTTGACACCGATTCCTGGACGACGGTGCGTGAGATCGAAGTGCGCTATCTGACGGATGAGCGGGTGCGGGCTATCATTGCCGAGGAGCAGATGACCCTGTGTACGTTTGAGACGCTCAAGCAATAGAGTAGGGTCAAAGCCCCTCTCCCACGCAGTGGGAGAGGGGCTGGGGTGGGGGTGAAGAGCAAAACAGGGTAACACATGTGCTGTCACCCTGTTTATATTGAGGAGTATTCGATTTGGGCCGTATGCCGTTAGGTCATTTAAGACACATCTGTCAGCTTTGTTTTACGCAGTTTCAGGGCGATTTCCTGGCAGGAGAATTTGCCGCGAATGTGCGTGTTAAAGTAGCGGCCCTTCGAGTTACTCCTGAGAAAGTCAAGGTAGACATCTTCTGCCACGTCGAAGTATTGGTAGACACGCCCACTCTGAAACGCGATCTCTAACACCCGCGAATAACCAACGGCCTGAATAACGCTCGATTCCGTTTCCAGCTTCTCCACTGGACATCCCTCTCGCTCTTTCTATGCTGTCTTATTATACCTCAAAATCATAAGCTTTTCGTGAAATAAGTGTATATGATTTATACACATGTTTAAACGAGAATACACATTTTAAGTGATTTATTTAGCCATAGAAAATAAGTTCTTATTATAGCCCTCCGTACAATCAGCATGGGAGCGTAGAACAGGATGCGTCACATAGGCGAAGTGCGTGTATTGAACAGCCGCCTCAGCGTAAACAAGACTGTTACTCATGGGGGGAAAATGTAATTGTGGAAAAGTTGTAAATAAGGTTGCCCGCAAACTCATCTTTCTGTTATCCTTATTCAGGATGGGGCTGTGGAAAATACAGTTCGCCCCTCAGTCCAGATCGTCGTATGATGGTAAAGTCACTCGTGGGCGACAGTCGATCTGGAAAATGTGGTCACACGCCAACGATTTGAATCAGGATAGCATCCTGTCAATATTCCGTTATTAGAGAGAGGCTTTCATTGCATTTTTCAATGTCAGGAGTAACATGATTGAAAGATCGCTCACAACTCTATCACATCTATACAACAACAAATCATGTACGCTGCCGGGAAGCCGTAAATGATTTTTAGAACGAGCCGAACGCAAATTTTAAACACAGCGACAGTAGAACGTGTTTTAGCACTCGCTTAAACAATTTCAGCGCATCTTCTGACGAATCGAACAAAACCTATAAACTCTGAAACATGTTTAAAACATTCTTCGCACCCGAAATTGTCGTGTCGCTTAAAATTGCGTTGTGTCAGGATGTCTTTTCACGAACGTTAGGCGTGCTTTAGACCAGTGTTTCGCTGGATAGGTGAGTTTATAGTGGATATCGATACACTGAAGGTTAAACAGATTCAGGAATTTCTATACGCTTCCGGGTTGTCTTATGGCAGCAAACCCACCTCTGCTGAAGATAAAGCGCCCTGGATGATATCCACCGCCTCGTTTGAAGTCTGTCGTGAAGAGGCCAATTATCTGATCGGCATGGGAACGCCGCCACCACTCGCCTGTCTCGGGATGATCATTCAAGACTTTCATATAGTGTCGATTCGCCTGCTCATCTCCCTGATCGATCAGATGCAGATGGGCGAGCATAACCGTCTTACCGAGCATATTGATCATATCATGCAGTCGCCCGCCGCCGATCTTTATGTGCGATGGCTGGATAAATATCGTCATCAAAATTTCCACTGCATGATGCCGTTCAGCACACGGCCCGATGTTCAGATCGTCAATTCACAGCACCTGGAAAACAAATATAAGATCATTGAATACAACGTTGATGGATCGGCAGATAAAGGCGTCTCCGAAGGGGTCAATCTTTACTCGCACCTGTTCCTCAATTGTGATCCTTTGGGACGGGGATTGGTCACGGCCTTCCTTGAGGAAATATGCCGCCGCTATGTCTCCGAGAAGGACATCAACGTAGCGACCATTCTGCCGGACACCTATCGCACCGAGTATGAGCCGCAGAATATCTTCTTTGCGATGGCTGCGAACGAAGCGGGCTGCGCCTTTGAATCGCAAATTCACTGGTACGCGGTCAAACTCAATCAGCTCGTTGTGGCGGAGGATGGCTTACACATCGTCGCGGAGGATGGACAGGATGTGCATATTCACGCTGTAGATCGTGAGTTTAAGCTGCCTGGCTTTATCCCAACTCGTGAATTTCAGGTGGAGCGGCAGATTATCGAGCTGGCGCTGGATGACAAGGTTGATATCCTGGGATCGCCGCTGCCTTTGAGCGATAAAGTGTTTATGACCTTCATTCACAGCCTCGAATTTGAACCGCTGGTTCTGGACGCGCTCGGCATTGAAGCCGCAGTTCGACTCCAGCGCTTAAGAGCGAGCCATGCCGAGACCTATTTCCTGACCGAGGCGCTTGACGAGATTACGATTGCTGGGCAAACGTATTCGTGGGAGGATATTCTGGATCAGAATGTCCAGACAGTGGTCAAAAAAGTCGGAGATACCATTGAAACAACCGGGGCAACGATGGTGTTTCTCTCAGCAGAATGCTCTCCCGGTGATTGGAGACGCCTGCTCACGCGCATCCAGCATGAACGCGGGTGGGTGTTGCAAGCGTTTTACCCCTCCAAAGAATATACGATTGGAGGCCGCCGCAGCTACCACCAGAGCCACGCGATCTATCACAAATCGCGCATTCGGTTCTCTCCGTACTACGTCATTTATGCCGGACACTATGAATTGGGGAATATCCTCGTGACGGCGGGCATCTTTAACCGTGAGGCCGCCCACCGTGATAAGATTCATAAGATTCACGGCAGTCGCGGCACGGCATATCTAGCGGTCACAGCCCACCCTGGAATGTCAGAGTGTTGAATAGGAGGGGCGACATTCTATCGCGCCCCCCAAATGCCGCAGTTGACGGAATGAGCGCTAATCCTGCCCGCTGGCCGGAACGAGCACATCGCTGGATTTTGCTGTGTTTTCAGCGCCTTCTGCCGAATCGCGGCGTTTAATCACGACATCGGGCAGCACAGCCAGCGCAAACAATGCCGAGGCATACATCACCATCGCACCGACAAAAAAGGCCTGTGTCATGCCATTCATGAAAGCACTGCGGGCCACCAATGTCACCTGCTCAATTTGCGATGGGGTGAGCATCGCTCGCGTCAGCGGACTGAGCGCCGTTGGCAGTCCTGCGGCCACCTCACGATAGGCTTCTGCGGGGATGAGGCTTTGCAGCGGTGCAACACCCCTCGTGTAGATGCCTGTCGCAATCGTCCCCAGAATCGCCACCCCCAATGCGCCCCCAAGCTGGCGCGTCGTATCGTTCATGGCGCTGCCCACGCCCGCTTTTTCCATCGGCACGGAACTCATGACAGAGGTTGTGGCCGGACTGATGGCGAGACCGATCCCGGCGGCCTGGAAGATCTGACCGATGAAGACCCAGGGGAAATAAGCCGTGTCAATGCGATAGACGAGGGCCATATAGAGAAAGGCTGTCCCAGTCATAGCGACACCCAGGGCCACCGTGCGTTTTGTGCCGAAACGGGCCGCAACTTTGGCGGAACGCGATGTGACCACCGTCAGCGATATCGCCAGCGGCAGTAGCAAAATCCCGGCGGTGAAGGCCGGATAGCCCAGGACGGATTGCAGGAACTGCGGCACAAAGAACACCACGCCAAATAAGCTGAAGGAGAGCAGGGTCAGGGTGATGTTGGCTCCCGTGAAGGCCGGATTGCGGAAGAGATGCAGCGGCAGCATCGGGTGCGGTGTGCGCGATTCCCACACGCCAAACAGACCCATCATGACGATTGCCACCACGAAAGACGCCACAACATTTGTTTGCGTCCAGCCCACAACGCCCGCCTCGATGATGCCATAGATCAGGGCGAACAGGCCCACAATCGAGAGCACAGAGCCGATGATGTCCGGCGGCGGGGCATCCGGTTCTTTGGTCTCACCGAGATAAATTTGCCCGCCGATGATCGCTACAGCAATCACGGGCAGATTAATGAGAAATACGAAGTGCCAGCTAAAGTTCTGCACGAGAAATCCGCCGATGATCGGCCCGATGCCCACGCCCAGGCCGAACAGCGCCGCCCAGGTCGCAATCGCCTGGGGCCGCTCGTGCGGCTGAAATGTCGAACTGACGATTGAGAGGGTGGCGGGCATCATGAGTGCCCCGGCAATGCCCAGGAACATGCGGCACAAGGTGAGGGCCAGCGTCGTCGCAGACAGGGCCGCGCCCAACGAACCGACCCCAAAGAGCACCAGTCCCACCTGGAGGGCGCGTTTGCGCCCGATGCGATCCCCGAACGTCCCCATCGTCAGCAGGAGCGCCGCAAACACCAGCACATAGCCATCGACAATCCACTGCAAATCCGTGTTGCTCGCGTTGAGATCACGCGCAATCGAGGGCAGGGCCACATTGAGGATGGTGTTATCAAGGCTGAGGACAATCACTGAAATACCAATAAAGAGCATCCCAATCCATCGTTTGGCGTAATAGAACGAATCGGTTGGAATTGACACCGTTGAGGACGACATAAAAACAACTGCTCCTGAATACGACTTCATAGGGGGATGCGAGGGGTGTGAGAGGGCGACCAGAGACACCATACATCCAGACAGTCTTAGATTGAGAAGTCTTACTGACTTTTTGGGTGACCCCTCCCTAAGTCCCTCCCCACTCCGTAAAGAGGGACTTCTAAAAATACCGTTCATTCGTTGAGCTTTACGCGCTATGCCTCTCGAAAGCGCATATGATGATCGTAAGGATTTATATGCCACAGAGGGAGCCAGTCATGTTTTCTAGAAGCCGCTTTTTTTCCTGCATTGCGTGTGTATTGATGATCAGTCTGGTGGGGCTTGTGTCCGTGCGTGCTCAGGATGAGCAGGCCGCGCTGGATGATCTTGTGAGCCAGTATGCTGAGGCCAATGGGCCAGCATTGGTGGTACAGGTGACAACGCCGGATGGAACGTGGACATCGGCGGGTGGGCTGGCCGATGAGAAGCGCCCGACAGAGACGGATGATCGCTTCCGCATTGGCAGCATGTCTAAACTCTACGTGGCGACAGTGGCCTTGATGCTGGCGGATGAGGGAGTGTTCAAACTGGATGATCCGTCCCGCACATGGCTGCCGCAGGAGATCGTCGATAAGATCGCCAACGTCGATACCGTCACGATTCGCCAGTTGCTGTCGATGCGGAGCGGCATTGATGATTACCTGGCGACAGATGGCTTTAACGAGGCGATCATGGCGGATCCGATCCATCAATGGACGGCAGCCGAAGCGCTCACCTATGCGTATGATTTGCCGCCGCTGTTTGCACCGGACGAAGCCTACAGCTATTCCAACACCAATTTCCTGCTGATGCAGATGATTCTGGAGAAGGCATCGGGCAAGCCGCTGTATACGCTGGTGCGCGAACGCATTCTCGACCCCTTGAAGCTCAAAAACACCTATACGCAGGTGAAAGAGGATACTTTGCCGGGGGCGATTGTGTTTGGCTATGAGGATATTGATGGCGATAGCACGATTGATGAGGTGTCGCGCATCAATGATGGCAATGGCCTGGGCGATGGGGCGCTCGTCGCGACGACGGCGGATGTAACGGCCTTCTATAGGGTGCTGCTGCAAGACAAGACGCTGCTGTCACCTGCTGCCATGAAAGACCTGATGACGTTTCAGGACGATGGCGAGGGCGATCAATACAGCCTGGCATTGGCGAAATGGGAGATGACCGGCTATGGTACGGCCATCGGGCATTCCGGCGCTGTGAGCGGTTTCGTCAGCGAGGGTTTTTATCTGCCGGAGTATCAGACGATTGTCGTTGTGCTCTCGGCGACTGCGGATGGTGTTCCCGACGAAATTGCAAGCGCGGCGGTGCAGGCGATTCTGGGCGGCGGGGAATAGACGCCTCTCATACATGACTACCTCACCTCAGCGATCAATAGAAATATTTATGGTGGTTTGTAGGGACAAGGCCCGCCTTGTCCACAATTTCGGACAAGGCGGGCCTTGTCCCTACGGAATATCGTTGTGGCGCGACCCTCGGCAGGCATCATTGTGGTAAGTTTAACTGTCTAATTTCGGAGGCCTTTATGACCCAGGATGCTTCGCTCTCGCCATCGGCTCTGAGCCAGAACTACGAAAACTATCTTGTCCCGGCGCTCTTTTTGCCCTGGGCGCAGGTACTCATCGAGCACGCCAATCCGCAGGTCGGGGATCGCGTGTTGGATGTGGCGTGCGGCACGGGTATTGTGGCGCGGCAGATTGCCCGCCGCCTGGGGGAGCAGGGGCATGTGGCCGCGCTTGACCTGAACCCGGCGATGCTGGCCGCTGCTCACACCCTGGCTGAGTCGGAAAACGCCGTGATTGAGTGGCGTGAAGGCAGCGCCCTCGATATCCCGTTTGCCGATCAAAGCTTTGATCTGGTGGTGTGCCAACAGGGAGTGCAATTTTTCCCCGATCAACTCCAGGCGCTGCGTGAGATGCATCGCGTCCTGGAGCAGCCGGGCCGCGTGGTCATCAGCGTCAATCTGTCGCTGGAGCATAATCCCGTCTACCGCGTCTTCAATGAGATTTTTGTGCGGCATATGGGGATGCCCAGTCTGGCGGCTCCGTTTGCCTTTGGCGATGAGAACAAGCTGACTCTGCTGCTGGCATCGGCGGGTTTTCAGCATATTGTGGTGGAGCGGCTTGTGCTGCCAGCGAATTTTCCCTCCGTCGATCTGTTCATCGAAGCCACCATCCTCGGCTCAGCGGCGGTTGTGCCTGCGTTTGCCCAACTCAACGCTGCCGAACGGAGTGCTCTGATGAAGAATGTCAGAGGTGAGATGCAGGAGGTACTCGCTCCGTATGTTCAGGCTGATCAGACGGTCAATTTTCCGGTGACGGTGGCGATGGGACGTGCTGAGGCGGAATAGAGTGGTTGTGAGGTACTGATACATCAATAGAATCAAAAAGGGACGCATAACCGCGTCCCTTTTGTGTGCTTAGCGCCCCACCACCTGCGGCCAGCGCACGAGGATTGCGCTGCTGAGGAGGCCGCCCACCACGCCGTAGATCGCAATCGCCTGGCCTGTGCCGATGATGGTGGCGAGGCCGCCCAGGACTAACGCGCCAAACGGGGCCAGACCGAGTAGCGCCAGCGAATACAGGCTGAGGATGCGCCCGCGAAATTGATCCGGCACAGCCATCTGGACGCTGGTATTGAGGCTGATCATCTGCAAAACCAGGAACATGCCCATGAACAGGCTCATCACACTGGCAAGCGAGGTGGTTGTCTGGGCGGCAAAAATCGTCGTAGCGATAGCGGATAAACCTGTGGCAACGGCAATCAGCCGCCCGTAGCCCAGGCGTCCGGCCAATCCGCTGACACTCACGCCTGCGATGACTGAGCCAATCCCCAGCGTCATACTCATCATGGCGTAGGCTTCTTTGGGCGAATGCAGGATCACATCGGCGAAGGCGGGCATAATCTGCATGACAGGCACGAAGAAGAACCCAACCAGCGACGCCAGCAGCAGCAGCGGGGCAATCAGCACATCGGCACGGGCAAAGCGCATTCCCTCTTTCAACTGGTCGAGGACGGACGTGCTATCGATTTTGCGCTTGGTATAGGGAACCTCCATAAAATACAGGCTGATGATCACCGCTACAAATGACAGCCCATTGATCAGAAAGCACGCCGCAGGCCCAAACTTCACCAGCGCAACCCCGGCAGCAGTTGGCCCCAGGACACGGCCCGCGCTGTTTAAGAGCGAACCGAGAGCGATGCCGCTTTTCATATCATCGTGGCCCGCGACTTCAACCACCAGCGTGAGACGGGCGGGCATATCGAAGGCGTTGGTCACGCCGAGCAGGAAGGCCAGTGTCACAATCTGCCACACCTGAACAGTGCCGGAAAAGGTCAGCGCGGCGAGGATGAACGCCAGAAGCATCTGTACCGTCTGCGAGATGATCATCAGGGTGCGACGCGGCATCCGCTCTACGATGACGCCCGCATACGGGGAGAGAAAGAGCATCGGCAGGCCCGCCGCGCACGCCACTAGCCCCAACCAGAATTCCGATTTGGTCAGGCTGAAGACGAGAAAGCCCTGGGCTACATTTTGCATCCATGTGCCGGAGATGGAGATGAACTGGCCGCCAAAGTAGAGGCGAAAATTGGGATTGCGAAGGGCTTTAAAGGTACTTTGCTGTTTGCGTTTCTCAGGGACTGAGAGAACCGAGTCCGTTTGCGTCAGTGTTGCCATGAACAGTATCTATCCTTACAGTACGATTTATTCAGCCAGTATATCTGTATCCGCTGCGGTAATGGGGTCTTGCACCGCCAGAACACGCCTGAGCGCCAGCAGGGTGTAATGCACATGTTCGCGCTCATCAGGTGTGAGCTGTTCGATAAAGGGCAGCAGCACATTGACGATCTGCTCCTGAGAGCGGTTGAACTGCGTGCGACCTTCGTCGGTGATGTGCAGCAGCGACTGCCGCCGATCTTTGGGATCAGGCTCACGCATCACCCATCTGCGTGCCACCATCCCCTGCACCAATTCGCTGGCGGCTTGCAAGCTGACGCGCCGCTTGCGGGCCAGGGCGCTCATGGTGATGGGCGCATCCAGCAGGAAGGCCAGGACGCGAATCTGGGTCATGGTGCGATCATCCCCGTTTTCACCGCGCAGTTCACGCCCGATCAAGCGATTGAGGGTGGGCAGAACGAAAAGAAATTCGCGCGAAATGAATTCGGATGGAAGGGTCGACATCGTATCCTCAGATGATTATCAGGAGCCATGATTATCAGGATACTTGATGATTATTATATGTCAATCACAGGAAGAGAAGAATTGGCAAAAGAGATGAGAGGGATCAGGAATTTTTATAGGAGGAGTGGACGTGAGGGGTCAAAGAAGCAGATGTCTTATTCTGTCCGTTGTGTGGCCCAATGTGTCCTTGCTCTGCCACCTCATCATCGCCTATGCTGATACTGCGAACGATCAAGATGCATAAGGATAAATTTTTCATGGCGAACAAGCGCAACGTGGCAATTCTGGTGTTTGACGATGTGGAAGTGCTCGATTTTGCCGGGCCGTATGAGGTGTTCAATGTGGCGCGGGAACTCATCGCGCCCGAACCATTTTACGTTTATACGGTGGCGATGGTGGATCGCATCGTGCAGGGGCGCGGCAATTTTGCGGTGCAACCCCATTTCACCATCGACAACTGCCCGCAGCCCGATCTGCTGCTGATCCCCGGCGGCAATGGCACACGACCTCTGCTCAAGCATGATCGGCTCATCGCCTGGATCAAAGAGCAGTCCACGCGGGTTGAGGTCTTGATGTCGGTGTGTACCGGGGCGCTGCTGCTGGCGAAGGCGGGCCTGCTGGAAAATCTCACGGCCACGACGCATCATGGCGCATTTGGCGAATTGGCGGCGATCTGTCCGACAACGACGATCATTCAGGATCAGCGCTTTGTCGATCACGGCCACATCATGACGAGCGGCGGTGTGTCAGCGGGGATTGATATGGCGCTGTATCTGGTCGAGCGCCTGTTAGGACCAGAGGCCAAAGCGCCTGTGGTGACCGAGATGGAGTATCAGTGGCATTTGAAGGTGGATGAGGTGCGATAGGGAAAAGAGGGCACGGCATACCGTGCCCCTACAGGTGTCATGTTAGAACAAAAGGTTACACCGTCATGCCCAGCTTGAGCACAATCTTGATACAGCCGGCCTTATGTCGCACCATTATTTCCCATAGTGATAAAAAACACGCAATAATGCATCGATAAAGCATTTACAATCGAACGGATTCAGTCCATTTGCTCTCTCAATGGCACTCGTCTTCCTCAAATGATTGGTCGTATCATCCAGGTGACAGATATTTGCTCCACAGGGGTTAAGGATTGAGTATCGAATAACTTCTGCATCTACTTCTGTAGTCCAGCGTATCAAATCAAACAAATGCTTGTGTTATTTAACTCCTGTTCCTAAGCTGTTTATATTCGGTACTCAATTTTTTGAGGAGAAACTGTATGAAAGCCTCTGTCACGCCCGCACTGGCAAAACTGCCGCTGCCCAAAACCGACAAATGGCCGCTGGGCGTCTGGGATGTTCAGGCGCTGGCGCACGGCTCCATGATGGTTGAAATCTTTGCGCCCAAAGAGACGGATTATCAGACGCCGCATGAGCAGGATGAGCTTTACATCATCGTCTCCGGCACAGGCATTCTCACGATTAATGGCGAGGCGTTTCCGTTTGCGCCGCATGATGTACTGTTTGTGGCGGCGGACGTGGAGCATCGCTTTTCAGATTTCACCGACGATTTTGTGACGTGGGTGATCTTCTACGGGCCAAAGGGCGGGGAGAGTGGGGGATCCAGCACATCCTGAATGAGCGTGAATCACATCGCTCGGAATCAGGCCGCTGCTGCGACTTACGCTTAGGGGCTTGTTCATCACATGGTTGTAATCGATCTGATCCTGCGCCGAGATTATGATGGTCGCCCATCATGCCGATTTCTCGTAACATAGGCGCAGACCCGTTGATGACAGGAAGACGCCCATGCACATCGTGATTCCCGATGATTACCAGGATGCCGTCCGCACCCTTGATGCCTTTCGCAAATTGGATGGGCATGAGATCACCATCTACAACGACACCGTCCGCGATATTGACACGCTGGCAGCGCGATTCCAGCAGGCCGATGCTCTCGTGCTCACCCGTGAGCGCACCGTCGCGCTGACTTGCTGGCGCGGCTGCCTCATGTCATAGACGAGTATATCAGAAAAAGTGGTTGCTCCTACGCCTTATATCCCCATGCCTGAAGGCATGGGCTTTACGGCGCTTTTCTGGTAATCATACGGAACCATCACCATATCGACGCCCGCATTCACAGACGTTGCCACGCTCACGGCATAATCGCGGTCAATCTGGCTGACGCCCATCCAATCTGAGATCACGAAGCCCTCAAAGCCATACTCGCCTTTGAGCACATCGG
>Ga0105044_10003938_pt1 | contig 20395 bp, 21 predicted proteins | sample MAT01_FD_78092 | JGI IMG/M metagenome (GOLD analysis project Ga0105044, IMG submission 78092) | Freshwater microbial communities from Lake Fryxell liftoff mats and glacier meltwater in Antarctica - MAT-01 | ecosystem: Environmental > Aquatic > Freshwater > Ice > Liftoff microbial mat | place...
CCAAGAAAAGAAGATAAGGACAGCCGTTGTATGGACGAGGGTAAACGAAAGACCGCTTCCAAAAATAAATCCAATAGCCCCTATAATCCCACAAAGCGAAGATAAAAAAAATGTAGGGACATTGCTGACCCTTTCTTCATTCCTACGTCGATGTTCCGCAATCGTAGATCCGGATCTTAGAAAGAGAAAAGCCTTGAATAGGCTATGCCAACAGAGATGAGCTAAAGCAGCAGGAAAAAGTCCAAGACCACATTGCATCATCATAAATCCCATTTGAGTCATAGTGGAACAGGCAAGCATACGCTTGATATCGCTCTGAAGAAGCTTCCAAATTCCGCCAAAAATAAGGGTGATGACAGCTAATATAAACAAAATATCTAAAAGAAGGCTCTCATGGAGAAAAATAGGGGCAAAACGAGCGATTAAAAGACCGCCACCATTAACTAATCCAGCATGCATAAAGGCCGAAACTGGTGTTGGTGAATTAAGAGAGCTAATTAACCAACTGTGGAAGGGCCAGCCGCCAGATTGAGAAAAAGCAGCTAGGATGATAAAGAAAAGAGCGATCATTCTTATTGAAGCCGGTAGACTTTCACTATTTTCCACAATGAGATGTAAAGACATAGCTCCAGACTCATAGGCCAATAAACTTGTACCGGCACTTAAAAAAACTAGACCTAAAACAAATGTTTTAATTGCTAAAATCCCTGAATTTTTAGCTGCTGCCCATTGAAATTTATGCATCATAAGCAAGACGAGTATCAGGTTGCTGAGCGACCAAAACGAGATCAAAACGACAATATGATCGGATGCAACAAGTAACAGTGTACTGATAGTGATCGAACTAAGAAAAAGAAAATAGCGGTGATAATTTCTATCTCCTGCCATATAGCGCAGCGAAAAATGATGGACGATCGCGCTGACGAATAAAATGAGAGTAGCCATCAGCCAAGAAATTTCATTCGCTAAAAACCCCCAAGATGCATTCTTTTCAGAAAATGGAAAACCTACACACCAAGCAATCGCGGCGTTAAAAAATCCTATCCAAATCCCAAGAGAGGCAATGCGTGATCCTACTATAATGTTTTTCTTAAAAAACAAGAGGTTGATGATTAGTCCCAGCAATGGACTCAAAATTATCATCAGAAAGTAGTAAATTGTGGAATTTTCGGTTACAAACATGAGATACACCTATAAAATTTTCTATTGCTTGATCATAGCAAGCTTGTTAAAATAAGAGAAATTCATAATTCTAATGATATTAATAAGGTTTTCTAATGGACGAGTTTACATTTAGATGTTTTCTAGCAGTTGTAGAAACAGGCAGCTTTACAAAGGCCGCTCAAAAGGTCAAGCGAACACAGTCTGCGATTACTCAGCAGATGAGCAGTTTAGAAAAAAGTCTTGGAAAGAGACTTTTTGATAGAGGTAAGCAGATGAGGCTTACCAAAGATGGAGAAATATTTCTACCTTATGCAAATAAGATTTTTGCATTGCATTTGGAAGTGTTGGATCGCTTTAAGCATCCTGAACTTGAGGGTGAGATACGTTTTGGGCTTCCCGAAGATTTTGCCGCAATGTTTCTGTCTGATGTTCTCACCGATTTTTCTAGGCTCCATCCTCGAATATTACTTAATGTGGAATGCGATTTGACATTAAACCTTTTTGAACGATTCAAGAAGGGCGATTTTGATATGGTTTTGGTCAAGATGAGCCGTCCTGAAGAATTTCCAAATGGTGTTGAGGTTTGGTCTGAAGCTTTGGAGTGGATTGTCAAAAACGAATATCTGCCGTCTTTAGATAAAAATACTCCGCTACCTCTTGTACTTTCACCAGAGCCTTGTGTCTATCGTGCAAGTGCTCTTCAAGCTCTAGAAGAGGCTGGTATTAGGTGGAGAATAGTGTTCATAAGCCCTAGTTATGCAGGAATTATTGCTGCTGTCAATGCTGGCATGGGAATCACCACGTTACCTAGAACAATGATGCCGGACACATTAGAAGTGATGCAGGATGATATCCTTCCTGCTCTACCAGACATTCACGTTTCTCTATTAAAGCAAACAGACAAAAATGAATGCCTCCAAAGCTTGGAAGACTTTCTTTTAAAAAAATTGGTCCCCAACCTATATTTTTAGCCATATTTTTTTGATTTCATAAAGTCTTGCATGAATTGACATTTTTAGAGTTTGGATGTACATAATCCTAAACAAAGCAGAAAAGTTAGAGAAGCATGTAACAAAATCGCAGGCCATAATAATAGACCAACCCATTGTCCGGTTATTCCCAAATACCCAAAATAGAACGTTACAAAGAAACTGTAAATTAATATCCCTAAAACGGTCTGGGGAATGTTGACAAACCAAGAACCTGGCCAGCATGAGACCCCTAATCCTAAGAGGCTTGCACCTAAAATGCGGGCTACGATAGTTCCCGCTCCTGCAATTTCAGCACCGAATAATAATCTAACCAAAATCACTGGATCGATTAAAGCAATCCATCCAGTGACAACTTCTGCTAAGGAAGCAAATTTGAGTGCTCTCTTTTCACTATACATTTTCTCTTTTTGATTCAGGTTAGGTTAGCCCTGAGTCTTCCATTTGAATTTAGGGTTTCTTCAATCGTAGCCTTGAAGAGTTGGGGCTTTTTACCAGGTTTAGAATCTTCACCTATCGACACCCCCGCTACTCACTCACCGGATTATTTTGCATTGCATCTTCAAGTCTCTTGATGTCCTCCGGTGACAGCTTAGGTCGGTCTGTCGTAATTGTCAGTTTGACCAGTTTGCCGGTGAAATTGAAAGGGATCTGATAATCCCGATCGTCTACTGGAGTGCCAGTATCAGATCCGATGTCAAAGGTTTCGTCCCATTGTAAGATAAGGGGCAGGGTGCGTTTCATCTTTTGGCTAGCAACAACTTTACCATCTACCTTTAGTTCACCTAGACCACCTTGTCCAATACCGCTGAAGCTGTTGAAAGCTAGAGTACCGGCTCCAGTGCCATCGTATTTGAAATTAAATTCTACGATATGCTTGCCAGGCGAAAGAGTTTCAGTACCTTCCCAACGGAGGCGTTCTAAGTCAACTAGGTTCCAAAGAAACACAGGTTTACTTTTCAGTAAGTAAAAGCCCCATCCCGCAAACCGACCGCCTTGAGTAGCTAACATACCCTCTGCACCTTCTTTTGGAATTTCGATCTCTGCAGTTAGGGTGTATGATGTGTTTAGAAGGTTGGGGGCATTACCAAGTGGAATGCCTGTTAGAGGATAAGTGTAGACAAATTCTGTCTTGCCAGCTGTCAGATTTGGCCGGGGTGCAATCAGCCTTGCAGCGACAGAAGCATCTAATGGAAGCACTTGGTACTTAGCTATCTGAATCCAAAGGAGCTCTTGTAATTCTTTAAGCTTTTCTGGATTGGAAGCTGAGAGATCGTTAAACTGCGTCCAGTCTTTAGCAATGTGATATAATTCCCACTTATAAGCATTTGCAGGATCTTGAGTTGTGGGTCCTGTGACATCCCAAGGAGATCGAATGGGTGTGGTAGCAGCAACCCAGCCGTCGTGATAAATTGCGCGGTCACCCATCATTTCAAAATACTGCGTTTTGTGTGTTGAAGGGGCATTGGCGTTCTCCTTGTCAAAGGTATAAACCATGCTGACACCATCAATTGGTTTTTGTGGAACGCCATTAACCATATTTGGGGCTGTAATTCCTGTAACCTCCAAAAGCGTCGGTGTAATGTCGATTACATGATGAAATTGGTTGCGGATTCCCCCCACGTCTTTTATGCGCTTTGGCCAGGAGATCGCCATCCCTTGGCGTGTTCCACCAAAATGTGACGCGATCTGCTTGGTCCATTTAAATGGGGTATCGAAGGCCCAAGTCCATGCCACAGCCATGTGAGGGTAGGTTTGGTCTGACCCCCAAACATTATAAAAATCTTTAAGCTGAACATCGACAGGTACGTTAACGCCATTGAACATGGCGACCTCATTCGGCGTACCGATAAGTGTTCCTTCCGCACTACTGCCATTGTCGCCACTGATATAGATGATGATCGTATTGTCGAGTTTGCCAATATCTTCTACAGTTTGGATAACGCGACCTATCTCATGATCAGTATAAGCCAGATACGCCGCATAGACCTCCGCTTGGTGGGCGAACATCTTCTTTTCATCCGCTGTGAGAGTGTCCCAGTGTTTCAATAGGTCATCCGGCCAATGAGTGAGTTTTGCATCCTGTGGAATAACTCCAAGCCTCTTCTGATTGGCAAAGATCTGGTCGCGTAAGGCATTCCAGCCCATATCGAATTTACCCTTAAACTTTGCAATCCATTCGGGAGTAGGATGATGGGGTGCATGAGTGCCTCCTGGAGCATAGTACACAAAAAAAGGTTTGTCAGTAGCAACCTGGTTGAGCATGTTTATGTGTTTAATGGCATCGTCTGCCATGGCTGTAGTTAGGTTCCAGTTAGGCTTCCCTACATAAGGGTAAATAGCTGTCGTATTGCGGAACAAGTTCGGCTGCCACTGACTGGTATCTCCACCGACAAAACCAAAGAAATATTCAAAGCCCATTCCGATAGGCCATTGGTCGAAAGGACCTATTTGGCTTGCCATGAAGGTCGGTGTATTATGATCTTTACCAAACCATGATGTAGCATAACCATTTTGTTTGAGGATTTCGCCAATTGTAGCAGCATCTTTGCCGATATAGCTGTCATAGCCAGGGAAACCCGTTGATTGTTCAGAAACAACTCCAAAACCAACAGAGTGATGATTTCTTCCTGTGATCAACGCAGCGCGAGTCGGTGAGCAAAGTGCTGTTGAGTGAAATTGTGTGTACCGTAGGCCTTCGTTTGCAATTCTATCTAAAGCTGGAGTTGGGATGACTCCCCCGAAAGTGCTTGGCGCACCAAAACCCACGTCATCGGTTATAATAAGCAGGATGTTTGGAGCACCTTTTGGTGGTACAATACGTGGAGGCCACCAAGGTTTGGACTGAGCGGCATTGAGGTTGATTACGCCTCCAAACGGTAATTCAGGCGGTGGCAGAATCTGCCCGTTAATGGAGCGCGTCGCCGATGGCGAGCCAAGTTCTTCCTTTACTTGATCTGCTGCTGCAGGTGATCCCGACATCATCCAAAGGGCAATAGTAATCCACAGAATACGAATGCTATAGATGCACATAATCACCCAGTAATTTAAATAATTTACTAATAGTACAGGCTTGAAATTATGTCTATGGATATCTTGATTCGCAAATTCTAGCCAACACTCAAAATTTTTTCCATGAAGCCATTTTCTGAATTAACTTCCCCTCTGGAGTTTTCGACCCAGTTTTCCCTCCATGGAAGCGACAGCGACCATTTTCCAGAGGTTTTGGGTATTTCATTGAGTCTTTCTGAAGCGGAAATTCATTGGGGACATTTTTTTGAAGATCTTCAGAAGCGCGGAATGAATGGTCTTGAGCTCATTATTTCAGATGGCCATGTAAGTTGCGGTAACACAACTCACTTATCCGACCATTAAGAACTTTACTCAGAAGGATCTTCCATGTACGGTAAAATTTTTAAAGAAAAGTAACAATATTTAGCTTCTTTGAGGTATGACAAACCTATTAGGAAGTCTTGGTTGTTTATTAACACTCTGTCGATTGGTTGAGAATACATGCTTGAACTTATTGTTATTACCATCTGTCTTATTATTAACGCCGTTTTAGCGGGTTCAGAAACAGCATTTATTGCAGTTAGTCGCCCCTCTTTACGAGAGCTTATAAGGCAAGGCAATGAAAAAGCCAAAATACTTTATTATCTTCGTGAAAATCCAGAAAGAACATTATCTGTCATTCAAGTTGGAATCACATTTGTTGGGGCTTTAGCAGCAGCAGTAGGCGGTGCTGGAGCTGAAGAAACGATTACGCCATGGTTAGTTACTCATTTTGGAATAAATGAATCTTTTGCGGAAATTTTGGCTATGTTAACAATTGTCATTCCACTGACTTATGTTAGTGTGGTTCTTGGGGAGTTGGTTCCTAAAACATTTGCTTTAAGACGACCTCTTTTTTTAGCCTTCAAAACAGCCCCTTGGCTACATTTGATCAGTCGTTTCATTGATCCGATTGTTACTGCCCTTGAATGGTCTACCAAAAAAATTGTGAATTTATTTCCTACAGAGCACATGGTCCATGAAGAATCTTCGCAACAAGAATCCCCTATTGAGTTAAATTTGCTTTCTGCACCTAACAGAGAGTATGTCCTAAATATTTTTAAAATTGAAAAAACAACTGTTAAAGAGGTTTTAGTTGGATGGTCAGAAGTAACTTTTGTAGAAGATATTCAAACATCGGAACAAGTTGAAAGTATTATCATCTCCTCTGCTCATACTCGTTTGCCCGTTGTCAAAAATAAGGAAGTTATTGGAATTATCAATGCTAAAGAATTTTTAGCCTTCCAGAAAACAGGACAAACAAATTGGATTTCTCTCATAAGAACCCCTATTAGAATTCCAATCAACATGCCCATGCTTTCCGCTTTACAGGTTATGCAAGAGAAAGGAGCCCATATGGCAATTGTCTATAACGGAAATACTAAGTTAGGAATTGTAACAATGGAAGCGATTTTTGAAGAAATTATTGGAGACATTTACGATGAGGAGGATGATGGTACACTAAAACGCATTCTCAACTCAATTCACTTTAAGAAGCGTTGAGTCAAATGAAAACACGACGTAACTCTCTAGCTGAACGATTAAATTATTTGCTTAATCTGGCACATTCCCAGGTTTGCATGTTTAGCTATCGCAAAGAATGTTGCGTATCGAAGAAGTTCTGCGGGTACCCAAAAGCAAGATCAGCACCAACACCCAAATATTCCTTTATAAAACTGTCATTTGCAATCCTGATCAACACATTTACACCTAATCCATTCATCTAGTAAAAACCTTAACCGCTGTACCACAGCATTTTATAAAATATGGGGTAAGCTGACTTGAACCAGCGACCAGAGGATTATGAGCGGCGTCGACTTTCATAATACCCAATATCATCCTACCGCTATGAGCAAGGTGTAAGGGATTTATGGCTAAAAAGCTACTGGATTTTATTGGATGAGAATAGTAGAATATACTTGCCTTTGCACCCCAACTGCTCGCCATTCTTAAATTTATAGGTTAATGAAATGTTAAAAAAAATTTATTATTTTTTATGCGTCTGTTTGATCACAATTAAACCTGCCTTAGCATTGGAAGCTCTTGAAACAGTCAATGTTACAAAATTAAATGATGCTCAATTTGAAAGTTTTATTCAAACAGCCGAAAAGCCTGTGATTATAGATTTTTGGGCTTCATGGTGTGATCCGTGCATGAAAATGAAGCCTATATTTGAGCAATTGGCAAATGAACTTAAAGAACAATACCTGTTTGTTAGCGTAAATATCGACGAAAGTCAGCAAATAGCCAAAAAATATGGTGTTACGAGCATCCCAACCTTCAAGATTATAAGGAATAACACTGAAATTGGGGCTTTTATCGGGTATACGGCTAAAGAAAGCTTCATTGAACATATTGATAATGCTATTCATAAAAAAATAAATCTAAATACCTTGTTGTCAGCTATTCAGACAGATGATAAAGAGCTGGTGGCAACATGTCTAACTCACAAAGATATAGATGTGAATGAAATTACCCAAATGAATGTAATGAGCGCAACTATGCCCATGACCCCTTTGATGATGGCCACTTCAAAAATTATTTTCGGCGAATCTTCTCTTGAAATTGTCTCAATGCTATTGAAAGCAGGAGCCCAGATAGATCTAGAGATCGATTCTCCAGAATTTGACAAAACCATGGCTGTCATCGGTTGGGGTAAGACGACTGTTCGATTAGTAGCTGAAGAAGCTGCTAAAGGTAGATCTGAAGAAGAGCTTGCGGCAATTCCCGATGAAATGATTCGACAAAAAGTTTTAGAATCCAAAGCAAAAGCATCTAGTCTGCTAGAGCTGTTTCAAAAATTTGTTTCTAAAAGATAAACTTTTAGTGGTATGTGGTAAGCAAGAAATAAACCCATGCAGAGGAAACAGATTTTGTTTGCGGCTTTTAGCCACTCATCAGCGAGAAATTTGTAAAGTTTTTGTATGCCCCATTTTCGATGCATTACGTCTTCGAAGTTATCGCGGGGGGTTGATGTCTAACCCTCGGCAGGTTTGTACAAGAGAAAGTAAAATAGACCTGCTTAGCCCCCGTCAGGACGACCAAAGAAAAGCCTCCTATCGCAAGGGCTCTGAAAGCTCTTTCGGCCACATTATTATCAAGCCTTGCGAGAACACCTTTCGTATAGTTTTTTAAATAGGGAATCAAACCGCAAAAATAGCCCATCGCTTCTTGCAGGTTGGATTTTGGTAAGATCTTTCCATCTGTAAGCTTGGACTTAATCTTTTCAATTAGTTCCTCATGGTAATCTTTGAGTATGTCCAGCACGTGATCGTGACAACGATCTTTCCTGAAGTCATAAATTCTATATGCGGGATTAGATTCATTACCTCCGACTACACCCGCAGGTGACCAATATTAATTGCACTCTATTCGAAGACCTTGGGGTGTAAACATTCTGATCACTATTTGCAGACACTAACTCTCTTAGCAGCTCTCAAATCTTTAGCAAAAACCAAATTTAACGACCACATACTTATAAATCAACTTTATCAGAAAACAATTGAATTGTTTATAAATTCACAGCAGATTTAAATAAATATATTACCTATTTATTAAAAAAAATAGGACCTAATATGAATGTTAGCGATAAATATTCTTGCGATTGGGTCTTAAACTCTACCCCTGAACAAATAAAAAAAGCCCTTGAAAGTAAAAGCAAATCCATATTTTTAAGTACTTTTGAAACCGATCTCAGGCAAGGTGTTCATAATAAACTTGAGGCTTCAGATAAGTTATTTGGAGTTATAGATGAAAGTAATCTAAAATTAGTTGATGAAAAAATAGTCAATTGCCTTATTAAAACATTAAAAAAAAATCCATCAGAAGCAGCCGATTTAAGAACAGCATCACTAAAAACAATCACAAGATTACTTAAAACCGATAAAAGGCTTCTTTCTAAAGTCTGTGAGAATTGTTCGCCAGAGGTTTTAAAAGATGTTTTAGTGCCCCATTTTTTAGATGGGCATTCAAAAGAAAATTTACAAAATGCCTATTTCTGCTTGCTTTTAAATAAAGAAATAGATGGTGAACTTATTAACCAATTTACCACAAATGCCAAAATCGATATTAACAGCTATTATTTTCAAGAACCAAGAATTACACTACCAGCAAAAACTATTAATGCGTTAATAGATGCTAAGGCTGATTTAGATTACAGAGATTATCAAGATAGAAATTTATTTAAAATGGCTTGCTTGGATAGCAGTTTTGACGCTAGCTTAATAAAAAAATTAATTGCATCAAAAGCATCTTCAACTGGAGATGTCCAAGTTGCCTTCGAGACGGGAGATTTTAATGATCCGGAGATTTTTGAACCTTATTGCAAGCGGAATTGACCCTAACATCCCTAATAAAAAAGGTCATTTTCCTCTTCAAATAGCTTGTAAAAGCCTATCAATTGACACAATAAAACATCTTCTTGATCAAGGTGCTGATCCAACAGTCTTAGAGAAAAATTCTGATTCAATTTTAACTAAAGCTGTTCAAAATCCTAGATTAAAGACTTCTGACATAATCAAAATCATGGAATTGATCCCCAATTCTCTTGAATTAGCCAATAGACCTGCTAACAAACCTCTTATTTTGCAATGTGCGAAGACAGTCGTTTCTCACCCGGCTTTGGCATATGGCGAAAGACTTGGTTTAGAGATTGATTAAGATGATTTAAACAGAAAAATTGACAGTCTCTATTTTCCTGCAAAAATCATAGGTTTTTTTATATATAAGCATTCTAAAAAAATATCGTAAAATCCTTTTTTATATATTAAATCAGGCTGGACTAATTACTGTATTTGCAGAATTGAAATATAGGTTCCTACGCTACCTGGATCACCAGTTCCTATGTTTAACGTCGCACCGCTATTATTTCTTACTGTAACATGTTGACCGGCTGTGGCTGCAAACATCACTGTAATAACATTTATTGTGCCATTTGCCAGCAATGGATATATCCTTCCACCAGAAACAGGAATACCTGATAACTCAATCTCAAAAAAACCAAAGTCTTGCGTGATGATTCCACATGTCAACTGGTAAACTCCATTATTAGGTAACGTGAAGTCACCTCCCGCATTTGTTATGCCTTGAGATACTTCATTAACACTAAATGGTATAATAGCTCCATCCGCTACAGCTGTAGGTATTTCACCAGGTATATTCCAAGTGCCAAAGGCGGCTACAAAAGAAGGCCCTATGGGACCAATCGGGCCTTGAGGTCCAGGAAGTCCACGTTTGGGTTGTTTACAACCGGCAAAAGCAGACACTGGCACGAATAGTACCAAACACAAAACTAAAATATATCCTGGAAATTTAATAATACGCTTCATATAAACCTATATTGTAAATTTTAATCATTCCAATTCCATGTCCATTCACAGCAATGATCTGTTAATATGATTTCATTAAGCTGCACTTGCTGGTTTATAAAATGTTGGCATTTTCGGTTCTCCTTACATATAGCGGAACAAAAAAAGTCTAATGGTAAGGAAATCTGGATAATTCCTTGGGTGTTTATTGAGTAAACCCTGTCATAACTTATCCCAACTTGAAAAGATAGCATGGAATTCCAATCTAATTTAAGACGTGCACAACTTCCCCAAAAATGATTTTGATGTGGACGGAGATAATAATAAGTTCCTGCCGCGCCATAACCTCATCAAGTAAAATATTTTATAGCAGAAGGGAACATTTGAGAACAGTGGATTTATAATCCGCTGTAATTTAGTAAACAAACCATTTACACACAATGGTATGAGTATTAGATAAACAAAGATTTACGCACAATGGTATGAGTATTAGATAAACAAAGATTTACGCACTTTTTACGCACTTGAAGAAAAACTTAATAAATTTCCGCAGAAAAAAACAAGGGGATAAATAGATTTGATAAAAGAAATGAAGAGAAGTGGATTTGCGCTGGTTGATGCCAGTCTAATCCGTTTGAGTGCGTAACACTTGCGTGTGCGACACGAGGCTGTTTCGAGAAGATGTCTCTCTTAAATGCAGAGACCATCGTTACCTCACGATGAATCTAGAGCTCTGAATAAAGAAGCGAGCTTGACAATGTAGCAAAGTGCAGCAATGCACGGGGATGATACCGTGAGGCTATTACCTTCCTGTTAACTAAACAGGTAAGCGCTAGATAGTAAGTATGGCGAACATATGTGAATCTACGATAAGGGTCGTGAATTACAACAAGCGAAAATAGTTGATACGCTTGAGCCAAAAGGCAAAGAGAAAGAGTGGCTTGGCTACGCAATCCAACCACGTGGTTCATAAATTTCTCCGGTCTATAGTAGGCGCCTAACCTTATACCTCTTCTTGAAACGGAACGTGGAAACCTCATATGGCTCCTGAATATTTCAGGTAAGCACTCGTGAGAGCTGCCCATGGTCATGTGAGCTTGAGATGTTGAAAGAAGCGAATGCTGATCTGTAATGGGTCAGATAGGGGTTGCAATATCACTCCACACGAAAGTGGGCAGACGTTCAGCTGGTCTCTCATTGCGAGAGAATTTGTAGAACCCTCTAAATGCAGGAATAGCAAATGACAACAACGGTGAAAGCCTTGCTTGGTGCACCTGTAGCGTGCAACAGAAAGTGGACCTCTATTAATTGGAAGTCTGCTAAGAAACATGTAGGAAGGCTTCAAATGCGTATCGCAAAGGCTATCAAATCAAAACGTTATGGTAAGGTTAAATCCCTACAATGGCTTTTGATTCATTCATACTACGCCAAAATCTTGGCAATAAGGCGAGTCACACAAAACAGCGGGAAGAATACCGCAGGTGTGGATCGTATTATCTGGAAAACTTCGCAACAGAAGACACAAGCCATTAAACTCTTAAGAAGACGGGGATATTGCCCTTCTCCTCTGAGACGCATTTATATTCCCAAGAAGAATGGAAAACTAAGGCGGCTCTACAGGGATTCTGTACCTTGTTACAAATGACTTAGAAAGTGGTGCTGACCGTATCTACGAAGTCTACCAAAAACGGTGGCGCATAGAAGAATATCATAAATCGATCAAGCAAAACGCTAGTCTTGAGAAATCACCAACCAAGGTTGTTTGCTCTCAAAAGAATCACATTTTCGCATCAATTGTTGCTTATTGCAAGCTAGAATTTCTTAAAACCAAAACTGCTCTGAGTCATTTCGGTATTAAATACATGTTGCTGATGAAAGCAAATCGAATGGCATTTCTAGAACTTGAAAGATGGCGCTTTAACAATGGAGTGTTTTGATCAGCTTTTTTTCCCTAACTGCTTAAGATCAGTCAATAATTGCGATTGGCTCGTCCATATTTTTTGACTTGGATTTTTCTTGTACACTCGGCATGTCTTTTACTCTCCAATACGTTGTCTTGCATGTGCAATAGCTTTATGCAGCTTCTCTCTTAGAACTTCTTTAGAGGGCAATACAGTAAGATATTCGGCAACATGGATGCCTGAACGATCTAACTCTAGTAACTCAATCCGTTCTTTCTTTTTGCCTGCACATAGAATTAACCCTAAAGGCGGCTCTTCTCCTGGTCTGCGCTCATATTTGTCTAACCAGCGCAAGTACAGTTCCATTTGTCCCTTGTGCTCGGGCTTGAAGTCTCCCAATTTTAATTCGATGGCCACAAGTCTTTTGAGGTCTCTGTGGAAGAAGAGAAGGTCTATATGAAAATTTTCATCATCTATGGTAATGCGCTTCTGTCTTGCCAGAAAACTAAATCCTGTTCCTAGCTCTAATAAAAACTGTTCAAGTTCGCGCATTATCGCATCTTCCACGTCTTTTTCCAAATATCGATCATTGAGATTTAAAAATTCCAGGATATAGGGATCGCGAAAGACTAGATTAGGTGTTAAATGATCCTCCTTGCGCAACATTTCTAATTCAGCTTGTGCCACAAGTTCTGGTTTTTTTGAGATCGCGGTACGCTCATATAGCATCGAGTCAATTTTCTTCCGCAAAGTCCTTACATTCCATTTTTCGATTCTACATAGCTCTGCATAGAAATCCCGCTTGAGATTGTCTTGAATGGGGATTAGCATAACAAAATGAGTCCAACTTAATTGTTGCGTCAATGACGCCACAATTTGCTTATCTGCGAAAACCTCTGAAAATTTGACCATCCTATGCAAATTCGTGTTATTAAAACCATTGCCATATTCAAGCATCAATTGTTGGGACAAAGATGTGACAATAGACTTTCCATATTCTGCTCGTTCCTCATGCAAAACCTCGCGTCGGATGCGATCTCCAATATGCCAATATAACAAAGTAAGACTAGAATTAATTGTTGAAGCTACAAATTCTTGAGCTTTTTGAATTATTTCTCTTAAGTCATTTAAAATTTCACCAGGGGGCTTTTTTTCTGGCGTTATGTCTTGCTTCTTTTGAAGACCACGTTCTTTTTTCATGAGGTTGCTCCCTGAAGAATCTGTTCTGATATATTTTTACTAAATTTTTTTGTTACCTGGACATCAAGATGGGTATAACGTTGAAGCATTGCTAATGTACGATGTCCTGTTGCAGTGGCCAATTCAAGATTAGAGCCGCCTTGACGTGCTGCAAGGGTGCAGAAAGTATGACGCATATCATGGGGACGACAGTTTTCTATTTGCGCATACTTAAGTGCGGCTTTCCATGGCTTAGTCATATCAATGCGACCAAACGCTGTTCGGCTAGCAAAGACAAGTGGCTTTAATGGATTACGTTTTTCATACAGGCTTTTCAACTCATCTATCACAGGATCGGCAAGTGCAATACTTCTTGGTCTTCCATTCTTAGTTTCTTGTAGAAGAGCAAGTTTGTTATCAAAATCAACATGGCGCCATTCCAAGCCTAATAGTTCTCCTTGCCTTGCTCCTGTAGTTAGACTCATTAAAACAATGCAATAAAGGTAAGAGGATTTAACTTGGCGGCAAGAGGCAAGAAGTCTAGATATTTCATCTTCATTAAGAACTCTATCTCTTCCTGGGTTTTCTTTGAGTTTGGTCAGGTTGAAACAAGGATTTTCATTAATCCATCGTAAGCGCAGCGCGTAGCTAAGAGCTGCTGATAGACTTGAAATATAACGATTTACTGTGGCGGGACTGCGCTTCAATCCCTTAATGCTAGGAGTATTAGCTAGATGTTGTCTTTCTTTACCAATGAGTTCAGGAGTTAAGTAGACTAAAGCAAAGTCTCCTAACCGTGTTTTCCAGTAATCAAGATGATACCTGACATCTTTAGCCGATCGGATGTGCTCTAAAGCTCCGCTGCTTATATATCGTTCAATCAGCTCAACAAATGTATGCTGTTTTTTGTGTTGATCAAACTTGAATTTACCCAACTTGATCTGACGTTCAACTTCTTGTGCCCAATCTTCTGCCTCTTGTTTACGATCAAAATGATTGCAGACAGTAGGATAGCCTGTGATGCGAACGACTGCGCGCCAATGTGACGTTCCGTTCTTATTTTTACGCTTTAATATAGAAGCCATTGCTCAAACCTCATGTGTTAATGGTTCGAGCGGCTGGATGGTGTGTGTCAAGATTGTTTTTTGCTGCACCGCCATTGCACCGCGAGCACATTATTAGCCTAAACAATATTATTGAATCAAGCTAAATGCTGCTTACAGCTAATGGAAAAAAGTGGGGCAACTTGGACTTGAACCAAAGACCAGCGGGTTATGAGTCCGTTGGCCATCTCCAAATTACTCAAAAGCTGAAATCCATCAAGGCTTTAACGGAAGATTCTACAGAAAAGTTCAGATTTAAAATGCAATTCCATATTTGACATACATCAGCGGAAAATACATTGAATGAGTACGCTTGGATTCCAACACCATTGTGGGAATAGCTACATGCATTTCGATAAAATGCCTACTGTCGCCGTGTCTCTCAAGGCTTTTACCAAAAACGAAGTCTGGAGATAGTGTGCCAAAGCCATCATTGTGATTAGTGAAAACTCCACTTCCCATCAAACCTAGACCAAGATAAGCAGAATTTTTTCGTAAAGGATTAAGATAATAATGACCGACCACATGTGCACTCAGTTGATGAGCGTACCCAATTGTCGAAAAGCTAAGAGCTGTGTCCCAACCAAATTGAGAATAACGCTCTCTATAACCGATACCTAAATTAGGAATAAAAATAACTGGACCTACACCTATAGAAAAGTAGCGATAGGCATCACGAATACCACAATTAAGGTTCTCAGATGAGGCTTCGAAATAATGCCCAGGACAACAATCATCATTGATCATCGCATAACAATAAGCTGGCTTAATAAAAGAAAAATTTATAATAAGCGCAAGTAGTAGATAGCCGATTTTATTTCTCATTGTTATCCCTATTTTTAAGTGAATTGAGATCATATTTTACGATTTCAATTCCATTAAAGCAACATTAATAACTAATACCACAACTGAAAAATTTTAGTTTATTAAATGATCTGATTAAATATTTACAATTATTTTTTTGCTTAATAAACTAATGATCAATGAATACCCTCTCTAAATTTAGGACCTCTCAATATATCACAGTCGATTTAATGAATCTTATTGATCTTTTGTTAGACTCATTGCAACATGTTTTAAGGTAAACTCAGATTACAAAGAAAGTAGATGGATAAGGGATAAACTATGGTCGAAAAACTGCAAAGCATTCTTGTTTCAAATCAAGCGACCTGGGAGCTCAGCTATGAGGAATCGCTACCGTCTAAAGAAAGTCGTCTAAACACGGTAGTTTGTTTAGTTGGCGTTACGGCGGCATGGTCGATGTTTTTGTTTGCTGGTACATTAATGTTAACCTTTTACTCATTTCATTACTTAAAACTCAGATGGAATCAATCTAAAATCATTAACGTTCTTAAAAAACAAAAACACCTTGAAGAATACTCTAGAAATAGAATTAAGCGGATTGATAAGCATATATACAACTTGAAATCTCATGCGATTTCGCTTATGGAGAAGGATTTGAAAAAACCTAATGAGCTAGAACTTCCTATTCCTCAAAAAAAGGCAAGGCTTAAGGATCATTTATCATCACAACTTCCTAAAAGATATTGGAAGAGTTTTCCTTGGGATGATTTTCTTAAAACAAATTTTTTTCAAAAATCAAAAACCCTTGAGACTCCTGATAAAAAAACTTTGCTACATCTTGAAGAAACCCGTGTAAAGTTTAACTTTCTTGTTCATCAAAAAGAAATTCTCTCAAAATTAACTGGAAACGATAGGGTAGAAGCTATTAGTAAAATTGCGGAGATAAGTTTTGTTAAAAATGCTTTTAAAAGGCAGGAATCAAAGGAATGGATTACCCGTTCTATCCTTTGGATGTTGCCTTCAGGAATTTTCTGGGATTTGTATGTAAATTCGCCACTTAATAATCGCTCAACTTATGAAGGAAAAAAACATTTTCTTCCCAGCACAACAGATTTGAAAAAATACATCGATCTCGTGGATGCGCATAACCAATTAATAAAAAGTCATGACTTCCTGGTACCATACATTAAGCATACAATCATATAGGAATTGGACACACTAGCGGAATTGCTATCAGAAAAAATCAGATGCCGTTTATAGGGTTTAAAAAATGGGGCAAGCAGGACTTGAACCTGCGACCAACGGATTATGAGTCTGCTGCTCTAACCGACTGAGCTATTGCCCCTCAACTGAACAACGTATTCTAGCGATTTTGCACAGAAAAATCAAGGGATTTACTTTTCATCTTTTATAAAATTTCGGGTAGAGAACTAATCGGAAAGAAATGTGCTTTTTACTTACACATTTCTTCCGAACGCCTTAGACTTTAAAAATATTTCTTAAATGCCCTGAGATCAATTCAATGGCGCCCTTTGCTGCAGGAGTGCGCGCTAAAGCATTTATCAGCAAGAAATCATGAATTGTGCCTAAAAAACGAATGGCAGTGACTTTTACGCCTGCTTGCATCAGTTTATGAGCATAAGCCTCCCCTTCATCACGCAGAACATCATTTTCATCTGTAATTAGCAGTGCTGGAGGCAAACCTTTAAGCTGGTCTATAGATGCTTGCAATGGAGAAACGGTGTGTTTTTTCCGTTCTGCAACATTTGGAGCATAAGCATTCCAGAACCATTCCATCGATGCTCTTGTCAGCCATGGACCTTCTGCAAATTGTTTATAAGAAGGTGTCTCAAAATTTGCATCTGTGACAGGATACAAAAGAATTTGATAATCAATTTTGGGACCATTTCTTTCTTTGGCTAAGATTGCCACAACTGCCGCCATATTCCCACCAACACTATCACCAGCAACGGCTAAACGCTCTGGATCAAAATTAAACTCTGCCCCATTTTCAGCGATGTATTGAGTAGCCGCATACGCTTCTTCAATTGGCTTTGGATAATGAGCTTCTGGCGATGGTGAAAAATTTACAAAAACAACGGCTGCGTTAGCCCCTTCTGCAATTTCACGAACCAGACGATCATGAGTATTCTTGCTTCCTAAAATCCATCCTCCACCGTGAAAATACATCACCACCGGCAGTTTCCCTTTCAAGTTTTTAGGTCTTACAATTGTGATTGAAAGTTTGCCATCAGGTCCGGTAGGAATCACTTTTTCTTCGATATCTACATCAATTTTATCTTTTAAATCAGCTTGTAGATGTTCAAGAACTGCTCTTGCTTCTGGAATTGGCAATTTATGAATAGGGGGTCCTCCCAGGGCGGTAAGCTCTTCGATGAACTTCATTGTAGTTGGCTCCAGGCCTAAAGTTTCCGTAGCTTTCATCTTTTTCTCCTCATTTCAAATTTGTTTTAAAAATCTTTGTATAAAGAAATGAAGAATTATCCACAAATAAATAAAAAAACTCTAAATTGAAAAAAGAAAATTATTTGACTACTTTTTTTGAACAGTGGTTTATAAGATATGTGATTTATATTAAATGTTTTACATCTATTCAAGCTCATTGTAAAATAATATTTGCTGACTAATCCCTTGCACTTGGAGGTAACTCATGCGGATGTTCTTCATTATTTTTTTCGGTTTTATGCCTATGCTTAATTCTCTTTATTCTGATCTTCTACCCATCCATGAGCACCTCTCCACTTCAAAAGAAAAGTATGTGCAGGGGGTAGTTTCTGACACAAATCCCTTAAAGGAAATTCATTTTGTGATGGGCAATGAATCCGCAGACTTAGATTCTGTTGTATCAGCAATAGCTTATGCTCACTTACTAAATTTCGAAAATTGTTCACAGCCTCACCAAGTTTATCTTCCGTTACTTAACCTCCAAAGAAAAGATTTTTTTTTACGCAAAGATATTATTTACCTGTTTGATCTTTTAAATATCTCTCTCGAAGACCTTTTATTTTTAGATGATGGCATTCCACTTGAAGTGCTATTGAGAGAAGATAAATTACGGATTCAACTGGTTGATCATAATTCCCTTAACCCAAGACAAAAATTTCTATCTTCGGTTATCGAAGGAATTGTAGACCATCATAAAGATGAAGAAGTTTTGTATCCGTTAATGACTGACAAAAGTAAATTAATTGCTACAGTCGGATCCGCTTCTACGCTAATTGCAGAAAAGTTTTTTTTAAATAATAACCTTCACATTAGCCCTGAGCTAGCGTTATTGCTTTTAGCGCCAATTCTGGTTGACACATCAAATTTGCAATCGATTGAAAAAACGACTTCCCGTGATGTTTTAGCAGTTGAAACCCTCAAATCTTTAGCTGCTGAAATTTTGCCTTCAAATTTTTATGAAAAACTTTTTACCGCAAAACATGATGTGTCGGGTTTGACTCTAGACATGCTCCTCAGAAAAGATTTCAAAGAATATTTGGACGGAACGCTTTTATATGGAATTTCATCATTCCCCACAATGGTCACATGGAGTGAAGAAGATATCCCTTTGATCCGACCTATTATCGAAGAGTATGCAAAACATCGCAAGTTATCGCTACTATTTGTCATGATGACCGAAATGGAAGGACTAATTCCGCGACGTAGAATTTTGGTTTACAGCCCATCCTGCAATATCTTAAAAGCTTTTCATAAACACGCTCATTCTGATCAAATCTTAAGCCAAGTTTTCCCCCCAATATCTTCCAAAGACAAGCGGATAAATTTTTACGTTGGCGATAAAATGATTTCTAGAAAATACCTGCAGACCTTTTTTAATTTTTCACAAAACGGTGAACTGATGCAAGTATTTGAGCAGGAAAGGCAGTGATTTAAACAAGGTTTTGAAAATACTTCAAAACCTTGCAGTATTCTGAATTAAGAAACGTTTGTAATTTTAGCTTCGTGCATGATTTTTTCCCAAGTAGGTCGGACTTTTTCGACATCTGCTAATTTTTTGGTGGTATACTTAAGCAGCCACGTTTCTTTAGGTGTTTTAAACAGCCTTAACCATTCATGCTCGGCTAGAGGGCCCTTTGAAATCGCCCATTCAAAAAAGATATCTTTTCTTCCTTTTTGAATAATCTTTGAAGTCAGCCACTCTGCGTTTTCTTTAGCTTGGTCATTTTTTATAAAATTTTTGTAAAACTGTAACGGTGTGATAGGCATTGCTGGAATTTTTTGTACTGTCACTAATTCAGTCCAATCATTTACTGTTTCCCCTTTCAGGGTATACACCATGATCATTTTTCCATCGTTAATATTCTCAAAACTTTTTTCCCAATCGCGATCATCAAATGAAAACTGAATTTGTTTTACAGTCTCTTTAGCATTTAATTGACTGAATTCAACGCTCAAAAGAAGGGGTGCCAAAATAAAAATAATTTTCAGAATGCTCTTCATTATATTCCTTTGGTTAGAATTGTTTGTTTTGCCGTTTCCAAGAAACAGAAAGGCTCTGAGTAAACTACAATTTTAATTTTAAAGCCAGAATATTTTTTAATTAAGGAAAAGATTTGTCAAACCGGAATTTAATTATTCAGCTCAAGTGGCATGGCCCCTTACAGTTAATGAACCACATACTTTTAACGTTTCATAATAATCTGTCAGAGAGTCTATAAGTAAGTTATATCTGCTCTTTGAATTCATCGTAGCGATCAAATCCTCTTCAGAAATTTTACCTCTTATTAGGGTGAACGCTCGACTACTTAAACCCACATTCCGCGGGTCGCCTGCGGCTCCAAGGATTTTCTTTAGCAATCAACAAATAAAAAACCATTTTTTTGGATGAAAGATTATCATACATTCTTTTCAAATGAAGGATGTATTTATGA
>Ga0105044_10003939_pt1 | contig 20394 bp, 10 predicted proteins | sample MAT01_FD_78092 | JGI IMG/M metagenome (GOLD analysis project Ga0105044, IMG submission 78092) | Freshwater microbial communities from Lake Fryxell liftoff mats and glacier meltwater in Antarctica - MAT-01 | ecosystem: Environmental > Aquatic > Freshwater > Ice > Liftoff microbial mat | place...
CCTGCTGCGGTTGTCCGTCTCTCACCGCGAACCGGTTCAACTCGGCGGAAAATACTGCTGTCGTCGGTTCATCGGCCGCTGCCGCCAGAAACGTCCAAAGCAGTCCACGAATCTCCGGCAACAATGCTCGTCACACAAAAACCATCGCCTTAAAAATATCCCGTGGAGTACACGTTTCCCTGACACCTTAAAATCGTTCTTCGATGTCAAATCGAACTCGTAAGGAGAATACAAGATGCTTTACAAGGGAATCGATGAAGGCTTCAAGGGACTGAAATCAGGAACCGCACTTTACGATGCAGAATTCGGAACGTATGCATTCGCCCCGTACAATGCTTCTCCTTCCCGGATTGGTATCCAACCTGGCAAGTTTGCCACCGTGTTCGCTCGTCGCGACCTCAGAAAAATTGCAGAAGGCAGCGCTTACTTTAATCGCGACGCGGCCGAACGATTCAGGCCCGACCAGTTCTACCGCTTCCTGTGGAACGGTACAAAATATTCACAATCCTCCGAGCAGGCCAAAGTCATCGATGTTCTGCTGCACGCGATGGCGGACGGCAAACCAACTTGCCCGAAAGAAGAAATCCTGAAGGCATTTGACAAGAGCAAGTTCCACCCGGCAAGCGTCAAATTCGTGTTCAACAATGCAAGGACCAGCGCTTGATCGTGTAGGCGAAGGTGATCTGCCACATTGAACTGCTGATGGCACTATGGTCAGGCACTTGGTGGACCATGGCACACAATCCTGTCGGCACACCCGACTTCTGCTGTTGTTTCCTCAGCGACCGTGTATAATCGGCGATCCGCGTTACCAAAAATCCGGCTTTGACATTTCATGCCGGGAATTTGGCAACGCTGATCCCAACGGATATTTTTCTGCCTTTTCGCCGGATGCTCGCTATGCCATCACCATTTCCCGGAATGGACCCGTTCCTCGAAGGTGACGAATGGGAAGATTTTCATTCTCGTTTCATTACGACAATGGCAGTGAAGCTACTGCCCGGAATTCGCCCTGATTATGCCGTGCGGACGGAACGTCGAATCTACGTCGAACATCCTCTGGACGATGTCAAATCGATTCGTCCCGATGTTGCTATTCTGCGCCATCCGGACAACATTAGCTATTCGCGGAGCGGGTCCGTCTCGGCGGTGGCCACGTTGGAACCTGTCGAAAGGACGGTGCCAATGTCGTTTGAAGTCGAAGAAAAATACCTCGTCATACGGCGCCTTGATTCATCCGAAGTTGTCACGGTCATCGAATTACTGTCGCCTTTCAATAAACGCATGGGAACCCGAGGCCGTCCGACATACCTGTCGAAGCGTCAGGAAGTGATTCAAAGTGCCACGAATCTTGTGGAACTGGACCTGCTGCGTGGAGGCGAACGACTGCCAACACTGGAACCTCTGCCAGCCGGCGACTACTTCGCCTTAATTCGTCGCAGCACGCGCCGCAGTACCTTTGCGGTTTATGCCTGGCCAATGAACCACTGTCTGCCCACGATCCCTATTCCTCTGGACCCTGGCGATCGCGAAGTGACGCTCGACCTGCAAGTCGTGTTCGATACCGTCTACGATGAAGCGGGTTACGACTATTCGCTGAGCTACCGCCGAGAAATGTCGCCGCCGTTCTGTGACGCGGAATCGACATGGGTGAAATCTCTGCTGCCAAATGGATCGGGTGATGTTGTAGTGGACTGAAATTCCCGAGCGACCTGATGAACTTCGCTTCATACGTTGTCAGGACGATTAGAAACACAAATTGCGATTCATCGTCCTGTCCTCAATCGTCCTGTCAATAAAAAGTCCTACGCACGACTGGTATGAAAAGGCAAAAATGGGCCAGGTCTTTTAATCGGTGATATGATGCAGTGACAGGCTCCTGCGTTACCATTCCGTCGCGAGCTTTCGCAATTCTTCATAGACCAGCGGCAGGCGCAGCTCGGCCGCCGCCGGATCACCCGATTCAATTTGCGACAGAATTTGGGTCACGTCAGACATGAATGTCAGACACAGCAGAGGGACTCATGCTTGGATGCTAGCCTTCCCGAGTGTAGTCCGGCTTGTCGGCGTTTACAAAGGCGAGTGTGTGAACAGAAAATCCGTCGTGATCAGGGCAACGCATCCGAAGGCAGATACGAGGAACTCGTTGGTCGCATCCATCGTGATCACGTCTTGTTCTAGAATGCTCACGAGCCCGCGCGGCCTGCGTTCAGCCTCCCAGTTTCGGTGGATGGGGGCTCATCGTTGGCCGATTCCTGTTTCATCAGATCGATTCCAGTAGGTCTTTTCTGCCGGAAAGGACTTCGCGGTTTTGCCGCGACCTGCGACCAAACAGTTCAACATATCAAAATCACGCCGACGTTTCTTTGTCACGCAACACGGCATCCCGCATACGGTTCGCCTTGCGGCGAAAGTCCCACCCGGCAGGCGTGACCTACTATTCAAACGCAGCCGATTTCGTCTGCGGCTGCAGCCAGTCGGTCGGTCGTTGTGACGACTCGAGCGAGAGCACCGTACGTGAAATTGACCCGCGATGTGAAGTCTATGGACGTCGTCAGGTTTCGCTGATCCGTGATTTCTGTCAACTGCCAACAGAGGCTAGCTTCTACCCAACCCTCGCAAATTACAATGTCGTTCCAATTTGCCAAAACATCACAACCCATCAGCTCGGTGGAAACCCATCAGCTCGGTGGATGGCACAGCTGATCGCGAAAGCTGCAACGAAGTAACCCCGCCACTCGTATTGGCTTAGAAATCCGAGCCAGACGCTGTTGCCCGCCGTCGGGCACAATATTACAATAGAGCGAAACACAACATGTGTGTATCATGTGTAACAATACGTGAATCTTATGTGGTCCGGCTCGTCCGGTCAAGAGGCTGGCATGCAAAATGAGAATTTTGGGATGATCGTCCGCGAAATCGCGGCAAAACAGGGGATCAGCCAAGTGGAGTTGGCTGAGCGTTCTAAAGTATCGCGTGTTCAGATCAATCGAATTTTTGGTGGCAGCACTGGAAACGTTCGCCCAGAGACTCGACAAAAAATAGCGACCGCTTTGGGACTAAATGAGTCCAGCCTGAGTGGCATGGACGTACTTCAGCGATACAGGCAAAAGATGCGCGAGAGACACCTCGTGAAGTCGCTCGCCGGACTAGGGTTCGCGGAATTTCAAAGACAGCCGTTGAACACTTTCTATGTTCCTCCTGCGGGAATTGATGCGTCACGGGCAAAACACATTCAGGACGGAGATCTGGATGTCTGTTTGAGCGAGCCTCGCGAAAACAAGGAATATGTCCCGGCGATTGATCTGATCAAGTCGCATCGCCGAGTGGTAATTCTCGGAGTACCGGGCGCTGGAAAGACCACTTTGGTCCAATTTCTGGCGACCGGGATCGCGACTGATGGCTTGGATGCCATGGATTTGCCAATCGTCGTCCGGCTCCCTGAATTCGCGTTGGCAATGACGGAACAGCCTGACCTGACGATCCTCGACTGGGTCGTCTCCCAAGCAGAATCGATGGAGTGTTTGGATATCGTTGAGCCGCTGGAACGGCAGCTCCGCCAAGCTCATGGAACGGTCTTAACTCTCTTCGATGGGTTGGACGAAGTGCCTGGTACGGACGCTGCTGAGACGGGCGGTAAACGCTCTGGGAGCTTGCGGTCCAAGTTGATAGAGGCGATCAAGGCTTTTGTTCGGCGTTTTCCAAATCAGCGGTACGTGATTACTTCACGGCTGAGCGGCTTTGACGAATCACCTTGGACGGAACTTGACTTTCGAAAAATCGAGCTGCAGGAATACGGAGATGACCAGATACGGGAGGCGATCACGAATTGGTCAATAATTCTGTCCAACTCCAAGCACGAATCAGCGAGCAAGATTGAAAAGGACTTAACGGAATCAATTTTTGAGAATGTGCGCGTACGCCAACTGGCCGGCAACCCGCTGATTCTGACGATCCTGATCGTCATGTGGAAGGCGCGTGGCTACGCACTTCCTCGGCGACGGGTTGACTTGTACGAAAAAGTCACCGAAGTGTTCTTGGATTCGTGGGAGAAAAGCAAACGCAAAGAGCACGGGTTCCGCGAGATTGGAAATATAGACCTCGATACGCGTGAGCTACGGTGGTTAATTGCAGAGCTTGCGCTGGCAATGCAAAGAGCGGGATTATTTACTGCACACCGCTGGTGGGTCATCGACCATTTGCAAGATACTCTTTGCAATCGACTTGGTTTTGATCCTTTGACGGCGAAAAAACAGGCTGACCCGATCCTGCGCTTTATTTCAGCACGCGCGGGCTTGCTGGACGAACGACTGCCGAGCGTCTTCGCCTTTACGCATCGTACGATGCAAGAGTATTTCGCCGCAATTGGCTTAATAGAAGAATCCAATGTTGACCCAGTTTACGCGGGATTGGCACAAATCATACGACCATACCTCTTTCATCCCGAATGGTCCGAGGTCACGCGTCTAGTTGCCGCGCAAGTCAGCCCAGGTCCGGCGGAGGATTTGCTGAAACTGATCGTCGATGACTGTGACCCGACTGGACGTTTTCTTTGTCGAGGAGAGTTGCTGGCTATAAAGTGCCTTGCGGACGGAGCAACGGTTTCGGATCGAAGTTTCGTTCAGGGCATTTTTACTTCTCTTCATGGGCTCGGGAGCTATGTGTGGCTCGGTGTGACCATGGAAGCATTTGAGGCGTTGCGGATGCTTATCGGCACTCGTTACGAACAAATTGCCACGGAAACAAAGGCCGCGATTTTAGCAACTGCGAAACGCGACCTGCCAGAACGTCAGTATCGGATTCTTGTATTTTCGGCTAATGGCCCACAGTCATTTGAGTTCAACTCGTCGGCTGAAGAATCGAAGGCCCCAGTGCTGAAGCGAGCCATTGCTGCTGGCGAATTTACGGATAGCCACTATTTTCCAAACCTCCCATTGTTTGCAAGGCATTTTGACCAGTGGCAGAAGCAAGCGGCCGCCTGGCTGAAGAAGTCTGGCGTCGAAGATGATGCAAAAGTGGCGATTATCCAGCAGATGCGTTTTGCAACGCTGTTTGACGGCGATGCGGAACATCGGGATACAATCCTGGGACTGCTGTCAAGAGTTTTGCGATCCCAGAATTCCACGCCAATTCGAGCTGCTGCTGTAAGAGCCATCGGTTCGATTGATCGGGAACAGCAATCCATTGCAGACGAAGTGCGGGCGCGGCTCGAGGATCGCTCCGAGCCGCCTGAATTGCGAGGCTCGTGTGCGATGGCTTTGGAGCACGGTGCCGCAAGCAACCAGGAGTTGCGACAGATATTGATGGACATCGTGGCGGATGATTCGGAAAATGAGCGAGTTCGAAAATCCGCAGCCTATGCCCTAGAAGAGAGTGCCATCGAATCGGAGGAAGTAACAAAACTCTTGTTGTCTAAGGCATCGATTGAATCGGCAGATGCTCTTTCGAGAGCCGCTATTTTTGCGCTATCGTCCGTCGTGGACCAGCACGTCGATTTGTTCCGTAGGTGGATTGACGAAGCTTCGCTGCGATCATTCGCGGCAGCGCGAGTATTGGCGGTGCAGGTCCTTTCCGGGAATATACCGTGGGAAAACAAATTGACGCAGAAGCTGGAGAGAATCCTTTGTGCCGCTGGAAGCGGGCCGTTCGAAGATTACAAACCGTGCTTCCACATCTTGATGGAAATCAAAGGACTTGTCGATGAGCGTGAGCGTCGCGGAGGGCTTCAGCGAGAAGCCGTCATCACGGATTCGCTCCGGCCGCACGCGGCAAAAATCCGGTTTGCATTCGTTTTTGGTTCCGTGGCAAAAAATGATCAGGATCAGGACAGTGATATTGACCTGATGCTGATAGGCACTGTCTCCCAAAAGGAAATCACTCAGTCGATTAAGAAGATGCAGTCTGTTCTGGGGAGGGAAGTTAATCCAACGATCTATTCCATGCAGACGTTCAATGAGAAGTATCGTAACGGAGACCCGTTTGCCGTAGATGTGGTCAACAAACCAAAAAATTTCGTCCTTACCGATGATGCAGCCGCAACCGAAAAGGAGTTTCTCGATGAGCTTGGAAGAATGGAAGCGTATCCACTGGCTTAAAGAATCAGTTCCAACTTTGGCTGAAATTACGCAGCTATTTGCTGTGGTTGACCGTGAAATCAGTGATGCATCTATCTCGGGTTTGAGTGTCGATGGTCAGTACATGCACGCCTACGATGCTGCTCTGAATCTCTGCACGATCGCTTTACGATCCAGTGGCTACGCGGTGATGAAAGGTCAGGGACACCACAAGAAAACGATCGAAGCACTGCCACATTGTCTTGGCAAAGACTATTCTGAAGTCGCTGATTTTATTGAAGTCGCGTCGCGTCAGCGTGGACAAGCAATGTACGACCGAACGGGTGTCGTCGAGCAAAAAGATGCTGCAGATTTACTTCAAACCGCGATCGATTTGCGAGCGGCAGTGATTCAATGGCTTGGTCGGGAGCACCCAAAACTTGTTTCCAAATCGATAAAGTAACCGCAGAGCTCATCCCGCTGATAGCCACCCGACAGATTCCAGACCGGCGCGTGACGACTTCGACAGATAAAGAGCTCAAAAACTAACCTGTCGATGGATGGAATTATTCATGAGCTTCAGGTAGATCTCAAAAGCGTCCGTTCGATGGCAAGCCGATGCCTGCGATTCGTTACAAAATCAGCAAACAACTGGCCACGAGCTTTCGAAGTTCAAACGGTTTCGCGATAAGCAAGCGGCCTCCTGAAATCCACAACCCTTGTTGCGTTCGGTGGATGCCGAATTCATCTTCCCTTTTCGACTTCCCTTTTCGCGGCAAAAAAGGGCGTATTTGGTGGGATTTGTGGAAGATGTGCTTTTCAAAAATACCTGTGTTCTTATTGATATTTCTGTGTTTCTCGACATGGCTCTCTGAACTGGGGGCCACGAGGTCGCAGGTTCAAATCCTGTATTCCCGATTTTCACTCAAACTGCATTCCGAATCGTGTTTAACGATACCTGAGGGTGTTCCTCCGTGCGGCGAAAACTCTGCTTCAATCGTGGAAGTTCTTCCACGAAATGAAAAGGAACCCCGCACATAGCACGAAAACCGAATGTTTTTCCGTCGTATCTTCTCCACAAACAGAGTGGACAGGCTAGAGTCAGAATTCAAGGGAAGGATTATCTTCTGGGTGAATATGGTTCTGAGGCGTCCCGAATACTTTACGGTCAACTGATCGCAAAGCACGCTGGAGGCGTCCAGATTGATCCGTTTTCCGGGTCCAATCGTGGAAGTCTTCCACGAAATGAGTCTGCCAGCGCGACGCAGGTGCCGCGACGCAGGTGCCAGACACCTGACAGGCGGCGTTGTGCTGCGTGTCGTCGTCGCCCGCGGAGCCGCCGCTGCGGCAGAATCGTCCACCAGAACCGCAACGAGCCCTTCGCCGGTGATCGGGCACGCGGGCGGCTGAATTCGATTTGGATCTGCGGGCCGGGAAACTCGCTGAACACTGCCCTCCAGGAGTTTAGCCCGCGTGTACCAATCGAGTTCCGCGATTGATACAACGGGCACACCCAGAGACTCAGCTTCAGCCCGCAATTTATCGACTGTCGCGAGATACCGTTCTGCCGTTGCTTGTTCTTCATCCGTCGATGCTGTCTTTGGATCGGGCAACCGGCCGATGACCAGATACTTTGTCACGGACGTGATTCCAAAATCAATTGGACCGAGACTACTGTGAGGATCCAGGATACGTACTCGTCGCCCGTCGGCACCAACTTCAACATCCCGCACCAAAGCGACCTCGAACCACGGAACATTGCGGAGTCCATCAAGGTCAGCAAAGGCTATATGATCAACAGGTTCAATCTTTCGGACCTCAGGAAAGAAATCGCCCCATCCTTTATATGACTCTTTATTGCTGACAAAATACCCCTGACCAATTCGAGTGTTGTCCAGAACCAAAATCTCAGGCAGTGACTTGTCACGTTTCGCCAGATACTCCGATGAGATATTGTAGTCATCGAACCACAGCAGGATTGACGCCTGAGTTTCCCCGTCGGCGACTTCCGGCCCGAGCAATCGAAACGCCTCGTCCGACTGCTCAACGGTCCAGTCAGCCGGCGCGATGGCACGCAAGCGTTGAGCAAAGAGTTTCAATTCAGCGGCTTCGTCAAACCGTGTGTTTGCAACGACGTCGTCTTGTCCGCCAATCGGCTCAATCGACACCTTTGTATCCGTCTGCTTGCCTGGCTTCAGCGACACCTTTTCGAACGTGATCACATGCGTGTATGGCCGCACGATGACGTCGAAGCTCTTGACGTTTTCCGGAGGTTCCGAAAAGTCAAACCGCAATTCATTTCCGTCGGCGACGCCATCGAATGTCACGACCGAATGGCCCAGTGCCCAAAGTCGGATAGCTGCCACACCAGCCTCTCCATTGATTTCGAACGGCGAGGTCCAGATCGCAAATCCGTCGTCGAATGGTCCCGTTCGCACGATGCGAATATCATCGATCATCCGCTGAGCGGCCTGACGTAGCACCGGATCTTCGCCATGTCGTACCTCAAGGAGTTTTCCGATTGGATGGTACGACGCCGTGACTGGCTCCTGCGTTGCCATCCGCAGTTTCACCGTCGCAGTGTCCGCATCTCCGATTGAGCCCAAGCGAGTGTGAATTATACAGCGCTCGTTGACATTTGGATCGTAAACCCAGGGAAAGTAGCTCCTGGGAAGGGATGGAAAGGGAAGATCCGTCTTCACGACTTCAGATTCAATCTCAGATGCGACACTATCCAAATGTCCCACGGACTTTCCGACGTGAAACAGTTCGGCAGCATGGACCTGAACCATCGGCCCGTTGCCGCTAATTGCATCATAGGAGGCGTCACATTGAATACTACGAACGCGAGGACGGAAGATTCCCGGGCCAAACAGCCGAAACACAAGTTCACGATTATTACTGCCGCCGTGCGTTAGCCTCAGAACGTCTGAATCAAAACGAGGACTCGTCAACCTTGACCCATCACTGCTCCACCACTCACGTTTGCCGTCTGACGTCGGTTCATCGGGCGGCGTTGAGACTGCCAATAACTGAATCGTCGGTCCGTTCTGCGTAGATGCCTGAGCGGTACGAGACGCCAGTGACTTCACTGACGCCTTCACATCCGTCTGCTTTCCCGGCTTCAGCGACACGTTCTCAAACGTCGCCACGTGCGTGTACGGTCGCAGGTGAATGGCGATCGCTTCGACGTCGGCTGGGGCGACTTTGAATGAACTGACGTTTTCAGTCCCATCACCGGAACCTCCAAACGGAAAATGCTCCTTGCCGGATTTATCGAGCAGAGTCAGCCCAACGCTGCCGAGATCGGTGCTTGAACTGAATGGATTCGTCCAGACGGCGAAACCGTCTTCGTGCGGTCCAGTGCGAAGAATCTCAACGCCCTCCAAAAGCTGCATGCATGACGAACTCTGCAACGCCGCATCGACCTGCGTATCGGCGATGCGTTTTCCGTTCGCATCGTATTTGACCTGGACTATCGGAGCCTCGCCGAATTTCACCTCCACAGTCGCAGCGTCGGCATCTCCGATTGGCCAATGCACACTTTCGATCGTACAGCCGAATTCTGGAGTCTGGCTGCCGTGCGTTGCACCCATCGATTGGCCATTCTTTGGCATGTCGATCGGCTGTCCGTTTTGAAAGAGTTTGACCAGTGAGACATGAGTGCTTGGCTGGGATTTGCAGCCCGAAAGGCGAACAGCAAAATCACGCCCATCGGCGCTGTCCGGACCAACGCTCAACGAGCCCGGCTGAACCGGCGGCACGCTTAGCAGCTTTCCCGCTCCGCTCCACCATTCGCGTTTGTCGTTAGAAGGCAATTCGATCGGTGGCGTGGAGACGCCAAGCAATTCCACGATTGTACCGTCGGTTAACTTTGCCCGAATTCGTTCGTCTGGAACAGAATCAACGACAACCTTCACGACTGTGCTCTTGCCCGCATCAATCGAGACATTCTCAAACGTAGCCCAATGGCGATAGATGCGGAACTGATACTCGAACCCTTCGATTTGCTCCGGCGGCAAGGGGAACATTACGATCCCTTCTGTCATTCCTGTCGATGTTGCGTTTGCATCGGTTGGGTAAGCGCCACCTCCTCCCGAATTGCGATGAGGATTTCCTTCCTTGTCGATCGCGACAATTTCCAGATGGGGTTGTCTCCAGGCCGTTGGCGTTTCAAAAGTCAGTTCTGTCTCCGCGACTGGTACCAGTTTGCCATCGACTTCTTTGTTGCCTCCTGAAAGTGCATTCACTGACTTGACGACAATGTCCTCTGCGACTGAATCAAAGGCTGCATTCTCTGGCGTCGGTCGGCGTTGACCGTTTGCTTCGAGAATACGCACGGGAGAAAGCGAGTCCGTAGCAACTCCAACTCGAAGGCTGGCTGTTTGTTTTCCGGGCTGAATTTGTAGTCCTCCTGAGAACAAGACAACTTTGTCACCAGTAGCGAGTTGTTCTATTCGGCGTTCACCGGACATGTTGGCGGTAACAGCAGTCGCATCATCGCCAATGCCGCGGACCTGGAACAATGCTCGCCGCAACGGTGCGTCTCCCATGCGGACGGTTCCGCCGAGTTGGTACGCAGGTGCTGCCGACAATTTGGCTCCGTTTGGAGTCCACCATTGCTTCGGATTGTCCTCCATCGCCGCCAGAGCGGTGAACTCCACGCTGATTCCGTCAGGGAGTTCTGCGACGGCCGACACTGGTTCGGCATCCTCAAACTTATCTTCGACACCAACAGCACTCCGTATGCTGACCGCTACAATTGCCGCCATCGAACACAGACACAGGATTAACGGGAACACCAGCCAGGATCGGCTCGAGGCGTGATTTGCATCGGGGTTGACAATTCTCCGAATGCGCCCCAGCAGCGAACCATCCTTTGCCCCCAGCGCCAGCGATGTTGTCTGGCCCTGAAGCTGCTCCACCGCAAGCAGTGCGCGGCCGTAGTCAGGGGCGTTGTTGAAGAGTTTGATGACGAGATCATCGCAGCAATGTTCGCGTTCAATCCGAATGCGATGCGAGAGCCACCAGACCGCGGGATGGTAGAAGGACAACGTCTCGATCAGCGTCTGCAGGAGGTTAATGACAAAATCGTGGCGGCGGATGTGGGCAAGCTCGTGTGCGAGGATGGCTTCCAACTGTGCCGTTGGAATGCTGGTTGCCAGGCTGACCGGCAGCAGCACGATTGGCCGCAGATATCCGACGACGAGCGGACCTTTCGCAAGCGTCGAATAGTAGACGTTCACGACCCTCCGCATTCCGAGTCGCGTGAAGACGCGCTGAAAGGCGGCGAGTACTTCTTCGCTCGGTGCTGAAAGTCCGATGCGTCGCAGTCTCCTCAGCGTGCGCCATCCCAGCAGCGGGCGCAGCGAAGAGATGAGCATGCCGATACACCAGAATCCCACGATCCATGTCAGCCATGGACGAAACAAATCGGCGACCTTGCTGGCGAGCGGCTGGGCATCAGCTCGCCGGTACTCGTCAGAGCCACTTGATCCGCTGACCAACGTTGTCGCAATTGGTACCGGAGGGCTGACGACACTCCGCTCGCCACGAGGATCATCTGGCGGCAACTTTGCACCTGCAGTGAGCCGGGCGGTGTCAGTCGTCGCTAATAATGGATTCGCCACATTTTCTGGAACCAACGATTCCCGGCTCACCTTCCCGACTTCGCCGCTCACCGGCACGACGACATAGGTCACAATCGATGCGGCAACCATAAATCCCATCGAGGCGACCAGCAGACCGTATCGCAGAACCGATGAATCTCGATGCAGCACACGGGCAGCAAGGATCGATACCATCGCGATCAACGCGAACTGCCACAGCGAATGGACCAGCACCCAGCCCAGACGTTCGACGATTTGCGACAGTGAAGAATTGAAAGTGAAGAATGCCATCAAGGTCAGCCTTCCTGGTCAACGGCGGAGGCAAGAGCCTCCGGAGCAGTGTGTTTCGAGGCAGCAGCCTCCGAACAAGTTTGTGAAGAATTCCATGGCACCACACGAATTCCCGTGTCACTTACCTTCCATCTGATCCAGCAACCGACGCGCCTCGCCGATTTCTTCCTGCGACGCCTTGCCGCTCGACAATGCCTGCAGTACCAGACTCATTGCCGAACCGTCGTAAACCTTTTCGATCAGCTCCGCGAGAAACTTCCTGGCAGCCCGATCACGAGTGACCGCTGCGCGCCAGATGTGCGGTGTTGCGTCTTCGTTGCGTTTGACCAGGCCCTTAATCAGCATGACCGCCAGCATCTTGACGGTCGTCGAATAGTTCGTGCTTTTGACCTCCGCCAGTTTTGCGTGAATGTCTCTCACCGGACTGGGACCGAGATCCCAGAGAATCCGCAGTATTTCCAGTTCAACCGCTGTCGGCTGAGAAGATCCCAGTTCTCTCATGAGTGAAGCTCCCGAATCCCGACACGAAAAACAAAGCGAAAGGCTTCGCTGACGGAAGTGTAGCGAAACCTTTCGCCTGGTCGAGGCGAATCGGCTTTCACGTCCACAAGCGACCACCGGCTGATTTCTGCCATCCTTTCAGGATGAATCGCATTCATGGCGATCGATATTGGCACGCGCACTTCATTTGTCGTTGAACCACAATCACTTCACGCGATTGTATCCATTCAGCGCAGCGACGCGGTATGCTTCTGCCATCGTGGGATAGTTGAACGCGGTGTTGATAAAGTACAGCAGTGAATTCGCGGTGCCGGGTTGAGCCATAATGGCCTGGCCGATGTGAATGATCTCTGTGGCATTGACGCCGAAGCAGTGGACGCCGAGGATCTCCAGCGTCTCGCGGTGGAACAATAACTTCAGCATCCCGACCGGGCGTCCCATGATCTGAGCCCGCGCGAGATTCTTGAACATCGAATGTCCGACTTCATACGGAACACATTCGTCGGTCAATTGACTCTCGGTCTTACCCACACTGCTGATCTCGGGACTCGTATAAATGCCTGTCGGAATATCCTCGATGCGGAACTGCTCTGCCCCCCCTTCGCCCAGATGTCGTGCTGCGAACCGTCCCTGAATATAGGCAGCACTCGCCAACGCCGGCACGCCGATGACATCGCCGACAGCGTAGATGTGCGGCTGTGAAGTCTGAAGGTGCTGATTGACTTCGAGCTGCCCGCGATGGTTCGGTGCTATACCGACGTTTTCCAGTCCCAGACCTTCCGTATTACCGGTTCGACCGTTGGCCCACAGAAGGATGTCACTCTTCAATTGCTTGCCCGACTTCAGATGCATCACGACATGGTCATCAAACGTCTCCAGCTTCTCAAACGTTTCACTGTTGCGCATGCGAACACCGGTATCGCGCATGTGGTAGGCCAGAGCGTCACAGATTTCGTCGTCGAGGAATTCCAGCATCTTGGCGCGGGTGTTCACCAGATTGAGTTTGACCTGCAGATTTCGGAACATCGACGCATATTCACAGCCGATCACTCCCGCACCGTAAATGGTCATCGTCTTTGGTGTTTCCGGCAGATTCAGAATCGTATCACTGTCGAAAACGCGTGGATGATTGAAATCAATTTCCGGCGGCCGATACGGTCGAGAACCCGTGGCAATCACAAAATGCTTCGCGTGTGCAATCGTGGTGCTGCCATCCTGATGTTGCACATGGACTCGATTTGCGTCGAGAAAACCGGCGTCACCGTGCAGGACTTCGACGTCGTTGCGATCATAAAAGCTGCGGCGCATGCCGACCTGCTGTTCAATCACCGATTGCGCGCTGCGGCGCAGGTCGCGGAAGCTGACCGCCAGATTGACACCCAACTGCCGAAACACGGGGGCCGAGTTGACGTCCATGAGTCGATAGATAACCGCGCGAAGTGACTTGCTGGGGATCGTTCCCAAATGCGTACACGCACCGCCGATCTGCGGCAAGCGTTCGATCACACCGACACGCTTCCCCTGCTTCGTCGCTTCCATGGAAGCGCCTTCACCGCCAGGGCCGGCACCGATCACAATGACGTCAAACGTTTTTTCAACAGGCGTGTGCATGGTTGAGTCGTCAGTTGGCAGGGGTCATGCTTGGAAAAGGGGTCAGGAACCAATAGTGCGGAGCACCCTTTGGGCCATTTGGCTATTGGTTCCTGACCCCTTTTCCAAGCCTTCAGGGGTCTGATATGGGGATTCAGCTCTGATCATTCTTTCGTCAGCCCGCTATGGCGGAGCAGTGCGTTCGGGTCCGGTTCGCGGCCTCTGAAATCGCGAAAGATGTCCATGGGGTGGCGACTGCCGCCCTGGGCCAGAACCGTATCACGGAACCGCCGACCTGTCGTCGCCATGACTGCCTCATCATCCAGGCCCGCATCTTCAAACGCGCCAAAGGCATCGGCGCTTAAAACTTTTGCCCACTTGTAGCTGTAATACCCAGCCGAGTATCCGCCCGCGAAGATATGCTGGAACGAACACAGAAAGCGGCTTTCCGGCAACGGCGGCAGCAGACTCGTGATCGACAACACACGCCGTTCGATATCAAACGGCGATTCTGATCCGTGCGGGTCATATCCATAATGCAGGGCCATGTCGGTCATGCCAAGCTGCAACTGTCGCAGCATGATCGTCGCCGCGCGATACGTCTTCGATTGTCGCAGTTTCTGAAACAAGTCGTCTGGCAACGTTTCACCGGTTTGGTAATGAATGGCCAGTTGCATCAGCGTCGGTCGATGCAGACACCAGTTCTCCATGAATTGGCTCGGCAGTTCGACGGCATCCCATTCCACGCCGCTGATTCCCGCCGCATCGCGGAAATCCACAGTCGTCAGCATATGCTGCAGTCCATGTCCGAACTCGTGGAAGAGCGTTTCGACTTCCCGAAACGTCATCAGCGACGGAACATCATCCGATGGTGGCGTGCTGTTGCAAACCAGGTGAGCGACAGGCAATCGCGTGCCTCGTGGAGTCACCGAACGTGCAATGCAGTCCGCCATCCACGCTCCGCCACGTTTGTCCTGTGGACGCGAATACGGGTCCAGATAGAATCCCGCAATCTGTTGCGGCGATTCGTCAAAGACTTCATAGTAGCGCACGTCAGGATGCCAGATCGGAGCTTTGCCATCAGCCGACTTCACGGTAATACCGAAAAGCCGACGGCACAGGTCAAAGAGCCCATTGAGCACGCGGTCCAGTGAAAAATACGGACGCAACTGTTCGTCGGTTAATGCGAATCGCTGTTCACGCAGTCGCTCAGCCCAGAACGCAACATCCCAGTGCGACAACGGACCGACGTGACCATTCTGTTGAGCCAGCTCAGTAATTTCTTCCTGTTCAAGTCTGGCCACTTCGTGTGACGCTACCAGCAGCCGGTCAAACATCTGCTGCACAGCCGAAACATCCCCGGCCATCTTACGAGACAGACTCAGGTCCGCGTAACACTCGAAACCCAGCAGCGTCGCCTGTTCCTTCTTGAGCTTCAGAATCTGAATGATCAGCGGCGTGTTATCTGTGGCACCGGAACCCGCGCGTGTGATGTACGCTCGGTACAGAGTTTCACGAAGCGCACGATTGCGACAGTGTTCCATGAACGGGCCAAAGCAAGGATGATCAAGCGTAATTCGCCACGAGCCTGCTTCCGCCGTCGCGGCGGGCTTGTCTTTATTCTCTTCGGCACGAGACCACGCCGCTGCTGTCATGCGTCGCAGACTGACTGGAAGGCCTTCCGCATCGGACGTGTCTATGAGATCCAGATGAAACGCCCGAGTCGCATCGAGAAGATTATTCGAGTAGTCGGTGCTCAGTTGAGTCAGTTCCTGCTCAATCGCATTGAAGCGTTCGCGATCCTTGCCGGTGAGACTGATGCCTGACTGCTCGGCACTCTGAATCATCCGAGTGATAATTCGCTGCTGAGCCCCGCTGAAACCCGACCATTGCGATGATTCTCTCAGAGCCAGAAGTTTCGTGTAGATCGCTTCGCTCTGACGCAGTTGCAGGCTGAATTCGACAATCTTCGGCATCGCGGCATCGTGGGCTTCCCGAAGCGGATCCGAGTTCGCCACACTCAACAGATGCCCGACCGGGGACCAGCCGTATTCAAACAGCCGGTCCGCTTCTTCCATCGGATCCATCAATGCCGACCAAGACGTCTCCGTCGATTGTTCAACCTGAGCCAAAACCTCCCGGCAGCGAGCAAGCACAATTTCGACAGCGGATTCGATGTGTTCGGGAAGAATACGATCGTAAGCAGGCAGGCCATCTTTGACCAGCAGCGGATTGGCATCAGAGTTCATGAAAGACTTCGTTCGACAGTAGAAACGGCTCAGGGTGACAGACTACCAGCCCAGCACATGCGCGAAGATCAGGGGGGCAACGATGGTGGCGTCGGATTCGACGATGAACTTTGGCGTGTCGATTCCAAGCTTGCCCCACGTGATTTTTTCGTTCGGGACGGCGCCTGAGTAACTGCCGTAGCTGGTGGTGGAATCGCTGATCTGGCAGAAATAACCCCATAGCGGAATGCTACGACGATCCAGATCCTGATGCAGCATCGGCACGACGCAGATCGGAAAGTCGCCGGCGATACCTCCGCCGATCTGGAACATCCCCAGGGAATTCTGCTGCGTGGTGGCCGTGTAGAATTCCGCCAGCCATGTCATGTATTCGATTCCCGTGCGGACCGTATGTACATTCTTCACTTCGCCACGAATCACGGCTGCTGCATACATGTTGCCGAGCGTTGAATCTTCCCACCCTGGAACAATGATCGGCAGGTTCTTTTCCGCCGCCGCCAGCATCCATGAATCCTTTGGATCAATCTGATAGTATTCTTTGTATTTGCCACTGAGCAGTACCTGATAGAAAAACTCATGCGGGAAAAATCGCTGGCTCGCGCCGTCGGCTGCGGTCCAGACTTCCAGCATCGCTGTTTCCATCCGCCGCATGGCTTCACCTTCGGGAATGCAGGTATCGGTCACGCGATTCATGTGGCGTTCCAGTAACCCCTGTTCGTCTTCGGGCGACAACTGACGATAATGAGGAACACGTTCGTAGAAATCATGCGCGACCAGGTTGAAGACGTCCTCTTCCAGGTTGGCACCGGTGCAGGAAATCAGATGAATCTTGTCCTGGCGAATCATTTCGGCCAGCGACAGTCCCAGCTCTGCAGTGCTCATCGCACCGGCCAGACAGACCATCATTTTGCCGCCCTGCTCAAGATGGGATTCATAGCCTTTGGCTGCGTCGATCAACGCGGCCGCATTGAAATGTCGGTAGTGATGATTGATAAACTGAGTTACAGGGCCGTTTTTTTTTGATGGCTGTGCCATGACGTTGGTCCAGTCGAAAATGTGGGGTAGTCCCGATACTATACTGTACCCGGATATCGATGCCACCGCTCATGGCCTTCAATCACGCGGAAACAAAACTAGTCTCTCAGATGCGATTTTTGCCGCGTCCTCCCGTAGAAAATAAACTCGCTGAAATGACAGAATCGACGACGAAAAGGGATGACACGCCGGATTCGGAAGGACTTTTCCCGGAGGCTGACGCTGACCCGCTCACCGGTGCCGAGACCGCTCTGACGGTGCCTGCATCGGGCGTGTTGCTGGGAATCGACTACGGCACGAGGCGAGTCGGAGTGGCGGTTTCTGATCGAGATCAACGATTCTCCAGTCCGCTGCACAACCATGATCGACATGGTGTCCAGGTTGATGAACGGTTCTTTCGCAAAGTTGTCGAAGAATACCGACCGGTGGGCCTGGTGGTCGGCCTGCCAATTCACTTGAGCGGCGATGAAAGTGAAAAGTCCCGCGAAGCTCGCAAGTTTGCGGAGTGGCTGGGTGCCGTCACCGGACTGCCCTATACATTTCAGGATGAACGCTTCACGTCGTTTCAGGCCGAGAAACTCCTGCTCGCGGCGGAGCTGTCCAAAAAGAAACGTAAAGAGCGAATGGACAAACTGTCCGCTCAGATTCTGTTGCAGACGTTTCTTGACACACGTATCGCAGCCTCGATGAGCCGAGCGGCAGATTAGGGACTACCAGGCCGAACAACCGGACGCTAGCGCGTGGCGGCTGATTTTATTAGCCGCAGGGCGCGAGCCCCCCGGTTTTCGACGGTAACCAGAAATTTGCCGCTCGCCTTAACGACCAGCGTGAAATTGTTTCCGCCGTCTGCAAGAATCTACCTGATTCAATGCGTTGTTCCTGAAAAAAAGTGCCGGAGTCCCGCCATGAACTGTCCCAATCGCCTTGTCATCGTTCTGTGTGCCGCCGTACATGTGGTGGCTGTTCCAGCAATCGCGGACGAACATCCGGATCGAGTCGTCCAGCTCGGGGCGCCTCAGGGAAAGATGACAACGGGGCAGTTGACCGAGAGCCATGTCTTTCCCGGCACGCGCCGCGAATACAGTGTCTATGTGCCAGCTCAGTACAATCCCGATGAACCAGCCAACCTGATGGTCTTCATGGATGGCTCGGGTTATGCGAAGACCGACGGTGCCTTCCGAGTCCCCATCGTGTTCGACAATCTGATTCACCAGAAGGCGATGCCCATCACAATCGCGGTCTTTGTCAATCCGGGCACGATCGCCGCCACGAAGCCAGAAGCCGGTGATCGCAGCAATCGTTCGTTTGAATACGATTCCATGCGCGATCTGCACACGAAGTTTCTGGTCGACGAATTTCTTCCGGTGGCGTTGAAGGACCTGAAGGTTTCGTCTGATCCTGCGAAGCGAGCTGTGTGCGGGATTTCGTCGAGCGGCATTTGTGCATTTACGGCAGCGTGGGAACGCCCGGATCAGTTCGGCAAGGTGCTCAGTCACATCGGCAGTTTTACCAACATTCGCGGTGGCTGGGCTTATCCCGGACTGGTTCGCAAGACAAAAGACAACCCGAAACCGATCAAGGTGTATTTGCAGGAAGGCAACGAGGACCTGAACAATCTGCATGGCAACTGGCCGCTTGGCAATCGGGATCTGGCGGCCGCACTTCAATTCGCGGGATACAAATACAAACTGGTCATGACCGACGGCGGCCACAGTGGCAAATGGGCCGGTGAGGCACTTCCCGATGCACTTCGCTGGCTGTGGGACGACAACGCCGAATCCACCAATACTCCGATTGTCGAAACCAAACCCGAGTGGCAACCGCATGCTGACGCCGTGCCGCGCGACGACGTTCCTCACGGTACAGTCGAAGACATGCCGATGTTTGAATCGACAACGTTTGAAAACACAACTCGGGACTGGGCCATCTATGTGCCTGCGCAATACCGAAAAGAAGAACCAGCAGCCCTGATGATTTTTCAGGACGGGCACAGTTATCGAGATATGAACGGTCGCTTTCGAGTCCCCGTTGTGTTTGACAATCTGATTGCTCGCGGCGACATGCCGCCCACGATTGCAGTTTTCATCAATCCCGGCCATGAAAAGTCCAAAGGGAAGCCAGACAGCCCGTGGAAGAGTTCTAACCGCAGCTTCGAATATGACAGCCTCGGTGATCGTTACGCCCGTTTCATACTTGACGAAATTATTCCGGAAGTCGAAAAGAGTTACACTCTGTCGAAGGACCCGCAGATGCGAGCCATCTGCGGTGCAAGTTCCGGCGGCATCTGTGCGTTCACTGTCGCGTGGGAGCGTCCGGACGCTTTTCACAAAGTTCTGTCCACGATCGGCAGCTTTACGAATCTGCGAGGCGGCGATGTTTACCCGTCACTGGTTCGCAAAACGGAACCGAAGCCGATTCGCGTCTACATGGCCGATACCAGTGGCGATATCGACAACGTTGCCGGAAGTTGGCCGTGGGCCAATCAACAGATGGCCTCCGCTCTGAAGTACATGGGCTACGACGTACGCTTCGACTGGGCCGAAGGCTACGCTCACAACGCGGATCATGGAGGCGCTCTGTTTCCGGACGCCGTGAAGTGGCTGTGGCGTAAGGAAACTCATACGCCCGTGCTCGACACTAGTGGCGATCTCGGCGGCGACCTGACGCTGCTGAACCTGCTGGTCCCCGGCCAGTCCTGGGAACTCGTCGCCGACAACCTCGGCTTCGCCGATGCGCTATGTACGGACAAGGACGGCAATGTCTACTACTGCGACATGAAAGCTCCGGCCGTGTATCGCATCAGTGCGGCTGATGGGACACGCACGGAGATCGCCAAAGAATCCGTCAGTGGTCTTGAGTTCGGACCGGACGGTTTGCTCTACGCCTGCCAGGGCTCAAAAAACCGAGTCCTCTGCATCAACATCACCAGCGGCGAAATTAAGACCGTGGCCGAAGGCGTGAAACCCAACGACCTCGCTGTAACAAATGATGGCTTCGTTCTGATCACGGACACAGGTGCGTCTCAGGTGACTGCGATCAATACGAAAACAGGCGAAGTGAAACCCG
>Ga0105044_10003940_pt1 | contig 20392 bp, 15 predicted proteins | sample MAT01_FD_78092 | JGI IMG/M metagenome (GOLD analysis project Ga0105044, IMG submission 78092) | Freshwater microbial communities from Lake Fryxell liftoff mats and glacier meltwater in Antarctica - MAT-01 | ecosystem: Environmental > Aquatic > Freshwater > Ice > Liftoff microbial mat | place...
ACCTACGACATCTTCAACCAGAACAGTTGGGGGCGAAGCCTGCACTTCCTTGCGGGCTGGTTTCTGGTAGCGAGCGGCGCCCTCTACCTGCTCATCGGCGCGGTGGCGGGTCACTTCCGCCGTTATCTCGTGCCGCGGCCGGGGCAGTGGTCGCGGACCGATTTCTGGCGCGAGGTGCGGAATCACCTGCGGCTGCAGATTCAGGCCGCCACCGGTGGGCCGGACTACGGCCTGCTGCAGCGCACCGCCTATGCCGCGATGGTGTTTGTGACGCTGCCGCTGATGGTGCTCACGGGCATCACGATGTCACCGGCCATCACCGCGGCTGCCCCTTGGCTGCTGGCGGTCTTGGGCGGCTATCAATCGGCGCGCACCGTTCACTTCGTGGCCTTCGCCGCCTCGATGTCGTTCCTGGTCGCGCACGTGCTGATGGTCGTGAAGTCGGGGTTCCGGCGCCAGATGCGCGGCATGACGATTGGCAAGACCACATGAAGCACCCGCGTCTCATCGCCCGTCGTGAACTGCTGGCCGGAGTGGCCTCGGCTGGTGGCCTGCTGCTCTCTGGATGCTCGCGGCCGATGCCGCGCACCGGCTGCTGCTGCCGGACCAGGCGCTGGTGAAGGAATACAGCCACGACGACATCTCGTCGTTCCCCGCTGTGGGCGCCACCGATCCGGGCGACCCGAACGGCCCGCGGCCCAACGACACCTACCGGCAATTGCAGCGCGGCGGCTTCGCCGACTGGCGCCTCGCGGTCGACGGCCTCGTGACGCGGCCGGGATCGTTCTCGCTGGCGCAGCTCAAGGCCCTGCCTGCGCGCACGCAGATCACCAGACACGTGTGCGAAGAGGGCTGGAGCGCCATTGGCGAATGGACCGGCGTGCCGCTCAGCCGCGTGCTGGATGCCGCGGGCCTGCAACCGGCGGCCAGGTTCGTGACCTTCTACTCGTACGACGACTTCGCCGACAGCATCGACCTGCTCGACGCGCTGCATCCGCAGACGCTGCTCGCCTACGGCATGAACGGCCACGACCTGCCAGTGCCGCACGGCGCGCCGCTGCGGCTGCGCGTGGAGCGGCAGGTGGGCTACAAGAGCATGAAGTTCCTCACCCGCATCGCCGTCACCGAGCATCTCGACGACGGCGGCGACAAGGGGAACCCGAAGAACGGCTGGGCCTGGTACGCCGGCGTGTGACGAGGTGGGCGCCTGGCCCGACCAGGCTCGAAGAGCGGCCCCCGTGCGGAGAATAGACACGTAATAGCCGGATTCCGTGCGGACATTAGGTCACAGAAGGCCGAATGGTGATTTAATCGCCGCATGTCCGCGGCGATTATGGACTACATCCACCAGCAACCGGCCTGGCCACACTTCCACTGGAGCCATGAGGCTTTGGCTGAGCCATTGGCCGCGGCGCGCCACACGCAAGGTCGGTTGGCGGGCCGGTTGGAATCGCTGGGCTTCGCCGCCCGCGACGAGGCTCTGCTTCGCACGCTCACCGCAGATGTGTTGAAAACGAGCGAGATCGAGGGCGAGCGGCTCGACTCGGATCAAGTGCGCTCGTCGGTCGCTCGCCGGTTGGGCCTCGACATCGGTGGCCTGACGCCGGCGGACCGCCAGGTCGAAGGCATGGTGGAGATGACGCTCGACGCCACGCGTAACTTCGCCGCACCGCTCACCGAGGAACGGCTCTTCGCGTGGCACGCCGCGCTCTTTCCCACCGGACGTAGCGGCATGACGCGGGTGGCCGTGGGGGCCTGGCGCGACGATCGCAGTGCGCCGATGCAGGTCGTCTCTGGTCCCGTGGGCCGTGAGCGCGTCCACTTCGAAGCGCCGGCGGCCGCGCGCGTGCGCCACGAGATGGCGTCGTTCCTCGCGTGGATCAACGGCAACGTCACCACCGATCCTCTGCTGGTTGCTGCCCAGGCGCACCTGTGGTTCATCACCATTCACCCGTTCGACGACGGCAACGGCCGAATCGCCCGGGCGATCGCCGACCTGGCTCTGGCCCGGTCGGAACGCAGTTCGCAGCGTGTCTACAGCATGTCGGCGCAGATTCAGCAGGAGCGCAGCGCCTACTACGGCATCCTCGAACGCACACAGCATGGCACGCTGGACATCACGAATTGGATGCAGTGGTTCCTCGGCTGTCTCACGCGGGCCGTCGAGAGCGCCCATGTCACGTTCGATGGCATGGCGGCCACGTCACGCGCCTGGGACAGCTTGCGCGCGGTATCGCTCAACGACCGCCAGCGGTTGATCGTGACTCGATTGCTCGACGGCTTTGCCGGCGCGCTCACCACCTCCAAGTGGGCCGCCTTGGCCAAGTGCTCACAGGACACGGCCTTGCGCGACATCCTGCAACTGGTGGAGCGCGGCGTGCTGGTGCGCAACGTCGGCGGCGGACGCAGTACCTCGTACGCGCTAGGCCCGATCGGCGACAGGCGCCCCCAGACGCCCGCCTAGCGCTTGCCAAGCGCTCCGCGCAGCTTGTCGGCCAGTGAGCCGAGCGAGGCCGACGGCCCGGCATCTGGGCGCTGCGCGTAGTCGTTCAGCTCCGCGCGCTCGCGCTGCTCGGCCACGGCCTTCTTGCTCAGGCGAATGCGGCGGCCGACGGCATCGACCTCGAGCACCGCAACCTCTACGTCGCTGCCCACTGGGAACGCCTTCAGCAGGTCCTGATCGCGGTCCACGCCGGTTTCCGAGAACGGAATCAGGCCGGTCTTGCCCGGCGCGAGGAACACGAACACGCCGAACTTCTCGTGCTTCTCCACCTTACCCATCACGATCGCTCCGGCCACGATGCCGCCCTGCGCGGCCGTGGCCCCGGCCGCGCGGGTCGAGCCTTCTTCCACGAGCGCCACGCCCATGCGCTTCTGCGTCAGGTCGATGCTCAGGATCTCGAACGCCGCGGTGGTGCCCACAGTGATGGTCTTGGCCCAGCCGCCGGTGCGGCCCGTGGGCGCAAACGTGGAGGCGTGCGCCAGCGCCTCGATGCCGGGCTCGAGTTCGACGAAGGCACCGAACTCGGCCACGCGCGTGATCTTCCCCGAGCGCACCTGGCCGACCTCGTAGCTCGTCGCCACGGCCACCCACGGGTCGTTCTGTAACTGTTTCAGGCCGAGCGAGATGCGGTGATTGCCGTCGTCGACACGCAGCACCAGCACGGTGATCTCGTCGCCGGGCGCCACCACTTCGTTGGGATGGGTGACGCGCGACCAGCCCATCTCCGACACGTGCAGCAAGCCCTGGATGCCGCCGCCGAGATCCACGAACGCGCCGAAGTCGACCACCGAGGCCACGCGGCCACTGAGCACGGCGCCCACGACGATCGACCTGCGCACGTCGGCGGCGCTCGCCTTCTGCTCTTCCTCGAGCTGCTTGCGGCGCGACACGACGATGTCCTTGCCGCCGTCCTTGTACTCGATGATCTTGAAGGTGTAGGTCTGGCCTTCGTGCACCGAGGGATCGGTGTTGCGAGCGATGTCGATCTGCGAGAGCGGGCAGAAGGCGCGCTCGCGGGCGATGCGCACTTCGTAGCCGCCCTTCACCGCCTTCTCGACCTTGCCTTCCACCGCGAGCCCGGCCTGATACGCGTCTTCGATCTCGCGCTGCGTGGCGGCGTTGCGCACGCCTTTGCGCGAGAGCACGATGCCGCCGGCGGTTGAGACGACCATGGCCTGGATGCGATCGCCGACCGAGAACTCCACGTCGCCCTCGGCGTCTTTCAGTTCCTCGAGCTCGATCTGCGCCTCGCCCTTGCCGCCGACGTTGACGAAGGCCACCTTGGGGCCGAACGCCACGATGGTGCCCTCGATGGTCTGGCCCCGGTCGAACTGCCTGGCCTTCACCGACGCCTCGAACATCGCGGCGAAATCTTCTTCTGGCTCGCTCAACTGCCTACTCCTGGGATACGGGGACGTCCCTGATTATATGAGCCGCAGTGACCGAGGCCGCATCGAGGTCGGCGGATTCGGCCGTTTCAGGCGCACAACCGCAAACCTCGTGGCGCGGCCCGCAACTTGGTGGCGCGGCCCGCACCTTGCTCTGTACATCGCCGTCCCGCCACCCGGCCCCGAGGAAAACTCTTGCTGAACACGTACAGCTGATCCTTACTCTCCGCGACCACGGCCTTTGCGCAGGTCGCTACGAGCATCGTGCCCGACGAGGGCCGGACGACATGGGCGCCCGGCGTGCAGGGCGGAATTCCCGAGCACCTCACGATCTGCGCCTCGGTGTCCGCGGCGTCGTCCGGCGGCGGCCTGGTGGACGCCTCGGCCGCCATCCGGGCCGCCATCGCCGCCTGCCCGGCGGGACAAACGGTGTCGCTGTCGGCTGGGATTTTCGTGGTGAACAGCCACCTCGTGATCGACAAAGGCATCGGCGCGCATCGATCCGGCGTCGGTGTCGTCGATCTGGGCCTCCGACCGGGTCGTCTTCCAGCGCCACAATCCGCCCTTGGAATGGGGCGACGATCCATTCCCGTCATCGCTCACCTGGTTCAGCCGGTCCGTCCAGCCCCTGAACGAGATCAAGGAAGTGGTGCCAGTCACCGGTCGGCGCGGGCATCGAAGATCCGGCCCTGGCGGGTGGTGCGCGACGGCAACTTCGACTACGTGAGCAGCCAGGTGCGTTGGGACCGACCGGCCCGGCCGCTGCCGGCGATGCTGCGCGCCGCGACGCTGCGCCCGGTGGGCCCGCCGGCGCCACCATGGTGTCGCTCTGCCCGTACGAGCCTCCGTTGAGCGTGATGGTGACGGGTGGCGAGGTGGCCGTGGCAATGCCGCAACCTTCGTTGGTGTAGGCCGACGTCCCGGCGAGATTGAACGCCCGGACGCGGTAGCAGTAGGCGCCAGTCGCGCCGAGGCCCGATTCGTGGGGGAATCGGCACACTCCGATGCGTCACGGCGCCGGGTGCCGCGAGCAGATGGCCGCGCCGTCAGGCGTGTTGATCGGGCCGGCGTGGAGCTCGGCATCATCGTCGACTCGTAGGCCGCCAAGGCGAGAAAGACTGAATCCAGCGGCTTGGCACCAGTGGTGATCGCTCAGCGGAAGAAGAGCTCGACGCCGACCCAGGCCGCCCGCGGCGCGGCCGGGCTGAGGAACCGCGGGTCCTGGTAGTCGTCGCCCAGCACTTCGCCGGCTTCGCCGAGCAGGCCGAACGTCGCGTACTTCCGGTCGAACAGATTGGCCACCCGCGCAAACAGGCGCACCCGGCGGCCCACCGCGTAGCTGCCGGTCAGATTCACCACCGCCGCGCCCTCGAGGGCAGGCAGCAGATTCGCTTCGTCTCCGCGCAGGAACTGCCTGGAGGTGACCAGCAGATTCGCGCCGACCGTGGCGCGGCGAATCGTGCTCGACACATTCAGCTTCAGGTTGTGCGCGGGCACGCTGGGGATGGCATCGCCAGCCTCGATCGCGATCTCGCCGTCGTCCGCGTCGGGATGGTTCGGGCTACTCAGCGTGAGCGGCGTCTGGAACCGGGCCTGCAGATACGAATACGCCGCGCCCCACCGCACGGCGTCACGACGCGCCCCGGACGCGCTGATTTCGATTCCCTGCCGAAGCGTGTCGCCGAGGTTGGCGAAGTGGCCGGTGTTGGTCAACGCGCCACTGCTGATGAACACGATGTCGTCGCGGACGGCGGCGCGGAAGAGTGATGCGTTCCAGGTGACGCCCCGCCCGCGGCCCCGCAGTCCGCCCTCGACGGTGCGGGCCACCACTTGCTCGAGCGGCGGGTCGGCCACGAACGCGTTGGGCAAGCGGCACGGATCCTCGGGATCCGCACAGCTCAGTTCCGACGGCGCCGGCACGCGCGACGACACGCTGACGCTGCCGAAGGCGGTCACCGACTGCGGCATCTGGACGGTGATGCCCAGGGCGGGATTGACGCGCGAGAAGGTGTGGTCGCCGTTCAGGTCGGTGCCCACCTGATCGCGCAGCTCCACGACGCTATGGTTGAAACGGGCAGCGCCCATCAGCGTGACCCGGGGTGCGATCGACAGGAAGTCGGCCGCGAACACCCCGCTGTGGCGCACCTGCGTGCGCAGGCGCACCACCGCCTCCTCATCGAAGAAGCCGCTGCCGATGGTGCCGCGCGCGTCGGTGAGGCGCGCAATCTCGGTGTCGGCCTGGTAGCGCGATCGTCCGCCGTCGAAGGTGACCCCGGCCACGAAGTGGTTCTCGCGGCCAGCGACCGGGCGCGTGACCGTCGTCTGCAGGGCTCCACCCCACCCGTTGGTGCGGGTCCCCGACGTGTTGTTCGTGCCGTTGAACTCCGCGTCGTCGTCCACCGGGATGAGCCGGCCGAACTGGTTCTTTACCGGGTCGCCCTCGCCCTCGTCGGCGCAGAGGTACGCCGTGAACGGCCGGGCCGCGCATTCGCCGTAGTAGCTGCCGTCGCCGTTGAACGCGTTGATGGTGGCGCGCCGGTAGAAGACCATGCCATCGAGTGAGATCTGACCGGCCGGCGTGTGCTGGCCGCGCACGCTGACCAGGGTCATCCGCGTCTTGGTCTCGTCCGGGTAGGTGAAGATCGCCCGGCGGTTCTCTTCGAGCAGTTCGATCGGCGCCGCGCCGTTGCCGATAAGGGTGTTGCGGCCGGAGGTGACCGAGGCACTCAGCATCGAGGCGGCGCCGCGCCACTCGAGGTCGCCGAACAACTGGCGCACGCGCGACGGCGAGAAATCGCGCCAGCCGTCCTCGGCGAGCGCGGCACCGGCCACGAAATAGCTCAGCCCGCCGTGACGGCCTCCGCTCTCCGCCTCCACGAGTTGCCGGCCGAACGCCCCGCTCGACACGCGCGCGGCGTGACCAGGATGCGAGAACCCGGTCTTGGTCTGGAGCGAAATCGCGCCGCCGAGCGCGTTGAGGCCGAACAGGGGATTCGATCCGGGCATCAGGGTGATCCCCGCTACCGCGTTACCCGGCAGCAGATCCCAGTTGACCGTGTCGCCGAAGGGCTCGTTCAGCCGGACGCCGTCCTGGTAGACCGCGATGCCCTGCGGCAGCCCGAGGAGGGGCGAGCCCGTGAAGCCACGAAACTGCAGGTCGGGCTGGAACGGATTGCTCGTGGCCTCGTTCACGTGCACGCTGGGACTGGCGAGATTGATCTGCTCGGCCAGCTGAGTGCCGCCAGTGCGCCCGAGATCGCCGGCCGTGGCGGACTGGATGTTGCTTGGAATCTTGTCGCGCGCGATGCCGAGCCCGTGGATCGGCGTCGTCGCAACCACCTCGACCGCCTCTTCGAAGCGCGGCGCTGGCGGCGCGCCAGCGGGGGTCTGTGGTGATTCGGGTGTCTGCGCGGCAGCCACGCCGCTCATCGACAGGGCCACGAATACGACAACGACGGCACGGGTGTTCATCGACGACCTCTGGCTGGAGCGTGTGCGTGCCGCTATCCTACCGCCGAACACCGACCGCCACCTGGGCGGGCGCGGGAGGGCGCGGGCTGGGCTAAGCTTCGCGGTCGAGGGAGATCGCGATGCTGCCACCTGCTGTCCGACGCCGCGCGTATGGGTTCGTTCTTCTGCTTGCGGCTCTGATCCTCGCCGCGGCGCGCCCGCGCGCGCAGCCGGCCGCAGCCGGCGCTGCGGTGGCGGCCGATGCCGACGTGCAGGGCGCCGTGCGCCTCTTCACGGCGTGGCTCGAAGGCCAACTGCTCTACCGGCACCTGCCGGGCGTGGCGGTGGGCGTCGTGGCCGACCAGCAGCTCGTGTGGTCGAGGGGCTTCGGCTTCGCTGACGTGGCACAGAAGACGCCGATGACGCCGCAGACCAGGTTCCGCATGGCGTCGCACAGCAAGCTCTTCACCGCCACGGCCGTGATGCAACTGCGCGAGCAGGGCACGCTGCGGCTCGACGATCCGGTAGCGAAGTACCTGCCGTGGTTCCGCGTGAAGCGCGCCGCAGACGAAGACCCCGAGATCACGATCGAGGAGCTGCTCACGCACAGCTCCGGCCTGCCGCGCGAGGCCGGCTCGCCGAACGCCAGGCGCCGTTCTCGCCCGAGGCGCGCTGGAAGTACTCGAACTTGGCCTACTCGGTGGCCGGGCTGGTCGTGGAGGCGGTGAGCGGCCAGCTGCTGCACGTAGTCGGCCCAGGTGGGCGAAGCCGTGGCGAAGGCTACGGCGCCGAAGCCCGAGCCCACGACCAGCGCGTGGGATCCGGCGTGGTCGCGCTTCGCCGGACTGTACCGGGGACGCGGCGGCGAATCGCAGGTGATCGAGTTGAACAAGCGGCTTTCCGCTACACCGCCGCTACCGGCGGCGGACCCGTTGGTGAGATCGTGCGGTTCGAAGAGGCCAACGGCCACGTGGTGCGGATGTATACCGGCGACGGCTACGTGGAGCGTGTGCCGTGAGCGGCGGGGCACTGCGGGGCCTGGGGCCGCGGGGCCTGGGGCGCGTGGTCACGGTGCTGGTCGTGGTACTGGTCGCGGTGATGGTCGCGTGGAGCACGCTGCTCGCGCAGGCGCCCACCTGGGATCTCGACCTGGCGATTGGCAGGGCCGATCGCCTGAACGTGGAGCTCACGGCCGTGACCGCCAAAGGCTATCGCTGCGCGCGCGTGGCGCGGCCTGACGGCGGCTTCGTGCCGCAGCACGTCGCCATCCTGATGGCGCGGCCCCGGCAATCCGGCGTCGTGCCCAAGACCAGCGACATGCAGGTGGTGGTTGGGTGGCCCGAGGAAGGCCGCGAGCGCTTCGAACGCACCATCAACACGCTGGCCGGGCGCGGCTACGAGCTGTGCGGCTTCACCATCGCCGAGTCATCGACCATCGGCCAGCGGGCGTACGGACTCGTGGCCGTGATGGAACGCCTCGAGCAGCGGTCCGCGGCGGGGGTGTCGTACCGCGTGGTGCGCACGCGGCGGCGCGAGGAATGGCCGCGCATGGAGGCGGCCGCGGCCGAGGGCTTCGCGCTGACCCACATGGTGGCGTGGCCCGGTGCCACCACCGACCTGACGCACGACAACCACTACCTGCTCGAGAAGCGGCCCGGGGCAGAGCGCCCTGTGGCCTACCGGCTCGAACGGTCTGGAAACGAGTTCGACCTGCAGCAGCGGCTCGAGCGCGCCGCCGCGGACGGCTACCGGGCCGACACGATGTGGCCGGGCCGCGACACGATCACGATGCTGCTCTCACGTCCGATCGCGGGCGCGTGGGAGGGGCAGCGCGAGTACGAGGTGGACGAATCGAGCCGCGCGCGCACGAGCGTGCTGACGGGCCCGTCGATTCGCTTCGTGCCCTTCAAGGGCAGTCTCTTCGCCTTCTACGACAAGCACGGCCGCAGCGAGGATTCGGCCAACGAAGGCACGCTCGATGACAGCGACCGGCGCCCGGCCCGGCCGAGCGGCGGCGAGCGCGGCCTGCTCGGCCGTATCAACGTGGACGGCGGCCGCGGTTACTGGCCGGTCGACTTCGCGGTGCGACAGCCCGAACCCGGCAGTCCGCGCCTGGCGGCCATCGTGGTGATGGGGCGGGCCAAGCCATAGGGACCGCGCGCTTCGCCCGCCTTGCGGTATAGTCTGGGCGTTCGACGCCTGTCATTACCTTACTGGCCAGCCTGACTCGAGGGTGGTGGATATGTCTCACGACGACGCGCACGCGGCTGGCGCAACGCCAGCCGCTGTCTCGAGGCGCAACTTCATCAAGGGCGTGGTGGCTGGCGGTGTGGCCGTCTCGTCGTCGGCCTATCTGTTCCGCGGCAGCACGCTCGTGTCGGGCCAGGGCCGCGCGGGCAGCGTGGAGCGATTGCTGACGCTCACCGTCAACGGCCAGACCCGGCGGGTCGACGTGGCGCCCCAGGAAACCCTGGCCACGACGCTGCGCTACAAACTGGGGCTCACCGGCACCAAGCTCGGCTGCGACCGCGCCGAGTGCGGCGCCTGCACGGTGCTCGTCGACGACGTGCCGCGCTATGCCTGCTCGGTGCTCACCCACTCGGTGCGCACCAAGAGGGTGCAGACGATTGAAGGCCTCGCGTCCGCCGACGGCACGCTGCACCCCGTGCAGCAGGGCGTCGTCGAGCAACAGGGCTTCCAGTGCGCGTTCTGCATGTCGGGCTTCATCATGGCCACCGTGGGCTTCCTGAAGAAGCACCCGGCACCGACGCGCGAGGAACTGGCGCACGGCGTCTCCGGCAACCTGTGCCGCTGCCAGGACTACGACAAGATCCTCACGGCGCTGCACCGCGGCGCCGAGCTCTCGCGGGGGGTGGTGCGTGGCTGATCAGAAGCTCGTCGGACAGAACTACGTCACGCCGGATCTCGTCGCCAAGGTCACTGGCAAAGCGAAATACGCCGAAGACTTCCGCGCCGACGGCATGCTCTTCGCCAAGCTGCTGCTGAGCCCCATCCCTCACGGCCGCGTGCGCGGCGTCGACACGAGCGTCGCCGAGGCGATGCCCGGCGTGCGCGCCATCCTGCGCGCCAGCGAGCTGCCGGCGCCGGCCGACTCGGTGACCGACCTCGGCGAAACCGTGCGCGCCAACCCGAAGGGAGAGCGCGCGCTCACCGACGAGCCGGTCTATGCCGGCGAGGCCATCCTGGCCGTGGCGGCGGTGGATGAAGAAACGGCGGCGGCGGCCATCGAAGCCATCCGCGTGGACTTCGAGCACTTGCCGTTTGTGGTCGATCCGCTCACGGCGCTCCGGCCCGACGGGCCCAACCCGCGAGTGGAAGGCAACACCTGGGGACGCCCGCCCGCGGCGGCGGGGCAACCCCCGGGCCCGCTGGGCATCCAGGAACTGAAGTGGACGGCGGCGGATTTCGCCGACTACGACCAGGGCAAGATGCCCATGGGCACACCGCAGGTCGACTGGTCGTACGGCGACCTTGAGACCGGCTTCAAGAACGCGGCGCTCGTGCTCGACGAGACGTTCTCGGTGGCCAACAACCAGCACCACGTGCTCGAACCGCGCTCGGCGCTCGCCTACTGGCAGAACGGCAAGCTCTACATCCATTCGGGCACGCAGAGCGCGGTGCAGACGGTGGCGTCGATTGCGCGGTGGATGAACATCGCCCCGGCCGACGTGGTGCTCATCACCGAATACACTGGCGGCGGCTTCGGCAGCCGGGCCACGGGCTCGGTGCAGTGCATGATTCCGGCGCTGCTCTCGAAGAAGGCGAACGCGCCGGTGATGATGCGCATCACCCGCGAAGAGGAGCAGTACATCGGCGGCATCCGGCCGGCCGTGCATGGCCGCGCCAAGGCCGGCTTCGCCAAGGACGGACGGCTGCTGGCGCTCGACCTGTTCCTGGTCGGCGAGAACAGCGCCTACGAAGCCCAGGCCGATGCCAACGGCGGTGGCCGCTTCGTGTCGCTGCTCTTTCAGCCCGAGGCCATGCGCTCGCGCGGCATCACGGTGCTCACGAACACGCCGCCCCGGCGCGCGCAGAGCCAGCCCGGCGGCCTGCAGGCGATCATGATCGTGGAGCCGGTGATCGCCAAAGCGGCGCGTCAGCTCGGCATCGACCAGGTCGCGATGCGGCGCATCAACGCCCCAGCGGGCAAGGCGAAGATCGGCCCGGCCGACGCGAAGGGCCAGCGCGCCTACGCCACGAGCGCGTTCTTGAAAGAGGCGCTCGATCGCGGTCAGGCGCAGTTCGGGTGGGACGAGCGCAAGGCGCGCTCGGGCAAAAGGGTGGGTTCGAAGGTGCGCGGCGTGGGCGTGGCCGTGAGCACGTTCGTGGCCGGCTCCACCGGCTTCGACGGGCTGTTCGTGATCAAACCCGACGGCAAGATGTACGTGCAATCGGGCGTGGGCAACCTGGGCACCGAGTCGGTCTTCGACGTGCACCGCGTGGCTGCCGAGATGATGAGCGTGCCGTGGGACAAGGTCGTCATCAGTTGGGGCGACACCTCGCAGCCCCTGCCCTGGACCTGCGTCTCTGGCGGCAGCCAGACCACGCACGCGATGACCCGCGCCGCGCACGCGGCGGCCAGTGACGCCATCAGCAAGGCCAAGGCCATCGCCGCGCAGACCCTGGGCGGCAGCCCAGAGTCGTATCAGGTGGCGGGCGAACGCGTCTTCAGCGGCGGCCGCAGCATGACGCTGGCGGAAGTCGCGCAGCGCGCCATCGCGCTTGGCGCCACCTACGACGGGCACGAGCTGCCCGGCAACCTCAACAAGGTGACGGCCGCCGCGGCCACGGCCATGGCGGGCCAGGGGCTGATGGGCGTGGCGCGTGACACGTATCCGCGCGACGGCGGCAGCTACTCGTTCGTGGCCGGCTTTGCCGAGGTAGAGGTGGACGTCGAGACCGGGCACTACGAACTCGTCGACTTCACGGCGATTGGCGATTCCGGCACCATCATCCACCCACGCGCCTACGGCGGCCAGTTGCTCGGCCGCGCGGTGCTGGGCATGTCGCATGCGCTGGCGCTGAAGACGGTCTACGACCAGCACTACGGCCTGTCGCTCACGCAGCGGTTCTACCAGAGCCGGCCGCCGACCATTCTCGACATCCCGCGCAACATGCACTGGGAGGCCGTGAACATTCCGGATCCGGAAACGCCCGTGGGCGCGCGCGGCATCGGCGAGCCGCCGGTGGCGGCGGGCGCCTGCGCGATTCTCAACGCCCTGTCCGATGCGCTCGGCGACGACGTCTATCGCCGCGCCCCGGTCACGATGGACAGCATCCTCATGGCGCTCGAGCACGGCCGCCCCATGCAGGATCCGCTCACAGCTCACATCTGACGGCACAGGAGACGCCATGGCCATCGTGCACGACGTAATTCCGCCGTTCCAATTGTTCCAACCAACCACGCTCGACGACGCGCTGGATCTCGTGGCCGCGCGCGGCGGCGAGGCCTGGCTGCTCGCCGGCGGCATGGACTCGCTCGATTGGCTGAAAGATCGCACCCGGCGCACGAGTGCGGTGATCGAACTCGGCCAGATCGCCGAGCTGCACGGCATTCGCGATGTGGCTGGCGGCCTCGAGATCGGCGCGATGACGACGCTCACCGAGGTGGCCGAGCACGCTCTCGTACGCGAGCGGTTCGCCGGCCTGGCCGAGGCGGCTGGTCTGGTGGCATCGCCGCAGATCCGCAACCAGGGCACGCTCGGCGGCAACGTGTCGCAGGACACGAGGTGCGCCTACTACCGCCGCGGCTGGGACTGCTACCGCGCCGGCGGCAACACCTGCTACGCCGACACGCCCACCGCCATCAACCGCGAACACGCCATTCTGCAGGCCGATCGGTGCGTGGCCGTGAGCCCGTCCGACACGGCGCCAGCACTGATTGCCCTCGACGCGCAGATGGTAATTCGCCGGCGCGGCGGCGAGCGCGTGGTCGAGGCCGCGGATTATTTCGTGGGTCCGGGCACCGACATCACCCGCATGACCGTGCTCGAACCGGGCGAGATCCTGTCGGCCATTCGCCTTCCGGCCACGTGGGCGGGCGCGCGCTTCTACTTCGAGAAGGCGCGTGATCGCCAGGTGTGGGACTTCCCGCTCGTGAACGTGGCGTCGGCGCTCAAGATGAACGGCAACCAGATTGGCGAGACGCGCATCGTGGTGGGCGCCGTGGCCGCACGGCCGCTGCGGCTCACCGCGGTGGAACAGGCCCTCACCGGCCGGCCGCTCACCGAAGAGACCGCCACCATGGCTGGCGAGCTGGCGATCGCTGGCGCCGTGGCGCTACGCCACAACGCCTACAAGCTGCCCCTGATGCGCAACCTGGTGCGACGGGCCGTGCGCGGCGGCCCGCTGCCGGCGACGACGTAACACCCGGACCCAGGGTGGTGACCGCCATGAACCCGGCGCGCGTCACGGCGGTCGTGGCGCTGCTCGGTGGCGCGCTGACGTGCTCGATCGGCTGCGAGGCGCCGCCGGCCCGCGCGGCCCAGGCCCCGCCCGCGCGCGCCGGTCAGGCTGCGCCCGGAAGCACCACGTGGCGCACGCTCGGCACGTGGACCGGGAATGGCAGCCGCCAAACGGAGTCGTTCGACGTCACGACGGGTGCGCTGCGCCTGCAGTGGCAGACGCGCACCGCGAGTACGGGCGCGGCCTCGCAGGTCGGCTCGTTCCGCGTCTGGCTCCACAGCGCCATCAGCGGCCGGCCGCTGCAGCTGATCGTGGAGCAGGTGGGCCCGGGCGCGGGCACGGCCCATCTGGCCGACGACCCGCGCGTGTCATATCTCGTCATCGAGTCGGAGGGCGTGACGTGGTCAGCGACGCTCGACGAGGTGATGCTGCGGTGAGCCTGCCCGGCCAGCACGCTGGTGACGGCGTCAGTCGCCAGCCGGCTTCGCCAGATACGCCTTCGACTGCGCCTCGCTCTTGAGCGGCGTCACCTTGTCTGGGTCGATGCGCACCATCAGATAGTTGATGTGATCGTCGATCTTCGTGAACCAGTGGCCGGTGCCGGCAGGAATCACCACCACGTCGCCGGCCGCGAGCTGGTGCGCCACGCCGTTGCGGATCTCGGAGCCGTTGTTGCCGGGTCCGTTGTACTCGATCACGGTCCTGAGCGTCGCCGGACGCCGTCGCCGGTTCGCGATGTCCGGGCCCAGCACGAGCGTGGCCGCGCCGGAGATCACGTGGTAGACCTCGCTCACGAGGTCGTGTTCGGCCACCGAGTCCGGCACGGGCTGGTCGAGGCGGCCGCGGTAGACCATGCCGATGCCGATGTGCGCCTTGCCGATGAACACGTCGCGCACTTGTTGATCGATGAGCTTCTCGGCGATCGCCTTCTTCGTGTAGGCGTCGAGCTCTGACAGCGGGATGTAGGTACCCGGGCACAGTTCGCACGTGGGCTGCGGATCGGTGGGGTTGATCTTCGCCTGGGCGAGCATGCCCGCGGCCACGCACGCGACGGCGCCAAGCGCCAGGGCCAGTGTTTTCAGCGGATTCGTCATGTCGGGCACCTCGTTCGGGGAAGACGACAGCGGCCTATTCTGACACCGCGCGCCCCTGTAGTATCTGACTCGATTCTGGGAGGTACGGCGATGCTACGACAACTGCGGGGAACACAGACGCATGGCGCCGGCGTGATCGGCGCCCTGCTCCTGGCCGGCGCCGCCGCGCTCGCGGCGCGGCAGACGGGGCGCACGAGTGCGCCAGCGGCTCCGCCGGGCGAGTGGCGCTACATCGGCGGCGACGCCGCCCAGACGCGCTATTCGCCGCTCGATCAGATCACCGCGGAGAACTTCGAGACGCTCGAGACCGCCTGGATCTGGCGCGGCGACAACTTCGGCCCCGAGGTGGACTTCGTCTCCAGATCCACGCCGCTCTACATCGACGGCGTGCTCTACACCGTGGCCGGAAGTCGGCGCACCGTCGTGGCCATCGACCCCGGCACGGGCGAGACGCTGTGGACCTACCGGGAGCCGCCAACGACGCGCTTCGACCGCGGCATGCGGAACAACTACGGCAAGGGCGTGGCGTATGGCGAGATCGCCGGGCGGCGCGTGATTTTCTACACCTCGCCGGCGTTCTTCCTTCATGCCCTGGACGCGAAGTCGGGTGAGCACGTCGAGAATTGGGGCGCGCGCGTGCCGATTCCCGGCTTCCCGCGCACCGGTGTGGTCGACATGTTGCCGGACCTCGTGCGCGACTGGGAACCGTGGCTGACCGCGGAGAAGAGATACGACGCCGAGAAAGGCATCCCGCGCGAACTGGGCAATCTCTCGACGTCGTCGCCGCCGATTGTGGTCAATGGCGTCATCGTCGTCGGCAACGTGCACGAACAGGGGTACTACCAGACCCGCATCGAGAACATCCCCGGCGACGTCCTGGCCTACGACGCGCGCAGCGGGAAGCACCTGTGGAAGTTCCACGTCATTCCCCGGCCGGGCGAGTTCGGCCACGAGACGTGGGAGAACGACGCGTGGCGCCGCACCGGCGACGTCTCGTCGTGGGCGCCGATGTCAGCCGACCCCGGCCGCGGCCTCGTCTACGTGCCGACCAATCCGCCGACGATCGATTTCTACGGCGGCTTCCGGCCGGGCGACAACCTGTTCGGCACGAGCATTCTCGCGCTCGAGGTGAAGACCGGAAGGCGCGTGTGGCACTACCAGACGGTGCACCACGACATCTGGAACTTCGACAACCCGATGGCACCCGTGCTGCTCGACGTGGTGATCGACGGCCGGCCCACGCCGATCGCCGTGCAAACGACCAAGCAGGGCTTCGCCTACACGCTCAACCGCGAGACCGGCCAGCCGGTCTGGCCCATTCCCGAACGTCCGGTCGCGGCCTCCGACCTGCCCGGCGAGAAGCTGTCGCCGACGCAGCCGCATCCCACCCGGCCGAAGCCGCTCGAGATCCAGGAGCTCACCGAGGACGCCCTCATCGACTTCACGCCGGAGCTGCGCGCTGAAGCCATCGAGATCCGCAAGCGCTACAAGACCGGGCCGCTCTTCACGCCGCCGATTCAAGTGGGCCATCCCTCCGGGCTGCGCTCGTTCGTGAGCTGTCCGGCCGGGGCCAGCAACATCAACGGCCCGACCACGGCCGACCCGGAAGCCGGCGTGCTCTACGTGGCGACGCAGCGCCTCTGCCGCGCCGAGAATCTGGTGCCCGGGGCGCAGATGGACGAACCGGACGATCCGAAGACGACCGGCGCCACCTTGTCGCGCTGGGTCGTGGCCAACCGCGGCGACTTGCGCGGGCCCGACGGCCTGCCGATCTGGAAGCCGCCCTATAGCCGCATCATCGCCATCGACATGCACACCGGCGAGTTCCTGTGGGAGACGCCCAACGGCGATACGCCGCGGCACATTCGCGAGCATCCACGGCTGAAGGGGCTGGAGATCCCGCCCACCGGTCAGATGGTGCACGGCGTGACGATGCCCACGAAGACGCTGCTGCTCACCGCCCCCGGCGGCGATCCCGTGCTCTACGCGCTCGACAAGCGGACGGGGACGCGGGTCGGCACGGTGCGGCTGCCGGCGCCGGGGCAGTACGGCATGATGGGCTACCTGCACGAAGGGCGGCAGCACCTCGTGGTGCAGATCGCCAGTGGCACTGTCGCTGGATCGCTCGTGGCGCTACGCCTGCCCGCGCCGGCCCGGCGGTGAGCCTTTACGCCAGCAACCTACGCCAGCAACTTACGCCAGCAACTGGTAGCCGCTGCCATGCACGGTGATGAGGTAGCGCGGCTCGTGCGGCCGCGGCTCGATGTGCATGCGCAGCTTGGCCACGTAGTTGTCGACCGTGCGGGTCACCGAGAGGTGGCTGTAGCCCCAGACATCTCGCAGCAGTTGCTCGCGGCTCACGACCTCGTTGCGATGCGCGTACAGATAGCGCAGCAGCTCGAACTCACGTGCGGAGAGAGCCACGCGCCGCCCCTTCTTGAGCACCAGCCGCTGGCGAGCGTTCACGACGACATCGCCCAGCGTGAACTCGCCGCTGCCGGGCGAATGCCAGTCGTCGCGCCGCACCAGCGCGCGTACCCGGGCCAGCAGCTCGCGCACGCTGAAGGGCTTGCTCACGTAGTCGTCGGCGCCGAGGTCGAGCCCGCGAATGCGGTCCTGCTCGTGCGTCCGGGCCGTGAGCAGCACGATCGGCACGTGCAGGCCGCGGGCGCGGAGCTGCTGGCAGACATCGAAGCCGCTGATGCCGGGCAGCATCACGTCGACCAGCAGCAGCGCGTAGTGCCGCGTGGCCACCGCCTGCAGGGCCTCTTCCCCTGACGCGACCGCCGTCACGCGATAGCCCTCGAATTCGAGGTTGTCGGTCAACATCGAGCGCATCTGCGGCTCGTCCTCGATGACCAGCACATGCCGGGCGTCGTCGGTCCTGGGCACCGCGCTACTCATGACGCGGCCTCCGGCTGCTGGAGCGGCGGACGGTCGCTGGTCATCGGCCCGGTGAGGCAGCGCAACGTGACGCGGAACGTGCTGCCGGCGCCGGGCACGCGATAGAACCGCTCGAAGATGCGCGCCTGATCGGCCGGGGCAATGCCCACACCGCAATCGGTGATTTCGACCACGGCCGAGAGCCGCTCGACGCGCACGTTGACGGTCACCGGCTGATCCGGACCAGAGTACTTGACGGCGTTGTCGAGCAGGTTCGCCACGACCTGCTCGAGCGCGGCGGGATCGGCCCGCACGTAGGGCTCGGGGCGGCTCAGCGTGACATCGAACTGACCGGGCCGGTTCAGGGCATGCGCGAAGGCGTCCACGGTTTCGCGCACCAGTGCCCCCAGATCGACCTGCTCGAACTCGTAGCTGCGAGGCTGCTGCACGCGCGAGAACTCGAGCACGCGCTGCACGAGCATCGTCAGCCGGGCGGCCTCCGCGCGGATCGTGTCGAGATACTCCGACAGCTTCTCTGGCGACCGGATGCGGTCCATCTGCAGCGTCTCGGTGGCCGTGCTCAAGAGCGACAGCGGCGTCTTCAACTGGTGCGACACATGGGTGACGAAGTCGGTCTGCATGCGCGCCAGCTCGGCCGAGCGGCGGTGCGCCTGCACGGTCAGCCCGAGCGCCGCCAGCATCAGCAGCAGCGACAGGGCGGTGGGCCAGTAGCGTTGCCCGGCGACGCTGCCGAACGCCGCGGCATAGGGCGGAGCGCCCACGTCGATCAGCCAGGGGCGCGGCGCCACGCCGGCGGCGAGGCGCGTGCGGATGTCGTCGGCCGGGTAGAACAGCATCGGAAAGGCGAGGCGCGCGCCCTCGACCGTCGCCGGCAGGGTGCCGTAGACGACCTCACCGGCGTCGTCGGTGATCCGGAGCTGCAGGGGCACGTCGCCGCCGCGCCGCAGCAGCAGGTCGTCGAAGGCACGGCCGCGCGCGCCGGCAAAGAGCCGCTCGCGCATGCTCGCCGGCTCGATGACGAAGCCGAGCACGGCGAAGAAGTCGAGGCGCCGCGCGTCCGTCCAGAACAGGCGGAGGAACACCTCACGGGGCTCGCTGCCCACGCCCTCGGCGGCTAGGTAAATCTGCTGCGCGCCGGCGTGCTGACGCGCCAGACCGAGCACGGCCCGCCCCAGATCGGGGCCGCGGGCGAAGTGCTGCCCCACGAGATCGAGCCGTCCGGCCCGCAGCTCGGGATGGTTGACCGCGGCCAGCGTGTCGAAGATCGGGCCGTTGAGCGTGCGTCGCAGCTCCAGGGCGATGTCGGCGGCCGTCTGCTCGGCGAGCTGGCGGACGATTACCGCATTCTGCGACTCGAGCGCGGTCATGGCGCGCTGCTGCAGGTAGAGCACGAGCGCGGCCGCGCCAATCGTGGTGACGATGGCGAGGACCAGCGGTGGCGGACGCCAGTTGCGACGAGCAAGGCGCATGACGATGGGGCCGTCGGGCACCTTACGTCCGGCCTCAGTGTGGTGTCAAGGCGCGCTGCTCAGGTCCGTGCATCTAGCCCTAGCTGCCGGCGCGATAGCGGGGTTCCTGCCCCATCACCTTCGCCGGATCGGCGTTCGGCTTCGGCCGGAACTTCTGCACGCGGCCGCCGAACACCTCGGCGGTATACATGTTGCCTTCCTGATCGACGGTCAGCGAGTGCGGGCCGTTGAATTGCCCGGGCTGCCCGCCCGGACCGCCCCAGCCGTAGAGAAAGCGCCCATTCAGGTCGTACTTGAGCATGCGCATCGTGCCGCCATCGGCGACCCAGAGGAACTGGTCGGTGGAGATGAAGTGCGCGTAGGGCGACGAGCGCACGCCGGTGCCCCACATGTCGAGGAACTTGCCGTGTTCGTCGAAGACCTGGATGCGCCGATGGCCGCGATCGACGATGAACAGCCGGCGGTCGTCGCTGATCGCGATGCTGTGCACGGTGTTCCACTCGTTGGGCCCGGGGTTGCTCGCATCCTTCGGCGGCGCGCCCCAGTCCATGAGGAACGTGCCGTCCTTGTCGAACTTGGCGACGCGCGTGCCGCCGTAGCCGTCGCTGATGAAGAAGGTGCCGTCGGGCAGCCAGGCGATGTCGGTCGGGCGATCGAACAGTCGGCCGGCATCGCGGCCGCGCTGGCCCTTGGTGCCGAGCGTCAGCACCAGCGTGCCGTCGTAGGTGAACTTGTAGATGACGTGGAGCTGATCGTCGAAGACCCACACGTGCTTCTCGGGATCGTAGGGGTTCATCTTGATCTTGTGCGGCCCGCGGCCGCACGGCGCCGCGAAGAGCGCGTCATGCTGCGGCCACTGCTGCACGAGCGCCCCGGCGCGGTCGACCACGAAGATCACATGGTGGTAGCGGCGCTCCCAACCGCGCTTCGGCGCCGGCTCACACGTCGCCCCCAGGCCGTCGTCGTTGCCGGTGGCACTCCCGCGCGACGGGGTGAGCATGGCGTAGGGCGTCCATGGCTTCGCGCCCGGCGGCAGCGGGAGCTCGCCGCGCTGCGCGATCCAGATGCGATCGGGGCTCTCGGCAAACACAGCGCCCACCGAGCCCCAGGTCCAGCCCTCGTGTTTCACGCCGTCGGGCCCGTCGGGCAGCGGCTGCG